>Ga0265298_10000999_pt1 | contig 41941 bp, 25 predicted proteins | sample AusTroGonzalo_MG_3_FD_193486 | JGI IMG/M metagenome (GOLD analysis project Ga0265298, IMG submission 193486) | Bovine rumen microbial communities from tropical cattle in Woodstock, Queensland, Australia - Gonzalo_01 | ecosystem: Host-associated > Mammals > Digestive system > Stomach > Rumen ... | reverse complement strand
GAACTGCAGGAGATAGGTCTGTGCGTCCTGTATCTTCTTGCAACGACGGTGGAGGCTCTGGTCGATCTCCTTGAAGAAGGCATCGTCCATCTGATACATTGACTTGAGCATGTTCTTGCAGCGGCTGCGCTCACCGACACCTAACTTATTATTAACGGTAGGCACCTTGAGCGTGGACTTGAACACCCTGAGGTCAGGGAGTGCTGCCAGGTTCGTGATGCCAAGGTCGGCAGCAAGGGCTGCCTGGAAATAGACGCGGATGAGGGTCATGAAATCTTCCATGCCTCCCACCTTCTGTTCGTCTTTCTTTCCGAAAATCTTATTCCAAAATCCCATCATTCTCTTTAATTGTTAGAAATCGCGTGCAAAGTTACTACTTTTTAAGGAGTTAAAGGAGTTAAAGAAGTTAAAGGGAGTTAAAGGACATGACTTTCAAACAAAATTCATTACCTTTGCAGGCAACAAACAAGAAATAAACATGAAAGGTATCGTATTAGCAGGAGGTTCTGGCACGCGCCTCTACCCCATCACCAAGGGAGTCAGCAAGCAATTGATTCCTATTTTCGACAAACCGATGATTTACTATCCCATCTCGACGCTGATGCTCGCAGGCATCCGTGAGATCCTGATCATCTCCACCCCCTACGACCTGCCGGGTTTCAAGCGCCTTTTGGGCGACGGCAGTGAGCTGGGCGTGCATTTCGAGTATGCGGAGCAGCCCTCACCCGACGGTCTGGCACAGGCCTTCATCATCGGTGACAAGTTCATCGGAGAGGACAGTGTCTGTCTGGTATTAGGCGACAACATCTTCTACGGCAGCGGCTTCACAGGCATGCTGAAGCAGGCTGTCATCAACGCGGAACAGAACGATCATGCCACCGTGTTCGGCTATTGGGTGAACGACCCGGAACGCTATGGTGTGGCAGAGTTTGACAAGGACGGCAACTGCCTCAGCATCGAGGAGAAGCCCGCCAAGCCGAAGTCGAACTATGCCGTCGTAGGACTCTATTTCTACCCGAACAGTGTGGTGGAGATTGCGAAGAACATCAAGCCCAGTGCCCGTGGAGAGCTGGAGATCACCACGGTGAACCAGAAATATCTCGAACAGAAGAACCTGCTGGTGCAGACCCTGCAGCGCGGTTTTGCCTGGCTCGACACCGGTACGCACGACTCACTCTCCGAGGCCTCGACCTTCATCGAAGTCATCGAGAAGCGTCAGGGCCTGAAGGTGGCCTGCCTGGAGGAGATTGCCTACAAGCGTGGCTGGATCACGAAAGAACAACTGAAAAAACTGGCCGAGCCGATGGCAAAGAACGACTACGGCCAGTATCTGCTGCGTCGTGCAGAGGAATACGTCAGATAGCGTATTCCCCTACACAACGGGTGAGGGCTGCAGGATTGCCCATATCAAACATACGTCCCTTCAACCTGACACCCATCATACCACTTCTCTGACGGACGGCTTCGAGAGCAGAGGTCAACTCTATCTCGCTCACGTGGTCTCCGTCAATTTCTTTTTTCATGATATCATCGTGCAGCTGGGCGAACACCTCAGGTGTGAGGATATACTGTCCGAACACACTGTAATACTCTTTCTCCCCATTCTTGTTGCGGACACCCAGGAAATCCTCGGCATAACTTGCCTTGGGTTTCTCATGCATGATATCGACATTGAGAATGGTGTTCTCCTTGTCCTCCCACACCCCGTGGAGGATACCGTAATGGCTCACCACCGACAGCGGGACGCTATGGATACTGACCATCAGAGCGTTGTAGCGTTCATACTCTTCAATCAGTTGCAGGGCACAGGGTTTGTTGGAGTCGCTGCGATAGATGGTGTCACCCAAGAGGAGCAACACGGGCTCATTACGGGCGAACTGTGCCGCCTGATATACCGCATGACCGAAACCACGTTTCTCACGCTGGTAGACGTAATGCAGGCGCTTGCCGATATCGAGGATGTGGTTCTCGTACTCCTGTGCCTCCGGATTCAGCTTGCGGAGATGCTCGTCGGAGAGCGGACGCTCGAAGTAGTCGGCATACTGCTGGCGCTCCTCCTCAGACCCCAGCACCAGACAGATCTCCTCAATGCCGCTCTTCACCAACTCCTCCAAGAGGATCAGGATGACAGGGCGCACCATACCATCCGGACACGGGATGGGGAAGAAATCCTTCTTCAGGGCACGGGTGGCCGGATAGAGACGCGTGCCGAAGCCTGCCACGGGGATGATGGCGCGACGCACGGTATGGACGGGCTTCAGCGTGAGAGGATAGGCCTTCATACCGTGCTCGTTGAGATAGGCTATCAGCTGCTGCTGGGCCTCGGCACTGCGGGCCAAAAACTGCACGGAACCGTCACCATGGGAACCGACGCCCTTGCCACCCCATACGAGGGGCTGGATCTGAGGGTCCTGAAGCACACTGTGGAGCTTGGGCGAGTGGAGAGCCGGTGACATCGGCACCACCTTCTCGTCGAAGACGGCTTCCGCCTCCGTCATCAGCCGCCCCAAAGCCTCGGCCTCGCCTTCCGCCATATACTGGATGGCACGATCGACGATGTCGAGGTTCTGTTGTCCGAGGGCCTCGTGCTCTGCACGCTCGGCATCGGTCGTGGGGAAGGGATAGGCCTTGTTCAGGTCGGAGAGGATCCTGATGGTGTCCTTCTCGGCACAGAGGTCGGCAAAGACCCAGTAGAGGTGTTTCTTCACATTCAGCGAACGCACCTCTATCTCGTCACCGTCGAAGGTCATGAGGTTCGGCTTCACACCGAAGGCACAAGCCTGATCCAGGCGCCCGCAGCGGCTACTGGTCCGCAACTCCCCCACATAGGCGATGTTCATCTCGCCAAGGGTGTTCAGATTCAGATTATATAATAAATTGAACGCACGCGCGACCAAGACACAGATGGCAGCAGAACTGGAAAGTCCACTCTTCATGGGGAGCGTCATCGACGTGATGCGGATGCGCACGCCACCCACCTTATACCATTCCAACATATAGGAGGCGACACCTGCACAGTAGCAGAAGAACGACCCCGACTTCGCGATGCGCTTCAGTTCGACCTCGTCCATCCGGCAGGAGAAATCCTGCCACACACCCGACATCTCAGGCGCCTCGCTATAAAGTTCAAAGATGCTGGATTTCTCGACTTCGGCATAGATACCTTGTTCGATACCTGTGACGATGGCGGCACCTGGGGCGATGTCGGCATTCATCGTACGATAGTGACCCGCCCAGTCGGTATGCTCACCAAAGAGGCATAAACGCCCCGGAACAAATAGCTTTATCATAAATCATATAGTTTTATTAGTGCAAAGTTAGTGAAAAAAGCCACAGATTACACCGATTTAAAGGAGAAAAGACCTAAAATCGCTCGAATTTTGATATTTTTTTGCACTTTTGTTTGGTTGTTTCAGCTAAAATGCCTACTTTTGCCCACGAATTATAAACATTTTAAAAGATTATTGCCTATCGAAACAAACTTTACTCAAATACGATTAAAATAAAATAGTATATGAGTACTTTAGAAAGTATGACCGACGAAGAGTTGGCATTATCTTACATCAATGGCAATAACCGTGCATTCGATGAGTTACTTTCAAGGAGTCAGGACAAGATTTTCAGCTATATCATCTATATAGTGAAGGATGAGAACTTGGCCAATGACCTGTTCCAGGAGACTTTCCTGAAAGCCATCACGAAAATGCAGAGTGGCAGATATACAGACTCGGGGAAGTTCTTCTGGTGGCTGACACGTGTGGCCCACAATGTCATCATCGACTACTACCGTGCCCAGAAGAGCCGTCATATCGTGGAACCCACGAAGGACAACGACCTCTCGAACCTGAGCAGCAACTCAGTGATGGACGGCTGTCGCGAAAGCGAGATGGCCAATGCCCAGGTGCTGCGCGACGTGAAGAAACTGATGGAGGCCCTGCCGGAACAGCAGCGCGAGGTGGTCTTTATGCGGTACTACCAGGAACTGTCGTTCAAGGAGATCGCGAAGATCACAGGGGTGAGCATCAACACCTCATTAGGACGCATGCGCTATGCCCTCATCAACATGAGGAAGCTGACGCATCAGCACGGGGTGAACCTAGCGCTGGAATAAGCCTTACAAACTACGGAGATCGTGGATGACCTGCTCAGGGTTGGGAGCGTTGAAGACATAGCTGCCACTGACAAGCACGTCGACACCGGCAGCCACCAGACGGGGAGCCGTCTCGCCCTGTACACCGCCATCCACCTCTATCAGCGTCTGACAGCCTTTCCTGTCGATCATCTCACGGAGGCGCTTCACCTTGTCGATGGTGTTCTCGATGAACTTCTGGCCCCCGAAACCGGGATTGACACTCATCAGCAAGACCATCTCCACATCGCCGATGATATCCTCCAACAGCGATACGGGCGTCGAAGGATTCAGCGTGACACCTGCCTTCATGCCGGCATTGTGGATTTCCTGGACGGTGCGGTGCAGATGGACAGAAGCCTCGTAATGGACGTTCATCATCATCGCACCGAGTTTGGCGGTCTGCTGGATGTAACGTTCGGGGCGCTCTATCATGTAGTGTACGTCGAGGGATTTGGTACAGGCCTTCGCCACTGCCTCTAGGACGGGGAAGCCGAAGGAGATGTTGGGGACGAATGAACCGTCCATTACGTCGAGGTGAAGCCAGTCAGCCTCACTGCGGTTGATCATGTCGATGTCGCGGTCGAGATGAAGGAAGTCGGCTGCGAGTAAGGAGGGTGATACTATTGCCATAATCCAGTCAATTGAGGCACAGGGCCTGTTTGTTGTTGTTTACACGGAAGGTGTAGGCGTACTGCCGGATGATGTCGAGCGTCTGCTCGCTGGGCTTGAACGATTCGGGAGTAAAATGCTTCATAGGCGAAAAAATAAATTCTACCATAGAAACGCAAACACCTGCTACTTTATTATATCAATCCACAGATTTCACAGATTTTTACAGATTTTTTGATTTACACAGAAGATTCTGAGCGAATACATTGATACTCTGTCATGTTTTTGATGCCGTTCAAGAAATCGCGGGCTGCCATACGCTTCTTGCCAGCCAACTGAAGTTCGATGATCTTAAGCAATCCATCCTTGGCTGTGACATACATATCTTTATTATCTACTACAATCCGCCCTGGGGCAAAGTTACTACCCTTACCTGAGCATTCGGACTTGAATATCTTCAGCACGGTATCCTTGCCGTTGGTATCTCTCAACGTAGTCCACGCACCGGGATAAGGACTCAGGCCACGGATGAAATCATAGATACGCTTGCAGGGACGTTCCCAGTTGATCTCACATGTGTTCTTGAAAAGTTTCGGGGCATCGTAGAGACGGCTGAACTTTCCTTCCAGTTCTGCCTGCGGGATGCTCTCCGGGTGTCCGTCGGCAGCGATGATCTTTTCGAGAGTCTCCAGGCAGATGTCTGCCCCGAGGTGCATCAGGCCGTCATAGACATATTCCACATCGGCCTCATCGGGAATATCGAAAGGCTTCTGCATGATGATGCGGCCCGTATCGATCTCCTTATCCAGGAAGAACGTCGTGACACCCGTCTGCGTCTCACCGTTGATGACGGCCCAGTTGATGGGGGCGGCACCACGATACTGAGGCAACAGGGCAGCATGGACGTTGAAAGTGCCGTATGCCGGCATATCCCACACCACTTCGGGCAGCATCCGGAAGGCGACGACCACCTGAAGGTTGGCCTTGTAGCTACGGAGTTCCTCGACGAAAGCAGGGTCTTTCATCTTCTCCGGCTGCAGCACAGGCAGTCCTTTCTCCAAGGCATACTTCTTCACCTCCGAGGGCTGGAGCTCCGTCTGATGCCGGCCTACGGCCTTGTCGGGCTGCGTCACCACCGCCACCACATTATACTCATTCTCCACCAGCGCCTTCAGTGTCTCCACCGCAAACTCCGGCGTCCCCATAAACACGATTCTCAAATCCTCTTTTCGCATACGCTAAATGATAAATGATGAATGATAAATGATAAATAAATCTTAGGCCATATATTTGCGCCAATACTTGTTCCGCTACGAAACATCTGTTTAGACATAATATATTCATTCTTTACTTCCATAAGATATTTATAACATTTAGCCATTCTAATAGCAAAATCGATGGTTTTATCTAAAAGTATATTATCTTGAGTCATACGCAACCGACTTTATCATTTATCATTCATCACTTTTCTTTATCATTTATCATTCATCATTTATCATTTAGGCCGCAGGCCGCCTAATCCTCGCTCATGTCGGCAACCATTTTGCGGTACATGGTGTAGATACGCTGGCGGGAGACGTAGCCCATGAGGCGGTTCTCCACGTCAAAGACCGGCAACCAGTTGGCACCAGTCTTGTCGAAGGCACGCATCACCTCTGCCATCGGTGTGGCATCACTCAAACGGGCCTTCGGTTCGGTCATCAGCTGGGTGGCCGTGAAATGATGATAGAGCTCGATGCGGAACACCACATTACGGATCTTCATGATATCGATCTCGCCCAACAGCTTCCCTGCAGCATCGAGCACAGGCAGCACCGTCGAATGGCTGCGGCTGATCTTATGCACGATCTGTCCCAGTTCCATATCGGGCGTCACACTCAGATAGTCACGTTCGACGACAGACTCCAGATTCATCAGCGTCAGCACAGCATGGTCGGTATGATGCGTGAGCAGTTTCCCCTGACGGGCCAGACGAGAACCATAGATGCTGTGGGGCTCGAAGATGATGATGGTGAGATAGGCACACACGCTGACAATCATCAGCGGCATGAACATGGTATAGCCACCCGTGAGTTCTGCGATGAGGAAGACACCCGTCAACGGGGCGTGCATCACACCCGACATCACACCGGCCATACCTAACAGGGCGAAGTTCTTCTCCGGCACATAGACACCGATCTGATTGATATTCCACAGCCGGGAGAAGAGGAAGCCTGCAAAGCATCCGATAAACAGCGAAGGTGCGAACGTACCGCCACAGCCGCCACCGCCATTCGTGGCCGAAGTAGCGATTACCTTTGTCAGCAATACCAATGCGATAAACGGTATCAGCATCGACCCCTGACCGGCAAACAATGAATTGTCCAAGATTTGGTTCCAGTCAGCTTCCGTCCGTCCATTCAGCAGGAGGTTGATGCTGCTGTAACCCTCACCATACAAGGCTGGGAACAGGAAGATGAGCAGGCTCAGCACCGTACCACCAATAGCCAGACGGATATACGGTTTATCCTTGAAACGGGCAAACACATCCTCGCAGGCACCCATCATCCGGATGAAATAGAGCGACACCAGACCGCAGGTGATGCCCAACAACACACAAGCCGGAATCCGCTGTACAGACCATACACTGTCGAGATGGAACGTAAACAGTGCCGCATCACCGCTGAAGATATAGGTGAAGCAGGTGGCCGTTACACAAGAAACAAGGATCGGCAACAGTGCCGACATCGTCATATCGATCATCAGTACCTCCAACGTGAACACCAGTCCGGCAATAGGCGCTTTGAAGATACCAGCGATAGCACCTGCCGCACCACAGCCTACGAGTGTCATCAGCATCTTACGGTCCATATGGAACAGCTGGCCGAGGTTCGAACCGATGGCCGAACCCGTCAGTACGATAGGCGCCTCTGCTCCCACACTGCCGCCAAAGCCGATGGTGATGGCCGATGCAATGACCGACGACCAACAGTTATGAGACTTCAGTCTCGACTTGTTCGACGAGATGGCATAAAGGATACGGGTAATACCGTGAGAGATGTTGTCCTTGACGACATAACGTACGAACAACGATGTCAGATAGATACCCACAACGGGATAGACCAGATAGAGCCAGTTGGCACCCGTACGGTCGAAGGAACTGGTGAGCAGCAGTACGATCTGGTTGATGATCCAATGGAGCACGAAGGCCGCCACAGCAGCGAAGAATCCCACGAGCAGTGCAAGGATGATCATGAACATCCGCTCACTGATGTGCTCCACCCGCCACTCATGGAGTCGTTGGAGCCATTTGAGTCGTCTATCGTATACTACCGCCTCCAATTCTTATTTCCTTATAATCATCACTTCTCCGTTCTCTTTCAGTTTGATGATGCTCGACGGGGTGTGAGGCTTATGCTCCTGACGGCGCGACCAACACACATAGTCCACTGCCTCGATAATCCGAGGGTCAATGTCACAATAGTTCTGTGCAGCAGGTTCTCCGCTGATATTCGCCGACGTTGAGACAATCGCCTTCTGAAAACGATAGCAGAGTTCTTTCGAGAACGGCTCGTTGGTAATCCGAATCCCTACACTGCCATCCTCGGCAATCAGGTTCTCCGCCAGATTGATGGCTCCGTCGAGGATGAGTGTCGTCGGTTTGGCATCACCATCCTTCAGACTATCGATGAGTTGCCAGGCAACATCAGGCACATTCCGGAAATAGCGTTGCATCCTTGCATCACTGTCCACGAGACAAATGAGCGCTTTCGAGTCGTCACGCTGTTTGATGGCATATACCCGTTTCACGGCATCTACATTCGTGGCGTCGCAACCAATGCCCCAGACAGTGTCCGTCGGATAGAGGATTACCCCACCCTTCCGCATCGTCTCAACTGCCTGTTTAATATCTTCTTCTCTCGTCATCAGAACTCGCTCGTAAAGTGGAACTTGATATGTTTAAAGTCCTCCTGCGCCATAGAGAGTACATAACCTGAGTCGGCAAGGAACACGTCGCGCCCCTCTTTATCCTTAGCCATATACTGATACTTGCGCTTCTTGAAGTTCTCCAACTCGGCATCGTCGTCACTCTCGATCCAACAGGCCTTATAGAGATGTACGGGCTCCCAGCGGCACTTGGCGTTGTACTCGTTCTCCAAGCGATACTGGATCACCTCGAACTGCAACTGACCGACGGTACCGATGATCTTACGGTTGTTGAACTGGTTGACGAACAACTGGGCCACGCCCTCGTCCATCAACTGGTCGATACCCTTCTGCAACTGCTTCGACTTCATCGGGTCGTCGTTCTCGATATACTTGAACAGCTCCGGTGAGAACGAGGGCAGTCCGCGGAAGTGAAGCTGTTCGCCCTCCGTCAAAGTGTCACCTATTTTAAATATGCCACCCGTATCAGGCAGTCCTACGATATCCCCCGGCCAAGCCTCATCGATGGTCGACTTACGCTGGGCCATGAACTGCGTGGGCGAGGTGAAGCGCATCGTCTTCCCCTGACGCACATGCAGATAGGGCTGGTTGCGACGGAACTGACCGCTGCACACCTTACAGAAGGCGATACACGAGCGGTGGTTGGGGTCGATATTGGCGGTAATCTTGAAGATGAAGCCGGTGAACTTGGGTTCCTCGGGCTGTACGTCACGCTCCTCAGCCTTCGTCGGACGGGGCGAGGGGGCTATCTCCACGAAGCAGTTCAACAGTTCCTGCACACCGAAGTTGTTCAGGGCCGAACCGAAGAACACTGGTGCCACCTCGGCAGCACGATAGGACTCCACATCGAACTCGGGATAGACACCATCGACGAGTTCCAGGTCCTCACGCAGTTTCTGGGCATCCTGTTCCCCTACCCGCTTGTCGAGTTCCTCGCTGTCAATGCCCACCTCCACCTTCTCCGTCACGCGCTGCTTATCGGGAGTAAAGAGGTCGAGTTTCTGCTCGTAGATGTTATACACACCCTTGAACTTCGCGCCCTGATTGATGGGCCACGACAGCGGACGCACGCTGATCTCCAGTTCCTGTTCGAGTTCGTCAAGCAGGTCGAAGGGGTCACGGCCCTCACGGTCCATCTTGTTGATGAAGATGATGACGGGCGTCTTACGCATACGGCAGACAGTCATCAGCTTACGGGTCTGTGTCTCCACACCTTTCGCACCATCGACTACGATGATGGCACTATCGACGGCTGTCAGTGTACGGAAGGTATCCTCGGCAAAGTCCTGGTGGCCCGGTGTGTCGAGGATATTCACTTTGTATTCAATGTCTGAGCCCTCTGGCTGGTAGTCGAACTCCATCACAGAGGTAGACACCGAGATTCCGCGTTGTTTCTCGATGTCCATCCAGTCGGAGGTTGCCGTCTTCTTGATCTTGTTGTTCTTGACGGCACCGGCCACCTGTATCTGTCCACCGAACAGCAGGAACTTCTCTGTCAGCGTCGTCTTACCGGCATCCGGGTGCGATATAATCGCAAATGTCCTTCTTCTATCTATCTCCTGATTCATTCCTATTTCTTAATAAAACAAGGATTTTACACACTCAGAGAGGGATTCTTCCCAGTAGGGGATTTCAAGGCCGTAGGTCTGTTTGATTTTGGTTTTGTCGAGCACGGAATAGTGCGGACGGGCGGCAGGTGTCGGATACTCCTCAGTGTGGAGGGGACGCACGTGACAGGTCGTGATGCCAGCGATACGGTGGATGGCCTTCGTGAAGTCGTACCACGAGATAACACCCTCATTACTAAAGTGATACAGCCCCGCCTTCACGCCTTGATTGATGGCGGCAAAGATCGCTATAGCGAGGTCACGGGCATAGGTCGGTGTACCTATCTGGTCGAAGATCACGCCCAACTCCGGTTTCTCCTTACCCAGACGGATCATCGTCTTCACGAAGTTGTTGCCAAAGGTGGAGTACAGCCAAGCCGTACGGATGATCATCGACTGCTCGCAGGCAGCCTTCACGGCCTTCTCACCATCGAGCTTCGTCGAACCGTAGACGCTGTTAGGACACACAGGATCGGTCTCCACGTATGGCGTATGGTTCGTGCCGTCGAACACATAGTCGGTCGATATCTGTATCATCCATCCACCACGCTTACCGACGGCCTCTGCCAGATACCCCGGGGCCACGGCATTCAGCAGATGGCACAGTTCCTGGTTGTCCTCGGCCTTGTCCACAGCGGTATAGGCGGCACAGTTCACGATGCCGTCGATATCGTTCTCGCTCACGAACGCCTCAACGGCCTCCTGACTGGTGATGTCCAGCTCGGCCACGTCCGTATTAAAATAGGTATGCTGGGGATTCTCCTTCTCCAGCAACTGCATCTCATTTCCCAATTGGCCATTACAGCCCGTAATCAATATCTTCATACAACAACTAATTTTAATTCACGACAACTATGACAACTAAGACAACTTCCAAGCATCATCTTGTTTTCTTATTCAAATTTCAATCCTTCTTCTTTATCTTTATGATAATAATCCGACAGCATGCCAATGAAGGTCGAGATCTCCTTCACAGCGTGAGCCGTCTCGGGGGATATATCCTTCTTCTGCAGACGAAGCAGCATCACGCCATAGAGTGAGTTGAAACACGTCTCAATCTCGTTCTCCTCCTTGTTCGCCCCACGGTTGCGCAACTCCACGATAAACGGCAACACCTTATAGTAAGCCGTGTTGTAGAACGGAAACTTCGGTGACTGCAGCAACTGGTCGTGCAGCTCTGTCAGCATCTGCAGCGTTACTTTGTTGATCTGCAGGTGCCCCTTCTCGCGACAGCCCTCCTGATTCATCATGCGGATAAGGTTGCCGAACCAGTCGATTTCCTCTTCCTTCTGTTCCTCGGTATAGTCAAAGCGGCTGACATACTCGTCGCGGATTCTCCTCAGCGAGCAGTCAAACGCCCGTATCGTGTCCTCTATCTGCCACATATACAGCAGATACTCTGCGATATTCTTCTTTCTTAATTCCTGCGCTACAAACATATTTCGAGTTGTCTATGTTGTCATAGTTGTCGTCAGAAAAAGCGAATCAGGTTGGTCGTCAGGCCTAACAGCATCAAGACAGAGCCGATGATCACGGCCACACCGATGATCTGATTGATGATGCGGATGCCCGCCGTATCGAACTTCGTGCGGATGCGGTCCACCAGCCAAGTCAGTCCCCACCACCACAGCAGGGCACCACCCACGATACTGGCAAAGCCTACGAGCATCTCAAACGGATGGTCGGGCAGCACGAAGGCGAACTGGGCATAGAGGGCCAGGAACAGGAAGATGATCAGCGGGTTGGAGAACGTCACGAGGAACGCCGTCCACGTGTTATACCACAGCGTTCCCTTCTGTTGTCCAGACTTATGCATCTTCTTCGTAGGGTCGGTCTTATAAGTGTACAGACCGAAGCACAGCAGCATGATACTACCGCCCATCTGCAGATAGAAGCGGTTCTGGTCGTTGTTGATCAGGTCCATGACGAACGACATACCGAAGCCTGCAAAGCCGGCATACAGGATGTCGCTGACGGCAGCACCCACTCCAGTGGCCATACCATACCAGCGTCCTTTGTTCAGCGTCCGCTGCACACAAAGGATACCGACGGGGCCCATCGGGGCACTTGCAATCATCCCGATCATCATCCCCTTGAAGATGAAATCCAATATATTAATAGGTATATGTATCGGCATATCGAGTGCAAAGGTACAAAATTATATCGAAACGAGCAAAGAAAACGGAGATAATTTAACTGATCTTGATACACATCATCGTCATGTCGTCGTTGGGGGCAGCACCGTTACGATGCTGCTTCACGTCGGCCATCAGCTTGTCGATGACCTCCTTCGCATTCTTGAAGGTGGTATGGTTCAGCTCTTCTATCAGACGGTCGTCTCCGAACTGTACCTGCTCACGGTTCTCCGCCTCGTTCAGGCCGTCGGTATAGACGAGCAGCGGCATGCCTTTAATGGAGTCAACATGCTCCTCCTTGAACTGCAGTCCAGGCCACATGCCGATGGGCGCATTGGGAACCATCTCGAGGAACGTCCAATGGCCCGATGCATCCTTCATCAACGGCGGGTTATGACCGGCATTGCAGAACTCGAGATGTCCGGTATTCAGGTCGGCCAAGCCGAGAAACATCGTGACGAACATGCCCTGTTCGTTGTCCTCCACTAAGGCGGCGTTCATGCGGGTGGCAATCTCTGCCGGCAACATGCCCTGGGCGGCCAGCGTACGGAAGAGCCGTGTGGCCTGCGCCATGAAGAGCGAGGCGGGTACACCCTTGCCCGACACGTCACCGAGGGTGAAATAAAGTTTGTCACCGATGAGCAGATAACCGTAGAGGTCGCCGCCCACCTCCTTCGCGGGTTCAATGACGGCATAGATGTCGAGTCCCTCCTGATCGGGGAAGATATTCGGCACCATCGACATCTGGATATCCCGGGCGATGCGCAGTTCACTCTCGATACGTTCCTTGGCGGCCGTCGTCTCCTCTAATTTGTCATAGGCCTGCTGTAGTTTCTCATGGGCATGCTCCAGCCGCTTGGCCGAACGGTAACGGAAGAAGATGAAGACGGAGAAGAACGTGACCACCAATCCTAAGGCGATGAGGGCGCTGAAAAGGCGCTGACGAGCCAGGTCGGCCTGCTGGTGGGCGATTTCGGCTTCCTTCCCTTGCGTATCGTAGATGGTGGCCATCTCGGCCGTCGTACTGTTCTTCTGGATGATAATGGCAGAGTCGAGGACGGCGAGGATGCGCTTTCCCGCAACAAGGGCGGAGTCTTTACGCCCTGCCTCGGCATTAGACATGTACTTGGGCAGCATATAGAGCTGGATGTTGTCGAGTGTTTCCTCCATGCCCATATCGCTCAACACCTGGTCGAGGTATCGGTAATTGTCTGCCGCCTCCCTATAGCGCTGGGCCGCCACGAGATACTCGTTGGCATTGATATGGCCCGCACCGGTCTTGGAATAGTCGGTCTTCAAGAATGCCTGATAAGCCTTGACGGCCTCTTCCTTCTGGCCCAGACCCTGACGGGCGACGGCACGCATGATTTCTATACGGCCCTGATACTCGTCGAAGTACTCGGAACGGGCGTCGGGACGCTGCCGATACATGTTCAGCAGCATCTCCGTACGGTCGATCCAGTAGATCGACTCGGCATAGCGCCGCATGTTGATGTAGGCCAGACTCGTATAGACGGTGCCGATGACGGCCTCCTGGAAACCGCGGCTGGTACTGTCTGACTGCCAGCGGTTGGCATAGTGGCCGCGGGCGGTGAGGAAGCTCTCGTTGGCCTCCTTGTCCTGTCCGAGGTTCAGCTGGCAGCAGCCGATGTTATTGAGCAGGATGGCATAGTCGATGTCAGAGCCGATACCCGTCTCGTCCATCTTCTTCACAGCGGGGATGGCCACACGGAGCGAGCCCTCGTAGTCACCCCGCACAAGGAGCAGCTCCGACAGTCGGCGCGCCACCTTATTATAACTGAGCATATCCTCGTCGCCCTTCGCCTTGCTCTCGAGTGCCTTCCAATAATACTGCTCCGACTTGCGGTACTGTCCCTGACGGTAATAGGCTACGCCACGCCAGCGGTTAGCATCGAGCGTAGAGAGTTCGCCTGTCGCCTCAAAGCTGTCGACGAGGACGAGCATGCGCCCGTAATTTTTCTCCGCACCCACATCAAAAAGCACGCTGTCGGCATGGCCCGACTTGACAATCCTCTCCTGACGCCCCGTCTTTCCGCATGAGACGGCGAGGACAAGGAGAAGAAGCGGTATCAACGTCAGTATTATTGTACTCTTTCGCATATCAAACTGTCTTGAAGACGGTACAAAAGTAGTAATATTTTTCAAAATGACAAACATTTATACTAATTTAATGCTAAAAAAATAATAAAAGGAGGCTTGATTTCAGAATATTTTCGTAACTTTGTACCCAAATTAGGAATTATAGACATTAAACCATATGAATATGAACGAACAAAATGCAGCTATCAAGCCCTATGTCATCGGCTTGGACTTAGGAGGAACGAACTCCGTTTTCGGCATCGTCGATGCCCGTGGTGAGATCAAGGCAACAACGGCCATCAAGACCGGCAGTTACGAGAAAGTGGAAGACTATGTAGACGCCTGTGTGGAGGCGCTGCAGGTGATCATCGACCAGGTGGGCGGCATCGAGAAGATCAAGGCCATGGGTATCGGTGCTCCCAACGGCAACTACTACAACGGCACCATCGAGTTTGCCCCGAACCTTTCTTGGGCCAAGAACGGCGTAGTGCCCCTGGCTAAGCTGTTCAGCGAGCGTCTGGACAACATCCCCGTCGCCCTGACCAACGACGCCAATGCCGCCGCCATCGGTGAGATGGTGTATGGTGTGGCCCGAGGCATGAAGAATTTCATCGTCATCACCCTCGGCACGGGCGTAGGCTCTGGTATCGTGGTGAACGGTCAGCTGCTCTACGGCCACGACGGCTTCGCAGGTGAGCTGGGACATGTGACGATGGTACGCGGAGCAGAGGGACGCAGCTGCGGATGCGGACGTACAGGCTGTCTGGAGGCTTACTGCTCGGCCACGGGTGTGGCACGTACGGCACGTGAGCTGCTGGCCAAGACAGACCGTCCGAGCCTGCTCCGCGAGATGGATCCCGAGAAGATTACCTCGCTCGACGTCTCCATCGCTGCCGGCAAGGGCGACGCACTAGCCAAGGAGATCTATGAGTTCACGGGTAAGATGCTGGGTGAGGCCTGTGCAGACTTCGCTGCCTTCTCATCGCCCGAGGCATTCATCTTCTTCGGTGGCATGGTGAAGGCCGGTGAACTGATCATGAAGCCCATCCGCGAGGCATACAACGCCCATGTGATGAACATCTTCAAGAACAAGGCACAGTTCCTCGTGAGCGGTCTCGACGGAGCCTCGGCTGCTGTTCTCGGAGCCTCGGCCATCGGCTGGGAGATCTAATAATGGACGGTCTAAGATAACGTTTACGTTGTTTTTTTCCGGCAATATAGTTCGTAGTTTTCACGGTTTTTCGTACCTTTGTACGCAAATTGTGAGACTACGAACTAAATGCATAAAAAGATGAAAAAAAGAACCCTATGGCTCGTGCTAAGTCTTCTCGCCCCGGTATTGGCAATTGCCCAAGGCTGGGACACAGCGATGTACAGGCAAATTGAGCAGAGCATCCGTGAGCCGCAGTTTGCGGACAAAGACTACCCAATCACCAAGTATGGCGCCAGTACTGAAGCGACGGCCGCCAAGAACCAGAAGGCCATCCAGAAGGCCATCGACCAGTGCTCGAAGAAGGGCGGCGGCAAGGTCGTCGTACCAGCCGGACAGACATTCCTCACGGGAGCCATCACGCTAAAGAGCGGCGTGAACCTCGTCATTGAGGAAGGCGCCGTGCTGGAGTTTGCCTTCGAGCCTGAGCTCTATCCCATCGTGGAGACCTCGTGGGAGGGACTGGAGTGTTTCAACCTTTCTCCTTGTGTCTATGCCTTCGGTGCCAAGGACATCGCCATCACGGGTAAGGGAACCATCGACGGTGGCGGCTCGAACGAGACATGGTGGCCATGGAACGGCAATCCCCGTTTCGGCTGGAAGGAAGGCATGATCAGCCAGCGTATCGAGTCACGTCCGCGTCTGTTGAAGAACGGCGAGGACGGCATACCCATGTATAATGAGAAAGGTGAGCGTTCACCTGAGCGTGTATTCGGTCCGAAGGACGGACTGCGCCCTCAGCTCGTGAGCTTCAACAAGTGCGAGGGCATCCTGTTGGAGGATGTCACGCTGTTGCGTTCGCCGTTCTGGGTGATCCACCCCCTCCACTCTACCGATATCACCGTCCGTCGGGTGAAGATGATCAACGACGGTCCCAACGGTGACGGCTGCGACCCGGAGTGCTGCGACCGTGTGCTCATCGAGGACTGTTTCTTCAATACAGGCGATGATTGTATCGCCATCAAGAGCGGTCGCAACCGTGACGGCAGGGAAAGGAACATGCCGTCGAAGAACATCATCATCCGCAACTGTGAGATGAAGAACGGCCACGGTGGTGTGGTCATCGGATCGGAGATCTCAGGCGGCTGCCAGAACGTCTTTGCTCACGACTGCGTGATGGACTCCCCGGAACTGGAGCGCGTGCTGCGCATCAAGACGAACTCCTGCCGAGGCGGCATCATCGAAAACATCAACATGAAGGACATCAAGGTGGGCGTCTGCAAGGAGAGCGTACTGAAGATCAACCTCGACTACGAACACAACGAGGTTTGCTGCAGAGGCTTCTATCCCACCGTCCGTAACGTCTATATGGAGAACGTCACCAGCGAGAAGTCCAAATACGGCGTACAGATCATCGGCCTCGACGAAGACACCTATGTGTACGACGTGCTGGTGAAGAACTGCAGGTTCAACGGGGTACAGTCTGGTAACTTCAGGAGCGGCAAGACCCGCAACATCAACTTCGACAACCTCTTCATCAACGGTTCACTTGTGCTGGACCAGAAGCCCTACAAGCACTATAGCGAGTGGCTTACCTACTCGGAGATGCAGCGCGTGCCGAAGAGTTATCTGCTCGACTTCTCGACAAAGCCCAAATGGAGCTACGTGATGGGCATCGAGTTAGAGGGTATGCTCGACACCTATTTAAAATATGGCGGCGAGGACATCCGCAAGTACTGTCAGGAATATACCGACACCATGATCAACGCCCAGGGCGACATCCGGGGCTATGACATCCTCGACTATAACCTCGACAATATTCGCACGGGCCATTTCGTGACCCGTATGTACCAAAAGTGGCCCGAGGCGAAGAACCTGCTGGCCATGAAGACGATGATGAAGCAATTGGAGAACCAGCCGCGCACCATTGCCGACAAGGTATTCTGGCACAAGGCCATCTACGCCTATCAGGTGTGGCTCGACGGCATCTTCATGGGACTGCCCTTCCGCTGCCTCACTGCCCCCATCACGGGAAGTGAAAAAGGAAAAGCGAAAGGTGATAAATTTGCTACCACCATCTACGATGATGCCGTGAATCAGCTGAAGATCACCTACGACCGTACCCTCGACCCGAAGACCGGCCTGAACCGCCATGCCTACGACGAGACCCGCAACACATTCTGGGCCGACAAGGAGACAGGACTCTCACAGCACTGCTGGGGTCGTGCCCAGGGCTGGTACACGATGGCACTCATCGAGGTGCTCGACGCCCTGCCCGAGGACTATGCCCGTCGCAGTGAGGTCATCGACCTGCTGGTGAAGGACTTCGACGCCATCCTGAAGTGGCAGGACCAAAAGAGTGGCGTATGGTATCAGGTGATGGACTCTCCGCAGCGTGAGGGCAACTACTTGGAGAGCACTTGCTCCGCCATGTTCACCTATGCCCTGCTGAAGGCCTACCGCAAGGGTTATGTCGGAGCAAAATACCGCGATGCAGGTATCAAGGCCTATAAGGGCATCATTAACAATTTTATCCGTGTGAATGCCGACAAGACCATCTCGCTGACGAACTGCTGCAGCGTGGCCGGTCTTGGTCCTGCTGCCACACCTGAGGTCATCGATGCGATGAAGAAAGTGAACCCCAAGGGCACCGTCAATGAGAACACGACGCGCAACGGCAGTTATGCCTACTACCTCTCGGAGCCCATCCGCGACAACGATGCCAAGGGTGTCGGTCCCTTCATCTGGGCCTCGCTTGAGATGGAAATGTTAGGTTACGATACAGAGAACACGACGGCTGCCATAGACAGGCAGTCCGTCGTGACTCGTAACAACCCTGTCGTTACCGAGGCCGATCCTCTCGCCTCACTCTCTGTCGGCAATGGCCACTTCACCACGACTGTCGATATTACAGGACTGCAGTCATTCCCTTTTGAATATGGGGCAGGTGTGCCCCTGACAGCCATGTCCGACTGGGGATGGCATAAGTTCGAAAACACCACCGGCCTTACACCGCAGGAATCGGAGAAAGCCTTCGACCTCGGTCACGGCCATCAGGAGGTCTATGCCGTTGAATACAAGACCCCCTCCAACTCCCCCCAAGGAGGAGAGACAGATCGCAAAGTACTGGCCACAGAGTTCTTCCGTGTCAATCCACACCGTCTGAACCTTGGCACCATCGGCCTCGACCTCAAGGATTCCCACGGAGCGCTAATTCCCCTAACCTCCATAAAATCCCCTAAACAGACCCTCCATCTCTGGGACGGAGAGATTGAGTCTTCCTTCAAGGCAGATGGTGAATCAGTTCAAGTCACTACCGGCGTCCATCCCTCGAAGGATGCGCTCTACGCCAGAATCCAGAGTAACCTTTTAAAAGACCGGAGAGCGACTGTTGCCCTTCGGTTCTCCTATCCTACGGGAAAACATTCCGACGATGCCAACGACTGGAAAAAGCCTGAGCGCCACCTGTCAGTTATCATCTCCCAAGACGACCATTCTGCCATCATCGAGCGCACCCTCGACGACACTAAATATGACGTACTCCTCCAATGGGAAGGCCAAGCCACCCTGCAGGAGTGCGACCGTCATCACTTCGAGCTCAGCACCACCGACAACGTGCTGACCTTCGCTGTTGAATACCTCTCTAATCGCCCTAATTCCCCTATTCACCCTAATACCCCTACCTACGAATACGACCAATACCACAAGGCCACACAGCGCCACTGGCACCAATGGTGGAACGATGGTGCCATGGTAGACTTCTCGCATTGCACCGATCCCCGTGCCAAGGAGCTGGAACGCCGTGTCGTTCTCTCACAATACCTCACGCAGATCAACTGTGCCAACAGCATCCCCCCACAAGAGACAGGCCTGACCTATAATTCATGGTTCGGCCGCCCTCATTTAGAGATGACGTGGTGGCATGCCGTTGACTTCGCACTCTGGAACCGGCCTGAGGTATTAGAGCAGATACTCAAGTGGTATAACGAGACAGCCTACCCCGTCGCCCGTCAGATAGCCGAGCGCCAGGGCTTCAAGGGAGTCCGCTGGATGAAGATGACCGACCCCTGGGCTGGCGAGGCACCCTCTAACATCGGTTCGTTCCTCATCTGGCAACAGCCCCACTACATCTACTTCGCAGAAGAGATGTATCGCTACAACCCGTCTGCTGAAACACTCCAGACTTACGGCGAGCAAGTTGAAGCTACTGCCGAATTTATGGCCGACTTTGTCAGCTATGACAAAAAGACAAGGCTTTACCATCTCAAGGGAGCCACCGCCATGCAGGAGACCCTGTCGAAGGACTTCAGTTATGACCATCCCTTCGAACTGGCCTACTGGCAGTATGGCCTTAGTATTGCTAATCTCTGGCGTGAACGTCAGGGCAAGGAACGCAATGCCCAATGGGATCATATCATTACCCACCTGTCTCCCCTCCCCGAGCAGAATGGCATCTACAGTGCCGGGCTGCCCTCAGTTTCGACAGAAGCCTTCGCAGAGAAATCCCGCTCAGACCATCCTGCCGTTCTCGGAGCCTGTGGTCTTCTCCCTAATCACCCTACCCCTCCCTACACATTATTATATAATAAAGGGGAAATGAAGCAAACTCTCGACTGGGTGATGCAGAACTGGAACTGGCAGACCACCTGGGGCTGGGACTACGGCATGATAGCCATGGCCGCTGCCCGTCTCGGAGAACCGGAGACTGCCATCAAAGCCCTCCTCATCGACACCCAGAAGAATACCTATCTTAAAAACGGACATAACTTCCAGACCGCAGACCGTCTGCGCTGCTATCTCCCCGGCAATGGGGCCCTGCTCACCGCTGTCGCCATGATGTGCGCTGGCTGGGACGGCTGCAAGGAGCTACTTAATCCCGGATTCCCGAAAGACGGCCGATGGGACGTTCGTTGGGAAGGAATACAAAGAATGCAATAATATAACAAAACAAACGAATATGAAGAATATCTTATTAACAATGGTAATGGCTGTCGGCACTTTGACAGCAATGGCACAAGAAGAAATCCCCGCCTTCCCCGGTGCAGAAGGACACGGACGTTATATCACTGGTGGACGGGGCGGAGAAATCAGGCACGTCACCAACCTCAACGACTCTGGTGCTGGTTCCCTGCGAGAGGCGCTGAAAGGAAACAATGCCAAGACCATCGTCTTTGATGTGAGCGGCTATATTGACCTGAAGTCTCAGTTGGATATCACCTCCAACACCACTATTGCCGGACAGACGGCCCCCTATCCGGGCATTACCCTGCGATACTATACCATCTACTTCGGCAAATGCGACAATGTAATTGTGCGTTTCCTCCGTTTCCGCCGCAGTCAGGTGAAAGACGTAAACGACGGTGCCGATGCCACATGGGGCCGCAGGCGTAACCAGATTATGCTCGACCACTGTTCCTTCAGCTGGAGCATCGACGAAGTGGCCTCATTCTATGACAACAACAACTTCACCATGCAGTGGTGTACCGTTGGCGAAGCCCAGAACGATGCTGGCCACGGCAAGGGTAACCACAGCTACGGCGGTATCTGGGGCGGTAAACTCGCCTCGTTCCACCATAACCTACTCATCCACCTGAACAACCGCGTTCCCCGTTTCAACGGTGCCCGATATGGATGGGGAGACTACACAAAAAACATGTATTACGACCAATACAAGTGGGAGAACACGATTCAGGCCGAAACTGTCGACCTCCGCAATTGTGTGATGTATAACTGGGGCAACGGCAACGGCTGCTATGGCGGTCCTGGCGGTGGTTATATCAACATCGTCAACAACTACTACAAGTCAGGTCCCGGAACCAAGAACACTAAGACAGTCACCCAGGTCAGCGTTGGTGCATCCGGCAATTCGACGGAAGGAGACCAAATCGGTATGACAAGCCGCTATTATATTAGCGGCAACTATGTGACTGCCGCTGGTGACAAAGCAGCCAACTACGACTGGAAAGGTGTCACCATCGATGCCGGTACATTCACCATCGACGGCGAGAAATACAGCAAAGATCCCAAGCATTTCTACGGCGACACTGTCATCTATAAGCAGAACGCAAATGGTGAGGACTGTATCCGGATTAAGGTAGATGGTCCATGTCCTATTGGCGACATAACGACCCATTCTGCAGAGACCACTTATGAAAAGGTGTTGTCGTATGCCGGTGCTTCCATCTACCGCGATGCCGTCGATGCACGTTTCATGGAAGAGACTCAGGCTGGCGTCGTCACCTATACTGGTACTAAGACCGGTATCAAAGGAATCGTAGATATCATCAACGATCCCGATGGCGTTCAGGATCCTGCCTGTCCCAGTTTCCCTGATCTGGCATCAGAGAGCCGCTCTGAAGATTTTGACACCGACGGCGACGGCATGCCTGACGAATGGGAATCGGCCAATGGCCTTAATCCAAACGACGCGGCTGACGGCAATGCCTATACCCTCGATACCGAGAAAGGCTGGTACACGAACGTTGAGGTCTACATGAACTCTATCGTTGAGGATATCATGAAGGCCGGAAACGCCGATGCCGAGAGTACCATCGAGGAATACTACCCCGCCAGTAGCAAGACGGGCATCATACCATTGAAGCCTGTCTCCGGTATCCTCAGCACCGAATACTATTCGCTTGAGGGCTTTCGGCTCGACGCTCCTCGGAAGGGAGTAACCATCCGAGTGGAGCGTATGACCGACGGCAGCAAGACCGTGACAAAAGTATATAAATAGACAATATCAACAAACATTACAGAACTTATTAAATACAATTCATTATGATGAAACAATTACAAAGAATTGCTACACTATGGCTGCTATGTCTGCTGGCAGGCCTTGCCAAGGCCCAGGATGTGACTGCCACCTGGGATTTCAATGATGAGACCATCTCAGACAGGCTGGTTGAAGCATCAACAACAACCGACACCATCATCATCAAGGTCAACGACATCGCCCTTATCGTCGAACCCAACGGCAAAGCCATCGATAATGGCGAGGATGGCATTTGGACGGAAGACAGCGTAATCTTCAAGGTGGAGGTACAGAGCAATCTCGACGTAGTAACGGTGAAAGGCGGCGAAGACTTTGCGTATACGATCGGTGGGGAAGCCGCTGCAAAGGCAGATACCATCTATACTGCTACAGATGCCGACGTGGAAAACGGCTATGTGACCATCATCAATAATGGCGGGAGCCTGCTCAGCATCAGCGTTGTTCAGAAAGTAGCACCAGTCCCCCTGGATCCACCGGCATTGGATTCGCTGACTTTCAACGGCACCAAGTATTCCGCTGAAGAGCTTTTCGGTACGTCTTTCGAAGCAGAGTTGGTAATCGACTATGACGCCCCACTGCCCAGTGAGGAGAATCCCGTAACTGCAATAGCCAAGACAGGTACTGTCAGTGGTATCACCTATGAAGGAAATGATACCACATGCTCCGTTACCATTGAAATGACCAATGGCGAGCAGACGGTGCAGTATAAGCTGACCGTGACGCAGAAGTCCAGCGTCAAACTGACCTATTACGACACCGACCATACGACCGTCTTAGGTGTGGGGCGTCGTGAGAAGGGTACGGCCATCGAGAAGTTCGATATCAGCGACAACACTGTGAAGGTCAAGGATGGCTACAAGATGCGCGGTTGGTATCACGAGCCTAACGGCGGCCAGAAGTATACCGTTGGCGAGAAGGTGGACAAGGACATCAACCTCTACGCTATCGCCACCATCATCGAAGAGGCAAGCTCATATGCCGTATACGACTTTGACCTCACAGACTTCTTCTTCGACCCTGACAACCATGAGGCCTTTAATCCCAAGGGCGAGGGATGCGGATGGGTCAGTGAGACTCACGGATGGGCCTTTAAGGACGGCAATCAGATTGACCTGCTCGTCGGCCAAAGGGCAACAATCACTATGAAACTTTGCAATGAGAATAAGAATGACACCATTATCTTCAAATCTGAAGCTGGCGACACGCTTAAAGTTCTCAGCGTTACAGTAAATGAAGACGGAGATCTCGTACACTATAATTATGAAGGTAAACCCGGAACCCTGACTCTTCTCATCAAGACAGAAAACGAGATGAAGATACACGGCGTCAGGATCATCAATACGGCTGATGAAGGCTATGAAAACATCGGCAACTGGTACATCGTCAAGCCTGATGATGACGAAGGTTTCCTTGAGGTCATCGAAATGGTCAATACACTTAACTCGTCTAAAGGTTCCGAACGGCTTTTCATCTTCTTGCCCAATGGTACTTACGATTTAGGCGATGCCGTGGGAACAACCATCAGCGGACACAACATCTCCATCATTGGACAGTCTACGGACAAGACCATTATTGTCAACGAGCCAGACTACTCGCTTGAGGGCTTGGGATCAGCAGATTTGTTACTGAACGACAAAGCCACTAACCTCTATCTGCAGGACCTGACCTTGAAGAATGACCTTGACTACTACGCCGCCGATTCAAAAGGCGCAGCCGCTGTGCTGAATGACCTCGGCAACCGTACTATAGGTAAAAACGTCAGGATGCTCTCCCATGAGAACACATATTATTGTATGAACAACAAAGCCCAGTCGTATTGGGAAGACTGTGACATCCATGGTGTATATGACTTCATCTGTGGAGGCGGCGACATCCGAATCCAGAACTCCACCCTCTCTCTTGAGCCCCGATTCACTAATGGCGGCGGCACACGTGTGATTGTAGCGCCCCGTACACTGACAAAGTTCGGTTATGTGTTTGACAATTGTAAAGTGGTTGACCTCTCTCAGGGCAAAGGCGATTGGAGTTTCGGACGCACATGGAGTAACCAGCCCATAGCTGTCTACTTGAACACCACACTTGACGAGTTTGCTGAAAACACAATCGTCCCCACCCGATGGACGGAGGAAGGAAAGACAGAGACCGATCCCCTTGTATTCGGTGAGTATAATACAATAGATATTGATGGTACAGTTATCAACCCTGAAACCAACACCATCAAGTTCAAGTCAAACTACCAGACCATCCTCTCAGCCAGCCAGGCGGAAGAGTTCTCATACAAGGCGATGTTCTCCGCCAATACTGAAAAGAAATGGAATCCCGCGAAGCACACCAAGCAGGTAGCTGCTCCTGCCGATGCCAACTATGCCAACGGTTCCGTCACCTGGACTGCTGTCGACGGTGCCATCGCCTATGCATTATTCCAGAATGACGAGCTCATCACGATTACAGAGGAGACGTCGTATAATGTTGATGTCAACCCAGGCCTCCACCGATTGACCATCCGTTCCGCCAACGCCCATGGCGGCTTCGGCCCAGAGGCTCACGTGGCAGGCACTACCGACATCCAGAAGGTCAAGACGACGAAGACGACGACGGGCGAGGATGTCATCTACAACCTTCAGGGTGTACGCGTCAAGAATCCCGGCAAGGGCATCTATATCATCAACGGCAAGAAGACCGTCATAAGATAGCCCCTCTTTTCTATATATATAATAAGGTGCAGCTGCTCAGGCTGCACCTTATTTTTTCTTGATGGAAATTTAACAATATTTGTAAACGTTTACGTGTTGTTTTTAGGAAATATCTTCGTTTTATTCTCAAAAAAGCCGTAAATTTGCATCAAAATTTAATTATAACTAATAAATAACTAAGTATGCAAGGTAATTTAAAAGCGTTCCGCATCGCGCTAATGTTGGTACTCAGCCTTTTCATAGGCACTGTATCTGCACAGACGGTGACAGGAAATGTGGTCGATGAAACGGGCGAGGCCGTCATCGGCGCTACTGTAATGGAGAAAGGTACCAAGAATGCCACAGTGACGGACTTCGACGGTAACTTCACCATTAAGATGGAGAGTGGCAGTGTTCTTACGATTTCGTACATCGGTATGCAGTCGCAGGATGTCAATGTCGCTGGTAAGACAAGTGTTAACGTAATCCTTAAGGAAGACGCCACGACTCTTCAGGACGTGGTTGTCGTGGGTTACGGTACGATGAAGAAGCAGGACCTGACGGGTTCTGTATCATCCGTGAACACCGAACAGCTGAATGCGAAGGGTGCTCCCTCTGTGCTAGGTAACCTGCAGGGTAGCAACCCTGGTGTGAACATCACCCAGACCTCTGGTCGTGGCGGCAGCTACAGCATTGAGATCCGTGGTAAGTCGTCTATTAACTCTAAGACCACCCCACTCTATGTGGTTGACGGTGTCATGTGTGATGATATCGACTGGCTGAACCCGCAGGACATTGAGCGCATCGACGTGCTGAAGGATGCTTCTTCTACCGCTATCTATGGTAGCCGTGCTACGGCAGGTGTCGTCATGGTGACCACCAAGGGCGGTGTGACCGTGAAGCGTGACCAGAAGCCGACCATCAGCTACGACGGATACTATGGCTGGTCCAAAGTCGCCCGTCTGCCGGAGTTCATGGACGGACAGCAGTTCTACAACTTCCGTTTCATGAAGTTCCTGACCTATGCAGGTAATGGTGCTACAGCTACCACAGCCAACTCTTCACATCCTGTCTATCAGATCGGTGGTTCCATCCTGGAACAGTGTCTACTTCGTGAGGCTGAGGGATCAGGCGCCTACCGCATGAAGGAAATGCTCGCCAGCGGTAACACTTACGACTGGCCTGACATGGTGACCCAGAACGGTAGCCAGCAGAACCACTACTTGGCTGTCAGTGGTGGTAGTGAGAACATCAACTATCATATTGGTGTCGGTTACAACGGTGAAGAAGGCACCTACAAAGGCGATAAGTCTAACCGTATCAACTTCAAGGGTAGCATCGATGCCAAGATCAACAAGGTCGTGAGTGCAGGATTCAGCTTCAACGCAGCCCGTCTCGAGAACGACTATGCCAACGACGCAGCCATTCAGAGCGCTTTCCGCATGAACCCCTATATGACTCCATACGATGCCAATGGCAAACCGTATGCCAAGCCCGGTAACTACCAGGCTTTGGGTACAGCTTCCTACCAGTTCTCTGACGAGCCCAACCCGCTACTCAAGATGCAGAGCACCAAAAATGAGCGTGAGACCTGGAGAGTATTAGGAAACTTCTACGTGAAATTTGACATCATCAAGGGTCTGGACTTCAAGACCACCTTCTCTCCCAGCTATAACAACTATCGTGAGGGCTACTTCGAGGGATACAAGGATGAAGACGGAAACTTCTACGATTCTGGACTGTCTCAGAACTCTGCAAGTCTGACAACTAATCGTTCTTTCTCTTGGACATGGGACAACATCCTTAACTACAACACCACCATCGCCAATGATCACAACATCGGTGTAATGCTGTTATTCTCTTCAGAGGCCAGCAATACGGAGAAGATCAGCATGGGAGGTACTGACGTGTTGGAGCATACTGATTGGTGGAATATCGGTACGGCAAAGAATTCCGACGGTGCAACTGCACTTGCCAGTTTCGGATCCGGCTACAGTGAAACGAGTATGATATCTTATGCTGCGCGCTTAAACTACAGCTATAAGGGTAAGTACCTGGTGACCGCCACCCTTCGTCGTGATGGCAGCTCGAAGTTCACCAAGGACAACCGCTGGGGTACATTCCCCTCTGCAGCTGCTGCCTGGCGTATCTCCGAAGAACCATTCATGCAGAAAGCCAGCAATTGGCTCAGCAACTTGAAGCTCCGTCTTTCATACGGTGTGACTGGTAACAACACCGGTATCGGTGCCTACGATACTCAGCAGACACTCTCAAGTCCTATCAGCTATCCTTTCGGAAGCTCATACAACACTGGCTATACAGCCTCCAGCATTGTGAATAAGGATCTGCAGTGGGAGACCTCTACCGAGTACAATGCCGGTATCGACTTCGGTTTCATCGGTGGCCGCATCAACGGTAGCATCGATTTCTATCAGAAGACATCTAAAGATCTGCTTTTCCCCGTCCAGCTTCCGCTCGTCTCTGGTGGCGGCACGATGGTGACCAACGTCGGATCTGTCCGCAATACTGGTATTGAAATCGCATTGACCACCATCAACATTGAGAACAAGGACTGGCACTGGGAGACCACATTGACCTTCTCACATAATAAGAATAGGGTACGCGAGATTAACGGTACTGGTGACAGAGTGCTCAGCTCAGGTACGACAGGCAACCTGTTCGTCGACTATTCTGCCAACAACGTATATGCTTACGAATGGGGCGGCATCGTCTCTGACCGCGACATGACGGTTCCTGATAACATGGCTGCCAAGAATGCAGGTCTGACACCTGGTTCTACCATGAAGGAGTATGACTATTTCTATAAGGTTTACGGTCTGACTGAGGGACAGCCCTGGGTTGTCGACCAGAACGGCGATGGCAACATCAATCCGGATGACCGCACCATCACGAGCATGGATCCTGACTTTACGGGTAGCTTCACCTCTAACCTCAGCTGGAAGAACTGGGACTTCTCGTTCTCCCTCTATGCCAAGGTGGGCTATAAGGTTTATTCTTCCTTCCTGACCAGTAACATCCTTGACCTCGGTGACCGTGGTCGTCAGAAGCTGAACATGGACTGGTACATCCCTGCTGGTACATTGATTGACTGCGACGGCGTGAATCCTGACGGCACCTATATCAATCCGAAGTATCAGGAGACCACTCACTACGGTGAGTATCCCTTCCCCAACAACGGTGGTAGCAGCGGCGGTCTGGGTCGTCAGTCTTCAGAATGGAACCAGGCTAAAGGTGTCGTCGATGCCACCTTCATGAAGGTGAAGAACATCACGTTAGGTTATACCTTCGAGAAGAATCTCCTCAACAAGATCGGCTGCAAGCACCTTCGTCTCTATGCAACGATTACCAATCCGTTCGTCTTCACTGGCTACAAAGGCTTCGACCCAGAGTGGGCAGGTGCAGGCGTGAAGCAGGATGGTCCCAGCACCATCAACTATCAGGTTGGCGCAAGCATTAAGTTCTAAGGGATTGAAGTTAAGAAGTTAATGAAGTTAAAGAAGTAAAGAAGATATGAAAAAGAATATATATTTATCAGTGATTGCCGCCCTCTTTGCAGGTTTCACGCTGACAGCGTGCAGCGACTTCCTGGAAGCCGAGAACAAGTCGGCTGGCGGACAGACGGCAGAAGATTTCTTCAGCAAGGATGCGTCCACACTGCTGACCGCTGCATACAGCAGCATGAAGTCATACGGATTCAATACAGAACTGTTCTCAATAGGTACCGACCTCTACATCCACACCCGTGGTAAGAGTGTGTCTGATTTCGACACCTATACTTTTAATGCAGACAATGGTACCATCACCAGCCTCTACTCTAATTTGTATAAGACTATCAACCTGTCAAATGGTGTTATCTACTATGCAGGTGCAGACTCACAGTTAGGCCAGGAAGCCCGCTTCCTCCGTAACTACGGCTATTACATCCTGACTCAGCACTTCGGCGGTGTACCCTATATCACAGAGTACATCAACAGCGCGGAGACCAACTATCCCCGTACCCCGCTGAACGAGGTCTATAGTGCCATGATTGAGGATCTGACCAGTCTCTACAACAGTTCCACACTGGACGCACAGCGCCATGATGGCCATGCCAGCAAACAGTCTATTGCAGCTTTGCTCGCCAAGGTCTATCTGGCAGCAGGCTGGGATCTCGACACCTCTTTAAGCGGTAGTGCTACCGATGGCTCCTATTCTGTCAACAGCACCTCCAACTTCAGTCAGGCTGCATCTTGGGCAGAAAAGGCCATCAACGGCATCAACCTGACTATGTCTTTCGAAGACAAGTGGTCACCCTTCAATGAGGGCAATGCCGAGGAGATATTCTCCATCCAGTATGAGCGCAACGGCTATCCCGGTGACATCATCACTGGTGGCCATTCCATGCACGGCACCTTTGGCGGTTACTATGGAGCATACGATGCCAGCGGTATCAAGGGTGTCAGCTCTGATGACTGCCAGTCGCAGAAGAGCATGTACCTCTTTGAGAAGGGCGATAACCGCTACGATGCCACCTATATGATGGTGATGTATAACTCTTCATTCGACGGCAGCGGCAAGCCTACTTGGGGCACTGAAGGATATTACGCCTACTATAACTCTAAGGATAAGCTTAGCACGATGCCCATCTGTAAGGCATACTTCCCCCACTACTATACTGAGAAAGAAGTACAGGCTTGGATCGACTCACACGAGAGCCAGTTGATTGCTGATAAGGACAAGTATGCCAATGCCGATGTCCGCGTGTCTCTGCTGACTTTGCCTCAGGTCACCCTCTGGGTCTATGTCCAGGATGATCAGGGCAATGCAAAGTGGTCCAAGTCGAAGGTGGCCATTGCAGACTACAACGTCCAGACCAGCAATGGTGCCTGTGTGAAGAAGTTCGACGATGCTGCTGCCGACTTCACCAACAAGGCTAACAACTATCGCGACATCGTCCTGCTCCACGTGAGCGACATGTACCTGATTGCTGCCGAGGCTTACCTGATGGCAGGCCAGACCGCTCAGGCTCTGGAGAAGATCAACGCCGTCCGCAGCCGTGCCGGCCTTTCCGCCCTCGCTTCATTCAGTGCCTACAAGCCTGAATATACTACCACTGGCAACTTCACCATCAAGGACATCGACCTCGTTCTCGATGAGCGTGCCCGTGAGCTCTATGGCGAAGGACACCGTTGGATGGACCTCCGCCGTACCAAGCAGTTGGTTCGTTACAACGTGCAGTTCAGCGAATATATCAGTGATGAGTCTGCCATGAAGGGCGGCGATGGCAATATCAGATGGTATCGTCCGATACCCACCAACGAGATCAGTGCCAATACTGGTATCTCTGTTGCAGACCAGAATCCTGGATATTAATAGATTGAATATTGAAAATTGAAGATTGAAAATTATGAAGAAATATATCTTTTCAGCAATAGCCGCTCTCGCACTCAGCTGCACCTTCGTAGCATGTGGCGACGACAATGACGATCCCGTCATCAACTACGATACGACGGCTACTCAGGGTTCTGCAGGCACGTACAGCGGCACATGGACCCGTACTGGTGATGACGGCTCCGAGACATACAGCGGTTCTGTAACGCTTGCAGCTGGCAGTGAAGCCAATGTGACCAATGTCACCTTCTCCTGCCCAGAGACAAATCTCAATGCCACCTCGATTGCAAACGTATGGCACGCCAACTATGGCTATCAGTTCTTCAACCAGACTGTCAGCGATGCCAATGGACTGGGCGTAGCTTTCTCTGGCAGAATAGACGAGAACGGTAATATGACGACCTCTTTCACCATCAGTCAGAAGGTGGGCCGTAAGAACTACCAATTCAAGTACGAGTTTATCGGAAAGAAATAGTATAAAGATGCAAAAGGAGGGAAGCAACATGCTTGTTATCCCTCCTTTTATACTCTTTTAAACAAAAATCTTTCTAAAAGCTTGTATATTTAGAAATAATGTTCTATCTTTGCAACGGAAATAAACCCTTATTTTAAACTAATTATAAACTAAAAATTAAATTATGAAGAAAATTTTACTTAGCGCAGCTGCAGTCTTTGCAGCACTGAGTATGAATGCGCAGGAAATCTGCACATTCAATGCAGACAATGCATTGGGCTTAGATGCAGACAATGGTACTGCTCTGACTGCAGGTACTGTTATTGGCGAGACTCCAAGTATCGTTGCCACCATCGGTGCCGACGACACTTACAAGCCCCAGTCTGCTACGTTTAACGTAGGAGGAACCGAAATTACCGGTGGTCTGCAGGGTGCTACCAACCCGAAGGATGCCGATGGTGGCGTACCTTCTACCACTCTGGTTTCACCAGCTAGCGGTGCTTTCATCGTATTCGAGGCAAAGGCTGACGGTTACCTCTATGTGATGCACAAGGCTTCTTCAAACAAGGCTTACACCGTTTTTGAGGAGGGTACTGCTATCAGCTACACGTTCGCTGCTATCGGCGACGCTGCTACCGATCTCGGTGCTGTTTACCAGTTCACTCTTCCTTACGAGGTTGAGAACGAGCAGTTTGTTGTCAAGAACTCTATCGAGTGGGCAGAGCAGGAATACCTGAAGGCTACTGATCCTGAAAAGTATGCTGCTCATACTTCTACCGATGCAGAAGGCACAACTACTTGGACTCCTATCAAGGTCAACGGTCTTGGTGTCATCAAGTTCCCTGTATACAAGGATTGCAAGTACATCGTCAATGCCAATGGTTCTAAGATCACGCCTGCTGGTTACGCATTCAGCACAGCTGATAACTTAAGCATTTCTTCTGATGGTGTGACCATCATCGGCGAAGGTGGAACTACTCCTACCATTGAAACATGGACTGTTGCCGGTGGCTCTAACCTGATGGGCTCTAACTGGGATACCGCTGACACCGCCAACGACATGAAGAGTACAGACGGTGTGACTTACACTCTCGTAAAGGAAGGCGTCGTTCTGGAGAAGGGCGTAACATATGAGTTTAAGGTTGCCAAGGATCACGCTTGGACAGAGGCATATCCCGGCGACAATGCCACTCTGACTGTTGATGAGACTGCTACATACACCGTGACCTTCACATTCAACGCTGACTCCAAGGATGTTTCTGCCACAGCTGAGAAGACTGGCGAGGCCGTCATTGGTGAGAAGGTTTACAGCGTCGTTGGTACACTTACCACTTGGGACGATGATGTAGATATGACTTGGAATGAAGATGCAAAGGTATATACAGCACTGTTCGAGAATGTAGCAGCAGGTAAATACGAGCTCAAGGTTCGCGTCAACCACGATTGGGGTGAGAATTATGGAACTGATGGCAACAACTATGTTCTCGAGTTAGAGAAAGATGCCCAGTCTGTTAAGATTATCTTCGATCCGGAAACGAAGGCCATAACTAATGAGGTTGTCTACGCTGCCCCCGTTCCTGTTGGTGATGCTAAGATTGCTGTCTTCAACGCTGACAACGAACTTGCTCTTGATGCAGATAACGGTACAGCTCTGGCAGCTGGAACGGTAATCGGTACGCTTGATGAGGTAGGATGCGTCATCGGTGCTGATGACACCTACAAGCCCCAGGAGGTTACAGCCGTAATTAACGGTAATACTATCAAGGGTGGTCTCCAGGGTGGAACTAACCCGAAGGATGCTGACGGCGGTGTTCCCGCTACAACTCTGCAGGCACCTGTTAGCGGTGCATATCTGGAATTCACCGCTAATGAAGACGGTTTCCTGTATGTCATCCACAAGGCTTCTTCCAACAAGGCTTACACCGTATTCGAAGAGGGTACAGCTATTGGCTACAAGTTCGCTGCTCAGGGCGACGCCGCTACCGATCTCGGCGCTGTTTACGGCTTCGAACTGAAGGGTGAAGGCGAGCTGAATGAGCTTAAGAACTCTGTAGAGTGGGCCGAGCAGGAGTTCCTGAAGGCTACTGCCCCTGAGAAGTATGCTGCTCATACTTCTACTGACGCAGAAGGTAAGACTACTTGGGATGCTATCAAGGTCAACGGTCTTGGTGTCATCGCATTCCCCGTATTCAAGGAGTGCAAGTACATCGTTAATGCTAACGGCTCTAAGATCACTGCTGCCGCATACGCATTCTCAAAGGCTGACGATGCTGTCATCGCTACTGAGGACGGTGTAGTTATCTACACAGGTGGTGGCCAGACCGCTATTAAGAGTGCTAAGGTTGTGAAGGCTGCTGCTAACGGTGCTATCTACAACATCGCTGGTCAGAAGGTGAACGCTTCTTATAAGGGTCTTGTGATCAAGAACGGTAAGAAGTACATCCAGAAGTAAACCTGCACAGATTAACTTCAAAACGCAAATAATTGGGGAGGCAATGATTGCCTCCCCTCTTTTGTACAAAATTCTATTGAACGACGCCTTTGATTTATTAAACAATGCCTTTGTTTTATCAAACAACGTCTTTGATTTATCAAACACTGGCGTTGTTTTAACTATACAAGGCACTTCTTTACGTTTTACAAGGCACCTTACTACGTTTTACAAGGCACCTCTTATACATAAACTAACTTTTAAGGGATAAAGATTTGGCTAATTCAAAAATCTTTTGTATATTTGCAACATGATATTGTCAACAATCATCCTCGGAATCCTGCCCTATCTCTCATCTGGAGTGATAGACACTACCAACGTGGAGACTCTGGGCCTGACGATGATGGGCGACACAAAGACCGTGACCATCTTCTCACCCAATGATGAGACCCACCACTATGCCAACGGTGTCGTGATGACGGCCTTCAAGGATGTGCTCTACTGCATGTGGCAGAGTTCACAGACTGATGAGGATGCGCCAGAGACCTGCGTGATGTATAGCAAGAGCACAGACGAAGGCGTCACATGGATGTCACCTGAGTTATTGGCAGCTACGACGGACAGCAGTTACTGCACTTCGGGCGGATGGATCAGTACGAAGGACACACTCACAGCCTTCATCAACGTCTGGCCCAAGTGTATGCAGCCCATCGGCGGCTACACCTATTTCATATATAGTACAGATGGTAACCGTTGGAGCGAGCCTCAGCCTGTCAGAATGGCAGACGGTCAGATGATGAATGGTGTGATAGAACAAGATCCCTACCCGACGGCTGACGGACGGATCGTAGGAGCAGCCCATTTCCAGCCAGGCTTGCACGTTGCCCCCATCTACACCGACGACCCAACAGGACACAGCGACTGGCATCAGGGACAGATGACGGTTCACGACAGAGGGAAGCAGTCGCAGGAACTGGAACCAAGCCTGTATCAGCAAAAGGACGGTACGCTCACAATGGTCTTCCGTGACCAAAACAGCAGTTATCGGAAGATGGTCTCGCTGAGTCGTGACCGAGGTGAGACGTGGACAGAACCGATAGTCACCAATATCCCTGACGCCCGAGTGAAACAAAGTGCAGGCAATATGCCCGACGGCACAGCCTACCTGATAGGTAATCCGACGGGAGCAAAACGCCGTTATCCCCTCGTTGCGCTGTTTAGTGACGACGGCATCCGTTTTGACAAGGCCGTATTATTGAGGGCCGGAGGCTCAAACCTTCAACCCCAGCGCTATCCGGGCAAGGCCAAAACCCACGGCTATAACTATCCCAAATCGATGGTCTATAACGGCCGTCTCTATGTAGCCTACGCCACCAACAAGGAAGACGTGGAATGTACGATTATTAACATAAAAACCAAACAACGATGAAAAAAAGACTAACAACTATGCTTTGCGCTGTGCTGACGGCCATGAGCCTCAGTGCACAGACATTACCGTATCAGAATCCGAATCTGCCGGCTGCACAACGGGCCGACGATCTGCTGACAAGACTGACGCTCGAAGAGAAGGTCAGCCTGATGATGGACACCTCGCCCGCCATCGAGCGATTAGGCATCCCACAGTTCCAGTGGTGGAACGAAGCCCTGCACGGCGTGGGCCGTAACGGCTTCGCCACCGTGTTCCCCATCACGATGGGTATGGCCGCCTCGTGGGACGACGCCCTGCTGCATAAGGTATTTACCGCCGTCAGCGACGAGGCCCGCGTGAAGGCCCTGCAGGCGAAACGTGCCGGCGACATCAAGCGCTACCAAAGCCTGTCTTTCTGGACGCCGAACATCAATATCTTCCGCGATCCCCGTTGGGGACGCGGCCAGGAGACCTACGGCGAGGATCCCCATCTGACGGCGAAGATGGGACTGGCCGTCGTCCGCGGCCTGCAAGGCATGACGTATGACGGACAGTGGTTGGGTGACGGATATAAGAAGCTCCTTGCTTGCGCCAAACATTTCGCCGTACATAGCGGCCCGGAGTGGAACCGCCATGAGTTTAATGTCGAGAATCTGCCTGAGCGCGATCTCTGGGAGACCTATCTGCCGGCCTTCAAGGCATTGGTGCAGGAGGGCAAGGTGGCTGAGATTATGTGTGCCTACCAGCGTATCGACGGCCAGCCCTGCTGTGCCCAGACCCGCTATGAACAGCAGATCCTGCGCGACGAATGGGGCTTCGACGGGCTGATTACTTCTGACTGCGGTGCCATCCGTGACTTCCTGCCCCGCTGGCACAACACGGCCAAGGACGGCGCACAGGCTTCTGCACAGGCCGTGCTGGCAGGTACTGATGTGGAGTGCGGCTCGGAATACAAGCATCTGCCGGAGGCCGTACGCCGCGGAGACATCAAGGAGGCTGAACTTGACAAAAGCCTCCGCCGCCTGCTCATCGCCCGCTTCGAACTCGGTGACATGGATCCTGACGAGCTGAACCCCTGGACAAAGATTCCTGAAAGTGTCGTCGCCTGCGATGCCCACAAGCAGCTCGCCCTCAACATGGCCCGCAAGAGCATCGTCCTCCTGAAGAACAATGGTATCCTGCCACTAACTTCTGCTGTGGCACAGCCGCAGCAGGAAATAGCTGTAATGGGTGCCAATGCCATCGACTCCGTCATGCAGTGGGGCAACTACTCCGGCTTTGCCACCCAAACCATCACAGCCCTCGAAGGTATCCGGCAGATCAGCCCGCAGGCCAGATACATCAGCGGTTGCGGTCTGACGCGCAACGAGGTGTTCGAGAGTCGCTTTGCCGATCTGAAGACACCTCTCGGCAGCCAAGGCATGCAGGCCACGTATTATAATAATACGGAGATGAGCGGCTCGCCAGCTGCCACCATCACCCTCACCTCTCCCATCATGCAGAGTAACGGCGGTAACACTGTCTTCGCCCCAGGCGTGAACCTCGAGAACTTCTCCGCCCGTCTCGACGCCACCTTCATACCCACGAAGGATGAGACCGTCATCTTCAACATCAATGCCGACGACAAGGTGCGCCTCATCGTCAACGGTGACACCCTTGTGAACATCTGGCAGGTGCGCAACCGCATCCAGGGAGCCCAGAAGGAGATGGACGTGAAGGCCGGAGAGCACTACCGCATCCAGATCGACTACGTACAGGTGAGCGACTTCGCCTTCCTCGGCTTCGACATCCAGCACAAGGTGGCACCCACCCATCAGGAACTGCTCGCACAGATAGGCGACGCGGAGACTGTCATCTTCGTAGGCGGCATCTCGCCGAAACTCGAAGGCGAGGAGATGCGCGTCAACGAAGAAGGCTTCAAGGGTGGCGACCGTACGAGCATCGAACTGCCAAAGGCCCAGCGCGAAACCCTCGCCATGCTTCACAAAGCTGGCAAGAAGGTGATCTTCGTCAACTGTTCCGGCTCAGCGATGGCACTCGTACCCGAACTGGAGAGCTGCGACGCCATCCTGCAGGCCTGGTACGGCGGAGAACTCGGCGGACAGGCACTTGCCGAAGTGCTCTTCGGACAGTACAACCCCAGCGGCAAACTACCCGTCACCTTCTACAAGAACACCGAGGATCTGCCCGACTTCCTCGACTACTCGATGAAGAACCGCACCTATCGCTACTATACGGGTGAAGCGCTCTTCCCCTTCGGCTACGGCCTGAGCTATACGACCTTCGAGATCGGCCAGCTCGTCTATCAGAATAACAAGGTACAAGTGAGCGTCAAGAACTCCGGCAACATGGCCGGCCTCGAGACCGTCCAGGTCTACCTCCGAAACATGAATGACCCTAACGGTCCGCTGAAATCCCTCCGCGCCTACCAACAGGTTCAGCTGAATCCGGGCGAGGCCAAGACCCTCAGCATCGACCTGCCCCGTCAGAGCTTCGAGGGCTGGGACGAACAGACGAACACCATGCGAGTGATTCCTGGCAAGTACGAACTGATGGTCGGCAACTCCAGTGCCGACAAGGACTTAAAGAAGATACTGGTTACTATCAAATAAGCATGTTGTCATCGACAATTAGCGCATAAAAAGAAATCGGGGCTTCCACCCCGATTTCCTTATTATCAGATTTCATGATTATTCAGCAGCCTTCTCTGCCTTCTTCTTAGCAGGAGCCTTCTTGGCAGCAGGCTTCTTCTCAGGCTTAGCGCCCTCGAGCTTCTCGAGCTTTGCCTTCAGACGGGTAATCTCCTTATCCTTCATCTCAATCTCATCACCCTGATTCTTGATGGTGGTGAGCAGACTCTCGAGCTCGTCGTTGTCGATGTCGAGCGGATAGAGGGCGTTCACTCTGTTGATGAAGTCGCCGAGGATGTTCATATAGTTGGTGAAAGCATCAAACGGTCCGCTGTAGATACCACGGTCCAGACCTACGTTAGAGGGTTTGGTGGTCATGAAGCGGAAGTTGTTCGAAGCCTGCAGATAGTCCCAGTCCTGATTGATGCGGGGATCATCGGCAATGCGCAGACGGTCTGCCACCGAATAGAGTTTGTTGAAGGCCTCGTGCTGCATGGCATTACCGAGCCAGCAGCTGACATCGCGCTCCTCATCCACCCATGACAATGTGTCAGGCACATCGATCTGTCCGACACTCTTGCACGACTTACAGATCTCCGTCGGCGTCATGAAGGTAACGCCTTTCTCCTTGGCACATGCGGGCAGGGCATGGATGAAGTCGAGGATGTTGGAGCTGAGCGGCTGGGCGATACCCAGGGCAGAGAGTTCCATGAAGATGTTGATGATCTGCTCTTCCTCGGGGAAGCGGGCGATACGGTCGATATAGGCATCGGCAAAGAGAGGATAGCCGTCCCACTCGGAGTTGTTGAAGCGTAGCGAGATATCATCTGACAACTCAACATCACGGAGCAACAGCTTCAGGTTCGGAGCCTGGTTGCAGTTGTAAACATAGTGCGGCGACTTCCATCCGAGCACGTGCTTGGCACCCTCGGTGAGCATGCCCTTGAATCCCATCGCGGCAATCTGTGCACCGATGTCATCGCTGTAGATGAGTGATGAGTTGCGGGCCACCGTCGGCTTCTTGCCAAAGAGTTCCTCAATTTTTGCAACCTGCTTCTTCACGTCGAGGGCGAAGGTCTCAGGGTTAGCAAGTGAGGAGAGGCCATGGCTATAGGGCTCGGCGAGGAACTCCACGCAGCCGGTCTCGTTCATCTCCTGCAGCTTGGCGATTACCTGCGGGGCATGCATCTCAAGTTGCTCGATGCCTGTGCCGGAGAGTGAGAAGGCGACCTTGAAGAACTTGCCGTTCTCCTTGATCATGTCGTGGAGGGTGTTCAGCGCCGGCATGTAGCTGCGCTCGGCGATGTCGGTGATGCTACGCTCATTCTCGTAGTCATCGTAATAGTAATGGTCGGTACCGATATCGAAGAAACGGTAGCGCTTCAGATGAATAATCTGATGTATTTAGAAATCTAAACAAATCGTTTTCATAATTATTATCGTTATTTCGTTATTACGTTATTTCGTTATTTATTCTTCCCAGCCGAGGGTGCGGCGATAGAGGGTGCGGATCCAGCGGCCTACCTTCTCCCAGGTAATCTGGTCTACCTCGCGCTTGCCCTCCTCCTTCAGATACTGGAAGAGCGACTCGTTGTGGCAGATAGAATAGATGGCGTCGGCCAGGGCGTGGATGTCCCAGTAGTCCACCTTGATGCAGTTGTCTAGGATCTCGGCACAGCCAGACTGCTTGGAGATGATCGACGGCGTACCGCACTGCATGGCCTCCAGCGGCGAGATGCCGAAAGGCTCAGAGACGGAAGGCATCACATAGACATCAGAGTCCTTCAGGCACTCATAGACCTGCTTGCCCCTCATGAAGCCGGGGAAGTGGAATCGGTCTGCGATGCCGCGCTCAGCTGCGAGATGGATCATCGCATCCATCATATCACCCGAGCCTGCCATGCAGAAACGGACGTTGCGGGTACGATGGAGCACCATCGTGGCAGCCTCGACGAAATACTCGGGACCCTTCTGCATCGTGATTCGGCCGAGGAAGGTGACAACCTTCTCCTTGCCCGTATGGTCGGGACGCGGAATGTCCTGATACTCCTGCGGCAGGGGATACACGGCATTGTGCACCGTATAGACCTTGCGCGGATCCTGATGATACTGGTTGATGACCGTCTGTCGCGTCAGTTCCGACACACACATGATACAGTCGGCCCAATCCATACCGTTCTTCTCTATCGAATAGACGGTGGGGTTCACCTTACCACGACTACGGTCGAAGTCGGTGGCATGCACATGGATGCAGAGAGGCCTGCCACTCACCTGCTTGGCGTGGATGCCTGCAGGGAAGGTCAGCCAGTCGTGAGCGTGAATGATGTCAAACTCCTCAGTGCGAGCCACTTGGCCGGCAATGATCGAGTAGTTGTTGATCTCCTCGTGCAGGTTGCCGGGATAGCCTCCCGCAAACTCCATCGCACCGAGGTCGTTCACATTCATATAGTTGAAGTCTGCATAGATATGATCACGGAGCTTGAAATAGTAGTCGGGATCCATGATGTTACCCACACGCTGCTTCACGTAGTCATAGTCCACGTCGCGCCAGGCGATAGGCACGGCATTCATAGCGACGATACGACAGGCATGCTGACTCTCATCACCGAAAGGATGAGGCAGACAGAGCGTGATGTCCAGATCTCCCTGGGCCTTCAGACCCTCGGAGATACCATAGTTGGCGGTGGCCAGTCCACCGAATACGTGAGGAGGATACTCCCATCCAAACATTAATACTTTCATCGTCGTCCCTCCTTATTTTTGATATGAATACTTATCCATCAGTCTGAGCGTACGCAGACTCTCCGCTACGTTCATGGCAAACGACATGGCACCACGTCCGTGGAACGGCGGGTTACCGTCGAAGAGTTCACTGATCGTACCGATGGCATGATAGTCCATCTCATCCTCATAGCCCACGAGCTGGCGCTCTATGAACGAGAGGCGAGAACGCTTATAAAGCTTCAGACAAGCCTCCATGTAGAATCCGCCGAGCCAAGGCCAGGCCGTTCCCTGATGGTAGGCATAGTCGCGCTGGGTCTGAGGACCGACATAGATGGGATTGTAGCCGCCGCTCTTCGGCGAGAGTGAGCGCAGTCCCTTCGGGGTGAGCAGCTCACGGGTACAGATATCCACCACACTCTTCATCTGATCCTGACTCAACGGCGAGTAGTCGAGTGCCACGGCGAAGATCATGTTCGGACGGACACTCCAGTCCATCATGTTGCCGTCGACATAGTCGAGCAGATAGCCGTACTCGTTGACGAAGGTCTCGACGAACGACGTCTTGACTTTGGCAGCCATTTCCTCCAGATGGTTCACTTCCTTCTCGTCCTTCTGATCGGCAGCCATGGCAGCACAGAACTTCAGGGCGTTGTACCACAGGGCATTGAACTCCACGATATAACCGCTGCGCGGCACGACGGGACGACCGTTGGCCGTGGAGTTCATCCACGTCACAGCCTTGTCGCGACCATTGGAGTAAAGCAGTCCGTTCTCATCGAGGCGGAGGTTCGGGTGACCACCCTTCTCGATATACTTTACGATATCCTTCACCAGCTTACCATATTTCTTAAAGCCAGCCTCTACGCCAACCTCCTTCGTGTACTGCTGGATGGCCCAAATAGCCCAGAGGGGCACGTCGGGCTGTTCAATCTCATAGATCTTCACAGACAGGGGTTTCCCCTCCATGAACTCACGAAGACCGCGCTCAGCAGTTCGCATCACCAGCTCAAAGTAGTCACGCTCGCCGATAGCCAGCGTCAGTCCTGGCACAGCAATAAACGTGTCGCGGGCACGGGCCTTGAACCAAGGATAACCAGCCAGCAGATAACGCTCGTCCTTCTTGTCAATCTTCTCCATAGTGCCACTGCGGCGATCGCGGAAGTGGAACTGGTGGGCAGCCGTCACCAGACAGTGATAGAAGTTATCACGGGGTACGCGGTCGTCCACTTCCTCGTCGAAGAGTTTCTTCAGCGACGAGGTCTTGATCTGCGAAGTAGAACCGGAGAAGATGATGCTCTCACCCTTCTTGATAGGCATCTCGAAATAGCCAGGCACGTAGAGGTCCTCATTCGAGGCATAACCACGCTCCTGCTCCTTCGGGTACTCCACGCCACGATACCAGTCGGGCTGGAATACAAACTCGTTCTTCTTCGAGAACTGCATGTACAGGTCGGGATAACCGGCATACATACAGGTCTTGATACCATTGTCCACCTGGCTGTATTCACGGCTGGCAGTGGAGTTCTCGTGCGTAAACTGCCTGACGCTGCGGAAGGCCAGGAACGGTCGGAAACGCAAGGTGGTGGCAGAATGGGCATCCTCCAATGTGTAGCGGATGAGGATACGGTCCTCATAGTGCTGGAAGATCACCTCCTTCTTCAGGATCACGCCACCCACACGATACGTTGTCGTCGGTACCTTGGTGGCATCAAACTCACGGATGTACTTGTGTCCGTTAGGACTGAAATTGTTGCCCTGATACTTGTGGAGTCCCAGGTTGAATTCCGCTCCGTGCT
>Ga0265298_10000998_pt1 | contig 41945 bp, 25 predicted proteins | sample AusTroGonzalo_MG_3_FD_193486 | JGI IMG/M metagenome (GOLD analysis project Ga0265298, IMG submission 193486) | Bovine rumen microbial communities from tropical cattle in Woodstock, Queensland, Australia - Gonzalo_01 | ecosystem: Host-associated > Mammals > Digestive system > Stomach > Rumen ... | reverse complement strand
TCCATTTCATGAAATATTCAGAAATGAAGGCGGCATTACCCTGGAACTGGAAAAACTGCCGTTCATCTCGTATCCTTATGAATGGAGTTTCAGCCAGCTCCGGGATGCGGCGCTGCTGACGCTTCGGCTCATGCGGCAGGCACTGAAACACGGGATGATATTGAAGGATGCCAGCGCATTCAATGTGGCATTCCGTAATGGCCGCCCGGTATTTCTGGACCATACTTCTTTCACGGCCTATCGGGAAAATGAACCCTGGCGTGCTTACCGGCAGTTCGCCATGCATTTTCTGGCGCCGCTGCTGCTGATGCAAAAAGTCGATCTGCGGTGTCTGGCGCTGTTCAGGACCGACCTCGGCGGCATCCCGCTGGATCTGGCCTCACGCCTGCTGCCGCGGAGCACCTGGCTGAATCCCGGCACTCTGATCCATATCCATCTGCATGCGAAAATGGACCAATGCTATTCCTCGGACGGAAAAGCGCACCGGAATCCGGTCATGAGCAAGAAACAGCTGGAGAACATGCTCCTCTCGCTGGAAGATTTCACGGGCGGGCTGCAGATTCCCGGACAGAAGACCCAGTGGGCGGACTATTATGGAAACAACAGTTATGAAGCCGCCAGCCTGCAATTCAAGAATGAACAGGTAAAAAGTTTCTGCCGGGAGATTTCTCCAGCGGCCACAGTCGACCTGGGCGCCAACAACGGATTTTTCTCGGAAACGGCGGCACGGTATTCCAGACAGGTGATCGCCGCGGATATCGATCCGCAGGCAGTGGAACAGCTGTACCGTCTGAACCGGGAAAGGATACCCCATCTGCAGCCGCTGCTGCTGGATCTGAACAATCCGACGCCGGATCTGGGAGTATTCAACGAGGAACGGCAGTCTTTCTTCTCCCGCTGCCGGGGTGATCTGGTGCTGGGACTGGCCCTGATCCATCACCTGCGGATCACCGGCAATTGGACCATCGGACAGATCGTGCGGCTGTTCGCCCGGACCGCACCCTGCGCCCTGGTGGAATTCGTTCCGCTGGACGATATTCAGGTAAAACGTCTGATCCGGGGACGTGAAACGCTCTTCGAAGACTGGACTCTGGACGCCGTAATGAACGGATTCAGAAAAGAATACAGCCGGATGGAAACGGTCACGATCCCAAGCTGCACAAGGACTCTGATCAAGCTCTATAAAAGTTGAGAGGTTATTTATGCCGCAACCGAAAGAACCGGAAAAAACGAAACTGATCCTTACCCTGCTGCCGGGCATCAGTTTTGCCGCCGCCCTGCTCTGTCCTCTGGGATTGATATTCCTGAACAACAAGGGACAATTCACTTTGAACACCTCTACGGCTCTCCTGCTGTTTCTGTTTCTTCTGGGGATCATCACCCTGCTGTTTGCGGCGCCGCTGGCATTATGCCGGAAACGGCCGGCGGTCTACAGTGTCCTGAATGCCGTGTTCCTGTCGCTGGCAGTGACCATTATCCTCCATCAGCAGTTCTGGACCGAGATCTTCCCAAAGGAAATCTTTGACCGGAGTTTTTCCCAGGACACGATCTTTCTGACCGTTTTTCACCTGATCCTGCTGCTGGCTCCCATCGCTGTGGCCATCCGGTTCAGGGAACCGGTCCTGAAGCGGACCGGCAAAATCACGGCCGTGATCGTGCTGCTGGTCCTGACCATACTCGCCGGTCCGGTTTTTTCCAAACCTGCGGCCGAGGATTATGATTTCAAACAATATGCCATACAGGAAAACGACAAATTCACAGTTGCCTCAGACCGGAACATCATCATCGTAGTCGTGGACTGCATGGGGGAACGGATCATCAAGGAGGTCCTGCGGAAATTTCCGGAAATGCAGCAAGTGCTCAAGGACTTCACCTGTTTCGACAATATGGCAAGTCCTTTGCCCCGAACCATGTATGCCGTGCCGGCGATGTTGACCGGAATCAATTTCCCCGAAGAAAACGGGGAAGCGGCGCAGGATGCCGATCATGCCAAATATCTGTCTACTGTTTTCAAGACGGAAAAAGCGCTGTTCACGCTCTGCCGGAAACAGGGCTGGCGTCGGGAAGGATATCCTTACATGGTCCAGACGCTCAGTTATTCGCCGGAATCGATCGACAATTCCATGGAGATCAATAACGAAGTCAAAAAGCAATCCGTCATGAAAATTCTGGATACCGCTTTGGATAAATATACTCCGTTTTACCTGAAAAACCTCCTGAAAGAATATTATTATATCGCCACGGATCAGTTTGTCCAGCCGGCGCAGGAAGTCAATCAGACCCCGGAAGATGTTTTCGACCGGGTGTTTTTCCGTCGGCTGAATCAGGAATTCAAAGTTGGCCGGTATGCCAGAGGACTCAAATATTATCATCTGCAGGGCGCCCATGAGGCCATTCGGACGGATGAGAAGCTGGCCATGAATCCCCATACGCTGAAATACCGGCAGCTGCGCGGCAGTCTGAAAAACGTGGAAGTCCTGCTCCAGAAATTGAAAAAGGCCGGACTCTACGACCGGGCGGCGATCATCGTCACCGGAGACCATTCGGAACGTTATACCCCGGAAATAGCGGCATTCATCAAACGGCCCGGCGAAAGCCATGACCACCTGGTCTTCAATTCGATCCCGTGCCAGGTGTCCGATCTGTGCGGAACCATCAGCCGCATCGGCGGACTCGATTCGGAGGCCGCCTCGCTGTTTGACCGACCGCCGCGCCAGGGCAGCCTGAACCGGATCCGCGGAAGCCTGGCCGCCATGCTGGATTTCCCCGGCTGGCAGCCGGCTGGGAAAGCGCTCGGTGCCAGTGAGGTTTTAGAAGAGATCCCGATCATCCTGGATCATGATAATCTGATCATCGACATGGGAACTCTGAGATTAGCCGGTCTCAAATCCATTGTCATGACTGCGGAAAACCTGGAAACCGGCAAAATCTGCCGGACCGGCATGGACATGCCCCGGACCGCAAATTATACCCGCAGCAGCCTTTCAGGTTTCCCCGACGGCATCTACCGCATCTGTGTGTCGGCAACACGCGCAAACAATGATCCCGAAGGACCAAAACTGACCGATTTGACCTGGATAGTCCCGCAATTCCTGATCGTCCGGAACGGCAAAATGAAACTTGCAGACAATCCGGACCGGCTGAAACCGGAAATGCTCCGTATCGGGCAGGAACTGCTGCTCAAACCGATGACCCTGTATCCTCAGCTGGTCTTTCCCGAAAACTGGAAATCGGCAAATACGGCTCTGACGCTCATGGAAAATGAATCTTTCGGGATCAGAGCGCCTGCAGGCAGGACCGGCCTGACTTTGGAGATCCTGATCAGACGAGTTCCCGCTCAGGAAGGCGACCTGTCCATTTTTGTCAATGATGAAAAAGTCGATAAAGTCCGGCTGACGGAGAATGTCGATGCGGTCATCCCGGTCCCGGTCCCCAACGGCACCGGCAAAACTGGCGGACAGGTTCTGAAAATCAGATTCCAATTCCAATCCATTCTGCGGAACCGCGAGGAAATGAAAACGAACAGCTATAAGCTCAAAAAATTCCGTCTGGCAGAATCCCGCCAGTGAAACCTCACCGGCCGAATGACGCCGCCAGGATCGCGCCGGAAGAACCGGGAACGATGAATTCACCCGCCGCGATGTCGCGTTCGGTGAACCGCGCCATGAAGACCTGACCATGTTCGGTCCGGCCGTGATCGTAGACGGCGTAAATATAACCATCCTCCCCTTCGGCGAGATCCGGATAGCTCACATTCAGTTCAGGATTCAGCAGAAGATTTCCATACCAGGAAACGCCGTCATCGTCCGACAGCCAGACCGCCAGTTTTTCCCGCTTCTGTCCGGCCGCACCACCCGGCAGGCGATGCTCCGTCCGGTGATTGATCAGACAGAGCCGGCCGGATCTCAGCCGCCGCAATGCAAAACGGGAATTCGGTCCGCCCAGCCCGGAATCGGTACCGGCCGACCAGTTTTGTCCGCCGTCATGGCTGAAACTCTGTCCGATCCCGTACCGCGTCCGCACCAGCACCCAGAGCGAACCGTCGTTCCGTTCGACGATGACATGTTCATCGAAGGTCCGGTCGGGAACCTCGGGTCCGGGGACCAGCCGGAAAGTTTTTCCGCCGTCGTCGGTCAGCAGGAGATTGGAACGGTAAAGGCCGGCCAGTTCCGGCAGCATCTTTTCCGGATAGATCGACCAGAGCGCGACCGGCAAAGCCCAGCTGCCGTTCCGCAGGACGGTCGGTTTGTTCAGCATGATCCCGTCGGCGATCCGCCGCGGTCCGCTCCAAACCGGCCGGTCGGCTTCCGCATCGGTGCATTCCGAAGTCCAGACTCCGGCCCGGCCGTCAAAGACATCCCAGGCTTTGGCGCTGGAACATTGGGCCCAGAATATCCGGAGAATGCCGTCCGGCGACCGCCAGAGGACGGCATCATAGATCCGCAGACCGGACCGCGGAGGCGCAAACACGCCGATTTCACGCCAGCTGCGCCCGCCGTCACCGCTGACGGCCACGACCAGATAACTGTCCGGTCCTTCCCACGGTTCCGAATTGCAGTAATAACAGATGAAGATCCTGCCATCCGGGAGGATCTCGATCCCGGGGATACCCTGATGTTTTCTGTTTTCCGGAGCGAATTTGCCCTCCGGGATGCCGAAGACCGCTTTATCCTGCATCATGTCAGCCCTTCCGATGTTGTTTTCCCCTTAACATACCCCGGCAACGGCAAATTTGCAAGAATCGCCGTTGCAGAAATAGAAACATTTGCTTGTTTTTTGCCCGATCCGGCTTGACAGTGCGGGAAAAGAGTGTAAAGTAGCGGGGAACATAATCAAACAATGGAGACTGCCATGAATTTCGACCTGATCGATTACTGCAATGAAAAACTGTGGCTGACCCGGAGCCGGGATCTGCCGTGGTGGAAAAGAATTTCCGTCAACACGGTCCGGGTGATCATCCTCACCAGCCGGAGATTCATCCAGAACCAGTGCACACTGAAGGCTTCGGCGCTGACTTTTTACACTCTGTTTGCGATCGTTCCGATCCTGGCATTGATCTTCGGGATCGCCAAAGGGTTCGGACTGGAAAAAATGCTGGAGCAGAAAATCCATTCGCTCGCCTCGGAATATCCCGCCATGGCGGAAAAAGTCATCAATTTTGCCGATACCATGCTCCGGAACGCCAAGGGCGGCCTGGTGGCCGGGATCGGCGTCCTGCTGCTGATCTGGAGCGCCATCAAACTGATGGGCAGCATCGAAGCGAATCTGAATGAGATCTGGGGGGTGAAGCAAGGCCGGACCCTGATCCGGAAAGTGACCGATTATGCGGCGATCCTGATCATTTGCCCGATCCTGCTGCTGACCGCCGGCAGCGGAGTGGTCTTTGCCGCAGCCAAGATGGATCGCATCATCAATACCATGCCGGGCGGGGAACATGTCGGCACTCTGATCCGATTCGGACAGGGCTTTTTCCCGCTGCTGATCACCTGGCTGGTTTTCACGTTCATCTATGTGACCATTCCGAATACGAAAGTGAAATGGAAAGGGGCTATGATCGCCGGTCTGGCGGCCGCGGCGACCTACACCCTGCTGCAGCAGTTCTATGTCTTCGCCCAGTTCACGACCAGCAAATTCAACGCGATCTACGGCAGTTTTGCCGCCCTGCCGCTGTTCCTGACCTGGCTGAACCTGAGCTGGATCCTGATCCTGGCCGGTGCACAGCTTTCTTTTGCGATCCAGAATATCTGCGAATACGAAATGCAGCCGGTGGACAGCGAACTCAGCCAGATCCAGCGCCATGTTTACGCGATCGAGATCTGCTCGATGATGGTCCGGAATTTTCAGGATTGCGGCAAGCCGGTTTCCGACGAACAGATCTCCGCCGAACTCGAACTGCCGATCCGCATGGTCCGCAGTCTGCTCTTCGACCTGGTGCGCGGCGGCATCCTTCTCCAGACTTCCGAGCCGGAAGAAAAATTTGCCGGACATCATTACCAGATCACCATGCCGCCGGAAAAAATCACCGCAAAACATCTGATCCTGACCCTGAATGAACTCGGCGGCAGCAAATACATGAACGAACAGGCACGTTCCTGCCTGAAAATCTACCGGCAGATCGAAGGCCAGCTGGACAGCCGGCCGGCCAGCATGCCGGTAGCCGAACTGAGCAAATCCTTTGCCATGCCGGAAACGGAGACCCGGCCATGAATCAGTTCCGCAGCGGAGCTCTGCTGGCATATCACGGAAAAAGCGCGCTGATCCGGGATACCGACGGTGAAAAGATCCAAATCCAGATTGCCGGCGGCGGATCCAGATCGGTCCGCCCCAAAGATGTGGAATTCATCCATCCCGGTCCCTGTCAGCAGCTGCCGCAGGATCAGGACCAGGTGCCCGAAAATATCGACGATATCCTGGAACTGGCCGGCGAAGAATCTTTCCCTTTTCCGGATTTCTGCGAACTGGTCTTTTCCGAATTCACCCCGCAGAGCGCGTGGAACGCCTGGCTGCTGTTGAAATCGGGGCTCTATTTCACCGGCTCAGTCGAAACCGGAGTCCGGGCCCGGCCGAAGGCGGAGATCGAGGCCGCACTGCAGGCCGTCCGCGAAAAAAACCGCGCCAAAGAGGAATATCAGGCGTTGCTGGAACGGGTCCGGAAACAGACGATTCTCCCGGAGGACCGGCAGGCCATGTGCGAGATCGAGGAATTCGCCCGCGGACATGTGCCGAACTGCCGGATCATGAAAGACCTGGAAATCGAACTCCTGCCTGAAAAAGCCCAGAACCTGCTGGTCCGGCTCGGCATCTGGAAAGACACCGAAAATCCCATTCCCGAGCGGCTCGGCGTGGATATGGAACCGCCCGATTTTCCGCTGGAAGCTCTCCCTGCGGAGGAACGCACCGATCTGACTGCAATGACCTCGCTTGCCATCGACAATTCCGAAAGCAACGATCCGGATGACGCGATCGGTTTCGAGGACGGACTGCTGTGGGTGCATGTGGCCGATCCCGCCGCCGTCATCACGCCCGGTTCCGAGGCGGATAAAATCGCCTCGGCCAGCGGAGAGAATCTCTATCTGCCAAGCGGTGTGCTCACCATTCTCCCGGAAGAGGCCACCTCGAAATTCGGCCTGGGTCTGCAGGAAACCTCGCCCGCGTTGAGCTTCGGGATCCGCATAGATGAAGACGGTACGCCGCATCTGGAAAAACTGCTGAAAAGCACGGTCCGGGTCGAGCGTCTGACCTATGAAACTGCCGCCCCGCGCATGGAAGAGGAACCGCTGGCCTCGATCCGGGCAGAACTGGACCGTTTCAAACAATGGCGGCTGGACCGCGGCGCGCTGCTGATCCGTCTGCCTGAAGTGTATATCGGACTCCGGGACGATGAGATCATCATCAAACCGCTGGCAATCACGCCGGAACGGGAACTGGTGGCCAATGCCATGCTTGCCGCCGGCGCGGCGACGGCCGCTTTCACGATGGGAAAGGAAATCCCCATGCCTTACGCAGCCCAGACCGCTCCGGAGGAAAAAATCGAAGGTGAAAGCCTCAGCGCCATGTATCAGCAGCGCAAGCTCTGTACGCCGGGATATCTGACCACACTGCCCGAACCGCATGCCGGTCTGGGACTGGACTGTTATGTCCGCGTCACCAGTCCGCTGCGGCGTTACGCCGATCTGTTGGCACATCAGCAGCTCCGCCGCTGGCTGGATGGTCAGGAACTGATGAGTTCGGAAGAACTGGAGGATCGTTTCATTCCCGCGGAAAAGGAAGCGGCGGTCCGCCGTAAGGCCGAACGTTTGAGCAACGAATTTTTCACGCTGGTATATCTGCAGCGTCATCCCGACTGGACCGGACAGGCATTCGCGGTGAACCGGATGAACGATTCGACCACGCTGCTGATCCCCGAACTGGCCTACGAATTCAAGAGCCGCGCCTGCAACCATGCGGAAATGAACGAAGAAATGACCGTGAAACTGATCTCGGCCGAACCGGCAATGTTCCAATCCCGTTTCCAGATCGTGCGGTAATTCCGATAGAGGAATATAAGCCCATGAAGAAGCAGCTGATGACATTTTCCCTGTGCGGAGTGATCATCCTTGGGTTCGCTGCGAAAGCACTTTGGTTTTTTCTTGAAGTCCAAAGGAAGCAGGATATGGCTAACATGGCTCATAATTTCAGGCTTGTATATACCCGGCTGGAAGACTATAACAAAAAACATGGCAGCTATCCGCCTCAGCAGGATATGAGATCCTTATTGAAAACTTTGCGTTTATCGGATGGTGATTTATTCAAAGTTTCGATCGATATCGGATCCGCAGTATATCATGCGCCGAAACAAAAAAACGAGGAACCTGTTTTGACCATTCAGATAAAGCCGCATCTGTTCCGCAAAAATCATGAACAGATCGTCATGCGGAAACATGATGGTTTCATTCAAGGATACATCGCGAATTCATCAACGCAATGAACATGTCCGAAAACTTTGTCTGCGCATTGTTCTCAGCGGCAAACTGAATCCGATGAAAATCAATTCCACGACGTCGGTAATTGAGCACGAATTACCGACGTCGTGGTAATATAATCTCAAAAATGTTAAAGTCAAGGATATCTTATTGCTGAACGTGATAAAAATTCTGGAAAATTCCTGAATGCCTGATGTGCCCGTGATGTTGAGGGGGGTGACGCGAGGTTTCCGCGCACCGATACGGAGAATGCGGAAAGCGCACCGATACGGAGAATGCGGAAAGCGCACCGATACGGAGAATACGGAAAGCGCACCGATACGGAGATTACAAAGAATACGCACTGTAAATCCAGACACGGAATCACTGGGATTCCGGCTTAGAGGTCATGCACCGCACGAACGGTTCGGTTATGGTCAATCGGCAATTTCCGATCAGGGCCGGGGTGCTTTCCCTGCCTCGAAATCCTGCCTGACGGCTTTCCGGAATTCGGGATCATCCAGGAAACGGCAGGCGGTATAGGCCAAGGCGGAAGCGGATTTGAGCATGGAGGTAAGCCCGCGCGGCGATTGGGCTGCCTGCATGAATTCCGGCGAATGTGCTCCGATCCGGTGGTCGGCTATGCCGAAATAAGGATGGGCTCCGGGGACCGTCCGGGAAAAATCGCCGAAATCCGAAGATTCGCGGGACTGACCCGAATACGAAGGAACCTCTTCCCCGAGCTCGGTCATCATTTCCAGATAAGATCCATTCAGCGGACCGTTCGGTTTGCGGCTACGGCAGTCGATCGAATATTTTTTCTGCGTGAAGGTGGTTCCGGCGATCAGGGAAGCCCCCTGCACCATTTCGCTGAACCGGCGGTCGAGTTTTTCCATCCATTCCTCATCAGCGCTGCGCAGATAGAAACGGCAGGAAGCCTCGGCGGGGATGATATTGGGCATGGCGCCGCCGTTGGTGACGACCCCGTGGATCCGGCAGAATTCCGGCATCTGCTGACGGAACGCATTGACGCCGTTGAATAAAGCCCCCACGGCATCCAGCGCATTGACGCCGAGCTCGGGCGAACCCGCGGCATGCGACGAGACACCGTGAAATGAGACATCGTAACGGCGGATCGCCAGACTGCCGGTGTCGGGAGCCGTGCACCAGGCTGGATGCGACATCATCACCGCATCGATCCCCTCCAGCGCGCCCTGCTCCAACAGCCTCACTTTTCCGCTGCCGGACTCTTCCGCAGGTGTGCCCAGGATCACCAGTTTGCCCGGCAGGTTGAATTCCTGAAGCACGGCGGCGGCCGCGCACATGGCTCCGGCGGAGGCGGCGGCGATCAGATTGTGTCCGCAGGCATGGCCGGGCGGCAGCGCGTCATATTCGGCGGCGAAAGCGAAAACCGGTCCCTCGGAAATGCCGCATTCACCCCGGAACGCGGTCGGGAAGCCACAGAAACCGGCAGCCGTCCGAATGCCGTTGGTATTCAAAAAATTGCATAAAGTCTTGACCGCATATTGTTCATGCCATGCCGTTTCCGGGTGGTTCCACAGATCCAGGGCCAGTTGTTTCAGTTCGTTTTCCCAGATCGCAATCTTCTTTTCCACTGCACGTTTCAGCTCACATCGGTCCATAAATGCTCCGTTTCTCTCTTCATCACTTTCCCGGTTATATTTTTACGGAATATACTTGATTTTTTAATGAATATCAATATATTATTTTATCAAGATCAATAACTGAAAATCATCAGGAGGCGAAAATGGAATTGCGTCATCTGCGTTATTTTACGGAAGCGGCACACGAACTGCATTTTGCACGTGCGGCGGCGAATCTGAAAGTCACCCAACCGGCCTTGAGCCGTCAGATCGCCGCGCTGGAAAAGGAGCTCGGAGTCGAACTTTTCTCACGGTCCAACAAATGGAAGATCGAACTGACGCCGGTGGGAGAAGTTTTTCTGGCCGAAGCGGAAAAGATCCTGGAGGATGCCCAGCGGGCGGCGAATCTGGCGCGCAGTGCAGGCACGGGCGGTTACGGCAAACTCTCCATCGGGGCGATCTCGTCGACCATCGGCAATCCGGCTTTTTCCGCGGCGCTGCATGAAATGCGGATGCGGTATCCGAAACTGGTGATGGAAGTGGTCGATGCGACCTCGAGCGGTCTGCCCGAGCAGGTTCGCCAGCACACGCTGGATATCGCGTTTCTGCGCTCGCTTTCCGATCTGCCGGCGGATGACACGCTGATCTACGAACACTTATGGAATGACCGTCTGGCGGCGGCGATGCCGGCGGGACATCCGCTGACCCGGCGGAAAACCTTCCCAGTATCATCGCTGGCGGGAGAATCGTTTATCCTGGTCCCGGAACGTACCTCGGGCGCCATGCGGCAGTATCTGGCCCAGTTTTTCCACACCAAAGGGGGATTTTCCCCGCATGCCGATTTTGAGATCTACAACACTTATACGGCTCTGCGGATGGTCGCCGCGGGACTGGGGGTGACGGTCGTGGCAGAATCGTATATCGGCACGTTTGCCCGGCAGATCGCCTACCGTTATTTTTCCGATGCTTCGCCGGAAGTCCCGCTGCTGGCCATCCGCGCGGCGGACAACCGGTCGCGCACGGCGGACATTTTTCTGGACATCCTCAAAAACAAAAGCCGGAAACTCAGCCATCCGGGGAGCAAGTCAATATCACGCATTGCCAATTAATATAGCTCATTCAAATAACCAGTTTATTTCCGGTTTCCGGGTTGATATTCCGTGATAAGATATTATATTAAGCGGAATAAAAAATCCAAGAGCAATACATTTGTTGAAAGGGATGAACATGAGCAAAACGGCAAAGAAAAAAGTCAATTTATTGCTGATCGGTCTGAGCAAACGCGGTAAAGCGCTGCTGGACCTGCTGCTGGAAATGGAAGATGTGAACGTGGCGGCGGTCTGCGATGTGTATGAGGACCGTCTGCAGAACGCCGTCCAGGCAGTGGAAAAAGCCTACGGGAAAAAACCGGCCGCCTCGACCGATTACCGCGCCCTGCTGGATGTTCCGGGACTGGATGCGGTCTTTACGCCGTCAAGCTGGACGAGCCATGTCCAGGTATGTCTCGATGCGATGAACGCGGGATTGTATGCCGCCACGGAAGTCGGCGGCGCCACCAGTGTCCAGCAGTGCTGGGATCTGGTCCGCACCTCGGAAAAGACCGGCAAGCCGTGCATGCTGATGGAAAACTGCTGCTACGGGCAGGAAGAACTGACGATCCTGAACATGGTGAAGCTGGGACTGTTCGGCGAGCTGGTGCATGCGGAAGGCGGCTACCGGCATGACCTGCGCCGCGAAATCTGCATGGGACATGTCGACCGGCACTACCGGCTGGACAACTATCTGCACCGGAACGGCGATGTTTACCCGACCCACGACGTCGGCCCGATCGCCAAATATCTGAACATCAACCGGGGGAACCGGATGCTTTCGCTGGTTTCCGTCGCCTCCAAATCGGTCGGCAATGAAGCCTGGGTGAAATCCCATCTTGAGCAGTATCCGCAGCTGGAAGAGATCAACAACCGCGATTTCGCCATGGGCGATGTGGTGGTCACCACGATCAAATGTGCGATGGGCGAAACCATCACGCTGTTCCACGACACCTCCCTGCCCCGGCCGTATTCCCGCGGCAACCTGCTGCAGGGCTCCAAGGGGATCTGGATGGAAGACAAGCACAGCATCTCGATCGAAGGCATCACGCCGGTGAACGAAAAATCCTGGAATCCTCATTCCTGGTATGACCTGGATAAATTCTCCAGGAAATATGAGCATCCGCTGTGGAAAAAATTCCGCAGCAGCGGCGTCAAAGGCGGACACGGCGGCATGGATTTCCTGGTGCTCCGAGCCTATCTCGAAGCCGTCCGGGACCAGACCCAGACTCCGATCGACGTTTACGACACGGCGGCATGGATGTCGCTGACCGCGCTTTCCGAAGAATCGGTCGCCATGGGCGGACATCCGGTAGCCATTCCGGATTTCACGGACGGGCGCTGGATCAACCGCGAACCGATCGTGGAAGGGACCTACTGCCTGAACAAGATCTGCAAACCGGGCAGGAACCTGTAAAAAACCGGCAGCAGCGGGATGTATGAACACAAAAAGACGGCGGCCAACGACCGCCGTCTTTTTGTTTATACGGATTTTACGTGATTATTGCTTTTTGCCGGCTTCTTTTTCGGCTTTTTCGACATCCGCCAGGTCAGCGGCGGAAACATGTCCGATCACGCGGCCGTCATCCAGCATATTGGCCTGTTTTTTGTCCAGGTCATGGAAGAGGCGGTAAAGGTCGATCGAACCGCCGATCATGAACCAGACCGTGGAAATGATGCCGATCAGGCCGGAGACCATGATATGGGTCCAGAAGAAGTAATGGGCCCACCAGCTGTCCGGCCAGGGAGAAATGGCGTTCCAGACCAGCACGGTAACGAAGGTGAGCAGGGTGCCGTAGCCGAAAGAATAGATGAAGACCGACCAGGCGAGGATCTTGTCGCCGGTGGTGTACTGCTCATCGATGCCGATCAGCTTTTTGGCAATCAGCTTGATGCTGAGCGGAGTCTTTTCGACCGGCTTGCCGGTTTCACTGTAAATGCCGCGGTGGAGCATGCGTTCGATATTGAACGGTTCCTTGCAGGTGAGCAGGGAAACGAGCACATACAAGCCCACGGAAAGGAATCCGGTGATGAAGGCGATCTCCTGGGAGTTGATCGGGAACTTGCTGGGGTTCATGTTCCAGACGATATAAGGATTGAAGGGACGGGAAGCTGCGGTGAGGAAACTGCCGACCGTTTCGACCCAGCCCATTTCAACCAGCCAGGGATATACGGTTCCGGCCCAGTTGTTCTGGAGCAGGATGCCGGCGATGGCGATGAAGGAACCGACGAACAGCGAAACGAAAGCCCCTGCGGTAGTGCCTCGGCGCCAGTAAAGGCCGAACACGATCACGGGTCCGGCTCCGCTGGTCCAGATGGCGCCGGTGATGGCGAAGAACATCAGGATATAATCCACCTGAGAGAACAGCAGGGAGAAGAAGAAGGCGAAGATACAGACGGCGGTAATGCAGATCCGCAACAGAGTGAGCTGTTGTTTCGGGGTGAACGGTGTTTTCCGGAACGGCAGGACGAGGTCCTGGACCAGGATGCTGCCCCAGGAGTGCATGTAGGTGGTGTCGGTGGAGACCATGAGAAAGATCATGATGGCGCAGAAGATGCCGGTGACGCCGATGGGAAGCATTTCGCGCATGGCGATCGGTACCAGCATCTGGCCGTAGATGGTGTTGTAAGTGCCGACCTTGCCGCGGAATTCCTTGAGCTGTCCGAGGGTCTGCGCGGTGATCTGTTTGTAAGGTTTGTCAAGCGAGGGGCTCTGGGAGATCTTGCGGCAGTCGGGACAATTCACAGCCGGCTTTCTGGCGGCCTGGCATTTTTTGCAGTAGATGACAGGAACTTTTTCAAGTTCATATTGTTTTTTGGACCGGGCGATGACGGTCTCGAGTTCTTTGACGACGGCGGGTGAAGCGGCGGTCTTCATCCTGGTTTCGGGAGGAACCGCCTGATACTGTCTGCGGATATTTTCCCGGACCTTCGGATCGAGACCGGGAGCCACATCGTCCAGAGTCTTGCAGGCCAGCTGGGTGCGGACATTTTTCGCTTCGCGGGCGTAATCGGGATGATTCAGATAGGTAATGGCGGCGACGGCCATGAGGACGTACATCATCACGGAGAAACCGGACCGCCAGGAACCGAGCAGACCGCCGATCTTCTGTTCGTGCGGAGTGCGGGCGGCGGCATTGTAGCCCTGATTGCCGGACCAGGTCATGCGGTGGGTAACCGAGTTGAACACGCCGACAAGGACATAGAACAGGTTGAAGTCACGCAGCTTGGCAATATCGAACGGATTCAGGAAACTTTCATCGGGAGCGCGGTTCAGCATCACCGGCACCATTTCCTGAGTCCAGGAGAATTTCAGCAGGATGAAAGCCACGATGACGACATACATGGGATAACTCAGGATGCCCTGGATGCAGTCGGTGACCATGATCGTGACCTGACCGCCCAGCGTGATGATGGTCAGGGCGATACTGAGGAATACCATCATGCACAAAGCGAAAGTGGGGAACTGCCAGCCGAAAATATTGACATGAAGCGGGAGATCGAGGAAGTAGATCAGGAACCGGGCGCCGACCGCGGGAAAGAGTCCGTAATTCACGATGCCGGAAATGGACTGCAGGACCGCGGCCACGATCCGGAAAGAACGGCTGTAACGGATCTCCAGAAACTGTCCCATGGTCATGGCCTTGGTTTCCCGGAAGCGGTAGGTGCAGTAACCGGTCAAGGCGAAAAGCAGACCGATCGGGCCGGTCATTTTGCTCCAGAAGGAAACCGCGAAACCGCAGTTGTAATACATTTCCACCATGGCGACTACGCTGATGAGCCCAAGCCCGGCTTCGCCGCCGGCGACGGCCACCACATAACGTCCGGCAACCCGTCCGGCAGTCAGGAAGTCCGCCACACCTTTCACATACTTCTGGCTTTTGAGGGCGATCGTAATGACCACAATCAGGGGAACGATCACGAACAGCCAATCGATCCAATGCATTTTTCTTTCCTTTCAAATCGGTTATTGATTGATCATGCAATGAAATGTAGTATAACCGAAATCGGATTTTTTTCAAGTCCGGAAGACAAGAAATCATCAAAAAGAAGATTTTGGGAGCAGGTGAAAAAACTGTATATTTTCACAAAAAACCTTGATTTTTTACAGTTTCCATGTAAATTATCGGTTCTATATAATAAATATATTCAATATTTGATATTGGGAGCGATGATTTTGGATAGGAATGATTTATTTCTGTTGAGACAAATGATTCGGCGCAATGTGCAGAGCCGATTCCGCGGCAGTTTCTTCGGCTGGCTGTGGAATTTTCTGCTGCCGCTTCTGATGCTGACCGTATATACGGTCGTCTTCGGCGGATTTTTCAAATCTCGCTGGGGAGTGGATATCGGTGAAAACAAGATGGTCTTTGCCATAGCCCTTTTTTCCGGCATCACCCTTTACAACATTTTCAGTGAAAGTGTGGCGATGTCAACCTATTGCATAACGGGCAACATCAACTATGTGAAGAAAGTCCGTTTCAAGCTGGAACTGCTGCCGCTGGCCCAGACATTAACCGCGTTTGTGCTGTCACTGACCTGGATGCTGCTCCTGCTGGTCTGCATTGCCTGGATCTTCGGTACGGTCTGCTGGAGCTGGCTGCTGCTGCCGGTGACCTTGATCCCGCTGGTGCTGTTTTCTGCGGGAGTATCTTTTCTGACTGCTTCGCTGGGGGTATATTTTCGTGATCTGCAATATCTGATCAGCATTCTGCTGCAGATGCTGTTTTTTCTTTCGCCGGTGTTTTACCGGCTGGGAAGCCTGCCGAAAGATTATCAGCAGCTGCTGCGCCTCAATCCGCTGGTATGGTTCATAGAATTGAACCGGGGAGTCCTGTTTCATCATCTGCTGCCGGAATATTCCAAACTGCCCGGCGCAAGTGACTGTCTGATCTGTTATCTCCTGGGCGTCGTCCTGTTTGCTTTGGGCTGGGGTTGGTTCAACCTGACGAAACGGGGGTTCAGCGATGTTCTCTGATGTCATTGTTTCGGCACGGAATCTGAGCAAAAGGTATCGGATCTACCGCCAACCGTATCATCGCCTGCTCCAATGTTTCTCCTTTGGGCGTTTCAAGATGTATAATGAAGTGCATGCGCTGAGGGACTGTTCCTTTGAAGTCCGGCGCTGTGAATGTCTGGGCATCATCGGGCGCAACGGTGCGGGGAAAAGCACGGTCCTGCAGCTGCTGGCGGAAACTCTGCTGCCAACTGCGGGAGAATTGAAGATAAAGGGAAAGATCGCGGCACTGCTGGAACTGGGCAGCGGATTCAATCCGGAATTTACCGGCCGGGAAAATATATTTATGTATGGAGCGATCCTGGGGATGTCGCCGGAACGGCTCACCGAACGCTGTCAGGCGATCATTGATTTTGCCGATATCGGACCGGCGATCGAACAGCCAGTCAAAACCTATTCTTCGGGTATGGCGATGCGGCTGGCATTTTCTGTGGTGGCGCACATCGACGCGGATGTTCTGATCATCGATGAAGCACTCGCGGTCGGCGACGTGATTTTTGTCCAGAAATGTTTCGCCTTCCTTCGGGAATTCATCAAGAACCATACGGTGATCCTGGTGACGCATGACATTGCCGCGGTCCGCGATCTCTGCGACCGGGTGATCTGGCTTGATCAGGGACGGGTAATCGAGGACGGACCGCCGGCCCAGGTCACCGATGATTATCTGGCACATTGTTATGAACAGCAGCAAGGCGAATCCAGGATAGAGACCAAAGAACCGACAGAGGGATCGAAACCGGCAGATCTGACCTCGGACATCCGGGGAAAAACCTGGGCGGAACATCCGGAAGCAGTGCCGAAATACGGCTTTTTCACCTTTGATGAAAATGCACCGAGTTTCGGCAAGGGCGGAGCGCGGATCCGGGATATCCATTTCACCGATCTGGAAGATCATCCGCTGACTGAATGCTGCGGCGCCGAAAAGATCCGGCTGGTCATGAATATCGATGTCCTGGAAAAAATGAATTCGCCTATTGTCGGTTTTGCTTTCCGGAACAAACGGGGAGAAAACCTGTTCGGCGACAACAGCTATGAGCTTTACAAAGATCATCCGGTCGCGATGGAACCGGGCGAAGTCCTTCAAGCGGTTTTCGAGTTTGAAATGCCGCGGCTGCATCCGGGCGAATACACCCTCCATGCCGCGATCGCAGACGGAACTCAGGACGAGCACATTCAGCAGCAATGGTTTCATAATGCACTGACGATCGTGAGTTACTATCATGGCAAGACTGGTGTCATGGTGGGAATACCGATGCAGCAGATATCACTGCGCAGGATCAGCAATAATAATTAAACAGACAGAGGAATCAAGCGCCGCTTGAAAAGATGAAGAAATGAGCGATGAACGATTTATTCCCGGAACCAGCCGGATCACGGAAATTGAAAGTTTTCACCGTTACCTGGCTGCAGCGGATTTATGTCATGGCAAAAAAGTTCTGGATATTGCCTGCGGTGAAGGTTACGGATCAGATATCCTGTCGTCCACCGCACTTGAGGTAGTCGGAGTTGATATCTGCAGATCCGCTATTGCCCAGGCACGGGAGAAGTATGTTTCCGACAATCTGACTTTTGCCTGCGGCGATGCTTATTCGATCCCGTTTCTCGACGAAACTTTTGACTGTGTGGTTTCTTTCGAAACCATTGAACATCTGGAAAAACCGGACCAGCTGCTCGCCGAGATCAAACGGGTCCTTACCCCGGATGGTTTTCTGATTCTGTCCTCTCCGAACAAAAAAGCGTTCGACCGCCGCAACCATTGCGAACACGGAGAAAATATTTTCCATAAGAAAGAAATGGAAAATGCTGAACTCATTGCGCTGATAAAACAATTTTTCCCGAATATTGCGGTTTACAACCAGGATTCCTTCTTCAGTTCCCAGATCACCGGACAGAATTCCGTCATGCGCTATTTTGTCAAAGACGACAAAAATAAAATCATCCGCCATGAATCACTATATCAGACACAATATTCCATAGTCCTGGCAGGCAGCGGTGATCTGCCGTCACTGCAATCCACCTCTTATCTGGATGCCCACTTTGATGAACAGTTCGGTTATCAGCCGGACGATGAGGCGATCGTCAATCAGTTCGGACTGCACGGAAAATTTGAACAGATAACAGCCGAACTCGCAGAAAAAAGCGGACAGCTGGAACAGCTCCAGGAGCAGGAAAAATCTCTCGGCAAGACTCTGGCTGATGAAAAGAACGCCCATCAGGAAACCCATAACCGCCTTTATGAAGTTCTCATTCAGCTGAAACAATTTCAGGATCAGGTGGCTGCCCTGAGCAAAAGTCTGGACGAGGAGAAAAACGCCCATCAGAACGACCGCAGCAGGCTCACCGATTCGGTCCATCAGATCGATTTGCTCCGCCAGCAGGAGGCTGTGCTGTCCGAAAAATTGAAGGCCGGGGAAAACGCCCTGGAGCAGGCAAATCAAAAAGCCGGTGCCATGAGCAGCGAACTCGAAAATGAGAAAAGAGGTCATCAGGAAACCCATAACCGCCTTTATGAAGCTCTCATTCAGTTGAAACAGTTCCAGGATAAGGTGTTTGCCCTGGGTAAAAATCTGGACGAGGAGAAAAACGCCCATCAGAACGACCGCAGCAGGCTCACCGATTCGGTCCATCAGATCGATTTGCTCCGCCAGCAGGAGGCTTCGCTGTCCGAAAAATTGAAGGCCGGGGAAAACGCCCTGGAGCAGGCAAATCAAAAAGTCGGGACCATGAGCACCGAACTCGAAAATGAGAAAAGAGCCCATCAGGAAACCCATAACCGCCTTTATGAAGTTCTTATTCAGTTGAAACAGCTTCAGGATAAGGCAGTTTCATTCGATCAGACCCTGGATGGTGAAAAAAGAGCTCATCAGGAAACCCATAACCGCCTTTATGAAGCTCTTATTCAGTTGAAGCAGTTCCAGGATAAGGTGACTTCCCTGAGCAAAAGTCTGGACGAGGAGAGAAACAACCGACAGAATGATAAGGAACGTCTGTCCGATACTCTTCATCAAATCGAGATACTCCGTCAGCAGGAGGCTGCTCTGTCCGAAAAATTGAAGGCCGGGGAAACCGCCTTGGAACAGGCAAATCAAATCGCCGATGACAGGAACAGCGAACTCGAAAATGAGAAAAGAGGTCATCAGGAAACCCATAACCGCCTTTATGAAGCTCTCATTCAGTTGAAACAGCTCCAGGAGCAGGTGGATTCACTGAGCAAAAGCCTGGATAACGAGAAAACCGCCCATCAGAACGACCGCAGCAGGCTCACCGATTCGGTTCATCAGATCGATATGCTCCGGGAACGCGATTCCCTGCTCTCTGATAACCTGAAGGCTGGCAAAACCGCGCTGGAACAAGCCGGAAAAGAATTGGATTTCCTGCGCAAGACGCTGAGTGACAAAAATATCGAACTTCATAACGCACAAGACTATCTGAGCACGATCGAAAGTCAGTATAATGTCCTCTGCAGCACTGCCGCCTCCCTGCGGGACGATTTGGATACAACCCGGCAGAAGCTGAACTCTTCCGAGCTTGCTCTCCAGGAATCCCGGGAGAAATTGAGTTCAGCGGAAACAGAGATATCTTCACTCCGCGGACAAATAACGGACCAGAACAGTTTAAACGCCAGAATCGCAGAATTGAACCGGGAGCTGACCGAAGAACAAGCCAGATCTCAACATTTTCTTGCCCTGTGCAAAACCTTGCAGGCTGCCTGGTCACTGAGGGTCTTCGGCCAATTCCATGTCCGCAGACGCTTTCAGGCTGCAGTCCAGGCCCTGAAACAGGCCGGCAGTTGGACTGCCGGCAAAGTGAAGCATCTCATATTCGATAACGTTCGCACAGCCGCTCAGGGTCTGCGTGAAAACGGCCGTCGGACAGTTCATGACTTCAGGCTTTTCCTGTTTCACACCTGGGAAAAGAGTCTGAACTGGCGGTTCATACCTTATGACAGACAAGTGCCCCTTATCCATTCCGCGTATGAACGTCTCGGCACGCTCCTGAAAGACGAACAGGAATACCAGGATTGGCAGCGGCGGCAGAAATATGATTTTTATCAGAAACTCAAATCGGGCGCCGGGCTGGTCGTTCCCGAAGATCTGCCGTTGACCTCGATCGTCATCCCGGTTTACAATAACCTTAAATTCACGCTTTCCTGCCTGCATTCCATTTACAGCATCAACAGCAAAGCGCCATTTGAAGTGATCGTGGTGGATGACTGCTCGCGGGAAAATTATACGGTCTTGCACCGTCATTATCCGCAGGTCAAGCTGATCCGGAACCAGAAGAACCTCGGATTTCTGCGCACCGCCAACCGGGGTGCGAAGGAAGCCAGAGGCGAATATATTGTTTTTCTGAACAATGACACCGAAGTGCTCCCCGCATGGCTGGATGAACTGGCAACCGCGCTTTATCATCATCCGGAAGCCGGAATGATCGGTTCGCAGTTGATCCACATGAGGACGGGGACTCTTCAGGAAAGCGGCAATCTGATCTGCAAAGACGGCGCCATGATGCCGCTGGGACGCGGGGTCGATCCGAATCATCCAGAATTCACCTATTTCCGGGAAGTCGATTTTGTTTCCGCCGCCAGCATCATCATGCGCAAAAAAGTGTTTGACGAGATGAATGGATTCGACCTCAGTTATGCACCGGCCTATTTCGAAGATCCTGATCTGGGACTGCGTCTGCAGAAAGCAGGTTATCACAATTATGTCATGCCGCTCTCGCGCGTTCTGCATTACGAAATGATCTCCTACGGGAATACCCTGGAAGGCGCCTGTGAGAAAAACCGGCAGTTCTTTTTCGCCCGCTGGAAAGATTATCTTGCCAGACATGCGCTTTATGACAGTTTGCAGGACTTTGCCAACTGCCGCAAATTTGCCCGCGAACGGCTGCTGTATATCGATGCCGAAACCCCGATGGCGGACCGCGGTTCCGGCGGCATGGATGCCATTTTCTTTATGGACTATTTCCTCAAACGCGGACTCGATGTGGTGTTCCACGGCGAATATACCGCTTCCGGCACCCCCAAATACACGGAGATACTCCTCCGCATGGGAGTGGAATGTATCAATCAGCCGCATCGCAAAGTCTGGGAATATCTGGAGGCCGCCGGCTGGTGTTTCAAATGGCTCTTCATTTCGCGGGTTTATCAGGCCCAGTGTTTTGACAGTCTGCTGAAACGGTTCTGTTCGCAGGCCCATTATATTTTCAACACGGTCGATCTTCATTTTATCCGGGAAAAACTGGAAGCCGATCTGCGTAACGATCCGAAATTGCGCCGGCAGGCCAAGTGGACGAAAATGTTCGAACTGGCGGTTGCGAAAAACGCCGATGCAACCATCGTGATCAGCCAGGATGAAAAACGGATCCTCGAAAAAGAATACGGCATGACCAATGTCTGGCATATTCCTCAGGCCCGGCCTATAGCCGGACGCAAGGAAAATGCCAGACGCAAAGGTGCGGTCTTTGTCGGCAGCGCCCATCCGCCCAACATGGACGGTCTTCGCTATTTCCATGATGAGATCCTGCCGCTGCTCCCGTCGGATTTTCATTTGACCATTGTGGGTGAAGCTTTGCGGGATGTCATGAGTCAGAAACCCGAATATCAGGATCTTCTCCAGTGTCCTCAGTTCAATTTCGTGGGCTTTGTCCAGGATCTCGGCGATGTCTTCAACACTGCTCAGCTGTCTATTGCGCCGCTGCGTTACGGTGCCGGCACCAAAGGCAAAGTTGCCAGCAGCATGTCTTTCGGTGTGCCCTGCGTCAGCACGAATTTCGGAGTTGAAGGCACAGGCATGATCCCGGGCGAAAATATCATGCTCGGCAGAACACCTCAGGAATTTGCGGATGCCATCCGGCAGTTGTGCACCGATCCGGTTCTGTGGCGGAAAATCTCCGACGGCGGACTCGAATTCCTCCGCAGCAAATATGATCCTGCTCAAGTAGCTGCCGAGGTGGATAAGATTTTCGATTTCATCATCGAGAAATACAAACGGTCGCCCAAGAAGCACGGCGACTGGGCTGAAACCATGGCTCTGCCTAAACAGGAAGAGCTTGATGCCGTCGCGCTGGAGTGATGCCGTGAAACCGGCTTAAAAAAGTGCCCGATTGTTTTCCAGCCAGCCGGACAGCCATTCCCAGGTATGAGCATCGTCGGAACCTGCCGGTTCCTGAGCCGGGAATCTGCAGTCCGGGATCCGGACCTCTTTTCCGCCATATTCTGCTGCCAGCCGGGAAAAAACCCGACCCTGAGGTTTGATGTTCTGGTCGATGTCTATCAATCCCAGGGAGTATTCGAGAGGATTCACTTTGAATTTCCGGTCGATGTCATGGCTGGCCCAGCAGGTGAACCAGGCAGTCCCTCCGGCTATGGCGTTGAGGATGGAACGTTCGAGGAACTCCGGAATGATTTCCGCACTCATCCATTCTTCCGAAGCGCCGAACTCCTGGGCCCATACAGGCTTGCGGGGATCCCGGGCATAGGCCCGGACCAGGGCCGTCATTGCGGGGATCAGTCCGAGACACAATTCGCCCAGCGGATCTCCACCGGACCGCTGCAGCGCGCCCGTAAAACGGATCCAGCTGTGGATCGGGACGATCACCTGGGAAGAAGTCAGCGCCCAGGGTGAAAAGGTGGCAGGATGGAACCAGGGCGCATGGTCGACTCCGTTGACGTGTATTTTCCCCGGCGACAATCGATCCATCAGGGAAATGATCCGGGCGTTCCAGGCATCGCCCGTTTCAAGGAGGGGAGTCTTCCAGCAGCAGTTCATTTCATTCCCCACATCGAACCCCAGAAAATTATCGAACGGGTTCAGGACTGCGGACATTTTTTCAATGAACAATTTCTGAGCAGAGAGCATATTTTCGTCCGTAAAGAAATCGGCATTGAACTCATATCCCTGATGATAATGCTGTCCGGTCAGATGCCCAATGAAAAGAGAGACGCATACATCCAGTTTCCTTTCCGCCGCCAGCTCCATTAAAGTACGGAGATGCTCCAGATGGGCCGGACTTACCCAAGATGGATTCGGCTGAAAATACGTCCACATCGCCATGATGCGGATATGGTCGGCATGAAGTTCCGCAATGGTGTCGAGATCGCGCGCAATCTCGTCCCGCGAAAAATCATTCCAGCAATACCACCATTTCTTTGACGGCGTATAATTCACGCCGAAACGGTAACGATCGATGCTTATCATGATAATTGTTCTCCCTGTGACATCTTTATTTTTCCGAGGCAAGCACGGTTATGCTTTCAAAATGCGCCGTGGAAGGAAAGAGATCCAGCAGACGGCTTCCGGTTATCCGGTATCCGGCATCTTCCAGCTGCCGCAGATCGCGGAACAGCGTATCCGGTGAACACGAAACATACAGTATCCATTTCGCCCCGCTCCGGGCGATCAGTTTCAATGCGGCCGGATCCAGGCCGGCCCGCGGCGGATCGGCCAGCAGCAGGGAATCGGGCGGCAGCCCCTGCGGATATCTTTTCCGGAATACTTCTGCACTGTCGCCGGCCTCGAATCCGGTCCGGCCGGCCACTCCGTGGCATCTGGCATTGCGCGCGGCGCATTGAACCGCCAGCGGATCCAGCTCGACGCCCCACGCATGCAATCCGGGCAGATGTTCCGTGCAAAGGATGGAAAAACAGCCGCAGCCGCAATAGAGTTCCGCCAGCAAAGCGGGCGCCGCCGAACGGACCCGGTCCAGCACCTCGCCGGCCAGCCTGCCCGACATATACGGATTGATCTGAAAAAAGGAACTTTCCCCCGTTTCGAATATGCCGAATCCGTCCAGTTCATCACGGATCGATGCCGAACCGCCCCGGTCCGTATAGATCCGCAGTCCGTCCGGCCGGGTCCAACGGAAGGTGATCGTTTTCTCGTTTCCCTTCAGAAGGCTGCGCCATTGTCCGCTCCGCAAAGCCTCCCGGATCGCCGGGACCGCCAGAGGACAATCGGTCACGGGAATCAGAGTCCGGTTGTCCTCGCCCCGATAACCGGCCTGGATCCCGCCGTCCGGAAACCGGTCCAGCGAAAGCCGGATCTTGCTGCGCCACCCGGTCCGGGTCGGTGCACCCATCGGATCCCGGAGAAAAACCTGCGGATTACTCCGCAGACGGGCTTTTTCGGCAAAAGAGCGGAACTGCCGCTGTTTCCATTCCAGTTCCATTTCATAAGGAACGTGGGTATAGGAACAGCCGGGACATGGATTCGGACATTCGGGAGTGAACCGCACAGGTGAAACAGCCGTCACCCCGGACAAAATCCCTTCGGAATAATTCTTTTTGTCGGCAGTCAATCTGACCTGAACCGTTTCTCCCGGAACAGCGCCCCGGACGAAACAGACTTTCCCCTGGGGATCACGGCCGACGGCCCGTCCGCCGAAAGCAAAACCGTGGATCAGGATCTCAACCGTCCTGTTCATGGACGCGGACCGGCTGACTTGCGGCGCCATCTGATCGCCTCGCGGTTGTTTTTCGGAACGCCGATCCCCTCTTTATACATGATGGAAAGATACTGCATGGCCAGGATATGCCCCTTGTCGGCCGCAGCCAGGAACCAGCGGAGCGCCTCGGCATAATCAGCAGACACCCCTTCGGCGTTATAATACATCAATCCGGTCAGGAACATGCCGTCGATGTCATTTTTGTCCGCAGCCTGCCGGTAACAGATCAGTGCACGGCGGAAATCCTGCTGGACACCCGCGCCGCGATGATACATCCGGCCGAGCGGGACCAGCGCTTTGACATATCCGGCTTCCGCCGCCTTGGTCAGCAGCGGCAAAGCCCGCTTGAAATCCTCTTTCCGGTAAGCAGCCTGCCCCAGAATGAAAAGAATCTCCGTATCATTGCCGTTTTCAAAAACTTTCAGATATTTTTCCGCACCGTCGTAATCCGATTTGCCGTACAGCATGATCCCCAGCTGCCGCATGGCCGGCCGGTCGCCGCCGTCCGCCAGTTCCTTCAGATAACGCAGGGATTCATCCTGCCGGACGGAATCGGGATCCTTTTTCCGCAGTTCAGCCAGCAGCCGGATCGCTTCCGGATCCTTTGCCTTGGCGGCCAGTTCGGCATAATGCAGCGCCTGGTCCGTCTTGCCCAGTGACCGATAGATCCGGGCCAGGCGGAGCTGCGCCTTGCGGCTCTTGCGGTCGGCGGCCAGGGTATAATAGCGGATCGCTTCACCGATCTGTGCCTTGACCGGACCGATCCCGCTTTCGTAAAGGGACGCCAGCAGCTCCAGGTCGTATACATCCGCGCGTCCGCCCAATTTTTTCAGATACCGGATCGCCAGCTCCGGATCCGCTTTCATCCCCTGCCCGTTCAGCGCCAGTCCGGCAAATTTGCGGATCGCTTCGGTATGATCCAGGTCCGCAGCCTGACGGTAATAAGGAATACTTTCCTTCACCCGCTTCGCTCCGAATTCGAGCTCGCCGCACTGCCAGGCCGCAGCCGGATGACCCGCTTTGGCCGCGGCTTTCAGATACTCCGCAGCACCCGCCGGATCCTTCTCGGTTCCGGTCCCGTTCAGGAGCATCATCCCGCAGCGGTAACACCCTTCCACATTTCCTTTCCGCGCCGTCTGACGGTAATAATAAAAAGCATTGGCGTCATCATGGACCGGACTTTTCGGATCGGCATAGATTCCCGCCAGCAGCAAAGCGGCTGATCCGTCCGGTTGATCATGATCGGCAGCCGGACGGAGATACTGCACCGCCAGGCGGTCATCTTTTTTCACCCCCTGCCCCAGAAGATACATCCGCCCCAATTCCAGGCCGGCGTTGAGATTTCCCTTGTCCGCCGCGGCTTTGAAACAGACGGCAGCCTCGGCATTATTTTCAGGAACCCCTTTCCCCGCACGGTAAATACTGCCCAGCAGAAACATCGATCCGGGATCTCCTCCGGCCGCTTTCAAATACCGGACCGCCTTGACCGGATCCGCTTTCACTCCGTATCCGCCGTAATAATAGATCCGGCCCAGCACCGCTTCCAGGCCGAATCCGACCGGAATATCTTTTTTATGAGGCAGTCCGGCCAGCAGGTATTTTTCCGCCGCCGCATAATTCTTCGCCGTTCCGGCCCCGTCATAACACATGATGCCCAAAGGAATCCCCGCCGGAAGGAATCCTGCCTTGTAAAGTTTTTCAAATTCCTTGAAAGCTTTGACCGGATCCGGGATGACCCCTTTCCCCTGCCAATCCGCCAGTGCCAGCATGAATTGGGATTTCCGGTGGCCGGCCGCGGCCGCCCGCGTGAAGCATTGCAGCGCCCGGGTGAATGACCGGATCTGAAGACGTCCTTCCCAGCAGATCACTCCCAGCCGGTAAAGCGATTCCGGATCGCCTTTCTCCGCGTCGGCCTTCAGTTTCCGCAGCGGATCGTCCGCGGCATGCGGATCCCCGCCGGTCTGCTCTTCTTCCATTTCATGGATAAAATCTTTCAGCCGCTGGATCTTCTTTTCCCGCGGTTCACTGCTTTCCAGGATATCATCCAGTTCCCGCGATTTGATCTTGAATGCCCGCGATTTCGGATCATAACGTTTCGACGTCATTTTTTCCGCTTTGTCCATCAGACTGGAATAAGATTCCGTCCCGAACAGTCCTCCCGCCGCTCCGAACAGCAGCAGTCCGCACCATAAACTAATTTTTTTCATCGGCATTCCGGCAGTTGTTTCAAGTTTATTTTTATCACAATATACCATAAAATCCGGAATAAGGCAAGGCAATACCTCCCGTCCGGAACTTTTTTTTCAGAAAAAAAGCTTTTTTCATCAAAATATCATTGACGAAAACCGGAATGATGATATATTGAATCATGCTAAAGGCAATTCTACCGGATTGCAGACAGGAGTTATCATAAAATGATTCTGGAAAAACTGAAAACCGTGGATCCGAACATTCACGGCATGGCTTCCACCGACGGCATGGTCTGGCTTTCTCCCGGCCTGCAGGGACGCATCTTCTGCTCCATCGGCGACGAGCTGACCCATAAACTCGATTTCGATCTCGCCTCGAATCCCACCGACGGATTCAACAACATCGGCGGCAACTCGCTCTGGCCCGGACCCGAGGGCGGCGCTTTCGCCTACAATTATCCGCATGGCGAATGGACCGTCCAGGACGGCATCAATAAAGTCTGCCCCGCCCTCACTCCCGAATCCGCCGCCTGCGCGGTCATGACCAAAGACATCTCCATGCTCAATCCGAAAGGCGTGACCGTCGATCTGGAATACCGCAGGAAAGTGCAGACTCTGGATATTTCCGGTCAGACCGCCGCTTACGGCGTCAAAGGCGTGGCTTATACCGAATGTGATTCTTTCACCCCCAAAAAGGATTATTCGGTCGAAGACGCCATCGTCTGCGCCTGGAGTCTTGAACAGTTCAACGGCGCCGAAGGCATCACCGCTTTCGGCAAATATGCGAAAAAAGATGCGGGTATCAAACAGGTCATCAACGACGATTTCTACGGCGATCCGCTGGTCCGGATCACTGCCGCCAACGGTCTTTTCCTCTTCAGATTGGGCGGGCCCTGCCGCCTCCAGATCGGCTTCAGGAAGGATTGCCTCCCCGAACTGATCGGCGCGTATGACGCCTCCCGGAACCAGCTGATCATCCGCAAGACCGCCATCGAGGAAGGCACCTATATCAACATCGCGGACAACGACCAGAAGAACGGCGCCTATTCCACGGAAGACGTCTACAGCATTTTCAACGGTTCTCAGGAACTGAATTTCTTCGAACTGGAAACCATCGCCCCGATGACCGTCCGCAACGGCAAACTGATCCGTTCGGTCCTGAATTCCCGCACGTTCATCTACCGCGGCGGCGCGGACCAGCTCCGTGCCCTGCTCGAAAAAGAATATCAACTCAACTCCAAGGAGATCATAAAATGAGCAAAATCAAAACTGTGTTCGGTTTCGACATGGAAACCGATGTCGGCAGCTGGGCCTCCACTTACGAAGGCATGCAGCATGGCGGTCCGGTCATTCTGGACATCCTCAAGAAAAACGACGTGAAGGCCACTTTCTTTTTCACGGCCGATGCGGCGGAAAAGAACACCAACATCCTGCACATGGTGCGCGATGCCGGCCATGAGATCGGCTGCCACACCCTGTTCCATGAAACCATCGGCGATCCGCTGTTCGAGATCCCCGGCATGATCCCCCTGCTCCCCGAAGAAGTCGAGCACCGGATCGAAGTCTGCACCCAGCGCGTCGAAAAACTCGCCGGCGTCCATCCCACCGCCTGGCGCTGCCCCCGCCTCTGGGGTTCCACCACCGTGGTCAACGCACTCGAAAGACTCGGCTACACCGCCGACGCCACCTATCCGATGTATTTCTACCGCGAACGCCTGACTCCCTATCATCCCTCCAAAGATGACTGGACCAAGGAAGGCGACATGAAGATCATCGAACTGCCCAACTTCGCCGACCTCTCGATGGAGTCGAAAGACCAGTACGGCCGCGACATGGACCAGTGGCCCCTGTGGCGCACCGAATCCGCCGACGCCGTCATCGAACACATCAAAGGATACATCAAGTTCTGCGAAGGCAAGAAAGTCGATCCCTTCCTCTGCTTCTACATGCATCCGTGGGAATTCTGGCCGATGCCCGAAGGTCTGATCTACTCCGGCGAAGGCGCTGTGCTGCCTGATCCGTTCATCGTCAAGAACTGCGGCCAGTATGCTGCCGACCAGTTCGATCTGCTGATCAGGAAACTCAAAGCTCTCGGTTCGGTCTTCACCACCGCTTCCGGCGCTCTTGACTGAGTTTTCTCTGACTTGCAGTAAAAAACCGTCCGTGTCAATCCGATGCGGGCGGTTTTTTCATAAATTCTGTCCCCATAACGGCTGCGAGTCATTTCCAGCCCGAATGGAGAAAAATCACGTTTTGTTCCCCATGTTCGTTCCATAAGCGGTTCTTTGCGGCTGCCGAAGATGAAAACGGGCAAAAAATGGCGGTATTTTCATTTCCCGCATATTGACTTTCAGGCGGAATGGTGTATCTTATGAAAAGAATGCATATCATCAATGGAGGTTTAATATGGCGATCACATTCGGCAATGCAGTGCAGGAATTCTATCTGGAAAAAGTGAGACATACGCAGGCAGTGCGGAAAGCCCGCCTGGCGAGTCTGAAAACGCGGGAGGATGCGGAGAAATTCGTGGCGGAAACCCGCGCCAGAGTCCGGTCCTGTTTCCCCTTCCCGGCGGAAAAATGTCCGCTGAACGCCAAAGTCACCGGCACGGTGGATTATCCGGAATTCACGATGGAAAAGGTCATGTTCCACAGCCGTGAAAACTATACGGTGACCGCCAATTTCTTCCTGCCGAAAAAACGGGAAGGGAAAGTTCCGGCGGTCCTGTTCGTGTGCGGCCATGCCGGCGAAGGGAAAGGTTCGGCCACCTATCAGACGGCGATGCGCGGACTGGCGATGCGCGGTTTTGCGGTGCTGGCGATCGACCCGGTGGGACAGGGCGAACGGCATCAGTTCCTGGATGTTCCGGGTTTTTCGAAATCGGCACCGTGCACGGAACACAATATCCTGGGCAAGCAGATGCTGCTGAACGGCGACTGGTTCGGCGCGTGGCGGACGTATGACGCCGTGCGCGGACTGGATTATCTGCTGACCCGTCCTGAGGTCGATCCGGCGCGGGTCGGGGTGCACGGCAATTCCGGCGGCGGCACGCTGACCACCTGGGTATCCGCCGTGGATGACCGGTTCTTCGCCGCCGCGCCGAGCTGTTTTGTGACCACCTGGGTCCATGACATCGAAAATGAACTGCCGTCCGACATCGAACAGTGTCCGCCGAATGCGATGAAATACGGATTGGAGATCTCGGATTTCCTGATCGCCAGTGCGCCGCGTCCGTATCTGCTGCTGGGACAGAAGAACGACTTTTTCGATCCGCGCGGCATCGCCGAGGTCCGCGACGAACTCAAGGGACTCTACAAGCTGCTCGGCTGCGAAGACCGCATCGAACTGTGCATCGGTCCGACCAACCATGGCTTGTCGGTGACCTTGCGCGAAGCCGCCTACGATTTCTTCTGCCGGCGGGCCGGGATCGTGAATCCGTCGAAGGAAGAAGGTAAGATCGCAACGCCGGAACTGGCGGAAACTTTTGCCGCACCGGACGGGGAAGTGTTCAATATGCCGGCCGAACGCCGGCTGCACGATTTGATCATGGAAAAAACCGCGGCGCTGAAAGCCGCCCGGAAACCGCTCCGTCTGGCGGAAATGCGCCGGATCATGATCGAAAAAATGGGCATGGATGCTCCGTTCGTGCCGTATTTCCGCGTCTTGCGGAATTCCCATCTGCCGGAGAAGGATCTGTATGTCAGGCGTTTCGCTCTGGAGACGGAACCCGGCCGAGCCATGTGCATTCTGTTTTCACTGGTCAAAGGGTTGAACTATATCCCGGAAGCTGACAAAGCGGTCCTCTATATCCCGAATCTGGATTCGCTGGCGGAGATCAAAACGCGGCCGGATGACGGATCGAACCTTTATGCACTGGATTTCCGCGGTATCGGAGAATGTACGCCGACGACCTGCGACCTGCCCGCCGGCGGCAATTTCTTCGGCAATTACGGATTCGATTTCCATTATACGGTCCTGGGCGGCATGTTCGGACAGAGTTATTTCGGCGGCCGGGTCAAGGACATCCTCTGCGCGGTGGAACTGCTGTCGCAGACGATCGGCAGTGTCGAACTGGAAGGTCACGGCATCGGCGGCATTCCCGCGCTGGTCGCGGCCGTCCTTTCGGACAAGGTCAAAAAAATCCGTCTCATCGATGTGCCGGATTCGTGGGAAGGCATGATCGCACCGGTCATGCCGGAACCGGAAAGATCGCCGATGTCGTATATGATCCCAGGGATCATGGAATATTGCGATCTTCCTGAAATGAGGGCGGCCATCGCCGACAAGATCATCAGCTGACGTTGGAACGCATCGTCACGGGGAAAGCCGGATAAAGGCTTTTTCGGAAAAACAGCGGCAGATCCCGGCTGGGGTCTGCCGTTTTTTCATGCATATTTGCGGAAATATCCAATCAGGCGGCCGTAGGCCATGGCCAGATGGAAATTCATTCTGGGGAAATTCAGGGTGCCCAGAGCCATCAGCGCGCGGATCCACTGAAGCAGAGCGGAATAGACAGCCCGGAAAACCGTATAATTATGTTTGCGCAGGACGCGGCCCATGCCGTTGCCATATAAATATCCGCGTTTTACGGTCCATGGTCCGATGAATACCGGATGGTTCACTACCATATCCGGGCAGAAATCCAGCAGTTTCCGTTCCTTGAGCAGGTTCAGCAGGAAATCCGTTTCTTCACCGGATCCGTAAACCGTTCCGGATCCGACTCCCAGGGATTCATCGAACCGGATATCTCCGATGGCCTGGCGTTTCACGAAAATGGAAATCGACACTCCGCAGCGCCAGACATTGCTGAAAGAGATCCGGCGGGGTGAGCGATACATGAAACTGGCGGAAAACCGTCCGTGCTGGTCGGTCACCAGAGTGGAAACACCGTCGATATGCTCTGCCGAGAGATAATCGGAAACAGACTTCAGAAGAGTCTCCGGGTAGGTGCAGTCATCATCGGGGAACGCAATGATCTCGCCTTCCGCGTAATTCAGGCCGAGATTTCTGGCATGGGAAAGCCCTGGTGTAGTCGTATAGCGGCGGATCGGAAAGAGCTTCTCGAAATCCGCTATGATCGGAAGCAGCCGGTCATCCTTATTCTGATCGATCAATATCACTTCGAAAGAAGGCGGATCCTGTTGCCGGACAAGGGATTCGAAATACTCCCGGACGACCTGATCCCGATTGATCGTGCATAAAATCAGAGAGAAACGTTTCATCTTCTCTCTTTCCTTCTGTTTTTCATTTTTTTATACCAACTCTTGATTTTCATTCTCAAAAAAGAGTGTTGTGGTAAAATATAATTCAAAAATCGATAAATTCCACTGGAAAACTTTAAAAATTCCTCATTTTTCCGTAAATAATCGTTCTCATCGAATACAGACAGCAGAAAAAGTTCCTTGTTCCCTGCCTTATGCAACAGAAATTCACCGATTTCACCCCTGCTCCCCGGAGCCAGACGCGAATACCACCGGTTCCAGAGGATCAGATACTGGTTCCGGACAATCTGATTCCAGCCGGCGGCCAGTTCCGGATCATCCAGCACCCCTTTCCGGCGCAGGAAATCCTCGCCATGATTCAGCACATCTAAAATAGTTCCGTCGGAAAGCTTGAATTTCTCCGGTGAAACCGCCTTTGACGCTGTTACCCCCGTGGTCGTGTCATAATTGTAATAGGCCCGCCGGACCGAGCAATAATTGCCCGCATGGTATGCGGTCAGCAGATATAAATACAGATCTTCGCCCATGATGCAGAAAAATTCATCTTCTTCCGCCAGCGCCCGGCGGATGATCTCGGTCCGGATCATTTTGAAACACAGCGACCAGCCGCCCGCAGAAAGGAGCAAATGACGGAGAACCATTCCCGGTCCGGTTATCCGTTTTTCATCCGGAGGGGTCCAGTTATAGCGGGGGATCATGGTGCCGTCCGGCCGGCAGCTGAATTCCCTGGTGCCGAAATGGATCACATCCAATTTTTCCCGGTCCGCCAGACCGGACAATTCCGCAGCCGCTTCCAGATCAAAAAAATCATCCGGATCCATGGTCAGGACATAAGTTCCGGACGCCTTCAGCAGTCCGTCGCGGCGCGAAATCAAAGCCCCGCGGTTCTGCTCATGCAGGATCACCCGCAGCCGGGGATCCTGTTCTGCCCGCGCCTGGAGCATTTCACGGGAACCGTCGGCCGATCCGTCATCAACGGCTATTACCTCAATTTCATGCAGGGTCTGTCCCAGGGCCGAGTCCAGCGCCCGCTTCAGTGAAGTTCCCCCGTTGAATACCGGAATGATAATGGAGACTTTTACTGATTCCTGCTGCATGGTCAGCCGCCTTTCTTCTTACTGAAACGGTTCAGCACAAAGCGGCCAAAACGGAAAAACCAATCCCTTCGTCCGCTGACTGGCGGAAGAATCCGGTACATCAGTTCATCCAGTTTCCGATATATCTGAATGAATGAGGGTCCGCGGTTGGCCGGCAGCAGTTCATACGGTTCGAATTTCTGCTGGTAACCGGCCAGCGTTTCCAGCAGTTCTTCGGCAGGGAAAGGACCTGGCGCTGATCCGGAAATCATATCGCGGAACAGTTCAAGCCCGCTGCAGTCCTGCTGTTCCGGAACTTCGGAACCTTTTTCCAGTCCTTTCAATATCCCGGACAGTTTTTCCGCCAGAATCTCCGGCGATGGAGTCTGGCTCAGGAAAACCGGTTTGCCGGCTTGTTTTGCCGTCTCTGCATAGATGGAACAATCACTCTTTGCCGAAGTCATGAAAAACAGTTTGCTTTCCGGCAGCAGAGAAATGAATTCATCGGGATCAGAATAAACTTCCAGCGTTTGGGCAAGGTTCATGGAATCCGCCAAAGTCAATACGCAGCGGTCTGAAACACCGTTCCGGCTTCGCCCCAGCATACACAGCCGGTATTTCGGAAATTCCCGCGAGAGTTTTGCCCAGGCCAGAAGAACCGTTTCCGCTTCCGGATCGCCGAAATGACCCAACCATAAAAGCCGGGGCTTGGAGGGAGAGATTGAAATGGAATTCACCATCCCGGTTTGTCTGCTTCCTTCCGGCGGATTTTCCTCCGGCATCTCAGTCCCGGCCATGGAGATTTTGCAGCAGCGCTGCCCGAATGACGAATAGAACACCTTGTCGGCAACGGTCAGAACTGCCAGACCGTCCGCCAGCAGCATGGCACGCATCTTCGCCAGAAAACCGCCCATGGAAGAATCCGCCAGCGCATGCAGTCCGGTCAGGGGAACTCCGATCAGATTCATTCCGGCAAGTTTTATGGACAGTGCATCGAAAATCATTTTCGGACAATCCGAGTCACCGTGAACTATCGTGTCGATCCCGTATTTTTCCCTGAGACCGAACCAGAATGCCGAGCGCTGCTGCAGGGTCTCACGGTCCGAAACCGCCGAGCGACCGGGCATCGGGATCCGCTCCATTCCGGCAGGAAGACTCAAACAGTCATAAGAGCAAGAGGCAGCAATGACAGTAATTTCATATCCTGCTTTCTGCCAGTCGGCCGCACATTTTTTCAACAGCCGGGCTATTGCATCCTCATCAGTTTTATCCCTCAGATAAAGGCCGATATGCCGGACCTCCACTGCGGTCTTGCGGCGCCGGAAATATTCCGGCATTCCCATCAGGCTGCCCAGCACGTTTTCACGTCCGGCAAAATAGCTGATGAATGAACGCATCAAACCCTGCGGATCATAATTTTCGAACATATAAGACAAAGCCCGCACCCGGTCATAGCGGGTCAATTTCTTTTCCCAGCGTTCCAGCAGATCATCCAGCAGCCGGCGCTCCTGTTCCATGAATTCCTTGCTGTATTTTTCAAAACATCCCTGCTTCTGCAGAAAACTTTTCACCGCTTTCAACGCTGCAAATACCGTGCAGTTACGGATAAAACCCGGATAATCGGTCAGCCCGTAGTTGCTTACGCCGATATCCAGACCGTAGTAATAACATTTTTTGAACAATGGCTCATAATGGGTTGCATACCAGGACAGCATGGTGTAAAAACAGAAATCTTCCGCCATGATGTAATAACCCGGCGGCAGTGAAGCTGCCGCTTTCCGGCAGACCTCCGCCGCGATGAATTTGCCACAGATGTTCCAGCTGTAAAGATACTTGACGAAAGCCCCCTCGAATACCTCTTTTCCCAGCAGTTTCCCGTTATACGGATTGATCCGTTTTTCCACCCGGCGGGCAAAATGATTTTTCTTTTTGTGGCCGATCCGGACGTCAAAACAGAAATGGATCATATCCGCACCGGTTTTTTTCGCCTTCGCATAACAGGCTCTGGCTGTATCAAGATCCAGATAATCATCCGCATCCAGGACCATCATATACTCCCCGGCCGCGGCGGCAATCCCGGAAAGCCGCGCCGCCAGGATCCCGCCGTTCTTTTCATGCGTGATCACCTTGATCCGGGGATCCCTCGCGGCATAATCCGCCAGGATTTCCGCCGCATTGTCCGGAGAAGCGTCATTGACAACGATGATCTCGATCTCTTTCAGCGTCTGATCCATCACGCTGGCGAGACATTTCGGCAGATAGCACGCCGTATTGTAAACCGGTATCAGTATCGAGACTTTCGGCTGTGATTTCGTCTGTTCCATTTCATGTTCCGTTTCAGACTCCGGCCGAAAACATCAGCCGGATCCATTATTCATAGAACCCGTACTATAGCATGAAACTCACTGTTTTACAATCTCCCAACCCGGTCAAACAGCCAAATACCGGAAAAAAAGAACGGCCGGGGCGGGTTCACATTTCGAAAACGATCTTGAACGCTTCTTTTTTCGCGATCAGGCCGAATCCCTCTTTCAGCATCCCGAACGGCAGCAGGTGGGAATAGAGCTTATGAAGATCCGGCAGCAGACCGTGCCGCACCGCCGAGCAGACCGCCTCGTGTGTCTGGATCTCTCCCGTGACGCCATTCAGGATCCGGTCGGCGGCAACATGAGCCGTCACCGGATCGTCCGCCGGATAGGTGGCGTAAGGGCACACCTTGCCGTCAGTTGCGAGCGCCGGCAGGCAGCAGGCAATGTAAGAGGGCGCGCCCGTCACGTCGATCAGGCGGGCCGCTCCGCGGCCATGCGTGATTTCCCGGACCGTTTCAGCCAGGTCCTGCTTTTCGGTATTGATGACATGATCCGCGCCCAGGGCCAGCGCCAGCGGAAATTCCGATTCCCGCCGGGCGGCAACCATCAGAGGATAACCGCCCAGCAGCCGCACCGCTTTGCAGAAAGCCAGTCCCACCGAACCGATCCCCGTGATCAGGGTCGGCACATTCAGACCGACTCCCACGCTCTGCGCAAACCCCAGCACTTCTTTCAGCGTGATCAGCATGGCGGCATCGCCCGCATCCAGATCCAGATCCGCCGGCAGCGGCAGCTGAAACTTTGCGTAAGAAGGGATCTTCGCACCGGGATCGTCCGCCAGCCAGGATTCCGTATCCGTGACCAGTCCGTATTCCGCGAATCCGCCCCACAGCGAGGTGAATCCGGCATACCTTTCGCCGCTGTAGACCGCGGTCGGCCGGATCACCATGCCGCCCATCCGGTATTTTCTCACTTTCCTGCCGACGGCTTCCACGATCCCGATGCTTTCGTGCCCGAAAATTCCCGGATATTCCTGTTTCCACGGCAGTTGGTTGTGGATGTGTTTCCGGTCGGTTCCCGTGCAGGTGGCGCAGACCAGATTCCGGCACAGACACTGGTAATCGTTGGGTTCCGGGATGGGAACCTCTTCCAGCCAGACATTCCCGGCTCCGTCGGTGATCCCGGCTTTCATGACCGCTCCGCTTTCAATGGGTGATCTTTTCAGCGGATCCTCAGCACGGCGAGCTCATAACAGGCCAGCGGAATATCCAGGTGGATGCAGTCGCCATCCGCTTGGAACGGCATCCTGACCCACTTGCCTTCGCCGGTCAGACGCTCGACTTCGTGCGGAAGAACGGCACAGCGCAGGGCGATCCGTTTCAGCGGGTCGAAATTGAGGTTGCAGACTTCCGCGAGGATCGCGCCGTCCGGATATTTCCGGGTGACGACCGTAATGTTCTGTTCATCGGCGGAGACCAGCGGCAGTTTGCTGCCGCGCAGACGCTCGATGACCTCGATAAAGAAATTTTTGCGAGGTATATTGAACTTCGAGTAGACGATGTTGTGGTGATAGACCATCGAGCAGACCGTACCGCCGAGCCGGTTCCGGTAAAATACCGTGGCGGGCGAGATATATTCGTCGTCGTCCGCTCCCGGGAAGGACACGTAATGCAGTTCGGTGAAGACTTCGGCCTTCGGATCGGTGATCGTGAAGAACGGGACCTGACTGTTCTGCACGATCACATAGTTCTCGCCGTTGTCGGTCCGGCATTCCCGGTTGAATGAGAATTCCCGGTGTTCCGCGGTCAGTCCCAGCGCATCGGAAAAACCTCTCGCGCTCACTGCCGCAGCGGCCGGACCGTCCAGCAGCAGCTTGCAGGAAAGCAGTTCCTTCAGCTCGGCATCGGTGAGATGTCCGATGGTTTCCGCGCCGGCGACGGCATAGACTTCGTCCTCCTTCCGTTCGAACGAGGCACGGAAGGGGATGCCGACCTGACCGAACATCGTCGTGGCCATGGTATTTTCGGGCACGAGACTGATCCGCTGGTGATTTTCCATGTAATAGGCGGCATGCCAGTCCTCGAAATTCTTGCGGACCGGGATCACCACGCCGGCAAGTTCGGTTTTCGCACATTCCGCGGCGAGTGTCTGATACAGTCCCCGGTTTTCCGCCAGGATGTCGGTATAGTTCCGGCTGATGGGCGTTTTGCCCTTGTGGGTGTTGACATACCACAGTTTGGCTCCGTTCAGACCGGCAAAGATGCTCGAAATGAGTTTCGCGTGCATGCTGATTGCCGCGCGGCTCCACAGGTTGTGGGGACAGGTGTCGGCCTCGTCCAGTACCACGGGAATGTCCTTGTGCGCAAGCCGCAGCGCCATGGTCCGGAGCACCAGCTGAGGATAGATCTTGGAGGTGGTTTCCATGTAATTGGAATTGGCGACACGCATGACGGCCGGATGTTTTCCGGCGAAACATCTGGCGGTCTCACCGTTGAACAGGACTTCCCAGCCCGGCATGCACGAACCGCAGCGGATCTCGGGATCCACGCTGTCCACAGCCTCGCGGATGATGGTCGCCACCGTGTTCGGGATGCCGCGGCGCAGGATCTCGTAAGCTTCGTAAACTTCATCGCCGCGTTTGCACTGCAGCACCGCCTGCCGGTATTCTTCCGGTGTGAAATTCTTTCCTGTCATCCGGTTGAATTCGGCCGTGTGCAGTTCGCAGAAACACTCCGCGAGCGGGGCGAAACTGCGGATGTCGTCGTCGCCCAGAATGAAACATGGCGCTTCTTTCGCAAACAGGACCGTCATGTCGAAAATGTATTTCCGGAACCGTTCATCCAGCGGACAGTAGCGGGTCAGCTTGCCTTCCGTATTGACCATGCGCACCCAAGGTTCGACCGGACGGGATTTCAGGTCGGTCGGCGGGAAATTCCGCGCACCGTGCCCCAGCACAGCCTGAAAGAGCACGCCCAGACGCGTTTCGCTACCCTGCAGTTCCGCCTTGAGTTTCCGATAGCTTTCCAGCATCAGATGGACTTTCTTCATCGCTGGGAACCCGGCTGGATTGATGGTCAGGGAATAGAGCACATTGCGGTTGCCGGTGCGGGCGGTATATTCGATCGCCTCACCTGCCAATTGTTTTTCTTCTCCGGGTGAATACGGCAGGATGTTGAAAAACACGAAATCCTGGTCGAAAGTCTGATCCTTCATAAGCTTCATAAGCAGTCCGATCCTTTTTGTTGGTTTGAAACAGAACTTGAATCCGGACTTACTTTAGCACAACTTGGCAAAATTGCAAATCCGCTTATTACTTTCCGAGCGGCGGATAATACAGGGTTTTGCCTGCTTTCTTTCCGGTCTTGTATTGGATCAGGATACGGTCGGTGGACAGGCCGTCAACTTCGGCTTTTTTCCCGTAGCCGTTCAGATAACGGTATTCGGGCGAATCCACATAGCTGACGCGCGAACCGTTCTGCAAGGCGGCGTATTCCAGAAACTCTTTTCCCTGCCGGGCGAACCAGCCTCCTGCGGGCAGCTGATATTTCCGTCCGTCCACGGTGATTTCCCAGACACGGTCGTCCCAGTTGCAGTTGATATAGATCTCCAGTCCGTTTTCGTATTGGATATACAGCATGTTGTCGCGGTATTTTCCGGAAACCAGTGCTTCCTCGGTGGAAACCAGCTTGCCGCCGTCGAAATACCGGATCGTTCTGACCGGCTGCATCATATACCGTTTCTGCAGCTGCCGGACCAGATAATAGGTTTCGAGCGTCTTGTCGAAATATTTGTGCGGATTTGGATAAGCGTCTCCACTGGGTTCGATGAATCCGACCGTCCCGAAGGCAATGTTCATGGCCAGATAATGGTAAAGCAGACTGTAATCATCCGTCCAGTACCAGCCATTGCCGCAGAACATGGCATAGCCGATATTCAATCCCCAGGCCGGGGCCAGCGGATTGAGTTTCTTCAGCCGGAAATCGACCAGCAGCGGATAGCGGACCTTGCGCGGTTTCAGCCGATGGCCGAAACCCGGGAGCTTGCCGTAATCGCCGTCGTTGAGACCGGCCCAGTAATAATCCGCGCCGCGTCCCTCGGCAAACACCGGCCCCTGATAATTTTCCCGGATGCGCTGGAATCCGGTCCCGATCGCCCGGATCGTGTCGATCATCTTGCCGGCCTCGGGATAGCGGTGGTCGTAGTCGTTATACATGAAAGGCAGTCTTGATGTGAAACCATCGACATAACCGGTCCGTCGAGGCTGATATTTCCGGTTCCGTTCCTTGAAAAATCCCCGTTCCCAGTCCGGCAGCGCCCACATTTTATGCATGTAAGCCTGAACATTGGCATACTGCCAGGAACCGTCAGACCGGATAACGACTTTGGCGGGATCCCATACCGTGGTTTTCACCTGCATGGCATTGTAGGTTTCGTAATACCCGGGGATCATCTGTTTTTTCTCCACATCTTCCAGCATGGCGCGGAACGCCTGGTCGCCGCCGTCTTTCTGATGGATGTAGGAAAGCCGGTCGGCATGGAACGATCCTTCGCCGTTCCCCCACACCCCGGCCATCCAGATAAATGAAAACACATCGAAGAAAATATGGTTCACACCGTAATGGTCATAGAGATCGGTCAGTTTTTTCGCCTTCCGGAAGATGTCCGAACGGACTTCGAACTTCTTGTAGAGGTTGTTGCTCAACATTTCCTGATGCGGCGATTTCGGATTGGACGGATTCAGCAGGACCTCGTCGAATTTCCGGGCGACTGTGATATACACCGTTTCACGGAACGGGTGGCGGCTGCCGTCACTGCGGGGATCGTAGCAGTAGCCGACCTGAATATAATGGTAAAATACTTTTCCCGGCAGCACCTGGTTCCCCGTTTCATGGGAATGGCTCGAAAAACTGCCTTTGTAATGGTCATGGAAATGGGAGAAGAACCAGCCGTCGTTCCAAACGATTTTCGGGGTGTGGTTCATGAACGGCACCTCAAAGACTTTCGCATCCGGAGCAGTCCCGGAAGCATAGCCGGAAAACCATTGCTTCAGGAAACATTCTCTGGAATCCAGATCGACAGTCAGGCTTTTTCCCCGGACCTGCAGCTGCCACTCAATGGTTTGCGAAGCTGTGCCGAAACGGTATTGCCAGACAGCGCGGACTTGATCTTTTTTCAATTCGCATTTCAGCAAAACGGGTTTCACCTGTCCGCTTTTCCGGATGTCAAAAGTTTTTCCCTTGAACTCGAATATCGGCCCGCTTCCGTCCGCTGGACGGAATTCCCTGCCGGACCCGCAGTCCACCGCGATGTCGGCGAGCGTTCCCTTTTCCGGACGGTAAATGAAAGTTACCCCGGTTCCCCCGGCATTCTCATAACGCAGTTTGAATGCAGCACCATCTTTCCACGCCCGGGCCGAGACCTTTTCCCTGCTTACGGGCCGTGATCCTTCCGGGGATACCGGGATTCTGACGATTTCACCCGGATCGAACTGGACCGGCGGCTGTTTCAGATGATCCGCGCCCATGACCACATCGAACTGTTCCAGATGCCAGATATCCGGCGGCCGGTTGGTACGGAATTTCAGGGTTCTGAATCCGATGGTCTCGAGACGTGTTCCTGCGGGGAGCCGGGTCCGCAGGGGGATGCGGAGCAGATGCCATCCGGTCAGGATTTCATTGTAATTGTTGTTCCGGCTCCGCCAGGTGAATAATTTGCCGTCTGGTCGGCGGAATTTCACGGTCACGGCCGTCAGATTTTTGGCATAACCCAGCAGCATGAAGGTATCGAAAGGTTTCGTCGCGACGACCGGTTTCACCGGCAGTAGTTCCGCAGTGGAATCAAGATTGCTTTCCGTCAGTTCCAATTTCAGATTCGGAATTCTGCGGGCGATCTGATCTTTGGAAAGACACAGAAATCCCTTGCAGTTGGACAACCTGGCTTTCCACAGGGACGGGTCGGCGGCAAAATCGACCAGCGGATTTTTCAGGAAGGCCTTTTCCCCGATGGCCGCCGGCGGCGGTGTGAATTTCGGATTCGCATGCCAGTCGATATCCCTGATATGGCTGACGGGTTCTTTTTCCGAGAAGCGGATCTCCTGGATATTCGGTTTTTCCTGCGCCGTTGCAGTAAACCAGGACAGGACGGACAAAATGCAATAACTTGCCGCACGTGCTTTCATGCTCATAAACCTCAGCTGCTGGAATTTCAGTTCAGACCGGTTCCTGTCAATCCTGCAGCCACATCCAATTCCTGCTGTTGGAATAATTGGTGTAATTATAGAATCCGGTCGGCGTTTTCAGCGGGCATTTGAAATACGAAACATGTCCGTCCACCCAGCCGATGTTCAGCCCCCAGTCGTGCCGCGGGTAGAAAATCCCCTCGGTATATGCGGCTGTGCCGTTGGAATAAAACCCGCCGGTATATTTGTTGGTGGGGTCGGTGACAGTGAGGTTGAGGATATCCGCCAGCAGAAGTTTTTCGGATGCCTTTCTGATACCGGCAGTTTTGATCGTTCCGTTGGGCGGCACCATCCAGACATTGATCCCGTAAGA
>Ga0265298_10000997_pt1 | contig 41960 bp, 53 predicted proteins | sample AusTroGonzalo_MG_3_FD_193486 | JGI IMG/M metagenome (GOLD analysis project Ga0265298, IMG submission 193486) | Bovine rumen microbial communities from tropical cattle in Woodstock, Queensland, Australia - Gonzalo_01 | ecosystem: Host-associated > Mammals > Digestive system > Stomach > Rumen ... | reverse complement strand
GTTGATGACCGCCGAGTTGCGGCCCGATTCGGTCATCAACTACAGGTCGTTCTGCAAGGTATTGAGGGAGTGGATTGACGAGGTGTGCCCCAAGGCGCAGTGTTCGGCGTTCAACAAAGTGCTGGCTGTGAGGTTTATGGACTACATCGCCAACGAGAAGGGACTGTCGGGCAGGTCGTACAACAACCGCCTGAAGCAGGCGCGAGCCTTTTTCTCATGGGCTGTGGAGAAGTGCTACACGAAGGAGAATCCCTTCGCTTCGATGAAGACGAAGCGCGAGGATCCAAAGCAGCGTGTCCTCATCCCGGCTGACACCAGGACCAGGATAGCGGATTACTTCAACAAGAGGAATCCGAACTACCTTGTGCTGTGTCAGCTTGTGTTCAATTCGTTGGTCAGGCCAAAGGAAGTGTGGCGGCTGAAGATTTCCGACATCCACATTGACGACGGTTATATCGTCGTCACGGAGGAAGAGTCGAAGACGCACTACCGCCGTATCGCCACACTCACGCCTAGGCTCCGCGACGACATCAGTATGATGATCGAGGGAGCGAAGCCGTCGATGTATCTCTTTGGCCATGGCTACAAGCCCAACGCCAAGCCCATCCGATACCAGAACTTCCGTATCGATTGGGCCAACATGCGCACCGAATTGGGCTTGCCTGACACGATGCAACTCTACAGCCTTCGCGACACGGGAATCAATGAGATGCTCAAAGCCGGCATCGACCCGCTCACGGTCATGCAGCATGCCGACCATCACGACCTGTCGATGACCACCCGCTATGCCAATCATGTCGACCCTAAACTGGTGGAGACCATCAGCACGAAGGCACCTAAGTTCTAATCCCAAATTCAAGTCACATGATCAAAAAGATTCGTTACCGCCTGGTGTGGAACCGGAGCGGATGCCTCAACCAAAGGGGCGAGGGCCTTGTGCAGATCGAGGCCGAACAGCAAGGTCGAAAAGCCTACTTTTCGACGCACACCTACCTGAAGCCCGAGCAGTTCGCCCGAGGCTGTGTGGTGAACACCGATTTGGCCGATGGTCTCAACTATGCGCTTTACTCTATGATTCGCGAAGTCGAGGATGTCGAACTTGAGTATATCAAAAAAGGTGTCGAAGTCACCTTGCCGATACTCAAGGAAGCCGTAAAGGCGCATTTGTCGCCTTCGGCAAAGCTGATCGACTTCGGGCTCGAAGTCATCAACGCCAGCGAGCGCAACGAGGTGACCAAGAAGAACTATCGCACGTTGTTTAACAACCTGGAGCGTTTCAGGGCCGGAGTGCGTGTCACCGAGATCGACTATCAGTATGTCGTCAGCTACGATCGCTGGCTTCGTTCACTGAACATTTCGCACAACACCAGGATCAGCCGCCTGCGTCTGCTGAGGGCTGTGTTGAACGAGGCGAAAAATCGCGACATCATCAGCTTCAATCCATTTGACAGGTTCAGAATCCAACAGATGGTGTCGAAGAAGGGTTATATCACCAAGGAACAGCTGCAGCAATTAGAGTCCATGAGGCTTAATGGGTACGATGATATCGTCCGCGACGCATTCTTGGTCGGATGTTATTGCGGCTTGCGCTTCAGCGACATCACAGCCTTGCGTCAGCAGCACATCAAGGATGGCTGGCTGACCATAGCGATGCAGAAGACCAAGTTCACTGTCGAAATTCCCATCGGAACTCTTTTCGGAGGAAAGATGATGACCTTAGTAGGCAAGTACGGTGGCGACATCGGCAAACTAACAAAAAAGCTTGGACCTAACGCTTCGGTCAACAGGGCGCTTCGTCCTATACTTGACTCCATAGGTGCTGATTCCAAAATCACTTTCCATTCCAGTCGCCACACCTTTGCTACCCTTATAGGCCAACAAGGCGTTGACCTGGCCACCATATCGAAACTGCTCGGGCATCAGAAGCTGCAGACCACGGAAATCTATCGTGAGGTCGACCGACGCAGTATCGAGATTGAGGTTTCAAAGGTGAAATAAGGCTTTTATCCAACTTGTTTCAACCTTCTTGGTCGTCCTAAAACGGCCAAGCGCACTCTTATTGACTGTACCGAATATGATGGTATCGCGCGCGCGAAGGGTGGAATTTCGGACATTAGGAAAAGTTTGGGAACAATTACTTCAGAAGTCATCAAAAACAAATACGCAACAACCGTTGTTTCAGGTCGTTGCGTATCGTTTTCAATAGACAATTCCAGTCGATTGTTTGCCTAATCTTGCATATATAGTGCAAGAATAGGCAAATTTCGACTTACGAAGGCGATGAGTTTCCGGCAGGATTCCAGATCACCAAATTCCCACTGTTGTCGAGTCCGGCCACTTGGGTGTACAGCTTGCCTTTCGCGAAGTTGATGGTCACGTGGCCGTTGCTTCCAACGCTGTTGAGGATTTGTGCATATTGCACATAACCTGAATCAGTGCCAGTTACATCGCAGTTTCCAGCTCCATCAAACACGGTGACATAGCGGATATTGTTCCCAAACGTCATGTCGTAATTATCGTTCCCAAACGACAGACCGCCATTGTAGTTCCCAAACGACAGATTGGAATTGAAGTTCCCAAACGTCATGTCGTAGTTTTCGTTCCCAAACGACAGATTGGAATTGAAGTTCCCAAACGATAGGCCAAAATTGCCGTTCCCAAACGTCATGTCGTAATTATCGTTCCCAAACGTCATGTCGTAGTTTTCGTTCCCAAACGATAGGCCAAAATTGCCGTTCCCAAACGACATCATGGAACACCACGTTCCGAATTTGATCATATAGCTGTTCGCTCCAATTTCATTGGAAACGCAGCCAAAACAATACTCTCCACCAGCATCCTCAAAGGTGTTGATGAACATGTTGAAAGGCAGGTAAAGCTTCAAAGAGCCTGATTCACCATCCCTGTTTTTGGCCAACGATTTCGAGTCCGTTTTCATTGAAACGCCCTTCACGCCTCTTGTGTTGATTGATGACAACGGCCCCGTGCCAGGATCGTCACCGCCACCGCCTTCGTAGGCTACAGGCATATAGCATTCCTTGATAACGTTTCCGGTCACTCCCATATACATTCCTTCTCCATTGTCCATCGTTTGGCAAACAATGGTCGCATCTTGGATCACTCCATCTTCGGTCACCCAAGTGAAGGTGTAGCAGTAACCCACTTCGCCGTCACGAGTTGCTCCTTTTGGACCCGGATCTGGTTCTGGACCTGGATCTGGACTGGGCGAAACCCCGCTGTTGGCGAAGAGGATGTTCTTGAAGTCATAGCCGCATTCGTTGGACCACTCGTCTTTCATGTAGAAGACAACGCCTTTGCCGTTTTCGGCATCGGCCCATGCGAAGCGGTTGGTGTCGTTTGTGACGCAATACTTCAGCACCCATGCTTCGAGATCGCAGTCCTGGAAATAGGTGTCGCCCTCGTGATGGGCCGCGAAGGCGTTTTCGTTGAGGCGGCTGGCGTCGTCGGCACGAACGATGATATCGAATGCGTGTCCGGCGCTTTGGGTGCCGTCCTGAGTGGTGGTGCATTGGTAGTCCGTGATTCGGTACCAGGTGCCAGGTGTAAGTTGGCCGCCGTTAGCGAGTGCCAACAGTTCAGAATAGGTGATCGATACGGCGAGTTTCGCGGCTTCACCGCCGCCGCCTCCTCCACCGCCGGACCCACCTTGCTCGTTCAATCTTGCGTTGATTCCATCCATCTTTAGTTCCTTTCTAATAGTTTAACATTGTTGAAATTGATCATAGCTGCAGTGATGCTGGTGGCAGAAATACGGATTTTGTCACCGATATAGCATGCAAATGGGAAGATGCAAACTCCGTCTTTGAATGCCACTTCATGGGGGATCTGAGCGTAGTGCTTGCCGTCTACGCTCACCTCGGCCACGATATCTCCACTTCCTTCGAGGTGGATTCTGGCGTTGGCCGACTTTGCTTCGAAACGGATCGTATTGCCGTTTTCGATGTTCAGTTTTTCGACTTTGTTCGATGAATTCATGATAGTAAGTTTTAGTCTATTGTTTCTTCAGTTTCTTCTCTATAAGGTGCGTTTTTCTTTTTGCCGCCAACTTCAATTGACGTGTTGCCACGCTGGAAGCGGGCGGTGGCGCCTTTCTCGATGTATTCCGGCAGTTTTGTCAGGAAGGTTAGCAATGCTGCAGCTCCGGTTATCTCGGCTATGAACGCTAGTACACTCCTGTCGATCACGGCTGTAGGAGGAATGCAGAAAGCCGCAATGCCTAGTCCGATAGAGACTATCATTGCCAGGTGAACGTACCAATCAACCACTTTAAGGAATCTTGCCATGTCTTATGTAGTTTGAGTTGGATAATACTTGATTTCCAGCAATTCGATGCTCTCATTTTGAGTCGCGAAGCTGATCGAGTCGTTGGCTTGCTTGTTTATGACGGTAGGATTGTCTTCGCTTCCCGGCGAAAAACTTCCCGCTGCCGTTTGGCTGCCGTTGAGGAAGTAATAGACAGGAGGCTCTCCAACGCTTTTCAATGTACGGTTGTCATTCACATAGATCGTTGAGGCAGGAATTATAAGTTCGTTGGTCTCAAATCCACCATGTCCGTCATCCTGCATCACGGCCGTTTGTTTCGCTCTTACGTCATCGAAGGCTTCAGCCTGTTCGGCGACGCTTTGGTGAAGCATCCGGTCGACAGCTCGCTCGGTGTCTGAAATTACGTTGACGGTCTCGTCAAGGATGTAGCCAAACGAGGCTTGCGAAAGCTGCCCGTGGTCGCTCATGCTGACGTCTGATTGGTCGACCACGATGGAATAGTAGTCCAGCGCAGCGGGGTCATACTTCTGTGCACCTTGCTTGTTGGTAAGCAACTCATATATCCAGTTACGATACTGCGTCGGCACCATTCCGGTGTTTTGGTTCCAGCGGCGTTTGTCGTCGGTGTCGTCCAAAGCTCGGTAATGATCGGAAAATCGCCCGATGTTGTGTGCCGTGTTTGGCTGCAGCACATTCTCCCCCTGGCATATCAGTGTGTCGATGCCGCCAAGAGCGTTTACGAAGAGGAAGTATTTCTCCATTCCTGTCCGTTCTTCATAGATGTATCTTTGGCAAGCCACTTCCTGTTGCTTGCTGTTGACGAGGATAAGGTCGTAGAAGCCCTGCAGCTGGCTTGGCGATGTCACATTGGCCATTTGAATGAGTCGGCTGTATCGCACGTTGGCACTGAACACGCCCGCATCCGTTGCGCTTCTCACCGTGGTTTCAATCGATTCGCCGTTTTTCCGATAGAACCTGGCAATCAGGTCGCATCCCGATCCGTAGTCAATCCAGGTAAGCCATTCGGGTGACTCGTAGTTCGTCACCTTCTCAATCGGTTGGTTGGTGAGGAAGTTGGCCATGCTCCACGACTGGAACGATTGCGACGACTTCAGCTTGGCGTTTGCGACATACCATCTGAGGCTATTCGTGTTGATCGCGCCCGAATCGCTTCCGCTAATTAACAGATGAAAGTATCCGGCACCTGGCGATTGGTCCAGTTCGGTGCTGTCGTTGGTCGGGATCACGGTGCTGAGGTAGGCGCCATAAAGTTCACCGAAGTCGATATCAATCTCTCCGTTGAAGTCAGGAGAGTAACTTCCGGTGAAGACGATGTCGGCATCGTTCCATTGGGCGTTGTCACGATCGTCGTATGGCCAGTATTTGAGTTGCACAGTGATATTCTCTGTCGCTTCAATCAACAGATGCGGCACGGTGTTTTTGGCGTACATGGCGTGCAGCGTTGGTCGCTGTGTCTGTGATATGATTACACTCATGATGGTTGCAAAGGTATATGTGGTTTTTGCGGTGGTAGTGACAATTTATGCTCGTTCTGCGACAAAGATGCAGTGACAGTTGAACAGGGTCTGCGTGTCTGAAAGGTTGGCCCTTTGTTCTCCTGATTGCGGATTTGATGTGTCTTTGTATATGACAAAACCGTTGACGGTGACCACCACATCATGGTTCCCTATGTCGATAGTTTGGCCTTCGTATAGCGGAAGTCCGAGATACTGCGACCCGCTGGAACCAGAGATGGTTATCGAAGAATCCGTCATTTCGTCGTATGACACGGCGTAGGTCGGATGTGTGTTCTCAAAATCCACCACCGTATTATCCCAAAGGTCTTCGATAACGTTCGGCGAGCCACCGGAGAATTTCAATACCCATTTCAGCCCGGTCCCTGCCGAAGGTGTGATGGGTGTGTCGGCGATGCCGTCCACATACTTTTTCACCAGGATCATCTCCACGTCAGTCAGGCCGAATCGGTCGTTCAATGGAGCAGATGCCGACACAGGCATCAGGTTTTGACCGGCAAAGAATTTCGGACGGCTCATGTCCATACCGAGGAACGTACCGAGGTCGTACAACACCCTTCCTGTCAGACGAACGGGGTAGTTGAGGATGAGCTCGTTGTAGTTTTTCCAGAAGCGTTCATACAATCCGTAGTTCGTCAGGTTCAATGCAAGGTCGGTCCCGGAATTGGTCTTATGTGGGATATAGTCCTGAGTCGTTCCGGTGGTTAGATAGTGGAAATTGGCGCTGAAGGCTTTTTGGCAGAGGATGATTTCCTGCTTGTCGTCTTCCTTGTTTCCGTTATATGATGTATGGAAGTGCAGGCGTTCGCCGATGAACGGCACCACATCACGGGTTTGCATAGGCTTCACGAGGCCGCACAGCATCAGCGGCATCACATCCGACTGGCTGAAGGCTTCCGTGTCGTCGCTGTTGGCTCGGTCATACACGAAATGGTTGCTTCCAAGCGGCTCTTTCACTTGGTTGCCGGTGCTTAAGTCTCTTGTCAAGGCGTAGAATTGGCCAGTGGCTTTGCGAAGCACAAGGCAGTCATTATATGTCTGAGCAACCCATTGATCCTCGTTTGCTTCCACATAACCGCCATATTTTTCGACGAGTTTGTCGAAACTGTCGGCTGCCGGTGTCGTGCCTTCGAGGCTGTTTGTTGGGGTAAGCACGATGCGTTTCGAAGGGTTGAGTTGCACCTTGAAGTCGCCTTCCACCTTGTCGGAGAGGTCCATATCGGGCGTGGATGACAGCATGTCTTCCATCAGCACGATCTTGGCCGTCTTGGTCTCAGAGTTAACCACTGGTTGCGCGTGGAACTTTGCCAGCAGCCACGAAAGAAAGTCGCTGAGGGTGCAGCTCGGTACAAGGTCGCTGTACAACAGAATTGGGCGCACAAGGGCATCAGAGCAGTTATGCACGATGACTAGGTTGGCCAGAATGTTGTCGCCTGTCGTGTCATCGAAACAGTTTTCAGTGACCGTGTAGCCCAGGCACTCGAATAGTCGGTGAAGCAGGCGATGAAGTTTCAGGAATGGAGCGATGCCGTAGCCTTCAGGTACGTACATAATCACATCTCCTTCGTGGGTGGTTCGTGCAGCCCATACCAACTGGTTGAGATAGTCAACCTCGTTATTGTATTGGTAAATCTTATTCTTCACTCCCTGTATTTCTTGCTCATACGGTGCAATGGCCACCGGGAAGATTGTGAAGTCTTTTGTATCGTCGCCCTCGTAGCAGTCCTGCATGATATCCATTGCGGCTTCCACGCTACCGAAGGTTATCTTCGACACACCTTCCGAGTCGGCTTCCTCGAAGATCTGTTTAAGGGTTTTATCCTTTGCTTTCACATACAGGTCGCTGCTGTCGATGGCTAGCGATGCGTCAATGCCTTCGAGGCGGTGTTCGGTGTCTATCACCAACTTGCCGCGTTTTTGCACAGGACCCACCTGTAAGATGGCATCCACCTTGTTTATATATCTTTCAGCTCGATCGATGCGTTCGCGATGTTCGAGCGTGGCCAGGTTGTGAGGCGACGATGGCAGCGTGGCTGGGATGGTGCTGTCGCCCTGGTCGCTCAGGAGCGGATTTGTCCGCTCCATCATAAGCGAAAAGCCTTCAGGGAGATCGAGTAGCCCTATTTCGGTAATGAGTTTCATCGCGTAGTTTGGTTTTTGAAGGTGTCGTGTTTTTTCTTGGCCATCATGATATCTCCATATTTCACGAATAGTCCGTTTTCGGCGCAATAGCGCATGATGGAGTTGAACTCTCGCATGGCCTGCCAGTCTACGTTGCTCACATCCATCGATGGCAAGCTCGCCGATGAAGTTGGAGAGGTGAAGCCGCCATCTGCGAAACCACGACTCACCGATCCCGAGCGGCCATGGCTTCCCGAGCGGCGGTAGCGTTCCAGGTTTGCGATTTCCACGGGGTGTTTCCTCACAATCCAGTTAGGGATAACATACTCCGGGCCCTTCTCTCCTACTGTCGTCAGTGTGGTATGGTCTTCGGTGTATCCACCCTCGGCATAGCCGGTCAAGGTGCGCTTTCCGGTGTTGGTCGATGCTGACGACCCACTGCTGTTCACGCTGGCATTCTTGATGGCGTCGCGTTGCGCGATGATGGTGGCTACCTGGGCCGCCGTCGTTGCCGCAATGATGGCCGCGTAGATGCTGCCCAGCACGGGGTTGCCCTTGGCAGCCGTGTAAGCCTGTATTGCCCCCAACGCGCCCGCCGACACCGCCTGCGCAATTTGGATCACCATGTCCACGTCGGCGTACTTCTTTTGCATGTCGAGCTTCTTTTGCTCATATTCCGCTTCAATCTTTTCGCGCTCCTCGGCGTTGTCTCCGGCGGCGGTCAGTTGCGCCTGATATTGGGCTTCGAGTTGGGCCGTCTCGGCTTCCCTGATGGCGGCCACGAGGTTCGAGGCTTGGTTGGCGATTTGGCTGGTCTGCTCGGTGTACTTTTCGAGATACTTGACTTTGGTCTTGAAGACAAGCTTCTCGTAGGTCTCTTCAGAAAGGAGTTTGTTTTGGTGCAGCTTCTCCAGCCACATCATCTCCGTTTCGTATTCTTTCGAGAGCGACTGGTCTTCGAGTTGTGCGACAATCTTATCGCGTTGGCTATAGATCTTATCCCAGAACTCTTCGTTCGCCTTGGGGTCGGCAATGGATGGGTCATTCAACCTGTCAGAGTAGTCGAATCTGTCTTGCCATTCTTGTTCATACTTGGCGAGCTCCATTTGTTCCGCAATTCTTTCGCGGATCTGCTTCTGGAGGTCGATTTGTTTGTCGATTTCTTTAGAAGCATTGCCAGTTGGATTGGTAGTCGGTTTGATAGTTTTATTTGAACTGATTACCACCAGGTCTTTTCCTGCTTCGTTAATCATATCAATAATCACCTTCTCTTCTGCTTGTAAATCCCTTAACTGCTGGAAATGGTCTACACCACCCTCTTCGACAAACATATTCCTTCTCAACCTACCAAACTCATCCATCGAGTTGATGATTTGGTGCCATTCGCCAGTGGCATCCTTGTATATCTGAGGCACATTCTCCTCCATCCATTGTTTCACTTCCCACTGCTTGTTGGCATTTTCAGCAAGTTTCTGCTGCATGGCCTGAGTTTTGGCCATCTTGATCATACTATTTACGTAATTATCAAGTGCGCCAACATTATTGTTAATCAGTTCTCCTTCCTTGGTGAGACTTGCATGATAATCAGGTACAATCGTTTTGAGTTCTTTCAATGCTGCATTCCTGTTTTCATAGGTCGTGTTTGCATCTTCTACGATTTTTCGTAATGCCTGAACACGTCCGGCTTCGTCACTTGTCACTTCAGATATCTCTTTTTGTAGATCCAATTGAAATTTCTCCAACTTGGTCAGTTCTTTTGTTTCCTTCGTGAGATGCATAATGGAAATGACAAGTGCGGACACGGCAGCAGCAACCAACCCAAAGACAGTTGTTTTCATAACAGCGCTCATTGCAGCCCATGCAGCCGTAGCCGCTTGGATGTTGCCCGTAAGCAATGCTGTTGCTGCCGCGAGGCCCAATTTTGCGGCTTTCATGGTCGCGGTCCATGTCACCACAAGCTTTTGCCAAATCACCTGAGCTTTGAATGCGATTGTCAGAAGAGTTACTGTTATGACAACTGCCTTTATTTCCTTCCCGTATGTGGCCAATGCCTTAATCAAATAAGTGACAAGTTTTGTAGACTTCAGCATAATTGGATTAAGGCTTTGTCCAAGGGCAATGCTTGCATTTTTGAATTCTTTCCGGGCTTTATCCAACTGAGCGTTCAAGTTGTTGTTTTTAACCAGGTATTCATCAGTGACGGATGTTGCCTTTGAGAACTCTTGATTGGCCAAAGCTTGGGCGTCGGTAACGGCATCTATGTTCGTCGCCATGGCAGCCAACACGCTGACGGCGCGAGCGCCATCCAATCCCATTTCCTTGAAGATGGGCACGAGCGATGCGAAACCATCCTGGTCTTTCAGGGCCTTCAGAATGGTGATGATGGCTTGGTTGGCATCGTTCTGCAAAAGGTCGGTGAACGCTTTCACCTCCATGTTGGCGTATTCGGCAAACTTGGCAGGATCCTCGTAGAGCTTCATTACGAACTTTTGGAACGCAGTGGCCGCCATCTCCACTTTCATGGCCGACTGGTCCAATCCGGAGGCGAAGCCGATGATGTTGGCTGCAGAGATCTTGGTTTGTGCAGCCACACCAGCGAGCCTCTGAGTGAAGTCAACCAGGTAAGCTTCGCTTGCTGTTGACGCCTGGCCAACGGCGTTGATGGACGAAGCAATGCTGAGTAGCGCTTTTTCAATGCCCATCGACGAGGTATAGCCAAGCACATCGGCAATCTTGCCTAGGTTACGGATGGCTCCCTCACCTAAATCCTCACCCAAGGCGACTTGGATCTGGTCGGCAGCACGTACAAATCCAAGGATATTATCCTTGCCTTGGATGCCAAGCTTGCCGGCATCACGTGCCAGGAGCAGCAGCTGTTCACGGCTGGTGCGGGTGTCGATTTTCATCAGTTCCTCGTCGAGACCTTCCACCTCTTCATGGAGCAAGCCAGTCGTCTTCATCACGTCGCTATACACATCGTCGAGTTTGGCGGCTTCTTCGGCAGCCTTACGGAAAGCCATCGATAGGCCCGTTATGGCGGCAACGCCAGCCGTAGCCATGCCGAAGTACTTGTTGAAACCGTCTGCCAGGCCTTTCAGCGAAAGAGTGGCGCGCTTTTCCTCCGTCACTACAGACTTGAACGAGGCTTCGAGCGACTTGATGCGTGAATTGACCTGCTGCAGCTGCTTCGATTTGTCGATGAACTGCTGTGTGCCAGGCACAAGTTGTCCAAGCTGCTTTCTCAGTTGCGACGCTGCCGACTTCAATTCATTGAGGCTTTTTGAGTTGAGGGTCTTCATCATGTCTGAGAAGTCCTTCATCTCCTTCTTCGCCACAATGAATTGTTTGCGTAGCTGGCTGGCATTCTTCGACATTTTGTCGCCGAGAGCCTTGTCACCAGCCTTGTAAGCGTCGGTGGCGGCGCGCTCATAGTGTTCTATTTCCGTTTCGAGTCTCTTCAGCTCGTTGCGGGCGGCTTGACCGTTGAGGGTCACTATTACTTCAGCTTCAGTGGTATTCTTAGCCATGTCTTTTTGATTTTCAGATTCTCATTCTTTCGATGCTTTGCACCATCTCTTTCACGGCTTCTTGGCCGTATTGTTCCGCCATAAGGCGTGAGAGTTGGTTCACCTCATGCCAATAGATCTTGTTGAACCAACGGTGTTTCTTCCTGTGGCCCGTTCCGGCCAACGAAGGAAGATCTCCGGCGTTGCCGCGTTTGTAGCCACGGCCGACGCCTTCGTCCCAGTAGTAGCCATAGAAGAGGAATGCGAACGTCACCTTGGCTGTGTCGTTGCCGCTTTCCATGCGCAGGAATGGCACAAGCGAGTCGAACGAGTTGATCAGCCGCCCGGTCGATTCGGGGCCGAAGCCAATCTTACCCATCCGCATCACCCATCGTTGAATGGTGATCTCAGCCCATTTCCGCAAGTCCACATAGTTCACTTCCATCGCTGTCAGGATTCAAGGGGATGATATGAGAGGTCGATGTCTTCGGCGAAATGAAGCACAAACTCATAGCCAGTATAATTGGATCCTGCATTGCGGATGCCATAGGGGATGTCGTGCAGGTCCCATTTGTCAACCAATGGTTTGTCATCTTCGTCGAAATGCTTGCCAAGTATAGAGATGATGCGTTCCATTCTTTGCCGGCATTCAACCTGCACCTTCCGGCGGTCTTCGTCGGCGGCCACCATCTCCATCACCCAGATGCTCTGCGATGTCTGCTCGAAACCACCTTGGTGCATACTGAAGTTGCCCACCTCGTTGTGTTCCAGCACTACGCACACCGGCAGTCCTTTCGTTTGGATCAGTTCGATGATGCCATCGTAGCCCGCGGCGCTTTCCAATACCCATTCAGGCTTTTCAAGGCCTTCCACCTCTGGTTTCACGATAATGATTGGATCTATCTGATGTGGATTGACAGCACGAGGGGTGGCGTGAGGGGTGACACTCGCTTGCTCCCTCTTGAACAGGATGGATTGTAAATAATCTAATGTCAGCATGATATCTTGATTTGCGGGCAAAGATACCCTACCCATGCTGTGAGCAAGTGACAAAAAAAAGCCCCGCATTGCTGCGAGGCTTGTTAAGTTCAAAGTAAGTTCAAAGTTACTTCAAAGCTATGTCATAGTCGCTGAGGAGGCTCCTTTTGACAAGGTCGTATAAGGTTTCCAAGTCTTCGACCTTTTTCTTCTCTATGGAGAGATCCACACGGTCGCATGTCTTGAAATTCTTAAACTCGAGCAATGCTATGTTGTAGACGGTAGGGTTGGAATAGACCCAAACCTCAGCGAAATCGCCAGGCTGGCGCTCTTTTTTGTAGAATTTCCTGGTATTGACAAGTTTGCCCTTGGCTTTCTTGATTTCTTTCAGATTGTTCAAGTCCATTTTTCCTGTTTTTAGTGCTGCAAAGATAGTATTTTTTTTATTCCTGTTCGTCCTCAATGATTTGCTGGGTGTGGACGCGGATGGCCTGGATCTGTTCCTCGGTGGCTTTCAGTTCTGCCACCAGTTCACAGAGGCGGGTGGTCCGTTCCAGTCGTGTGAGGGTCTGAGGCTGCTCGGCTGTACGGTCGAAGTTCATCTTCAGACCGGAGAGAGCGATGATGGTGTTCTCTTGGTTGAGGGTGGATAGGAACTCGCATTCGAGGCCGTGGTGGTCGATACCTTTGTAGTTGAACTCACAGCTGCCGTCTTTGGAAAAGCGGAAACTGATCACGCGGCCTTCCACGATGGCCTTTCTCACCTTTTCGGCTTTTAGCCTGGCTTCTTCCTTGAAATTCATGCTGCACCTCCTTTCCTCTTTCCTCCTCCTTGTTGGAGCACCTCACCGTTCTCTATGATTTCCTCCACCTCTTTTTTCAAAGGCTTCAAGTAGCGCAATGCGCCGATGATGGCATAGTTGATAAAGCGCAGTTTATCTTGGTCTTTCTCATCACTTGAATCGATTAGAAGAAGATTGGTGTCGGCCAAGGCTTGACAAAGATCCTCGATGCAATCCGTGATAATCCATGGATTGCGGCCTTCCTTCTCGAAGTCGTCAAACAGCGTATTGAGCGTCTCGCAACTGACATACATCATACTCATAACGCACCTCCTTCCATGGTCAACGAAGTAAGTGCAAGGTTGAAGGCACCGCCAAGTTTCGGGCGCGGGCGCGCCTCGATGCACGAGGGCTTGCGCCATGCGCGCACCTCGGAGCGGGTTTGCAGTTCGGTGTGCGCCTTGGGCTTGCGGATGGTGCATGGCCAGCCCATGCGGTGCGCGAAGTGGCGGTAGAACCGCTCTTCATTGTTGTTCTCGATGGGGATAACCAGGTTGTTGTTTTTGTGGCAATCACGGAAGATTACCAGTGTTCTCGGTGCCGTCTGTCCGGCTGTCTTCTGTGTGTTTTGCATATCGATAACATTTAAGTTTGGGCAACAAAAGAGCGGTCGCCGTTACGCTGCTATCGAGATGACTTCCACCACGAGGGGGCTTTTTCTCACGTAAGGCGACCGCAGAGGTCTTACTCGTAGAGGGCAAAAAAATAAGCCCTCGGTATGTCGTGGGCTGTTTCCGCCGCCCCTGCGTGATGGTCAAAACCATCTCGATAGCGTTGCAAATATACGCCTTATTTCGAAAATACAAGAAAAAAGTGCGATTTTTTCGCACTTTTTTCCATAATTCGGTAAATAATTGCTGATTTTTAGGGGAAAATTTTCGATTATTTCCTCTAATTCCTGAGGATTGTCGGCTGTTTTAGCGTCAGCTTGATGACAACGCCTTGTGGCGTAACTTCAAGCCGGTCGTGCTTCAGTTTGACGTATCCGGCAATGCCGGTGGCCACGGATGCAACGCTCAGCAAACCCGCTCCAACGAGAAGGATCTTCGATGTTTCAGGGTCTTTTGCCGCAATCAAGGTGGAGCCTAATGCGAAAACCGCAGCGCCTCCTGCGGTCCCAACCGAGACCAATTCCATCGACCTGAACGACGCAATCTCGTGTGTTTGGTTGACATAGTCGGCCATCAGTTGCTGCATTGTGAGCGTGTCCACGTTGTAGACATACTCGTAGTGTTGCGCCTTTGCGCATACGCTCGCCATAACGAGGGCGAGGATAAACAGTGCTTTTTTCATTTGATTATGTTTTGGATTGGTGCCGCAAAAATAGATATATGTACCCAAAAACGCAAATTCGGGTACATATCGGTGGCGTCATGTTCAAAAAAAGGCGAAAAAGTAACATAAGGAACGCCTCAATGTTATTTTTTCCCCGAAAAGTAACATAAGCAAAAAAAACCTCCACACCGCATGGCATGGAGGCCAAAAACATAAGCATATGAAAAGAATTACAACTTTCTCAATTGACCTCGATCCAGTCGTTGAGGTCGGCTAGCCTGTCAAGCTCCTTCTCGGCAGCTTCACGGGTGCAACTTTGCAGTCGATAGGTGTCCGGCAGCGTCACCAGAAGCTGCCCTGCCACGGCAGGTGTCAGCGGATAGTTCTCGTCGCGGTCGGTGTTCAGCACCTGCAGACTGAATCCGTTGAGGCATTCACGGACGTAAAACACGTAACGTGGTAGTTCTGAATTGAAGTATCGTTTCATCTCTTTTTTATTTTGAATATAATCAATAGATATAGAAGTAGTGCCGCGGCAGCGACAACGGACACGATCCAAACCGTGCCGTTGTCCTGCCTGGCTTCCGAGGCCGCCTCCTTTCGCTGGGCTACTTGGTCGACTTTTTTTTGTGTGGCCACCGAGTCGGTCGCTGTGATGGACGACCTGTCCTCGCTCCTCTCGGTCGTTATCTCCACACTCTTCACCGCGCCGATGCCGCCAGCAATGCCACCCATGGGGGTAGCATTTCCGACGCCACTGGCGGCAGGCACGGTAGGCTGTGGTAGAAAACAGGAAGAGTCAAGTATAGGTGGGTAGAACTCGATCTTATAGGATGTCCGTTCGGCGATGGAACTCCACAGGCTATCAACTCTGCGGAGCTCCACGCCTATCTCGTCGATGCTTGTGCGTGTCTCGAATCTGCTCGTTTCCAATCCGGCACGGCACCCAACGAGAAGGATAACCAATCCTAAAACAATCATTATGGACAGAAAAGTTCTCATTTGACGTAGTTCGCGATGAAATCCATGATGCCTTGCACGTCAGCACAGGCTTGGGCCTTGTCGGCATAGTCCATCGAGCGGACGATGGGGAACTCATCCACTCCTTCCTGCCGTATGGTGATGGTCACATGAGTCATGACATAAACTCCTTTCTTGCATCAAAGCTCGGGCAGGATTTATTGGCATAGTCGCGATGGCCACTCACTTTCACGATGGTTGGAAAAACAATTTTCAAAGATTTGACGAGTCTACGCATGGCGGCTACCTGAGCATCAGTACGGGTGTCCTTGACATTCCCGTTGGCGTCTCGTCCACCTACATAGCAGATACCGATGGTCTTTGCATTATGGTCCTTAGTATGTGCGCCAACCTGGTCGAGCGGGCGACCTTGCTCGATGGTGCCGTCGATGTCTATGACGTAGTGATAACCTATGTCCTTCCATCCATTGCCTTGCGGCGGTTTAGAGGTATGCCAACGCTTAATGTCTGCAGCTTTGAAGTCTTTGCCTTCCTTCGTATCTGCGCAGTGAATGATGATTTCTTCGATAGGTCTCATTTTTTCCTCCTTTCTTCCTGATCCCTATCGATGGCCGCGATGGAGAGGGCAACGAGGATCTCGGCCACGGTAGCGATGCCAAGCACGACCACCTCGGCGATAAACGCCCAACCGAAACCACGCCAAGCCAAGAGGGCAAGCACTATCAGAGCCACCAATACAATCATTTTAATGAAATAATGTAGTGCCATATATTTATGTTTGTTGGATGTTCTTTTCGTCGCAAAATTGGCAATTGCATATCGCTTTTCAGCGACAATTTCTCGATCCGCATCCGTGCCGCATTTGGGGCAGATGTGCCAATGAAGGTGTGCATCGTATTCTTCGCCGCAAGCTGGGCAAACGAATGGAATCTCGTGGTTCATATCAGCAAGATTGCCAATCCGACCACAATTCCAATCATTGACGCCAAGAGATCTTTCCAAGATGGCACGCCATACTTGATATCGACAATCTCTTTTGATGCGGCAATGAGTGAGGCAAGCAGGAATGCACCTAGCAAAGGCATCCATCCCCTACACGCATGGGTCAGCAACATGCACAGCACCTGAGCGATGATCAGTCCGCAAATGAAATGCAAAAGCTTGTCAGTCTTGATGGCATAAAGCCAAGAAAGAATCTTTTTCATACTAATTATACCATCCAAAAATCCAACTGACGAACATGGCAAGAAAGCCACCGAGGGCAACACCAGCAACCGATGGGAACCAGTACCAAGGTGTCCACGGTTTTTTGGTAACGAGGGCGCGTAAGGCCTCGAACAACGGGAGACCGATACACGCACCAAGGACAAGCACCCCAAGAAGGTACTCAATCTCCTTGTCTCTCCATCCAAAGGCCGCAAATAGTGTGATTGTTACCGCCGCAATGATAAGGCTTACAATGAAAGCGATTGTAGCCTTCGTGGAATCCCCGGGAACTACGGCGTGTTCCTCAAGCCACTGTGCTAATTTCTTCATGATATAATAGTTTTAATGGTTAGGTTTATTCATTTTTCTTACTGCAGCAGCTTCGCGCTTTTGCCGCTCGATCTCGCTGTCCATAGCCGAGAGAACGTCATGCAACCTGGCATTGTCGATCTTCTCATTGTCCTGCGGGCGGCCGTCATTCAGCATCAGGTGAAACTCCTGCAGCTGCTTGAAGGGGTTGTATATGCTCGAAACGCCATCCTTAGGGTCGCTTTTGGCAAACACGTTGGGATAGAGTGGCGCAATCTGCACCATCACCGACTGCCACCAAAGCTTCAGCATGGTGGCCATGACTTGCGACACCGGGCGAGGCTCATCCTGAAGACCTAGTTTCGGCAGGATGATGTCGAAGTGAGCAAGGTCGCGGTCGTCGTCGTAGATGCGGAACTGTGTGTCAGTCTCAAACCAGTCTCCAAAGCTCATGTCGCGCAAAAACCCATCCACCTTCGTTGGGTTTGGTAGGCTGTCGGGTTCTGAGTCGATGATCCAGGCAAAGCGGTCGCAGAAGTCAACGATTTCGTGCTGCTGCAGCCTGAAGTCAGAGTCATCAGGACCCACAAATTTATCGGTATCGTCGTATCGGCGTATGCCGGTAAGCTCGCACATCAGCACGAACAGCAGCTCCTCGCGGGTCAGCTGCAGCAGCAGCGTCTCCACAATCTTGCGGAATTGGTCGAGCGACAGTTCCGACCAGGTTGCCGGTGCCTTCAGTTCAATCATAGGAAGTTGGCCACTGTGCCGTCGCCAGCGTTGAAGGGCTTGGGCAGTTCATAACGGTCCGATGCGACAAACTCGGCGAAGTCATCCTCATGCTTCAGCATCCATTGGCGCGCTTCAATGGCGAAATGGTCGGCATTGGGGCTGCCGGTCACGAAGCCGAGAGTCGCCATCCTCACCCAACGAAGCACAATCCTCTGGTTGTCGTTGAGGCCTTCGTTGCGATAGAGCAGCAGCAGTGCGTCAATCTCAGCGTTGGAGATATAGTTGGCCACAGGACCACGAAGCGACTCCGACATCTTCGGCTGCAGCTCGTAGAACTCATGCCATTTGGTCATCTGCATCGACGATGGCGCATATTGGCGCACGATGACGGTAGTTGGCATGAAATTGTTGGTCAGGTAGTTGAATTGCTCGGTGAGGCGCCAATCCTCATACGCTACCGTAGTCAGCAGCAACTTCACCAGGCTGTCGCAGTCTGAACGAAGGCGGCTTTGGAGGCTTTGCGCCAGCTTATCGGTTCGCTGTTGCGATGCAGGACTCATGTGGTCATTGTTCTGAACCACGAATCCGGCTTCACTCAACTGCAGATCCATCTCCGAGAGCATTGTCGCATAAGCCAGTTCGCAAATCACACGGCTGACATAGGTGCGAAGCTTCACGTGCGGGTCGGGTGAGCCTTCGGCGATATCGATTTCAAGCAAGTCGGCGATATCCTCACCGATGATATGTTCTGTGACCCACTGTTGGGCACGGTCCAAAAAGTCGGAAATACGGTCGACTTTAGACTTCAGGTTAAACGAGGGCAGGTATTTCACCACCTCTTCGAGAGTTGATACGATCATACTGCAGTGTTTTGGATTTCTTGTTTTCCGCTCTTAGCCTGGTCGAGCGTCACGAAAGTGTATTCGGGCACCGTCAGCACGAAGTCCGACGGCCAATTGTTGATTTTCTTGATGGCGGCGAAGGGACGCAAGGCGCGGTCGATCATCGGCTTCGAGAGTGCTTGCTTCATCAGGAAGATCTCGCGGATGTTCGACCCGCTGAGGCTGTTCGAGTTTTTGCCAGGTGTGGCACCGATGAGAGACGGGTGCACTCCCATGGCGTAGCTCACCACGTTCGCTCCTGTCTCGTAGTCGGTCAAGTACTCGCCCTCCTGAACGTTGTTGTCCACCTTCTCGATGGTGAAGTACTTCTCTACCGTCGAACCGTTGCCCGACGGCACAAGCTTGGCCAGCGAAGCTAGAGCCTTGCCTGCGTTGTCCTCGCCGGTCAGCGTGTCGTTGATTTCCTTGATGAGTTTATCCTTTAGCTGTGTTACGGCCTTTTGGTCGTTGATGTCGATGCCTTCTTGGGCGGCTTTTTCATCAAGATAGGTTGGCGAGATGTAGATAATGTGCTTCACGCCCAGGTTATGCTTCAGGATGGCCTTCTTCAATGCGGGGATGCTGGCCAGGTGGTCATACCATCCGGAGCGGAAGATGGAGTACCAGGCAGGATATGAGTAGTAAGGCCTGCCGGGGCTGGCCATATAGATGGGATAGACCAATCTGTCTTCAGGCTTTTTTGCACCGAGGTGGCTCATGATGTCGAGCACGTCGTCAAATTCATTCACCACATACGACTCTTCGATGTTCGATTCACTCGGGTTGTCGTCCCACTTCGAGCTGTAGAGATGTGAAATGATCTCACCTTTCTCATCGATACGCCAGCGGCTGAACATCGCTTCACGGTGGATGATGCTGTAGATCGACTTATGGTCCTTCGAGGCAAGCAGCAAAGGGAAAGCGTTGGCGAAGTGGCTCAGGTCGGTCAGCACCTCCTGATAATACATGGAGATATCACAGCGTTGGCACCAATCGAACACTTCACCGGCATGGATGTCGAGGCGGTCAACCACCTTGCCGCCGATGAGGTTGCCTTTTTTGTCGCGCACCTGTTCTTTGGGGTCTTCGCTATAAATAAGCTTCTGCAGCTTCGGACCCAGGCCGTAGCACACCTGCCAGTTGAACTGGGCATTGGCGCCCACAACCTCCACACGGTCAATTTTGTCTTGCACATGCTGAGGCAGCAGGTTGGACACACCCCAAGGAGCAACGCTATATTTCCCAATTGGCACGGGCTGCAGGTGCTTCTCATCCATGAATACAGCCGCCTTGTTGGGCATCATAAGGACGGCTTGTGCCTCGCGGGCATACAGCACGTCGTCCATGAGATACACCAGGCCGTTGTTGCTCTCGTCCTGCTTCTTTAATTTCTTACTCATATATAGACCTCCTCTCCGTTGAATTCGATGATGCTGTCGATGTTCACAGTGCGCACCTCACCGGAAGGGAGACACACAATGTTGAAGCGGCGGCCTTTGGAATACATGCCGTCTTTGGGGCCGAAGGAGTCATCCTCGTTCTTATTGCACAGTTCGGCATCAGGAACAAAGATCTTCCGGCCGTCTTCAGCCACCCAAGTAATGGAAAACCTTTTCTGGAGTTGCACCAGTTCAAAGATTTTCGAGTTGTGGATTCTGCTCATAATATCAAGAATTTGAGGCAAAAGTAATTCCCTCGTTTCGGGCTCGGGTGACAAAAAAAATCGCCGCCTTGCCAGGTGTAAGCCGCCGCAAGGCGGCGATTTTTTTATATGGGTCAGCCTCCAAACTTAAAAAGTCCAATTGGCTGACCCATAGGCGTTTTTCCCTTCCGCTTTTTTCAAAAAGCGGAATTTCGTCTGAAAAGACCCGCGCGCCGCCCTCTCGGAATTTGGGCAATTGCGCCTTGTTTTTTGCGAAATATGCACAAGGCATTTGCAGGGATGGGGGTCGGTGGGTGCGGCTTTGAGTGGCGGCGGCTCGTTCGCCGCCGTCACTCGTTCGCGCTTTAGTAGTTGATTTCTCCGTTGTCGCGGAATGAATAATAACGACCTGCACCTATTATTATATGGTCGTGGAAATGGATGTCCATCAGCTTGCAGGCGGCCACCAATTTTTGAGTGAGTAGTCGGTCGTCTTGGCTCGGTCGCGGGTTTCCGCTTGGGTGGTTGTGGCTCAAGATTATTGACGTGGCCATGCAGCCAAGCGCGCCCATCATCACGAGGCGAGGGTCTACTATTACATTGGTCATCCCTCCGTCGCTTAGCCTCATAAAGCCTTTGAGCCTATTGTCTTGGTTTAGATAGAGCACGATGGCGGTCTCGTAAATCGTTGTCGTGTCTTGGTCGTAGGCTGCGAGTAGTTCCTCGTATGCCGTGCGGCTGTCCTTAATTTGTTTTGCTTCTCTCAATGTGGGTTTGCTTTTGAGTGTGTACTCTTTTACAAATTGCTGTTTCATTGTGTTGGGGTTTTAAATGTTAGGGTATAATCTTATAAGGTCTTTTCGTTGTTGGCTATTGGTGGCGGCTGCATAGGCGAACACGATGCCACCTCCAAGGGCGCGGACTGCTGCGGTGGCGGTTGTTCCAGTGGCCACAACATTGTCAATTATCAAAATCCGTTTATCGGTTGGTGTCGGCTCGGTGGTGTAAAATCCCAATTTCCCGGGTAGGATGTGCCGGCCTTGTTTCTTCAATGTGTAGAGGGTTTCGCGTTCGCTACCTCTCAGGATGTCGCGCACCTCGGCGGCGGTTGTCTTTGCAATCATTCGGCAAAGTTCGAGCGTATAAGTAGCGCGCCCCGTGTGGCTCGGCATGGGAACAAGTACCGCGTTTGTTGGGATGTACTGCACCATTTCGGCGGCCGCTTTCCAGATTGCCCATTTATCGCCGTTCTTCATCGCGTGGGCGGTCTCACATCGACCGCCCTGCCTATAGTTGCCCGTTGCAAAGTATCGCGTTTGCATGGCTTAACCCTCCAAAATTTGGGTTCTCGCCTTGCGGCTCGTCAATACCTTAATCATTGCCACGGCTTCAATGCTCGTTGTTGTCAATTCGGCAAAGTGCAGGCAATTGAAAGCGCCAAAGCAAAATGCCAAATAAATGGCGCATTGTTCGGGCTTGGTAAAGGCAAATTTCATATTGATTTGCTCCGACTCGCTTACAGTCGTGGCGTGGCTGAAAGCCTTGTCAATGCCTTTATAGGTGTCATTGTCGTGGCTGCCGCACTCGTTGTCCCACCTGTTCCACATATAAAACAGGCATTCGCAAACCTTATCCACATAGGCGCGGATTTGTTTGTCGTTCATCTTCACTTCTTGCACTTTTGTCGTGCCGTCCTTTAATACATTTATCTTTTTCATATTGAGTTGATTTTGAGATTTATTCTTTCGGGCTTGATCCGGTAACTTTTTTAATTTTAATTCGTTCACTTTCAGCATTTTTTTTAAATTCATTCCCCCAGGAATCACCGTATAACTTTTGCTGCGTGAAGAGAGTAGGCTGTGGCAAGTCAAGGACGGCTCGAAAAATACTACCCGCAGGTGTGGAGATTTTTCAGGGAGCCGCTCGACTTGTGCCTTGACTTGCAGAGACAGCCGAAACTATCTTTGCAGCAACAAGTGGTACGGAATGATTTCATGGGAGGAATACCGATGGAAAGTGCTGAAACCGTGAACACCGATTGAAAAACCTCGCGAAGCGTTAACAATCGCCGATTAGGCGTCAACAAATAGCGCGAGCCAGGCGGGAGACCGGAGCGGATGAACCGCCCATGTGCGGTAGGAGAAAGACGAAAGTCCAGAAAGTGTCCTTTAGGGCATTGCCATGAAAGCAATGGTCTGACCGACAACATGAACAAAGGCACGACTTCATATTGTCGGGCTGACGATTGCCACGGCAACGCCCGTTAAAAAGGACTCTTTCAAATGGACCTTCGCCTTTCGTGTGCGGTGGGTGATGGAGCGATTCAGGAGTGTAGGGATGTCGCCGTGCGGTGGGAAACAGAAAACCCCGGCAGGATGTCGGCACGACTTCCTGACGGGGTTTTCTTCCGCTTAGGCCTGTACGGTTGGCTGCTCTTGCCGTTCACAGCAAATGCAGACAACCGGCGGCAGCCTGGACAAAGTGTCGGCACGACTCTTTGGTTAGGCTGACGGGCTTTGGAAGCTCAGAGTGTTGAAAGACATAAGTCCATCACCGGGCGAAGCGAAAGGTGTGGGCTATGCCTTCCAACTCTCTGAGCGACTATTATATAGATAACATTATCAAATTAAGCACTATTGAGCGTGCTTAATTTGTCACAATGCTTTTTGCTTTTGGATATGGGGCATCGCGGCACGGGTATAATAACATGCGGCCATAGGCCGCTCCGATTAAGGGCGGGACGCTGAGGAATGTGGGCTGAGGGAAAGTGCCGCGATGCCCCATGGCGACCTTTGCGGCGGCTGCCGGAGGCGCGTCACGACGCAAAGCAAAAGCAAAAAGCAATCATGCCCATCTAAACGTGCCATTATCGTATGGCATCATCAGGCATCCCAAAAGGTTGGTATCGTATGCATCCGTCGCGTCGGTCCTGAGCTCGTAGGGTAACGAGGAATCTGTTTCCAAGGATTTCTCGGCAGATTTATCTTTTCGGAATCCCTTTTCGCCGATCTTCACGGCGGCCAACTGAATTGCCTGGATCAATTCGGGGTTATTGTCTCGGTTGATTACTGCCACCAGTCTTTCCTGCCCGGTGAAAGAGTTGTTGATGATGAGGTGCTTTCGATCGTGGGCCATTGGATTGCCCATGTAAACAGGCTTCACCTTCCACCCTGCCAGGCGAAACTCTTCCACAACGATATCGTAGGCAGTGTGACCGGTCTCAACATAGTTAGTCGCCTTTGCCGTTGAGTCGTAGTAATAAACCACAGTCTTATCGTGCTGTGGTGCATAATACTCGATGAACTTGGCAATACACTCTTTCAGTCGGTTGTTATACTTGGTATAGAAAGACTTCAAGGTCTTGTGCATCTTGCCTTGAATCTGAGCGGCGACCAACCAGGTTATCTGGGCATTGTAGTCGAACGCTATGGCTATTGGTTTGTCGCGCTGCAGGTCGGTATCGAGCAGACAGTCGTAGTTCTGGCTACGGTAGTCGTTAAGCTTGGAATTGTCGTTGGCCAGGTATGTGTTTACTTTGATCGTGAAGTTTTGGTAGAACTTTCCTTCGACCTCCGTCACTCGCTTGCAGAGGATAGAGGTTTGGAATACCAGGGGCGTAAGGTCGCGCTTGCAGCGTTTCACGTAGTCGAGACCGACAACAGCTATATTGTCCTTGATCGAGCGCTGCACATAGTAGAAAGCATTGTTTCTTAAGATATTGATTCTTGCATTGATATAAGCCAACTCCCTTTGTGTGTAAGTTGTTTGTGGAGCCATTAGCAGCTGCTGGCGTCGTTTCTCCATCTTGATGATCAACTCACACAGTTCTTTGTCACATTCCTTTTCGTACTTGAACAGCCAGGAGCCTTCCTTGCCGGCAGGAAGGTCGCTGAAGTAATGGACTCCCCAAAGATGGGGAAACTTTGCTGGGTCGTTGAAGTACCTGGATGAACCACCCAGTGCTGGTAGCAGCTCGTTGGAAAGCTTCTCAGGGTCGATGCCTTTGGCCTCATCGCAGACCATCCAATGCACAGTAAGTGAGTTTGCGGACATCACCACCTCTTGTGAGACGATGATCATGATGGTTCCGTTCGCGAACCACACCACGTCTTTCAGATCGTGTGGGACGAAAATCGGCTTTTTGAATCCGAGCCGTTTGTCGGGTGCGTGGCCAATGACATAATGAATATCGCGATGCCATCCGAAATCCTCCAAAGCCATGAGCGCAGACGGCAGCGTCCGGCTGTGAGCCTGACGGAAAGAGTTGGCGTAGTACACACCTGTGCTGCCAGGCATCTCCAACACATTTTCACGGATACGGAGAGCAACCGTGTAGGACTTGCCCCATCGACGAGCTGCGAAGTTGACTGAATTCTTTGCCGAACACTGGATATAGCGTTGCTGGCCAATATGCAGGTAGGTCTTATTCATTTTCGGTCACCTCCTCGAATTCGGCATCCTCATCCATGAACTTCTGCATGTATTTGTCAGCCTTTTCCTTATCCTTCTTCGTGAACTTCACTCCGATGGCCTCGGGGTCGTAGGTGATTTGGACCGTGTCGATGGTCAGGTATTTCTGAGCGTCGAGGATCTCGCCTTCGTCCTGGTCGAGACGGAACAGGAAACCGAGGGTCTTGGCTTGCTTTCGAAGCTCGGCGGCCAATGGGAAATTACGAGCCTTGGCTGCAGCATAGGCTTCCTCCATCAGTGCTTCAGCCTTAATTTTCATCCAGTTCTTGTGCGCTGTTGGCACATCACCAAGCAGCTGTGACGTCAAGGCGATGATATTGTAGGCTTGGCTTGTCGTTATCTTATAGGTGTCGACCAACCTACGACGTACATCTTTTCTGCTTATCCATGGGTTTTCGATCTGCATAGCGTAGCAGTCACGCACTTGTATAATGAGTGTCTGCGACGATTGAGGCAGTTCTTTGAAACCTTCCACGCCATCGGGCAGGTGTTTACGGAGGAGGTCTAGAGAATCTTCACGCATTTTCGCTGTTGTTTTGTTCTGCGAGGTGCATCAGCATCTCTTTGATTGCGTCGGGTGAGCCGCTTTCAGCGTAGCGGCGGATATCGTATCTGAGTTGGATCTTCGTCTTCTGCTTGCCGCGATTGTAGGCGATTGACAACTCATTTTCTGGGTGAAGCTTTATGAGTGTTGCCAGTTCATCAGGATCCATCCCAATGAAAAAGGCGATATCATGGACCGTCATAAACAAGGCAGCCAGTTCAAACACTTTCTGGTCTTTATCCAATCCGGAAAGACTGTCGAAGAATTGTTCCGACATCGTCTTTGAGTCGTTGGATTTCTGCGGGTCGGTCAGTGGCGTAGAAGCACTCATTGCGGTAGTTTTGTGTTGCGTTGGCCGAGGTAATTACGGCCACTTCATATTCTTTTCCTTGTGCGATGTAAGCCTTTGCATGGCTGTCGGAAAGGAAGATCTCGTCGGCCACGTTTTGGAGTTGGTTCAGCAGCTGCCGGTGTCGGATCATCACGTCGCGGTCGAGGATGACTGTCACCTTTTCAATCTCCATTTCTTCCTTCAGCTTCATCAGCTGTCGTAGCCATCCGTCTGTGACGCTGTAGGAAATCACCGTTACTTTGGCTCCCTTGCCCACCATGGCCACGATTTGCCTGAGCATGTTCATTGAGTTTTGGCGGGCGACGCGGACGGTGTTGACTTCAATCTTCGCTATTTCCATATATGGAAGCAGCCGAGTGTTGACCCGGCTGCCGATTATTTTAGATGCTGATGCCTCGTTCCTTCAGCCGTTGCAGTGTCTCATCCTTGATGGGAACGCTGTGGCCAAGGAGAGCGGCAGTGCGTTTCTGCACTTCGAGCTTCATTTCGTCGGTCCAGGATTCCTTTTTGAGGGCCTTGGCAATATAGGAGCGGTCGTTGAAGGGGTTGTAGGCCTTTTCTGTGGTCTGTTTCGCCTCTTCTTCGAGACGTGCTTTCTCTTCCTCGAAAAGCTTCCAGCGTTTCTTCAGCGATTCACGATGTTCGAACAACTGCTTGCGCCAGTCGGCACGGCCGGCATCGCTGTTGGCCTCTTTCATCATGGCGTGGCAGTATTGGAGTTCTTTATACTCTTCACTGTTTTTCAGCCAGAGTTCTTTAAGTGTCGGCGGCAGCTTATCGGGGTCGTACTTCTCATGTCGCTGAAGATCCAGGTATGTGACGATATCGCTGTCATCGGCGTCGTCGGTTCCCTGTTTCGGGGAATTTTCGGGAATTTTTGATTCGTTGCCAAAATCTTGTGCGGGTTGCACTTCCACTGGCGTTTTCGGTGTCTCTTCCCTTCCTGGCAGTGGACGCAGGTTGGGAATGTGTGCCAGGCGTGAAAGCTCCGTGTTGAGGTGCTTACGGTCGCGGCGGCACATGATCATGCGGTTGGTGTTGGCGTTGGAGCTGAAACGCAACAAGACGGCCACTCCTTCATCGAAGGAGTAACCGTCATGTTGGTGAAGCCATTCTAATACTGGATTCATAAATGCATTATTAGATTAGCCATTGGACGGGGTGAACTCGTCGGTATCGCAGTTCAAGGTACCGTCGGCGAGGACGATATTACCCTTGTAGATGGGCAGGGCCTTGTAGTCGGGGCACTCGGCCTCGAAGGTCACGCCCTTGCTGGAACCTGCAGCATCGCCAGAGGTGACGTTGGGCGTCACGTCGCAGCGATAGTGCGAGTGTCCGATGATACGATAGTAACCGTCGTGCCAGGCTACGAACACACCATCTCCGTTGACCACGGCATCGGAGAGCACGGCAGCCTCGGGCGTCAGCTTGGGGAAGCGGAAGCTCAGTTTGTTGACGTACATCTTCGAGTCGCGTTCACCGGTGGCTTCGGCTGAGAGAACGCCTTCGCCCTGGGTGTTGTAGATGCGGATCCACTTGGCACCAGACTTCAGCGTGAAACTACCGTCGTAGCCGATGTATTCATCAGCTTCAGTAGCATCCGTGAGGTTGTCGGTGATGGTGGGCCATGCCGTGATTTGGTCGGATGCGATGAAGTACACGTACTTACCGATACCCGAGCCATTAGCCTGGCCAATGGTGAAAGGCACATTGGAGAGTGCCAAAGCGAGGACCATGACTGCTCCTGTTCTAACTATTTTTCTCATTTGTATAAGCGATTAAGGGTTAGACATAGAGGAGCGCGCCCGAAGGCGCGCACCTCGTTAGCGTTTAGGAACCAACCACACCGTTGATCTTGACCGTGAGGTCGATGTCGTCGGTGGCATTGGTCAGGCGCAGTGTGCCGGTCACGGCAGCTGCGCCGCTGAATGTGACAGTGAGCGTTGCTCCTCCTTCGGCGTTGGCTTCTTCAGCCGTGATAGTGTCGTCACTGACAGTCAAGCCAGCACCACTGATGGTGACAGCGGTCGAGCTGGTCAGGTTATAACCTTGGAAGATCACTTCGGCGGTCTTCGACACGTTGGCCGTCGTGGTGATGGTCACTTCCTCATCGCTGACGGTGGCATACACCGAGTCGTCGTTGATGTTGTAGGAGGCGGTCATCAGGAAGCGAGCGTCGACGCTGGTGAAGTTGACACCCATCCAGCAGTCGGTGAACATGGCAACGACCTTCGGGTTGCCGGGATTGAACAGGCGGAACTCGCCAGTGGCTTCTTCGCCCGTGCCAATGCCGTCCAAACCGACGCGCATGTTCTTCTTGCCATCGGTGATGATGACGTAGCCCATGCCGGCCATGCCTTCGCAACTCACGAGGCGGCACTTCTTGTCAGTACCGATGAGGTACTCCTGGGAAGCGTCGGTGGTGGCGTTTGCGTTGTTGAAGTTCTGATCCTGGTACCACTGGGTGTACATCAGTTTGATCATCTCTTCGACGAACATTTCGGCCTTCTTGATGCGGTTGTTGCGCTTGTTCCAGGCGAGTTGCAGCTTCACGCCAGCGTTGTAGCGGTTGATACCGCCCAGCTGCATGTAGTTGCCCTTGTTGAGAGCGATGGCACCAGCGGTCTTCTCTTGCTCGATGATGGTCTTGAAGCCATCGAAGTTGCAGAGGTTGGTGGTGTCGTCGGGGTCGTACTCACCTTGCCAGATGCACTCGTTGAGGCCTTCCGAAAGGGCAGCCATCTTGGCCACGGCGATGTCGCGGACCATAGTCTGAGTGATCATCGGGATTTTGTCGGTCGGCTTGCTGTAGATGGTCTTCAGCAGCGGCTCAGGGTCAAACTCGGCTTCATACTGGAGGTGTTTGGTCTCCAAGGTGCGAGCTTTGATTTCGGCAACTCCGTCAGGATTCCAAGCGGTCTTGTAGGGCTTGTAGTTGCCACTTTCGTCGATGTAGCCCTCAACTTCCTTGCCGCGCAGACCGTTGATGACGGTCATGTGCTTCACGGTGTCGTTGATCAACACACGAGGCATGGCAAGAGCTTCTTTACGATATCTGGTGCCGGACTCGGCGAGGGCTTCGCAGATTTGAATTTGTGATGCAGGCATTTTACAATGAATTAAAGGTTAGTGAATTCAGTTACTTACCCATGCGTTTAAGCAGGTCGTTGCAATAATCCTCGGGATCGTCGGCATATGCGAGGTTGTCGGTGATGTGGTCCCCATTGTGCGCTGCTGAAGCAGGCGGCAGGGGTCGTTTGTTCAGCTCCTCGATGGTGGCTTTGAGGCTGGCGATTTCGGTCGTCTTGGCCTCGTTGTCACTTTGGAGGTTAGCGTTCTCGGTCTTCAGCTGGCTGATTTCGGCCGCCTGGTCGCTGATGGTCTGGCTGTTGTTTTGGTTCAGGGCCTTCTCGTTGGCGATGGCAGTGTCGATGTCGGTCAGCTGCTCTTTGTTCAGGCTCACGCATTCATCAACCATTTCGAGGTTGGCGCATGAGGGAACAGCTTGCAGGTTTTCCAGTCCTTCCATTTTTGTGATATTGAGATTTGACAGTTCAACAACTTTTGCCACGGCAGCGTCGAAATTGCCGATTGAGTCGATAAGAGTGCCAAGGGCTTCCTTGGCTTGATAGGTGCGGCCTTTCAGCTGCTCATCCGTCACATTGGGACGGTTGGCGCGGATGCCGGCCTTGAATTTTTCGTTAGTCGGGTTGAGGATGCGTTCCTTGATCAGCTTGAAATCGCCGTCAAGGGCACTCTCAAACTCTTCGTTTTTAAAGTCAGAGCCATCGGCATAGATGCGGAGATGCACCATGCCATCGGCTTCTTTGGCTTCTTTCGGGTAGTCTGCGATTTGGATCATCGTCCCGATGCAGCCGACTCTGTTGGTTTCGCGGTTGGCCATGATGTGGGTGCAATAGCTACCGGCATACATGGCAGCGCTGCACATGTAGCCATCGACGAAGGCAAGCACAGGCTTTTGGCAAGCCTGGATGGCTTCGGCGAGATCGGGCACACTGTCGGCAGTGCCACCACCGCTATCGATTCGGAGTATATGACCAATGACTTCCTCTTTGGCATCAGCTTCGCGAAGCATCGTGGCGATGGTTCGGGTGCCGATCATTCCGCATCCGGCATCGTCGCGAAGCATGGTGCCTTCGAGATGGATCAGGTTGACTTTACGTCCGGCAGGGACGTGTTGAGACTGCTTGTGAGTGATGAAGGCCTGCGAGTTCTCGCCCTCTGGCGCAAACTCCAAGCCCATCAGCAGCCCATAAAGCACCTGACGGTTGGCAGCAGCCGTCTGTGGCTCAATGAGCCAAGGCTGCTGGAATATGGCGTTGAAAAGAGAAATGCGCATAGGATTTTGCAATTAGTGGTGCAAAAGTATCCCATGCGCATTGGCGTGCGGTGACTATACAATTATCGCAACAGGCTTGTTTTCGACTGGTAATTGACCTGTATCGACACCTCCCTGGTGTCCATCGATTGATATCTGTTTGAGATCACAAGGTAGGCAGGATAGGATTTTGAGCCTATCGTGTATCTCTTTCCATCGACGGCGATGGCGTACACCACGACCGGTCGACCTGCATACTTTTTCGCCAGTTCCGTGTCCTCCTCTTTCCTGACCACAAAAGGAAGCGAAACCTCGTAGTGCGGTCCCGAATCGTCAATCACCAGTTCTTCCGTTAGGTCGGTCGCGGTTTGGTCAATGCTCTTGAACCAGTGTGAGCCGTCAATATATACGACGGGGATATCCCTTTGGGCTTGCTCCTGTTCCTGCTGGACCCATTGGTCGTTGACCTCGTTTTGCTCCTTGAAGCCAATTTTGTAGATGCCAATCTTATTCATTTTGGTGACGATTTAATGACTAAAAATTCTTTTTTCGGCTCGTTTTTTCCGTGACGGAATAATGACTAAAAATGTTAGTATACCATTGGCGAGACTCGGTTCTCCTCGGTTTTGTCGACGTGTCGCCACCAGTCGCGGGTCATGCTGCTGATCATTGTCTCGGTGTAGTCGATATGGTATTGGTTGAGGAAGGCGCAGACGCCCTGCTTGACCTTTAGGCGGGCATCTTCGTCCTTCGTCTCGTGCTGGCCTTCGATGTAGCCGTCCATAAAGGTGTGGAACGCTTTCCTGAAGTTGGTTTCAAAGAACTGTTTCACCTTCTTGTGGCCTTTTGAGGAGAGCCTGTTTCGCCAAAGCGTGTTGCAATAATACACCTTATGCGTCGAATGGCAGTACACTTTTTCATCCCGCTTCAGAGGGAGCTCTATCATCACGGTCTCTTCCTCCGGGAATTGTTCCTCCTCGGTCTTCGGCTGAAGCTCCAGATATGGAATCATGAGGTAGACCAGTACGGATCCGTGAGTCGGATGCACCACGCCATCCTGATATGAGTCCTGGAGCCATTGCTTCAGTTTTTTGCCCACATGGGCTTTCACATACATGCCTTCCATAGTGTTTCCTCCTTTCAATCTGTCTCAATATGCATTAATTTGACAAAATGACAATGCAATTTGACAAAGTTGATTTTCAGTAATTTGCACTTGTCTGTCATTGATTTGTCACTTTTGCACCGATTTTCGCGTTTTTCGTAATTCATTGATTTTCAGTTTTGTCACTTTTGTCAAATCTTTTGTCACATTAATTCTGCCGTTTTCAGATTTGACAAAAAATTTGACAAAATTTTGTCGTTGATTTTCAGTTAGTTGTATTTCTATTTGTCATATTGTCAAATTGTCATTTTGTTTCTCGAACTGCTCTTAAAAAAGGTAATTAATAAAAAGGGCAAAAAAAAGAGGTCACCATGGGGCCGCCTCTTCCTTGGCCGCTTTGTTCTCGATATAGAAGCCACCATAACGCTGTTGGCCTGTGGTCTCGAACAGGTTCAGCTTGCCGCGCTTGCGCTCGGTGTCGGACCGGCTCTGCATGAACCACTCAGGGTTGTAGGCATAGCCGCGAATCTCGCACCATCCGATGACCTTCTTGGTGAACGTCTTCTTCTTCGCCCAGCTTTCCTCCTTTCGTGACAGGGCTGCCTTGTATGCCAGGTAGCACACTTCATCGTCGAGGATCTGGTTGAACTTGTCGTCGAAGTAGTCGTCGGCCCAGTCGAGGAAGTCGAGACCGATCTGCGCTTTCCGGATACGTGCGTTGATGTCGGGCATGTCGGGCTCGATGAGGCCATAACGCATGTAGGCCACCACGCACTGCAGCATGAAGTTGTAGAACAGGTTCCAGTCGTGGTCGTCGTATTGCTTCAGCAGGTCGCGGCCGAACTCCGTCCTGGGCGAACGTTCTTTCAGTCCGGATTCGGAGTTGGCACTGTGGTAGTAGTCGCTGAAGCTCACAAACTGGATGCGTCGGCGAAGCGAGTCGTCGAAACGCTTGATGGCGTGGTTGGAAGTGAAGGCGAACTTCGGAGCCTTGTCGAAGGGGATGACGAACTCGGATGTGTTTTTCGGGTTGATCACCAGGTCGCCGGTGATATCGGGAAGGAATCTGTTGAGGTCGATCTTCGAGTTCAGGTCATCGATGTGGATGATATCGGTGTCGTAGTCGATGCGTTGGAAGACGAACTGCCAGTTGTTGTCCTTCATGTTCTGGCCATTGAGGAACTCGCGCTTGCGCACTTCCTTCAGCGAGTCGATAAAGAACGACTTACCGGTACCGCCTTTGTGGTTGCCTTCGTCCTCTTCGAGGATGTTGGTCTCCATACAATAGACAGCCTTGGCCGAACCTCTCACCTTATACTTACAGAGGAGATATCCGATGCTTGTCACCTTGTTGAGGAAGTTCTTCTCGATGGAGCGTTGCTCCTGCTCGGTCAGCTCGGCACCATTGCGGCGCGCTTCCTCTTCCTCACGCCAATACTTGTTGCCTGTGTTCCAGACGTAGCGGATATAGTCGAAGTCGGCCACATCGCCCACACTATACATATCATTGGCATTTGTCAAATTGTCCATTTCCTTCAGAATGACGGTGTAATTGGGGGTTTGGGGGTCGGCCTTGGCAAGGAGTTCGAGAGCCCAAGCGTAATTCTGTGTATAGCTGACCTTAAACAAATCCCCTACCGGGCTGAAGTCGCGTGGTATCACTTTGTGCTGCAGCACGAAGAACGGCGACTTGGTGGCATCCACCTTTTCAATACCATCCTTCGTTACCTTGAATATGCCATTCCGGAAGAAGAAATACTCCGACGATTCGGTGAACGCGCTAAAGTCGGGATGGATGTCGTCCAGGTTCTTCAGAGAGTCGAGGCTTATCTGCTTGGAGCGGTGGATGGTGTTCTCCAGCTGCACTGAATAATACTCCGGACGTTCCATCAGGAAGTTGATCAGGAAGCGCCTGCAGGTCGACGCCATGTCCGACTCGGGAATTTCCTCCACCACGTTGTCGGCCACATGGACGAACTTGAAGATGCCCTTCCGGTCGGTTGGCATCTTGTGGAATCCGTTGGCCTGAAGGAACTGGTATAGGTGGGCGTTGCTGATTTCGAGCTTGGGGTTGCCGTTCTTGTCGGTGGTCTCCATCCAAAACTTCAGGGGCTTGGCCAGCTTAACCAGGCTGTATCGGAATTCCTTGTAGGGATCGATTTGCCCACGCTTGTAGTACATGCAGAAGTCCTTGATGTCCTTGCAGGGCTTCTCGTTGCCGTTGTCATCACGCTTGCCTGTTCCGTATTGGCCAAGGTCGGCGGGTAGGTTGATGACCTTGATGTCGAGGTCTTTCAAGGCGAGCTTGTAGGCTCCGGCCTGACCTGTCGCGTCGGCATCGAAGAGGACGTTGAGGTTGATGCAGAGTCGCTTCAGCTTGCTGATGGTGTCGTAGCTGAGGGGTTCGGTCTCTGAGTTTGGCCAGCACACCACGTGGCCGGCATGATGAACGTTGAGTGCGTCGCTGCCGCCACTGCAGATGGTAAGATTCTCCCAGCGTTCGTCCTTCTCGTCGGCCAGCAGCTCTTCCTCTTCGCTTTTCTTGGCCTTCTTGCTGTATTCCACCTTGTGAGGATAGACACCCTTCAAGGCATTCTCCCAGGCTTCGCGGAACATGCGGCAACCAAAGATATAGCCTCGAGGCTTCTTGCCGTAGAACATGAAGCGGTTCTTGCCGAAAGGCGTGTAGATGCGGCCCCATTCGCCGTAGTCGTACATCATGATTGGGAAGTCGTCGGTGGCTTCCACCTTCCAGGAGTATTCGCCCTTGCCCTTGCCCTCCTTGGTGGGCAGGATATAGCCATCAAGGGGGACAAGGAAAAGTTCGTCGCAGTCCTCTTGGGTGATGCAGGGTTTACCGTTTTTGTCCTTGGGGCCCAACACCGCCAGTTCGGCATCGGTGAACTTTCCTGAGGGGCGCTTGATGACGCGCATCTCAGATGTGTAGGCCACCTTCGTCCACAGGCCTTCCTTGCTGTAGGTCTTCTTGGATCCGTCGACGTCGATACAGCAGCGTTGGCAGATGATGGCCACGGCACCTTTGAAGTCGGTGTGCTCGTGTTCCATCACGAAGTTGACCATGTTCTTGGCCTTGTTGTCGGCGCCGCCATGGTCCTTGATATACCATTTTCCGCCCTGGGCGAAAATGCTGGCCGAAGGGTGTGCGTCATCGTCGCGAAGGCTGACCAGGTTCGACGTCTTTCCCGGGTCGAAGGACGGGAAGTAAGACTTGAAAAGGTCGGCGCCGCCGTTGGTTTTATCATACAAGTCGTCAGTCTTGATCATAGTGCTCGGGTTTTACGAGGTGTCCGTCTGAATACCAGATATCGGTTTTGACCAGGTGCTCGGGGTCGTCGACGGGGGCAATCTTGAAATAGAAGTTGCCGATGTGCTCCTCGAGGCCTCGTTCCACGATGACGAGTTCCTTGCCTCGGAATGACTCAACCGGGAAGGCCTTCGATGCCAGGACAACCTCACCCACTTCGAACGGGATTTGATTGCGGAAGCGTTTCATCCTGCTTTCGGGGGTGACTCTGAGGCGGAACTTGTTGGTCTCGTACACGGCATTGGTGCCGCAGCAGTTTTTGGCTTTCTTGCCGCTGCCGCAAGGACACGGATCGTTGCGGCCAACACGTTTGTCGGTGCGATGAATGGTGGGTGATTCGGAGTCAACGCCGGCCTCGATGATGGTGTAAGGCATGTGGCCAGTGGATTTAATTAGTAGTTCTCTTTTCCTTTTCATGGCTACGTGGTTTGTATAGTTTGAAAAATTGATAGACTTCTTCCTTGAAGTCCTTGCACTTCTGGAAATATCGTTCGCGGTTGTCGTAGTATTGGGCTCGTTCCAGGTCTGTCATGACTTAACGGATTGGCGGTGTTGGTTGGTAGGGTTTTTTGTTCGACGCTTCAATCTCGGCCATGATGTCGTCCATTTCGGAGTGGAAGCGGATCTGATGTTTCTTGCAGGGCTGCCCGTTGGTGAGGTTGTGATAGAAAGTGTTGTATTTGACCCCGATGGCCTTGGCCGCCTCGGATGCGGATGCAAAGGTCTTCCATCCGGTTTCAAACTTGACGTCAACTTTCTTGCGTTTTGGCCGACCTTTGGCCTTGGGCTTCGGTGCCGGCATTGTTGGAACAATCTCCTGTTCGGCTTGGTGCCAAGCGTCTTCCAACCCAGCCAAAGCTGACTTTACGCTTTCGGCATCTTCTCCGTTTACCGCATCTTCAAGAGTGTTTTCGCAAGCGACAATATATTGCTTGCCTTTTTCCGTGAGTTTGTCTTCCATCAGTTGTCGTTTCTCTTCGGACTCGAAGAAACGGCGGGCTCCAGCCGAGAAGATGGCATCGTCTTCGGGTGTGTCGGGCGATATCGTCTCATCCGGGGTTGGATAGGGCTTCGGTTCTGGCATTTCATCGTCCGTGTTGATGATGACACCTGGATCGATGGAATGCGTTACGTCAGTGGTTACTTCGGTTTTGAAGTGGTCGATCAGCGTGATGACCTCTTCGGCAGTGATGTCTATTTGGCATTCGGGATAGGTGATTATCATAATGAGTTGTTTTTGTTTGTGAATAATATGCAAGCCGGTTGGTCGACGCGGACGCGGAGATAGCCGCTCTTGGTTCGGCCGCTTTTATGGGCATGGCAAACCGACAGGCGGCTTTGGCCTTGCCTAATCGTTTGGCGGTTGCCGCAACGGCGGCAGGTGTTGCCCTGCATGATGCTGCGCACTTCGGGGTCGGTGTATTCCTCGATGTCGAACAAGGTGTTTTCCATGGCAGTTTTGAGTTGTTCAGTTAGTAGGTAGGATGTATGAATGACGACCTCGTTGTTTGTAGTTCTCCGCTGAGAACTGTCTTTCTATGATGTAGATGGCGTTGGCTTTGAGTTTCAGGCAGGCACGATTCACCCATTTGGTGCAGGGATAGCCGTCCTTTGGCCCAAATCCGACAGTTTGTTTGAATGCGAAGCCGTTTTCCGTCTCTACGCGTTCCATTGGGAGTCTGAAGAAGCCTACATGGCGGAGGGCTTTCTTCAGCTTGCGGGGCACTTTGACGGATCGCTTCATTACGCGCTTGAAATCACGTGTGGCTTTTTTCGACATCTTGAACGTGACGGTGTTTGTGAAAACCTTTGGCTCTTCCGACTCGTTCACGAATGCTTCAGCGCCTTCGATGTTATCTGTTGGCCATGGTTTGGGGTCGATTATTTGGTCTTTTGAAATCAGTAAGCCTTGGACTTTGCCAGGCTGGTAGTTGATTGGGAATTTTGTGGGCATGGTTTATTCTCCTTATCTCATCATTAGCAATAATTGGCCAAGTGGGCCAAGTTGTTCTACTATTTTCTTCTCCATGTTCTCGACGTACTTTGCCCATTGGTCGTCGGCCTTGACGATGCGGACGGTGTGGATGGAGTATTGCTGCAGGCACCATTCCGTGCGCCATATCGTGGCAGTATCTTCCAACGGCCATTTGTCGCGTTCGGGGTCGCGGTAGCATCCCCTCGCCTTTGTGAGCATTTGGTCGGGGATGTCGAAGGTGACGCACCAATCGGTGCTGACGATCGTCGACAGCCAATGTATGACCTGGTCTGGCTCTTCGGTGAAGAAACAGAATCCAACCGATGTCGACCTTTGGCAGCGTGATTCGTCGTGTTGGTCAGCGTGGTGCCAGTCAGCAGGCTTTTGTATTCCTTGTCGGACATAAAGCGGTGTACTATCATTTCTTTGTCAGGTTGAAGGTTTCATTGTTTTTCTCTTTTGAAGTGTTCGATTACTTTTTCTTGGAAGTCTTCGTCGTTGGGGCAGGCTCCGTATTGTTCGCAGGGGTAGTCGTTGACGGCTTCACATTCTACGCAGTGGATCATTGGGTGGTTCCTTTCACAAGTTCAAATGTGTAGGCGAACACCCATGGGTTGCGGTTCCAAGTGCCTTTGCCGCTCACCTTATCGATGAGGCGAGCAAATGCCACTATTTCTGTAGGATAACCTTTTATATTTCCATAATAGCACCCATCTTCGTTTCCTTCAAAAGTATATACATGATTGCCTGTTGGATATAGTTTTGGCGTTATCATATCTATAATTCCTTCTTTCAGGCAATCTGCTAAACTGATGTCTTGAAGGCGCTCCACCTTTATGTCGGTGATTCGGATGCGGTGTGGCATTAAGTCAGCGCGGACAAACATCTTGTTGTCATAGCCAGCGGAGTCCTCACAAGTATGGTCAAGCCATTCTGGCGCAAGATACCCTTGCTTATTTAGTTCGTGGTATGACTCTGCCACGGCAACAATCTCACCGACTTTGTAGGCACTATTCTCTTCTGATAAAATTGTTCCTTTTATGGTCTGTATGGCTCCGTCGTCATCCAACTCATTCAGCCATTGTAGAAGGTTTACATTTTTCACGATCCTCCGCGTCATGGTCTTTTGCCCATTCAGCACGGCAGCGGTAAGGCCGTACTTGTCATTGAACATGATCTTTTTCATTGCAGGTCTCCTCCTATAATCTGTTTTTCATGTTCTTTGCTTTTCTTTATCTGGTAGAGAAAAGCTTTGATGTTGCTAAACAGGCAGTCGGCATCATCCCTCGTTTCTTCAGCTTTCATGAAAGCGGTTTCTTGCCGTGTTGTCATTTCGCCTCCATCGTGAATATCTCTCCACTTCTCGTAATTCTTTTGGGTACGGATGGCAATCTTTTCTGCCGCTTTCAAGAGCAACTTGCAATCTGATTCATCCAAGCACAAGACCATTTCCCATGGGCTGTCGTTGCGCTGCCTTGATTCTCCTATATAGCTCATTGCTGACCTCCTTTCTTGATAAGTATGACTTTCACTTTGTCGCCTGTTTTTAGTCCATGCGCTTTGACGTAATTGAGATAATTGTTCATCTCACCTACTTCAATGAGAGGCATAATGTCTCCAATTTCGCCTTCGATACCATCCTTCATCAGCTGGCTTTCTTTCCATTCTGCCATTTCACGTGCGCCTCTTTCCAAGCCTTGTTGATAAGCGCACAAATCGGATTCGGAAATAAAGTTGATTGGCTTGTGGGTCCCGATTTCTTCTATTTTTTCTTCGGTGGTCATTTCTCACCTCCTTCCATCAGTTCTGGGTTGTCGTAGATGTTGCCGACGACGATTAGACCTTCATCTATACCATTTTTGTTTGGCATAAGATTCCATATATCCCAGGTGGAAGCAATCCAAATTCTATTTTGCATCCATTTAACAATTCCATTTGTACAATGTCTGCCTTCGCTCCAACAATCAACAATATCTCCTTCGTAGACCTCCTTGCCGTTCTTGTCATACACGCCTATAAACTGGCCGACGGTTTCCTTATCGATAGGCTGCTTGCCGACATCTACGGTGTGTATGTGTGGTGTTGGGCAGTCGATAGTGTGAGGCTCGCCATACACCCATTGCCCTTCGGGGACATACTCTTGCCGTGCAAAGTTTCTCTTTTCGGGCATTTTGACTTTTGCTCTGAATTTGATTTTTCTCATCTTACACCTCCTCAGTTTTTGACTTTTATATCGAGTTCAAGTATATTATTGGGTGAGATTTCAAGACTCATTTGTGCGTATGCAGGCCTTTCAAATAAATCCTTTACGTGATCATAGGCTTCGATGCGGTTCCTCGCTTCAAGAAGAATATCTGAAGCGTCGTCTGGTGCAACAACGAGAACGGTGGAGTTGTCTTTTCGTTCGACGACTATTTGAGCCAATTTGTCCATCACCTCCTGATTGGTGAGGGTTGAGAATTTGGTAGGGTTCATTGTTCACCTCCTTTCCAATATGCCAGCAGCTCGGATTGTAGCTCAATGAGGCGGTCGAGTTTCCCGCATATGCGGATATCCATTGCGCCAAGGTTGACAAGGCATTCTTTAATGTCGTCCAGTTTGGCAGTGTTGTCGATAGAGGCTGGCAATGCCATGGGACTTTCTTCTTTTTGGCCGAAATAGCCGGGGAAGAACTTAGGCAAGGCATATTCCATCCATTCCTCTTCCGTCATGTTGTTGACGGCTTCAAGGTCTTCCTCTTTAGCACGGCTTATTCCGCCCACCATTCGAAGGACCATGGGCAACATGCCAGGCTTGATCTCGCCGTTCGACATGTCGATGAGCGATTTCGCATTCTTATAGAAATTGCGCACTTTGGCGGGTGCATCCTCTCTCTTCGTTCTCATGCCGCACCTCCTTTCATGCGCCATACATACATACATACATACATACATACATACATACATACATACATACATCAGTCGTTTGCTGCTGTGTGTTTTAATGTTGGTGTTCATTGCGGGCCTCCTTCCTTCAGCACAGCTGCTTGCTCGGCAAAGCGGTAGGTTTTTCTAACGGGGTGGATTGTCATAAAGAAGACATATTCGTAATTGCATTCTCTGCCTTCTGGGCAGCAATCCAAACGGCTATTGTCACCTCTTAAGACAAGTCGTTTGGTACGAGGATATGCTTCATTCAGTTCCTCCAGTTTGTGGCGGATTTCCTCTTTCAGTGCATCGAGCGAAATGACGTCGGTAATCAAGCAGTTTTCGAACTTCTTGATGAATTCAATCACCTCTCTGCATTTCCTGTTGGAGGGGCTGTAGGTTTGAGGTTTTTCAATGTAGTACATCATAGCGCACCTCCTATCATAGTGTTCTCGAAATACTCCTTGGGGAAGATCATGGCCATTCCGGATTCGGACACCGTCTGGATCCATTTCACATGTACATAATTCAGGTCGGTTTTCTTGTAGAAAAGCTCGTGGGCTTCCACGCCGGTGACGATGGCGTGGTTGAAGCCAGGCTTGCGCCAGTCCTTCAGGCGTTGAGCCTGTCGGTCTGATAGCTCAATGGGCTTCATCTTGATGTCGCGGAAGCGGACATTGGCCGCTTCGATGCCAAACTGCTGCAGGACGCCTTCGTAGAAGCTGACGAGTCTGCCGCCGCCGCGTCGATGGACGCTGATTTTGTTGTGATTTTCCATATTGATGTGTTTTTAGGGTTGGTTTGAGGGGCAGCGCGGAATCGAACCGCCTGACAGCGTTAATTGGGTGAAAAGTTCGCGTCAGCTCCATTACTGCCCAATTTGACGGGTTTATTGTCCGTCAGAGTTGTTGTCTTTATGGTTATTGAGGATGCCCATCTCGTGAAGGTTTCGTTTCAACACATCCTCTTCCCTGGCCACCTCCATGAACTTTGCTTCCATGATGGCCTCTTTTTGACGGATGGCCTCGTCGCGGTTCTCGTTGATGCGCTTCAGCTGCTGAAGGTATTCTTGCCTGGCCTGTTCGCAGATCTCCTCTGCGTTGGCCTTGATTTGGGCCTTCTTCAGTTGGAAGGCGCGCTTGGCGGCACGGCGTTCCTGTGCCAGTTCCTGCTCGATGACGTTCTGGTTGATCCAGCCTTCTTGTTTCATTTTGTCGTAATCTCTCATGATGTTGTTGTTTTTAGGTTGGTTATAAGTTGGAATGGTTGAAGATCATTCAACGATGATTTCAACCTTGTGTGTCTTCCTGATATACTCGAGGAGGGCTTCCTTCTCGAGCTTGGAAGGTTCGCGGTAGCCAAGGATCCAGGCAAGCACGGTGTCGATAGACTTGCCGCATTGCTCTGCAACGGCGACACGCAGTTTGCTTTTTTCGGTGGTGTCAAGGGAGCTCCAAAACTCCTTCATAGTCGCTTTTTGCATTGTGTTTTGTTTTGCGTTTGTTGTTTTATTTGTTATTTCGCACTGCAAAAGTAAATAAATTATTTACAAGGTCAAGAAAAAATTTACAAAAGTTATCAACAATTTTACGACACAACCGATTCAAAACAAATAAATAACTGTAAATTAGTACATTATGAACGCAAAAGAAATTCATGTAGGAAAGCTCCTGAAAGAAGCTTGTAGTCAAAGTAATTACAAGTACGCTGAAATTGCCGAACTCGCGGGCATTTCGCGTCAAACCCTAAATGGTTGGTTCAAGAAGCCCGACCTTTATGTAAAGGATTTGTTTACAATATCACAGGTCCTCGGTCGTGATTTGGTCGCTTTGTTTACGCAACCGACCGAAGAAGAGCAGCGCACGAAGGTTGTGCTCCAAATCGAGATTGATAAATCGAAGAGCAATGAGGTGCTTCAGTATATCAAAGACAAAAACCTGTATGAGATATTGAAATCAAATACATGATAATCTGAAGAAGCCGCCACAAAATTGACACAAAACCGAAGAAAAGCAGGAAAAACTAAAAACATAAAACACTGAGGCGCAGAGGCGATCTAAAAACGGCAATACGGTAGGTTTGTCACTGGTTCGAGTCCAGTACGTCCCACAAAGCACTGACAACCATTCCGTTGGCAACAACGGAATGGAACAAGTGCCACAGAATTGACACAGGTTTTTTATCGCCTTTCGTCCTCGAGACAAAAGGAGAAAAAAAAATGTCTGACGCGAATTCGAGATTACAGCTAAACTATGTTCCAGCAGTCTTAAGACACCAGCCCTCGCACGGGTGGTCTGTCGAGTATTATGTCCTCGACGGCAACGGCACCATGCGCCGGATGGTCGTCCGCATGAACGCCCTCCGGAAACGGTTCCAACGCACCTCCGACTTCAAGGCGCACTGCAACCAGGTCGTCTGCAGCATCAACGCCAAGCTCGCAGGCGGCTGGACTCCGTTCGGTGAACAGCAGAACACTCGTCTCTTCACCCCTATCGGCTTAGTGATCGACCAATACCTGAAAGAAAAGACCGCCGAGTTGCGGCCCGATTCGGTCATCAACTACAGGTCGTTCTGCAAGGTATTGAGGGAGTGGATTGACGAGGTGTGCCCCAAGGCGCAGTGTTCGGCGTTCAACAAAGTGCTGGCTGTGAG
>Ga0265298_10000996_pt1 | contig 42013 bp, 29 predicted proteins | sample AusTroGonzalo_MG_3_FD_193486 | JGI IMG/M metagenome (GOLD analysis project Ga0265298, IMG submission 193486) | Bovine rumen microbial communities from tropical cattle in Woodstock, Queensland, Australia - Gonzalo_01 | ecosystem: Host-associated > Mammals > Digestive system > Stomach > Rumen ... | reverse complement strand
TATCGATCAGGAGGGCGTAGGAGGTGGTTCCATGGCGCGAAGCATCGGCGAAGCGGTAGCGGAGCCTTTTTGACAACCTTCGGAGTTTGAACGGGAATGATCTGCGGTGAATTATGGAGATGCGCCCTTCCGCAACGCTTTCCCCACCCCGCAAATGAGATTCGTCCGCACCATAATCTCATTCATGGTATTCGTATTCGGTCACTCATCGGCAGGGGCGCGCCGTCAGTACATTTTTTGCCGTGTAGAAGTGTAGATGTGTAGAAGAAGATTTGAAGAAGGGATTCCACCACATGCCCCGAACGCCTGTCAATCGCCTGTGATTGGCCTGCTTTCGGGGTCTGTGGCAGAGCCCCAGTTTCCAATCATCTCCATTTTCTATACTTCTACACGGCAAAATCACCACCTGCATTTCAGTGACCGATTACTGGTATTCCCTGTCCAATATTGACATCAAATCGGCTGTGATGTATAATATACACCATGACACGCACCCAAATACAGATTCCGGACGTTCTCTACGGACGTACCAAACGTTTCGCGGAAAGCCGTGAAATAAGCATGGCGGAGGTATGCCGCAACGCGCTGGAACTTTTCATCTCCATCCACTCTGTTGAAGATTCTACGGCGGCAGCTACCTGCTGGACACCGCCCGTATGCCGGTCAACCGGCATGAAATCCGATCCGTTTGCACATGACGACTGGCGCGAGCGAATCTACTCCGAACGCAACGTCTGACGGAGGGCGCGATGGTTTCCTGCGACACGAATATCCTCTTTGCGGCGTCCAATCCCGATGACGCCCACCATCAAGCCGCGCTCGACTTCATTTCGGCGCACGCCGCCGATTCGCAGTTCGTCGTCGCGGAGCAAGTCTTCGTTGAACTGTACTGCCTTCTTCGCAACCCTGTCGTCCAGCGCAAGCCCCTGACGGCGGGAGAGGCCGCCATGGTCATTTCGACATACCGGCACAATCCGGCATGGGCCGTGGTGGATGTCCCGTCAGATCCATCTGCGATGAACGCCGTCTGGCGAAAAGCGGCCACACGCGGCTTCGCCCGCCGCCGCATCCACGATGTGCGGCTTGCCGAAACGCTCAAATACTGGGGCGTTGACGAGTTCTACACTCGCAACACGCGCGACTTCGAAGACGCCGGCTTCCGCATACTCTCAAATCCGTTCGACTGACGTGCGCCGCATGGGGCACCGTGATCTTGGCAGCTCACTGGGACAATTGTAAAGCACAGCACTTCGAAGTTGAAATGAGACTTTTGTCCGCGTTGAAAACGCAGAAATTATACATCATCTCCCAGACCGGGACAAGCGGGAAACCGTAAACTCATCCTTGCGTCGCGAATGCGTAGGCGTTGCGGAACATGCGCATCCAGGGGCCGGCCTCGCCGTTGAAGAGCCCACCCTTGTAGGAGAGCTGCGCGCTGCGGAAACCGCGCTCGGGATGCGGCATCATGATCGTGGCGCGTCCGTCCTTGGTGGTGAACGCCGTGAAGCCGCCGGCCGATCCGTTGGGGTTCCAGGGATAGCGCTCCGTGGCGTTGCCGCGGCCGTCCACGTAGCGCAGCGCGGCGTTGGCCTTCTTCGCGTCGTCGCCGGCGGCGAACACCGCGCGGCCTTCGCCGTGCGCGACGGCCACGGGGATGCGGCTCCCCGCCATGCCCTTGAAGAATATGGACGGCGACTCGAGTACCTCGAGCGTGCAGAAGCGCGCCTCGAACTGCTCGGAGGTGTTGCGCCGGAATGCGGGCCAGTGCGACGCGCCGGGGATGATGTCCTTGAGCTGGCTCAGCATCTGGCAGCCGTTGCACACACCGAGCGAGAAAGTGTCCTTGCGGTGGAAGAACTTCTTGAACATCGCCTTGAGGCGCGGATTGAAGAGGATCGAACGCGCCCAGCCGGATCCGGCGCCCAGAACGTCGCCGTAGGAGAAGCCGCCGCAGGCGACGAGCCCCTTGAAGTCGGCGAGGTCGACGCGTCCGGCGAGGAGGTCGGTCATGTGCACGTCCACGCTCTCGAAGCCGGCGAGCGCGAAAGCCGCCGCCATCTCGATGTGCCCGTTGACTCCCTGCTCTCGGAGGATGGCCATGCGAGGCTTCGGCAGGGCGGTCGCCCCGCGACCGCCGCGGCGCGCGCGGGGCGCGCGCCCTACCGTTTCATCAGGATCGTAGGTCAGGCGGAAGGTGAGGCCGGGGTCGGTCTCGTCGAGGGCGTTGTCGTATTCCTCTTTGACGGCGACCGGGTTGTCGCGGAGGGCCTGCATGCGGTATGTGGTCTCGCTCCATGCGCGGCGGATGGAGGTGATGTCCGTCGCGAGCACGCGGCGGCACCCAACGGAGACGTCGAAGGATCGGCCGTCAACCGGCGCGCCGATCATGTGCACGTCGGCGCCGAGGCCGGCGCGGCGGAAGATGGAGAGGACGGCCTTGAGGTTCGCGTCGGAAACCTGCAGGACGGCGCCGGGCTCTTCGGAGAAGAGGACCGCAAGAGGATCAAGGACGTTGCCGCGCGGATCTACATCCGGCAGCGTCACGGAGATTCCGCATCCGCCGGTGATGGCCATCTCCGCGAGCGTTACGGCCACGCCGCCGTCGCTGATATCGTGGTAGGCGAGGGCGAGTCGGCCCTTGACGATCTTCTGCATCGCGTTGAAGAATGCCTTGAGGCTCTTCGCGTCGATGTCGGCCGACTCGTTGCCCAGCTGGTTGTAAACCTGGGCGAGGCAGCTGCCGCCGAGACGGTGGCGTCCGTGGCCGAGATCGATGTATACGAGTTTAGTGCCTAGTGCGGAGTGAGGAGTGCAGTGTGCGCCACCTTCTTTCTGCGCACTAGGCACTACGGCACTAGGCACTAGGCACTTCAAGTCAGGAGTGAGCGTAAGCGAAGCGTCCTCCACGGGGGAGAAAGAGGAGACGACGAGCGAGAGCGGCGCCACCTGGCGGTGGGACTTGCCCTTGGAGTCGGTCCATGTGGTGTGCATCGAACAGGAGTCCTTGCCCACGGGGATGGAGATCCCAAGCGCAGGGCAGAAGGAGAGGCCGACTTCGCGGACGGTGTCGTAGAGATTGGCGTCCTCGCCGGGCTCGCCGCACGGGGCCATCCAGTTGGCGGAGAGACGGACATTCTTGATGTCGCCGCAGTCGGCGGCGGCGAGGTTTGTGAGGGCCTCGGCGATCGCGAGGCGGCCGGAGGTGGGCGCGTCGATGAGCGCGACGGGCGTGCGCTCGCCGGTGGCCATGGCCTGTCCATTGAGCGTCTTGTAGCCCATGAGGGTCACTGCGCAGTCCGCCGCCGGAAGCTGGTAGGGGCCGACCATCTGGTCGCGCGCGACAAGTCCGGTGACGGAGCGGTCGGTGATGGTGATGAGGAATGTCTTGTCGGCGATCGTCGGCAGGTGCAGGAGGCGGAAGAACGCGTCGGACGTCTTCACCTGCGCAAGGTCAAGCGCGGGGCGTTCTGCCTTGACGCGCTTGACGTCGCGCACCATGCGCGGCGGCTTGCCGAGAAGCACCTTGATGTCCATGTCGATGGGCGAATCGTGGAAGTGCTCGTCTTCGAGGACGAGGCGGCCGTCGCCTGTGGCCTCGCCGATGAATGCGACCGGGCAGCGCTCGCGCGAGCAGAGCTCCTCGAAGAACGCGCGGGCGTCGCGCTTCAGGGCAAGCACGTAGCGCTCCTGCGCCTCGCAGCACCAGATCTCCATCGGGTTCATGGAGCGCTCCTCGTTGGGGACCTTGCGGAGCTCGAAGCGCCCGCCGGTCGCCTCCACGAGCTCGGGGCAGCCGTTGGAGAGGCCGCCCGCGCCGATGTCGTGAATCGCGTAGATCGGGTTCTTGGCGCCCAATGCGGCACAGGCGTTTATCACGCCCTGGCAGCGGCGCTGCATCTCGGCGTTGCCGCGCTGGACGCTGTTGAAGTCCAGCGCCTCGTCGTTGGTGCCGGTCATCATCGAGGACGCCGCGCCGCCGCCGAGGCCGATGCGCATCGCAGGCCCGCCGACCTGCACGATGTACGCGCCCTTCGGCACAGGCTTCTTCGAGACCTGGTCGCGGACGATCACGCCGTGTCCGCCCGCCAACATTATCGGCTTGTGGTAGCCGCGGTACGCGCCACCCACCTCCGTCTCATAGGTGCGGAAGAAGCCGGTGAGCTGCGGACGCCCGAACTCGTTGCCGAACGCCGCGCCGCCAAGCGGACCTTCCGTCATGATCGCAAGAGGCGTCGCGAGGCGCTTGGGGAATTCGGCGTAGACGCGCTCCCAGGGCTGCGGGAAGCCGGGGATGTGCAGATCACTCACCATGAAGCCGCAGATGCCGGCGGATGTGCGAGAGCCGCTGCCGGTGGCGGCCTCGTCGCGGATCTCGCCGCCCACGCCCGTGGCCGCGCCCGGGAATGGCGAAATCGCCGTCGGGTGGTTGTGGGTCTCCACCTTCATCAACTGGTCGAGTTGAACTTTCTTGAATTGATAGGCGCCTAGCGCGGAGTGCTTAGTGTTTATTACACTACATGCTTTCTGCGCACTAGGCACTACGGCACTAGGCACTAGGCACTCAGTCTTGAACCCTTCAACAACAGACGAGTTGTCCTTGTACGCCACAAGCGTTCCCTTGCCGTTCTTCTTGTGGGTGTTCTTGATCATCTCGAAGAGCGACTGCGGCATCTTCCTGCCGTCTATTATGAACTGCGCGCCGAAGATCTTGTGGCGGCAGTGCTCGGAGTTGACCTGCCCGAACATGACGAGTTCGGTGTCGGTTGGGTTGCGTCCTGCCGCCTTGAAACTGTCCGCGAGGTACTGCATCTCGGGCTCGGAGATCGCGAGGCCGAGGGAGACGTTCGCCTCGCGGATGGCCTCGACTCCGCGGCCGAGCACGTCGAAGGACACGCCGGGCCTGGGAGGCGCCTCGTCGAAGAGATCGGAGAGATCGGAGTAGACGCCCTCGGTCATGCGGTCATAGAGGGCCTCAAACGCGGGCCTGACACGTCCGTCGGCCGCGAACGGGGAGACGGCGGCGCCATTGCGGACGATCGAGAACTTGATGCCGCGCTCGACGCGGACGATTCCCTTGAGGCCGCAGTTGCGGAAGATGTCGGTGGCCTTGGACGACCACGGGGAGATGGTGCCCTTCCGCGGCGTCACGTAGAAGACCCCTGCTGCGTTCTCCGCGCCGCCGGTGGCGTTCAGGAGCGAGGCGGCCTTTTCAAGCGTGGCGGGGTCAACGCCCCCTTCGGACTCGGGCTCGATGGCGTACACCCACGAGGCCGAGACGTCCACGCCCTTGAGGGCGGAGTCGGCGGCCGCGAGCGCAGCCTTGATTGCGTCGATGCGGAACGGCGAGAACGCGCTCGCCCCGGAAAGCATGATTGGTTTCATAGACGAAGAGAATCCTTGCGGTTGTTCGTCTATATTATACCATATATTCGCCCGGAATGGGCGGCTGTCGGCAGGTTTGTCCAGAATCAATAGAGATGTCGTTTGTACGCGTCGCGCGCTTCGCCGCCCCGACGCCGCCGGTGGCATCATATGCAGATCATCCACCCGTCAAAAACCACCCGTTCTATATCCCCCATAATATTTCGTCCGCAATGTAATCTCATTTTACTGTTGTCACCCGTCCGGGCTTTTGGTATTCTTTCCCCATGTACCCCAAACAACATGATTCCACTCCCCCCTGCGCGAAAGCCCCCGCCCAGCGCGATGCTCCCACTCAGCACATTAATCGCCGTATCCGGCCATGCGTCGCATCCACCCCGTACAGGCGCATCACACCAGACGCCGAGTTCCAGAAATGGATGGCCAAATACGGTCCCGTGGAGCGCGCCATAATGGAAGAGCGCGCGCGAAGGCTCGCATCCGCCGAGAAAAGGCGGATGAAGCGGCGGCTCGCCTTCGCCGCGGAATGCGAAGCGACGGAAGGCCTTGCCAAGGCCATACGAAGGAGAGGGTTCTCAAGCAGCACGAAGAGAAGCGTGAATGGCACCGATGGTTCCCCCAGCCGCAGAAGTACCAAGAGCGCTCCTCTCGCGCGGATAGGTAACACGAATCTGCATGTCCTGGACGGCGGCATCGTCTCCGTGCTGCTGTCCGTCGTCGGCGTGAAGTGTACACGCAAGGTGGACGCCATTCGCCACAGCCTGAAACGCCCGCTGTACTACGAACGCGAGAACGCACGCCGCCGCGCGCTCGCCGCGGAGCGCCGGAAGGTGAGGCAACGTACGACGTCGAACCCGTGCCCGACGCGCGAGGAGGTGCTGGACGCCTGGGTCCACGCGAAGGATTCCCGCGAGGCAATGCTACGCTTCGGCGGGATACTGGAGGATCTCGAGTGCCATGTGGACAATTCGTTGCGCTTCGGCGCCGGTGGCGGCATCGTCGGACGCGCCCCCGGGATAAAGGGCTGGCTGCAGACGAACATACCTATTTTGTACTCCAAGTACACAACCGTGATGCGTTACAAGGCCGCCGCGAAAAAGCTCCGCCAGGTGGTCGGGATTAAGGACCCGACACCGCTTTCCACGATCTTGCGCCCTGCGGGACCGTCATGCCCCGCAGGGTCGGGCGGGGATTCCGTCGGGATGGACGGAAATGAGATTACGTTGCGGACGAAATCTAATTCGCCGGATGTTGGGCGAAAGGTGGCGGGCCACGGTGCTGGGTCGGCGGATATCGCGACGCTGCGGGCAAGGGCCGTGTATCTTGAGGCGATGGAGGGCGTGCACGACAACGCGACATGCACGATAGCACGGCTGGACGAGCTGCTCGACCCGGAGCGGGTGGAGGACGCGACCATGCTGAAGGAATGGAAAGTAAGATACGAGAATGAGATTACATTGCGGACGAAAAGAAAGTGGATGAACAGACTTTTCAAACGGACCGGTTGAATCTGGACGATTTATGACGATTTATACAGATGCCACGAACCGACTTTACCACCATGAACCGATTTTGCAGAAACCACGAAACGTGCAATCACAGCAAACCGATCTTTGGCCAGCAAGAGACGATCTTCGGCCGGCACGAACCGATCCTCTACCGGCACCAACCAACCTTCAATCTTCGGCCGGTACGAACCGATCCTCTACCGGCATCAACCAATCTTCAATCTTCGGCTGGCACGAACCGATCTTCGGCCGGCATGAACCAGATTTCTGCCGGCACGAACTTTAAACTATACTCAACAAGGTAAGAGAAATACAAAATACAAAACAAGAGAAATACAAAATGAATTCAAATACCCCATCAACAAACTCGAAGATAGTAAGTGTCGCCATTGCCATTGCATCAATGGCCATAACTTCGACAGCCTTCGCATCAACGAGCGGGACGACGAATGAACATGCGCCGGATTCATGGTCCGTGAAAAGCAACGGTGAGGTGGTGTGCGCGTTCGACGGAGTTGAATTCCGTGCCCCATCATCCTTGCCCGCCAAAGTGAAAACGTCGGAAAAAGGCAAGATCGAATTGGAGCTCACAACACAGGACGGACCGGTGAAGGCCGTGTGGACGCGTGCGGCAGACGGTGCGCTCGAGTGCGCCCTAGCCGCGCCGCCGGACCGTGTGATGTCCGCACCCCTCGCATACCCGGCCGGATGGACTACGAAGGAAGGCGACGATCTAATCCTACCCTTCGGCGAGGGCGTGGCGTATCCTGTATGCGACCCCGAAGTGGAGTTCACCGGATGCAAATTCGGTCTGGGCTGCGGAATGGGGACCACGATGGGGTTCTTCGGCGTGGCGCGCGCAGGCAAGTGGGCGATGACCGGAGTGGAGGACACGCTATGCGCCGAGATCGTCTGCCGCACCAACGCACCTTATTCGGCAGGTGTCGTCTGGGGGCCATTCGACGGCGGCAAATGGGGCCATGACCGTAAAGTGCGCTTTTTCTTCGCGCGTTCGCCCGGGGAAGCGGCGGGGAAATACCGCGCCTGGCGGGACGCACAGGGACGAGTGCGTACCCTCGCCGAGAAGGCCAAGACGAATCCGCACATAGCGACCTTCCCCGGCACGGCGGACATCTGGCTGTGGGACGACAACGACCAGAGCCGCCTCTACAACTGGCCGCTTGTGGAAGAAGCCCCAGCTCTGGACTTGAAGCGCATCTCCGCCGAGATGAAGTCCCTGGGCATGGACCGCGTGCTCATCAATGTGTTCAACGGCATCTCCCACGAAGACGCAGCTTTCCTCTCGCGCCAGGGATTTCTCTCCGGAACCTACGACTGTATGCGCGACATGTTCCACAAGGGGCTTCTGGGAGTGGCGGATCCATCCAACTTTGTGCGCGCCGCGCGCTTTCTGCCGTTTGCCGCGGACGCGGCGCGCATCAACCGGAACGGAACGCCGGCGGCCGCATGGTCGATACCGGACCGCGAAGGGAAAATGCATCCAATGCAGTCTCTCTGCGACGCGCTGGCGCTTGAGATGTGCCGTCGGCTCATCGCGCCAGAGGTGGCGGCTGTTGGCTACACCTCGCGACTGATGGACGTGCAGGCGTGCGGCGGGCCTGTGGCGTGCTTCTCGAAGACGCACCCGTGCACACGCGCCGAGGCGCTGGAGGCCATGCGCGCGGAACACCGCTACCTGGCGGACGACCTCGACCTCGTGATCGGGGTGGAAGTGGGGCGTGAGAGCCTTCTGGACTCGTACCACTACGCCGAGGGACTTCCTTCACTGCCGCACCAATTCCGAAAGGAGCTTTGCTGGCGCTACAAGGACCAGACCCTCTACGGCGACGAGATCCCCGCACGCACGCGCACTCTAATGCACAACCCGAAGTACCGCATCCCGCTCTGGGAGCTGGTGTACCACGACTGCGCAGTGAACTACTACTACTGGGCCGACACCACCTTCATGTATCCGCAGCTCGCGCCGCTGAAGGATCTCTTCTGCAGACTCTACGGCATCCCGCCGATATATTCCATGAACGTCTCCACGTGGAACCGCATCAAGAAGGACGTGGCGGCCTCATACGCGCAGGCAAGCGAAGTGGCGCGCGAGACGATGTTCTCTCGCATGACTTCCTTCGAGTGGCTCACGCCCGACCGGCTTGTACAGCGCACAACCTTCGCGAACGGGCGCAGCGTGACCGTCGACTTCCGCGAGCAGTATGCGAAGACGATCGCCTCCGCGCCGCGCGGATTCAAGATCATGAGCTACAACGTGCGCCACTGCGAAGGCATGGACAAGAAACTGGACATCGCACGCATCGCTGCCGTCGTGAACCGCGCCCGGCCGCGCTTCGCCGCACTTCAGGAACTCGACTGCAAGACGAAGCGGTCGGAGAAGATCGACGAACCGCAGGAGCTTGGCCGCCTCACCGGAATGCACCCCACCTTCGCGAAGACGATAGACTACCAGGGCGGCGGATACGGAGTGATGCTGCTCTCACGCGAAAAACCGCTTTCCGTGGAGAAGATCCCCCTTCCCGGAGCCGAGCCGCGCGTACTGCTCCTCGCGGAGTTCGACGACTGCTTCGTGGGCTGCACGCATCTGAGCGTCGCCGCCGAGAAGGAGCGCGCCGACTCCGTGGCGCTGATCGAAAAGGCGGTGAAGGGAAGGACCAAGCCGGTATTCGTGACGGGCGACTGGAACTCGCTGCCGAACTCGTCCGTACTTGCAGGCCTTTCCCGTTTTCTGCGCGTTCTCTCGCCCACCGACGGCCGCACCTACCACGGCAGCCCCGCGAACGGCCCCTCCGGAACCACCACCGACTTCTGCATCGACTACATAGCGGTGGATTCCGCCAACGCGCCCCGCTTCAAAGTCGTGGACCGCGGCCTTGTGGCCGACCGCGTCTCCTCGGACCACGCCCCAATCTTCGTCACGCTCGTGCCTGAATTTTGATATAATGAGTGCGTTCCGATTCCAGGCGGGACGTCTTTCAAAGCAAAGCAGAAAGGAACAACAGCCCATGAAAAAGAAAAGTGCCCTTCTCAGCGGTGGTGGCGCGGCGTTTGGCGCGCTGGCCATGTCAGTCTTCGCGGCGATGCCGCTCAGCGCCGAGCGGGGCGACGCGGTCGAGTTCTTCCTGAAACCGGGGGCGCCGGAAGGAGACGGATCGATGTCTGCCCCGTTCGGCAGCTTCGCCGCCGCGCAAACGGCGGTGCGGAAGGCCGTGGCCGATCCGTCGCTCAAGGCGGGGGCCGTCTCGGTGACCTTGCTTGACGGGAAGTACTTCATCAACAAGGAGATCCGTTTCGCAAAGGAGGATTCGGGGACGGCGGCGCATCCTGTGAAGTGGCGCGCCAAGACGCGAGGCGGAGTGCGCCTAACCGGTGGAATCCCGGTGCCTAAGCTGAAGAAGCTGACCCCCGACGATCCGGCGTGGGCGCGCATACCCGAGGAGTCGCGTGCGAAGGTGGGCGTGGCGGACCTCAAGGCGGCCGGTATCTCCGACTACGGCGTGGTGCAGGCAAACGGATTCGGCGGACCGTACATGGAGCTAGTGTGGGACGGGAAGCTCCAGACGCTCGCGCGCTGGCCGAACGACGGATTCACCGGCATCGCCTCTGTGGAGATCATTCCGCCCGGACCAGACGGCAAAAAGATCCCCGCTAAGAAATTCGTCTACGCCGACGACCGTCCGTCGCGCTGGGTAGACGAGCCCGCGCCGTACGGAAACGGATTCTTCTGCTACAACTGGGCCGCGGCGCGCGTCGCCTTCAAGAGCATCGACCCCGCGACGAAGACGATCGAACAGCAGGGGCGTGGCTCGTCCTACGGCTACTCGAAGATCGGGTTCTGGTTCGGCTACAACCTGCTGTGCGAACTCGACTCGCCCGGCGAATACTACATCGACCGCTCGGCCGGCCGCCTGTACTACTGGCCCACCACGAACAGAAACGACCCCGAGGCGGCCCTCACGACGACGTGCAACCTCTTCATGCTGAACTCCGTCTCCAACGTGTCATTCTCGGGCCTCGTGTTCGAGAACTGCCGCGGGACGGCGTTCTCGGCGCGCGGCGGCGAGGGCGTGCAGATCGTCGCCTGCACGTTCCGCAACGTGGGCTCGCGCGCGGTGACCATCGACCGTGCCCCGAAAAGCCGCGTCGCGGGATGCGACATCTCCTACTGCGGCGCGGGCGGCGTGACCATGGCCGGCGGAGACATGAAGACCCTCTCGCGCTCCGGCATGGCCGTAGAGAACTGCCACATCCACCATTATGCCCTTTTGGAGCTCACCTATGCGCCTGCGGTGAGGCTGTACGGCTGCGGGATTGCCGTCAGGCACTGCACGATCCACGACGGTCCGCACACGGCCGTGCTGTTCGGTGGGCGCGAGCACGACATCTCATGGAACGAGATCCACTCCGTGTGCCTGGATGCCGGCGAGATGGGCGCCGTCTACTGCGGACGCGATTGGACGCTCTGCGGCAACCGCATCGACGCCAACTACTTCCACGACATATACAACCCCCGCAACCAGCGCAACCGCGCAATCATGCTGGACGACGGCGCGGCCGGCATCACCATGACATCCAACCGCTTCGTGCGCGTTGCCGAGGCGATCTCCCTCTCCGCCATCGGCAACGTGATAGAGAACAACCTCTTCCAGAGCAACTTCCCACCCATCAGCGCATGGCAGAAGTGGGAGAACCACGACGACTACACCAACCCGCGCTACACGCACAAGCAGCTCCTCGACATCCTCGCCGCGCTGCCCGTCCACAAAGAGCCGTGGAAGAGCCGCTACCCTTATCTGGGGATGATCGACGACGCGATCAAGACGGGCGTGATGCGCGATCCGGCCACACGCACGGCGATCCGCCGCAACATCGCCTTCGACGGCGCCACGAACCTCGTGCAGTTCATGTACGCGAAGTACGCCTACACTCCCGAGACGTGGCTTGTGGAGAACAACACGGAGAACGACCGCACGCCGCCCAAGGGATTCGCGCCGCTGCCGCCGTGCTCCGCCATCGGCGTGCAGAACACGCCTGAGCGCGCCACATGGCCCATCGACCACCCCGTGACGATCAAGTGCTCCAACCTGGTGTACAGGAGAAAGCAGTAACCGCCCGGATCAAAGGCTGAAAAGAAAGGGAGCCGCTTTCGGCGGCTCCCTCTCTCGTTTCTGCGCGAAGGCGGAATCTTACTTGATCTCGACTTCGGCGCCGGCCTTCTTGAGCTGCTCGGCGATCTTCTCGGCGTCTTCCTTCGAAGCGCCTTCCTTGACCGTCTTGGGCGCACCCTCGACCATGTCCTTGGCGTCCTTGAGGCCGAGGCCGGTGATGGCGCGGACCTCTTTGATCACCGCAATCTTGTTCGCGCCGGCGGCCTTGAGCACCACGTCGAACTCCGTCTTCTCCTCGGCGGGAGCGGCGGCGGCGGCAGGACCCGCAACGGCGACGGCGGCAGCGGCGGAAACGCCCCACGCCTCTTCGAGCGCCTTCACGAGCTCGTTGATTTCGAGAACCGTCTTGCCAGACAGCTCCTTGATGAGTTCTTCATTCGTCATTTTCTTTTCTCCTTTGTTTTACTTGTCAACCTTCAGCGTTTTTCATCTGAAGGAAATTCTGTCGGTCTTGGGCCGTCCGCCGTCTCGTGTCTCGGATCCGGCTGCCGGACGCGAAACGCGAGACTTGGGACGGGCGCGAATCACGCGGCGGGGGACTCCTTCTTGGCCTTCTCGGAGAGGACGCGCGCGAGGCGGGTCGCAGGCTCCTTGAGCAGCATGAGGAACGTGGCGCGGAGCTCGTTCTTGCCGGGCACCTTCGAGAGGGCCTCGACCATGGCGGCGTCGACGATCTTGCCGTCGTAGTCGGCTCCCTTCACGGAGGCCTTGCCGTCGGTGCCTTCCACGAACTTCATGATCGCCTTGGCGACGGCCGTGGGCTCGCCCTTGCCGGTGATGATGGCGGTGGGGCCCTGGAGCATCTTCTCGACGTCCTCGGGCCAGCCCTTCTCCTTCGCGACCTTGGCGAGGAAGGTGTTCTTCACGACGAGCAGGCGCGAGTCGCATGTGCGGAGCTCGGCGCGGAGGGCGCCGATCTTCGTGACGTCAACGCCGCCGTAGTTGATGATGAAGCAGTAGTCGGAGGCCTTGACGCGCTCCGTCACTTCGTTGAGGATGGCAATCTTTTCGCTTCTCATTGTTCGTCTCCTTACTGCGCGTCTGCCGCGATTACGCAGGGAACGCCCACGCCCATGGTGGAGGCGAGCGTGAGGGACTTGATGAAGACGCCCTTGACGGTGGCGGGGCGGGCGGCCGCGACGGCCGCGACGACGGCGTTGACGTTGTCGACGAGCTTATCGGCGTCGAACGACAGCTTGCCGGCGATGACGGCCACGTTGCCCGTCTTGTCCATGCGGAAGTCGACCTTGCCTGCCTTGGCCTCCTTCACCGCCACGCCGGGGTCGTCGGTGACGGTTCCCGTCTTGGGGTTGGGCATGAGGCCGCGGGGGCCGAGGACGCGCGCGCACTTCTTGACGCTCTTCATCGCCTCGATGGTGGCGATGGCGACGTCAAAGTCGCACCAGCCCTCTTTGGTGATCTTGTCGACGAGGTCGTCGAGGCCGACGTAGTCGGCGCCTGCCTCGCGCGCCTGGTCGGCGTGCTCGCCGCCTGCGAAGACTAGGACCTTGACCTTCTTGCCGGAGCCGGCGGGGAGCTTTACAGTTCCGCGGACGGGGGTGTCGGTCTTCGTGAAATCGACGCCAAGGTGCATGTAGACGTCAAGCGTCTCGTCGAACTTGGCGCCGGGATGGGCCTTGATGAACTTCACGGCCTCTTCGACCGTGACGGCCTTCTTGGGGGCGGCCTTGAGGATACCGCGATACTTCTTACCGTGCTTTGCCATGGCTAGCGTCCTTTCAGTCCACCACTTCGATGCCCATGTTGCGGGCGGTGCCGGCGATCATGCGCATGGCGGCCTCGAGGTCGGACGTGTTGAGGTCCGCCTTCTTCATCTCGACGATCTTCGCGAGCTGGGCCTTGGTGACTTTGCCGACCTTGTTCTTGTTCGGGACGCCGGAGCCCTTGGCGAGCCCCGCCTCCTTTTTGAGGAGCACGCTCGCGGGGGGCGACTTGAACTGCAGCGAGAAGCTGCGGTCCTGATAGACGGTGATGATCACCGGGATCACGAGCCCTGCCTGCTTCTGCGTCTTGGCGTTGAACTCCTTGCAGAACTGCATGATGTTCACGCCGGCAGAGCCGAGGGCGGGTCCGACGGGCGGGGCGGGGTTCGCCGCGCCGGCCGGAATCTGGAGCTTTACGACTCCTTTTACTTTCTTGGCCATTTCTACCTTCTGTTTCCGCTGCCCCTCCCGGCATCCCTACCGGTGCGAACGGGGAGCAAACTGCGACGCCTCACGCCGGAGGTGTTTCGGCCGACGCGGTCTCCTCGACCGGGACCTTCTCCACCTGCCAGTACTCGGCATCGACAAGGACCTTGCGGTTGAAGATAGACACCTCAACCTTGAGCTTGCCCTTGTCGGGATCAACCATGCTGACAGAGCCCGTCAAACCCAGGAACGGACCGTCATTTACCTTCACGACATCGTTTATGTGGTAGTCCACCTTCGGCCGCGGCTTCTCGGCGGCCTCGGCGGGCTTGTTGGACAGTATCGCATCCACCTCGTCCGGCCTGAGCGGCATCGGGCGTTCTCCGCCCACGAAGCCGATGAATCCGGGCGTCGCGCGCAGGAACTGCCACGTGCGCTCGATCACCGCGCGCTTGCGCGTCGCCGGGTCTATCCCCTTCGTCTCGTCGTAGAGAGCGATCTCTATCAGGACATATCCCGGGAAGAACTTCCTCACCACCGTGCGCGTCTTGCCGTTCTTCTTCTCCTGGACGCGCTCCGTGGGGATGATGCACTGCCCCACGTACTCTCCCATGTCCTCGAGCTTGACGCGCGCGAGGATGTTCTTCTGGACCTTGTTCTCCTGTCCAGTAAGCGTGTGCAGAACAAACCACTCTTTTTTCATCGCATCTCCCCGTTCCGCGGCGGCGTCATGCGCCGGCGTGCACGAACTGGATGAACAGCTGGATGGCCTTGTCGCAGACAAGCGTCGTCACAGCAAGTATGAAGATGAAAGCGATGACGACGAGCGTGGAATCGTACAGCTCGTGCTTGCCCGGCCAGGTGACCCGGCGCGCCTCGCCCTTTACTTCGGAGAGATAGCCGGTGAAGCGCTTGAAGAAATCTTTCATCTTGCCCTCTGGGAAATTGGCAGGGACGGAGGGAATCGAACCCCCATAGGCGGTTTTGGAGACCGCTGCACTGCCATTGTGCTACGTCCCTGCGGTTAAATCACTTGACCTCTTTGTGCCCTGTGTGCTTGCGGCAGAACGGGCAGAACTTCACCTTCTCCACACGCTCGGTCATCGTGCGCTTGTTGCGCGTCGTGGTGTAGTTGCGGCGTTTGCACTCGGTGCAGGCCATTATAGCCAATTCTCGCGGCATTTTCTTTCGTCCTTCCGCCTTCGCGAGGTTCAGCGCCGCCCCCTCGCCCGGCCGACCACATCGGGCCGGGGTTCGGGGGCGGGCATCTCACAGAAGACGCTAGTCTCTTACTTGATGATCTTCGAGACCGTGCCGGCGCCGACGGTGCGGCCGCCTTCGCGGATGGCGAAGCGCATCTTCTCCTCGAGGGCGACGGGGGCGATCAGCTTGACGTCGATCGACACGTTGTCGCCCGGCATGACCATCTCGACGCCCTCGGGCAGGCCGATGTCGCCCGTCACGTCCGTCGTGCGGATGTAGAACTGGGGACGGTAGCCCTTCATGAACGCCGTGTGGCGGCCGCCCTCTTCCTTCGTGAGGACGTACACCTGGCCGTTGAACTCGGTGTGCGGGGTGATCGTGCCCGGCTTGGCGAGCACCTGGCCGCGCTCCACCTCTTCCTTCTTCGTGCCGCGGAGGAGCGTGCCGATGTTGTCGCCGGCGCGGCCCTCGTCGAGCAGCTTGCGGAACATCTCGACGCCGGTGACGGCAGTCTTGGCGGTGGGCTTGAGGCCGACGATCTCAACGTCCTCGCCGACGTGGATCGTGCCGCGCTCGACGCGGCCGGTCACGACCGTGCCGCGGCCTTCGATCGAGAAGATGTCCTCGATGGGCATAAGGAACGGCTTGTCGAGCTCGCGGACGGGCTCGGGGATGTAGGTGTCAAGAGCGTCCATCAGCTCGCCGATGCACTTGCAGGCAGGATCGTCGGCGGAGGAGGCCTGGATGGCGGGGAAGGCGGCGCCGCGGATCACCGGGGCGTTGTCGCCGTCGTAGTCGTACTTGGTGAGAAGCTCGCGGATCTCCATCTCGACGAGATCGAGCATCTCGGCGTCCTCGACGAGGTCGCACTTGTTGAGGAAGACGACGATCTTCGGCACGCCCACCTGGCGGGCGAGAAGAACGTGCTCGCGCGTCTGCGGCATCGCGCCGTCGACGGCGGAGACGACGAGGATGGCGCCGTCCATCTGCGCCGCGCCCGTGATCATGTTCTTCACGTAGTCGGCGTGTCCGGGGCAGTCAACGTGCGCGTAGTGGCGATTCGCGGTCGCGTACTCGACGTGGGACGAGGCGATCGTGAGGATCTTCGTCGCGTCGCGGCGACCGGCAGACTCGGACGCCTTGGCGACCTGGTCGTACTTGATCTCCTCGCACAGGCCCTTGAGGGACTGGACGTGCGTTATGGCGGCCGTGAGTGTGGTCTTGCCGTGGTCGACATGGCCGATTGTGCCGACGTTCACGTGCGGCTTGCCGCCGCGATCGAATTGTTCCTTAGCCATTTTCTGACTCCTGTGAGTTGTTGTTGTCTTTGTCTGTCCCGCAATGGAGCCACCTAGCGGAATCGAACCGCCGACCTCATCCTTACCAAGGATGTGCTCTACCTACTGAGCTAAAGTGGCGCCTTTTTGGGACGAAACTCGTATATTATACTTAAGTTTCCGCGGTGGCGCAAGGGGGTAAATTGATAAAAATCACTTACCCGCCAGAAGCGCATTTAGCGCCTCTTCCGCGCGCCACGCATAGTATTTTTTGAGTTTAAGCTTCGCGGCGGCGGCGGCGTCAAGGAAGAACCAGGCGTCCTGGTGCATCTGGAGGGCGCTGGCGGTGCAGAACTGGGACACGCCGCCCTCAACGGCGGCGGCCACGGCGGCGGCCTTGTTCGCGCCGAACGCGAGCAGGACGACCTGCTTGGCCTCGAGGATGGAGCCCACGCCCATGGAGAGGGCGAAGCGGGGGACGTCGGCGGCCTTCTTGAAGAAGCGGGCGTTGTCCTTGATCGTCTGGGGCGTGAGGGAGACGAGGCGCGTACGGCTGGCGAGGGAGCTGCCGGGCTCGTTGAAGGCGATGTGGCCGTCGGACCCGATGCCGAGCACCTGCAGGTCGATGCCGCCGGCCGCCTTTATGGCGCGCTCATAGGACGCCACCTCTTTGCGCCAGTCCTTGGCGAGGCCGTTGAGAACGTGCGTGTTCTTCTTCACGATGTCGATGGAGTCGAAGAGGTTCTTGTCCATGAAGTAGCGGTAGCTCTGGTCGTGCGTGCCGGGCAGGCCGTAGTACTCGTCGAGGTTCCAGCTCTTCACACCCTTGAACGAGATCTTGCCGGCCTTGCAGTCGTCAATCAGGCACTTGTACATCTTCACCGGAGTCGATCCGGTGGCGAGGCCGAGAACGGCCTTGGGCTTGCGCGCGACGAGCGCGGACACGAGGTCGGCCGCGCGGCGGCTCGCCTCTTGCTCTGTCTTGCAGATTATGATTTCCATTTTGTTGCTCCTTGAAAGTGGTTAGGTGGTTGGGTGGTTAGGTGGTTAGGGGGACTTCAGCCTTTAAGGCGGGAAGTGACCTCTATCACGTTCACCTGGTTGCGCAGCTGGAGCATGATCTGCTCCACTTCGCGGTGGCCACCGAGAACGTCTATCCTCATGCGCGAGACGGTGCCGTCCTCGGTGGGGCCGACGCTTAGCGTCTGGATGTTGTAGCCGCGGCCCGAAATGAGCCCCACGATGCGCGCGAGCACGCCGGGCTTGTTCTCGACAAAGCAGTTCAGTCTGTGCAGTTCTTCTTTCATCTCGTTTTCCGCTCTGGTGCCGGAGGAGGGACTCGAACCCTCACGTGGTCGCCCACAGCAGATTTTGAGTCTGCCAAGTCTACCAATTCCATCACTCCGGCCCGTCATGGAGCGGGCGAAGGGAATCGAACCCTCGTCATCGGCTTGGAAGGCCGACGCTCTGCCATTGAGCTACGCCCGCGGAAAAACGGGAGATATTTTACCAAATTCCCCGCCGTCCGTCAAACACCCGCCGCCAATCTGGAATTTTCCGAGATTTCTCCAGTTCGCGATTCTCCAAAAACCAGTCACTAGGCACTAGACATTGCCTCGTGTAGTGTATGTGCATTCAAAGTACGTAGTGCAAAGGTACAATGTTGATCTTCGCTTCCCTTCACACCGCAGACGGACTAGTCAACAAGCGACTTGTCGCCGAACTTCATGTCCTCGTATTTCTTGAACACGGCCATGATGGCGTCGGCCTGCGGATGCACGCGCAGCTTCTTCAGCGAAAGCTGGATGGATATGGGCGCGTCGTTCTCGTAGGCGGCGCGCACCGCCGTCTCAATCTGCTCCGGCGTGGAGCCGGCGGTGGCGTCGGCGAAGGCGTTGTCGGCGAGAAAGCCGCCGCCGCGCCACGTCTTCTCGCCTGGCAGATAGAAGCCGAGCCACCCGAAATCAACCGTCGAGAAATCGTCCGCGGCCATCCGCGCGGCAGGAAGGATGTACTTGTCAAGCGACTGGCGAGTGCGCTCCGGATAGAACGTGTCGAACGCGTTGCCGCGGCTCAGCATGTGCCAGCCGAAGTGGCTCTTGAGGGCGCTCTCGGCGCCGCGCAGCTCGCGGCCGATGCGCCGCCACACGCGCCACTGCGCCCGCGGGACGTTGTGCCAGTACGGCGACGGCACGTCCTCGCCGCCGTCGAAGTAGATGACGCGGAAGCCGCAGGCGTCCACGATCTCGGCGATCCGTCCGGCTATCTCGTCCTGCAGCCCGGTGTCCTGGTCGACGCGGTGGAACCTGTACCAGTCGTCAACGTCGAGATGCCGCCCGTATTCGCCGCGCGGATGGCTCAGACGCGGAGTGCCGTGGAGGCCGCGCTTCACGCCCAGAAGACGGCACGGGCCGGTCCCGGTGAAGCTCTCGTACGACACGAGTTCGCCACCGAATCTGACGAGCCGGCGTCCATTCTCGGTGCGCAGGCCCTGCGGGCCGCCCTGGAGCGAAAGCTCGTCGTCGTCCGGCCCGGCGTCGGCCGCGAGGCACACCTCCTTCACGCATGCGATGCGAGGGTCGGCGCCGCCCTTCACATAGGGGTCGTCGATGGAGACCTTGTTGTAGTGGACATGCAGCGCGGGAACCACGCCCGCCGCGCGCAGACGATCCGCGACTCTCTTCAGATCGGCCATGCCGTTGGGATATGTCCTGCACCATGTGAAGTGTCCGCAGGACTCCGCGAAGGAGGTGTAGGAGACCATGCCCATGCGGAATCCGCCCTTCTTCATCCACGCAATGTACTCGTCCGCGTTGTCGGGCGTCACGCCGGGAAGAAAGCAGTAGCTCGCGCGCATGATCGGATCGCGGCGGTTCTTCACGCCACGAGGGAGCCCGTGGTCGCGCTCCATGGCGTCCACTCGGTCGAGCCATCTCTCCCTGGCGTCCGCCACAAGCGCGGCCCCGTGCCCGAAAAGTCCGATGGAGTTCTCCGTACCGGCGCGCATGAGCCGCCATCCGGAAGATCCCTCGGGGACCTGGCCGTCTATGCGAACCTCCGGCGAGAGCCCCATCACCGCCACTGCTGCCTTGTCGTCCCACGCGACGTTGGCGCATTCGCCGAAATGCGCGCGCGTCTTCACGGGAAGGCGAAGGAACTCGATGCCGTCGATCTCGGTGCGGCGCTTTGCGCCGAAGTCGTCCGTTATGCGATAGTCGGTGCCCTCCGGTACGAACGCCACGTAGTCGTCCGTCGAAGACAGACGCATCTTCATCACATGGTATTCGCGTGCGAAGCCGATCTCGAGCATGTCGCCACGGCGCGCGATGCTGTCGGACACGAACACCATCGGCCTCGCGGCGTGCATCAGATGGAGTTCGTTGTCGTAGGGGCGGTCCTGGCGGAGCGTCGCGAACGGTATGCGCACGCCGGGGGCGAGGCACTCCTCGCCTGTGAACTTCACGACGAGCGACTTCGCACATCCGTCGGCCCCGAGCGTCAGGCGGAACGCGGCGTTTTCGACGATGACGTCGCCGGCGTGCGCGCAAAGAGAGAACGTCGCCGCGAACGCGGCAGCTGATGCATGGAATCTCATGGTGCGAACATTATATCAAAGCGCGGCGTCTTCCGCCGCACCGAACAAACAAAAAAGCCCGAGGTTGTCCTCGGGCTTTCTATCACGCTCGCGCGCTTCCGGTCGAACTTTGCCAGACCTTACCAACGGGTGTCGCCACCACGGTCGCCGCGGTCGCCGCGTCCGCGCCGAGGGCCGCCGAATCCGCCGCGCCTCTCGGTGCGGGGCTTGGGCTGCGACTCGTTCACGCGTATGGGGCGCCCGTCGAGCTCCGACCCGTTGAGGGCGTCGACCGCCGCCTGAGCCTGCGCCTGGTCCGGCATCTCAACGAAACCGAATCCCTTCGAACGCTCGGTCATGCGATCCTTCACCACGCGGGCGGAGGTAACCTCGCCGTACGCCGCGAACGCCGCTCTGAGTCCTTCGTCGGTCGTGGCGTAAGCCAGATTACCAACATAGATATCCATCTCTTAGCATCCTTCTTGTCGTGAAGTGTCCCCCGCTCCGGCACCCGCCTCGGCGAGGTTCACGCGAATAGTTTACACTTTTCGTTTACCACTCGTCAAGCGGGTAAATTTAGTGTAAAATAGAAACCACATGGACCAGCATACCATACACGAGCGCTTCGCCGCGGCAAAGGCCTTCCTGGGCGAAGGCCGGCGCATACTCATTTCGGGGCACCGCAGCCCTGACGGCGACGCGCTTGGCTCCATGATCGCGCTCGCGCGCCTTCTGCGCGCGGCCGGCCACGAGGCCGTGGCGACCGCCGACGTGCACGCGCTCGGCAAGCCCGGATTCCTTGAGGGCGTCAAGGACCTGCTGCCGCTGAGGAAGCTGCGTCGGTGCAAGTTCGACGTGTTCTTCTACGTAGACTGCTCCGCGCCCGACCGTCTGCCGCCGGAGGCGCGGCCCTTCGCCGAAAAGCTCCCCACCATCACGATCGACCACCACGCCACAAGCGCCGAGGCCGGGGCCGTATCCATAATAGACCCGCACGCCGCCGCAACCGGCGAGCTCGTGTGGCAGTTCGCCAAGTGGATGGAGTGGCCCATCGACCGCGCCGTGGCCGAGGCGCTCTGGGTTGCGCTCGTCACGGACACGGGCCGGTTCGCCTACGACTCGACCCGCCCCGCCACGCTCCGCGCCGCGTGCGACCTCCTCAAGCACGGCGTGCGCACCGCATACATCAACGACGTGATCTACTGCTCCTTCCCACTGAAGGCAATGGAGCTCAAACGCCGCGCATGGCGGTCGCTCCACATCTGGAAGAACCGCAGAGTCGCCGAGGTCTCCCTCACGCGTGACGACTTCCGCGAAGTGCGCGGCTCGAAGGCCGACGCCGAGGACGTGATCGAAATACCACGCCAGACGGCGAAGAACGAAGTCGCACTCTTCTTCTACCAGATCCCGGACCGCACGCACGAGACGCGCGTGTCGATCCGCACACGCGACCCCTGGGACGCCACGGCCATCGCCGCCCAGTTCGGCGGCGGCGGCCACCTGCGCGCCTCCGGCTGCACCGTCAAAGGCTCAATAGCCCTGGCGAAGCGCCTCGTGCGCAAGGCCGTGAGGGAGATGATGAAGTGAAGACGCTCGTGCTGACAGACGGCAAGGCCGGCCACGAGAACCAGAGCAAGGCCTTCGCGCGCGCACTCGGCGGCGAATGCGAATTGCGCCCCGTCCGATTCAGAAGCCGCCTCGCGAAGTCGCTCAGCTACCTGGCCGACAACATAGGCCTGCGCACCCCGCGCCTATTCTCGCTCGACGGCCCCGCCGTCTTGAGCTCCGACGGCTTCGACGCCGTGATCGGAACGGGCAGCGGCACCTTCTACCCCGCCAAGACAATCGCCCAGTCGATCGGCGTCAAATGTGGCGTGGTCCTCTATCCTCGCGGCTACGACATCGCCTCCTTCGACTGCATCCTCGCCCCCGCATTCGACCGCCCCCCCGCCGCGCCGAACGTCCTCGAAATACCCGCCAACCTCGTCGCGTCCGACGCCGCCTTCTACGAGGAAGGCGTGGACAAGTTCCGTAGCCATCATCTGCGCACCACCGGACGCGAGACGGACGACGCATGCCGCGCCGTAGCCGTCATAGTCGGCGGACCGAACAAATGCTCAACGCTCTCCCCTGAATGGATGCGCGAGAAGCTCGACGCCGTCTTCGCCGATAACAAGCCCTCAGACGCCGATCCGCGCCCCGTCCGATTCTGGACCACCACCTCCCGCCGCACTCCGCAGGACGTCGAGGCCGTGGTCGACTCCTACCCGTGGGACTACAAGCTCATCTACTCCCGCGACCAGTTCAACCCGATCCCCGCCTTCGTCTCGCTCGCCGACGTGCTCTACGTCACGGCCGAGTCCACCGGCATGCTCTCCGAGGCATGCACGTCCGGCACGGCGGAGGTCCGCGCTCTAGACAACCTTAATCCCGGCCGCCACAAGTTCCGCCTGTTCCTGGAGAGCCTCCGCGAGAACGGCTACATAGACGGCCGCCGCAAGATCGACCTCTCCATGCAGTTCGCCGCGGCGCGCGCCATGCTCGCGCCCTGAACAAAACCACGACGGAGCCCGCCATGACCGACATCTCCCAGCAGACTCTCTCGATGCCCCTTTCCCTGCGCGTGCGCCTTTCGGGAATCATGTTCCTGCAGTTCATGACGATGCCGGTGTGGTTCAACACCTTCATCCCGTACTTCCAGACGCTCCCCGGCGGCGAGCGCTGGACCGCATGGTGCGGAATGCTGATGGGCTTCGGCATGCTTGTCTCCCCCGTCCTCTGCATGTTCGCCGACCGCCTCTTCAACGCGGAGAAGGTCCTCGCCGCCTGCAACTTCGTCTGCGCCGCCCTTCTCGGGGCGTGCTACTTCACGCGCAGCCCCGCCGAGCTCTTCTTCCTGCTCCTCGCCGTGACGCTCGTGTACATGCCCACGTGGTCGCTCGTCTCCGCACTCGCGATGGCGAACGCCACGCCCGCCACGTTCCCCCACATACGCGTGTTCGGCTCCGTCGGCTGGATATGCTCGGCCGTCTTCTCCGTGGCGGGCATCAAGTTCCTCGGCATCGAGAACTTCGACAAGTCGCCGCTCATCTTCGCCGCCGCCGCCGGCGTGTCCGTGACGGCCGGAGTGCTCTCGCTCTTCCTCCCCGCCACGCCTCCGAAGGGCGGAGACCAGCCGTTCAGCGTGGCCGACGCCCTCGGCCTGAAGGCGTTCTCGCTCTTCCGCAACAAGGAGTTCTTCGTGTTCGGCACGATACTCGTCCTGTCCATGATCCCGTTCCAGTGGTATCTCTCCTACAACACCATGTACCTCGACGAGGTCGGATTCCGCTATCTCTCGCTCATGCAGAACCTTGGGCAGGTGGGCGAGCTCGCCCTCATGCTCGCGCTGCCGTTCATCTTCAGAAAATGCGGATACAAGTGGGCGATGGTCGGCGGCATCGGCGCGCTCGCGCTGCGCTACGCGTTCTTCTACGCCGCAACGGCGTTCAAGATCCCAGCGCTGGACTTCGCCGGCATCCTCCTGCACGGCGTCGTGTTCGGCATGCTGATCGTCGGCGCCCAGATGTACGTGGACTCCATAGCACCGCCCGAACTGCGCAACCAGGCCCAGGGCCTCGTCATGACCCTCACCGGCGGCATAGGCGTGTTCCTCTCCGTGAACATCTTCGACTCCATCCTCAAGACGCACGCGCTCCCCGGCGGCGGACACGACTGGTCGTTCCCGTTCCTTGTCGCCTTCGCCGTCGCCTTCGTCCTCACCGTCCTCATGGCCGTCTTCTTCCGCCCCGCCAGGACCCGATCCCAGTCCGACCAACCGGCCGCCGCCGGCGATTGACACTCCGTCCGCCATTTGATAGAATCACACCATGAAATTCAATGCCGCCCTGTTGTTCTTTCTGGCCGCCGCGCGCGCATGCGCCGTGGTGGGGGACCGCTCGTCGTTCGGCCCCCTGTCGCCCTCCGCCGTACCGTGCGAACGCGAGTACATCTGGCCCGAAGGCAAGATGCCCGACGCCCAGCCGCAGCAGATCGCCGCCAAGACCGGCGAGACGAAGCAGCCCGGCTACAAAACCGAAGATTTCCGCCGCCCGTACATCGATTGGTACGCCCCCAATCCCGAGTGCAAGACCGACCTCTGCGTCATCACCGTCTCCGGCGGCGGCTTCGGCTGCTGCTGCGACGCCGCGCGCCTCAGGCCAGCCGTCGACCGCTTCGTCAAGGCCGGCGTCACCGTGGCCGACCTCACATACCGCACGCCGCGCCCGAAAGGCCTGCCCATCCACCAGTCCGCATGGGAAGACCTACAACGCGCCGTGCGCGTAGTGCGGTCGCAGGCGGCAAAGCGCGGATTCGCCCCCGCGAAGATCGGAGCCACCGGCATATCCGCCGGCGCCAAGGCAGTTCTTCTCGTCGCCACAAGCTCGCTCACATCCGCCTATAAGCCCGTTGACGAGATAGACTCCCTGCCGTGCAATCTTCTCTTCGCCATCCCGCAGGCCCCGGCATACGTGCTCACCGACGGCGACGGCTGCCCCAACTCGCGCGACGGAGACGCCCCCGATGTGTCGATCGTCCCGGAGCTGACGTTCGACGCCCAGACCTGCCCCATGTGCCTGTTCCAGGGCGGCATCGACGTATACTCGCCCTTCGGCTCCACGCAGATCTACCGCCGGCTCCGCAGAATGAACATCCCCGCCGAGCTCCACATCTTCGCCGACCGCTGGCACGGCTTCCACGGCGACATGAACAGAACTGACGACGCCACGGCATGGGACCACTGGTTCCACCGCGCCGAGGAGTTCATCCGCCAGATGAACTTCGACGGGCGCCTCGGCCCCGAGGTCTTGCTCATGTCCCGCTTCACAGACGACTCCGCGCGCGGCGCCTACGAGAAGGAAAGCCTCTGGCCCGCCGGCAAAATACCTCACGGCGGCACCAAGCAGTGCGAACCATTCCTCGAATGGCACTTCCCCAAAGAGCTCAAGACCAAGGCCGTCCAGATAATATTCTCCGGCGGCGGATACCATTGGAACAAACCAGAGGGCATGGAAGTGACGCCCGCACGCCGCTACCTCAACGCGAAGGGAATGACCGTCGTGACGCTCAAGTACCGCTCCCCGCGGCCCGAAGGCGGACTCGCCAAGCACACTTCCGCCTGGCAGGACCTCCAGCGCGCCGTGCGCGTCGTGCGCGCCAAGGCCGCGAAGAAGGGACTTGATCCGGCGCGCATCGGCATAATGGGCGGATCCGCCGGCGGACACCTCGCTCTCATGGGCGCAACCTCCTCGCGCCACAAGTCGTATCTGCCCGTGGACGACGTCGACAAGCTCCCCTGCAACGCCCAGTGGGCCGTGGCGATCTATCCCGCATACTCCCTCACCGACGGCGTGGACTGCAAGAACACGCACGGCGGCAACGACGACGGCGACAGGCTCGTTCCCGAATTCTCCTTCGACCTCGACACCTGCCCCGTGCTGTTCATCCACGGCGACGCCGACGGCTATTCCTCCATGGCATCCGTCAAGGCATGGGAGCAGCTGCGCCGAATGGGCGTCCAAGGCGAGATCCACACCCTCGCGAAGCGCGGACACTGCTTCCAGAACAAGGCCTCCCCCGGCACGGGAAGCTACACGTACCTCGACCGCATCTGGGAATTCTTGAACCACAAACAACTAACAGCCAACAACTGACAACCATGAAAAACAGACGCGAATTCATAAAGGCAATGGCCGCCGCCGCTGCATGCGGCGGATGCACCTCCCTCTGCGGTAAGCAGTCCTTCTACGGCCCCACCATCCGCGACCGTCTGTGGATGTGGGGCCACCACGCCCAGATGTGCCACAAATCCGGCTTCAAGAACGGACGCAAGTGGGTCGGCCCCACTGTGGAGCAGGCCGAAGGCTGCAAGCTTATGGGCATCCCCAACGACTGCTTCATCCGCTGGGGCAACATGCCCGCCCACCCCTGGGGCGACTACATCCAGCAGTTCCACCAGCTCAAGCGCTTCACCTTCGGCATAACGGACAGCGGCAACGGCTCTGTCTGGGACAAGCTGGACTGGGCCATAAACGAGATCAAGCCCGCCTTCCCCAATTTCACAGGCGGATTCCTCGACGACTTCTTCTCGGTCAAGGCCCTCACCCAGACTGAGGACGTGGTGCACAAGATCGCCGACCGTCTGCACGAAAACGACCTTCGCCTCTCGATCGTGGTCTATTCCGACCAGGACGGCATCAAGCCTCACTTCAAACCGTATCTCGACATGTGCGACGAGACGAGCTTCTGGTGCTGGCATTCCAAGAACCTCGGCAAGCACGAAGAGGCCGTGCGCAGAATGCGCGACTTCATCGGCCCCGAGAAGAGCCTGTTGATGGGCGTGTATATGTGGGACTACACGCTGGGCGAGCCGGTGTCGGGCGAGCGCATGGAGATGCAGCTCGAGTTCGCGCAGCGGCTTCTCCGCGAAGAGGTCGTGACGGGGCTCATCTTCCACCCCACCTACTCGGCCGCGCTGGACGTCCCCGCCGTGAACTTGGCCAAGCAGTGGATCCGCGCCCACGGCGAGGACCTCTGGGGCCGCGGCTGACGCAGCCTCAGGATTAAGTCAGCGACCCACGACGCTCTGCCGCTTGATTCCCGCAAGGGGACAATCGAACGTCGCCGATAGCGCGCCGTCCGAGAAGCGGAGGTCGATCGTCATGATGTGAGGGGCTGAAAGGTAGCACACTCTCACGCGGTAGGTGTCCGCCGTCGTCCACGCGCCCGCGGCGCCCACAGGCTGCGGTCCGCCAGGGATCACGTTCGTGGCCTTTGTTGACACCGGATCCGTGGCGACGCTTCCGCGGACCCAGCGCCCCTCCCCGAGAACTAGCGTTTGTCTCCCGAAACCGTTCTCGAAGTCAATCGTCTTCAAAGACGGCGTGAACTTGATGCTCTTTACGCCGCGCGCATTCTCCGGAAAGGCGTAGATGCGCTCTGCCGCCTTGAATGTCTCCGGCGAGGGCGAAGCGCTATGTTCGGGAAGCGTGATGGAAAGAGAGGCCGAAAGCGAGCGCAGCGAGGCGAGCGCTGCCGGATCCTCGGGCAGGGGAACGGCGGAGAGCGAGGGGAGAATCGTGTCGTAGAGCGCGTCAACGGAGAGCTTGTTGGAGCCGTTGCCGCCGGCGAGGACCACGCACACTACATCCTCGTTCGGCATCACCACGCCTATCTGCCCGTATGCGCCGCAGAGGCGGAACGTCTCATGCCTGCCCATCCACATCTGGAATCCGTATCCCTGCTGCCAGTCGTTCGCGGGGTCTGGCAGGCCTTTGGCGTCCTTGGCTCCGAGATGGAGGGCGAGGACCGGGTCCATGACGCTGCCGTAGGGAGTCTGGCAACTTGTGGCCTGCTTCACCCACCAGAGCGGTAGAATGCGCTCACCGCGCCACACGCCGCCCTGGAGAAGCAGCTGGGCGACTTTGGCGAGATCTTCGGCGCGGAGGTGGAAACCGCTGCCGCCGAAGACGGTGCCGTCCGGCTGACGGTCCCAGTACATGTCGGCAATGTCCAGCTTGTCGAAGAGCCGCGGACGAAGGTAGTCGATCATGTCGGCGGCGCCAGTGGATCTGCGGTGGATCTGGGCGAGCATGCAGGAGTTGCCCGTCATGTACCTGAACACGAGGCCAGGGGGATCGGGCACGGGGGCGGCGTAGAAGGCCTTGGGCCAGTTCGTCTCGGAGGATGAACGGGCGACGGATAGCGGATCGCGGCGGTGTCCGCTCGCCATCTGCATCAGGTCGCGCACGCGCAGTTCGCGCGCGTGGCCGGGCGAATTCGTGGGGGCGTATTCCGGAAAGAACCAGTCTACGCGGTCGTTCAGCGTCATCTTGCGGTCGTCCACGGCGTAGCCAATGGCCATGGAGGTGAACGCCTTGGATATGGAGTAGAGCGCGTGCGGCACGTTGGCGTCGTACGGCGCCCAGCAGCCTTCGGCCACCACCTTGCCATGGCGAATAAGCATGTAGGCGTGCGCCATGTCCCCTTCGGCGTTGAGTCGCTTGACGAACTCGGAGACTGCGGTGCTCCTTATCCCCTGCGACTCTGGAGTGGCCCGCGGAAAGCGGAACGGTTCACGCGCCGCGGCGGGGAAAGCCAATATTGCAGAAGCTACGCCCGCCGCCGCGCACATCTGGAGAAATGTCTTCTTTACCATGTGCAGATTATAGCATAAAGTCCGAACCACGAGGACCCAAAACAAACACTTGGTGCAACCAACGGGGTTTATCCGCCGCGGACCTGAAAACCGTCTCCCCACGCAGGAGATTGAAGACAACTCACTTGAAGATCAACTGGGTACCGCGACGCGAGGGCGAATGGAACACTAGATCCTTGCCGTTGTTCTCCACGGCGAGCGTGGTGCCGACGGGGAGGTGAAGCGTGGCGCCGGCATTGAGTGTCACGCCGCTTGTCGTGTGCGCAAGCACCACCTTCCCGCCCAGGCGCTCGCAGAATTCGTCGGCCTCGATCTCCACGGTGGATCCAGCGCTTATTGACAGCTTGCTTGACTCGATCGGAATGTGCCCGTCCAGATACCCCCTGCCGGGGATCTCGAAACGCAGAAGGGATGAGCGCGACGTGATAGACACATTCACAGGCGCGTCGATCTTGGGATGGTCGCCCTTGAAGATCAGCTTGTTGCCGGAGACAGGCACCGCTGGATGTTCGTAGTAGCCGATCGCTATTCCGTTTTGCGCGTCGGTGGCGGTAAGCGTGCCGTTGGAGATGACGAGCCACCCGTCAATCGTCATCAGACGGCATCTCACCACGTCAACCTGCGCCTCGGAGCCGATCTCCAAACCCGCCGCATACGTGGCGGCGCTATTGTAACCCAGGGAGAACGTCCCATTTGTCGCAATGAAACGCGAGCCGTCGAGGACGCGCATCACGTCGTTCGTCCCAAGCTGCCCGAAACGGAAGGAATTGCCCGAGGACGTCGCATCCCAGAAGGAATGGTCGTCGAGCACAAGTTCGCCGCCGGTGCCGGGGCCAAACGGATCGTTGCCCCCAGTCGTCGTCACCAGCGTTGTGTTGACGAAGCGCATGACATTGCTCACCGCCCCCGCATATTCTCCCACCTTCACATAAGAGCCCGTCACGACGGAATCCTTCACCAGCAGCTCGTTCATGCTTCCCTTGCCTCCGGATTTGATGACGCCCGTTTTGAGCACGCTGTCCGCCACCTCGATTCTGTTCGACAGACTTCCCTCGTTAGACCCTGTGGAGAAGTTCGCAAAATCCAGCTTCGCGCCGGATGCGGTGAACACGCAGCCCGTGCAAGTGGATCCCACGTGGACGGTGCTACTGGCCGTCCAATCGGAATTCGTGACGGCTATTCTCGCGTAGGACCCGCGCCTTCCGAGCGTGCATCCGGCAGTGGAGAGCCTGGCGCCGTTGACGACTACAAGACGGTTGCTCACAGAACCATAAGATTCGGTGTTCATCGTGATTCCTTTGAACGTCATCGTTGCGCCGTCGATGCGCAGCTCGTTCTCGTTGCCGCGATAGCCTATCGACACGTCGCTCGTGCCGGTCAGACTCGCCTTCGCCCCGTTCGCCACAAGAAGAAGATTCGAATGCGACGTGGCCGCCTCGCCCAAAGAGATTGACGCGAAGTTCAGGACGGTGTTCGCGTTCGAGACGACCGCGACCGCGTTTCCGGCGGTCTTGCCCACCGTGAGATTCGCCACCGTCGCCGTGGCGCAGTTGTCCACAACGAGCAAAGCGTTGGTGGCGCTGACGTATGCGGCACCAAGCTGAAGATTCCCCAGCTCGGCGCGCGCATGGTCGGTGATGTACATGCTGTCCGACTGGTGCTTATCACCGAGGTTGCTGTCGCCTGGCGCCACCAGCAGCGACCCATTGCCGGTGACGCGCAGGGAGTTGAATCCTGAATTCACCGCCGCGTTACCCTCGGCACTCGTATTAAAGGCACCGGAGAGAACCATCTGCGCACTGTTCGTGATCAACACCGAATTGTGGGCGCCGGTGGCCCAGTTCCAAAGATTCTGCGCATAGATCTTTGAATTGTTGATGGTGACGGTGTTGCCGTATGAATGTTCGCCGAAGTAGAATCGTGCGACGTTCGTGATCACCGCGCCGTCGGATATCGTAACGCTGGACGGGTTGCTGTTGTTGTTGCCAGTCTCGACTGCATAGAAGTGGTTGGTGTTCACGAAGTCCCAGTAGCCGCCCTTTATGGTCGAATTGATGGTGCCGCTTTTAGTCATCATGTAGCCGTAGCCACGATCGGTGGCCTTACCCGTCCCCGTGGCCAAAAGCGCATTGTTCACCGTAATCCTGCGGTTCGGATTGGAAGTGAAGTCGAACACCACGCCGTCCACCGTGAGCTTGAACTGTCCGAAAGAGATGTCTTCGCTGGCGGTATAGGTGCCGGCCTTGTTGAGTATGATCGTGTCGTTCGCGGCGGGGCGGGTCTCGCCGCTCCAAGACGACGCGGCATACAGATCGCCTCCCGACGAGGGGAAGGTCACGTCTGCTCCAAAGGCGAAAGATGCCGCCGCGAGAACGGCGGACGCGCTCACAAACACTGTTCTTCTCATTTCTGGCGCTCCTTTTTCCGGCGCGCGCCGACACCCGGCGCGCGCCGACACCCGGCGCGCCTAATTCGCATTATGCCATGCGGATATCATATCATAGTCCAGTGGTTTTTCGCAAGCCTCGAAATTCAAAACTCGTATTCGGTCACTCATCGGCAGGGGCGCACCGGCAGTACATTTTTTGCCGTGTAGAAGTGTAGAGGTGTAGAAGAAGATTTGAAGATGGGATTCCACCACATACCCCGAACGCCTGTCAATCGCCTGTGATTGGCCTGCTTTCGGGGTCTGGGGCAAAGCCCCAGTTTCCAATCATCTCCATTTTCTACACTTCTACACGGCAAAATCACCACCTGCATTTCAGTGACCGATTACCAAAACTCACTTCACTTTGACGGTCTCGGCGGCGGAGTGCGCGGTGAATTCGGGAGCGTACATGCACTGGATCGTCGCGATGCCGCCCAGGAACACGCCGCGCTGCTGCACGCGGTACGAAGTCTCAAGCACGAACGAACCTTTGTTGAGACGGTCGATGTAGTAGTGGGTGGCCGTGTCGCGCGTAGTCTGGTAGTACCCCACTCCGTCGCGCCAGCGGTACGAAGACAGCACGTCCACCGGCTCCGCGCAAGCAGGACGCTCGTCCTGGAGATGCACGAATTCATAAGTGCGGTCGCTCTCGATCTCAAGCCGCGCAACGATCTCGTCGCCGGGCTCGAGCGCTTCGCCGACGGACGCGAGGCGCACGCCCTCCGCGCCCTTCGTCCTGCGGTAGTATTTCTTCTCCACCCGCAGCTCCTTCGGCTCATGCGCGCGCACTTTGGCGACGTCCTCGAAGTACGTCCAGTTCACGCCGCCCCAGGAGACGCCCTTCTCGCCGGCGCCGGTGAACGAGATCTCGCCCATCTCCGGCCTTATCCGAGGTCCGGCGTAGCGGACGGAATACATTCCCGTCCCGGCTTCGGCATCCGCCACGGGCACCTTCTCGCCGGCAAGCGTCACCTCTGCGAGCCTGTCGCCCGCGAGAAGATCCTCGCCGCCGCCCAGAAGCAAAGCGTATATCGAGTCGGCCGTCGCGGCGGTCGTCGTCCAGTCCTGGGTCTGCTTCTGCTTGAGCAGCCAGACGCGGCAGGCGTCCACGCTCGCCTCGTCGCCCGTCACCTCGTGGAACGCCTCGATCGCCAGCGCCTGCGTGGAAACAGGGGCGGCGAACAGGCTGCACGAGAAGAACGACGACCGTTTCCAGTACATGCCCAGCTCGTCGGAGACGACGGCGCGCTCCTTGACGGACGCCATGATCTCGCGCGCGAGGGCATCCTCGCCGCGCCTCTTGAGCGCGATCGCCGCGAGCGCCTGCGCCTCAAGCCCGAAGGCCGTCCACTCCCTGCGCAGATGCTCGACGAAGAACTTCGCGTCGCCTTCGTTCTTCGCGTCCGGCACGCTCTTGAACGAATGGAGATAGAGCCAGCGGATGTCGAAGCCGCACACGCGGAACGGAATCTTGAGTTTCTTCTCGTCCTGCAGGCGCCGTCTGACGTCCTCGGAGACCTCGTTGTCGAGTGCCGCAACCGCCGACTTGAAGAAATCCTGATGCTCCAGGCCGGCGAGGAGATTGAGCCGCGCGAATCCCACGAGGATGTAGAGCGAGACGCCTGGGGACGACGGCCCGCCGGGGAACCACGGCCAGAGCCCGTCGCCGTTGCGCGCAAGGCGCAGCTTCTCGATGCACGCATTCTGCGAACCCGCGAGGCGCTCCACGTCGAAGAGATCGCCGCGCCTCGCGCGAGCGGCGCCCTCGTGCGCCGCGTCGCGCACCCACGGCGTCGACTCGAGCGCGATCGACTTGAGGTGCGGATTGGCCTCGAGCGGACTCTTCAGCGCCTCAGCCCCCGCCGCCTTCCACGCGTCGAACGTCGCGCGGATGCGCGGATCGGAGTTGGCTATGTGCTGCGCGAGCGCATTCGCATAGTAGCGGCTGAACGTCTGTTCGCAGCATTCGTGCGGGAACTCAATCAAGTACGGCAGCGACAGGACCGCGTACCATGCCGGACGCGACACGGCGCGTACCGTGAGGTCCTGGTGGCGTATCGTGTCCGACCCCCTGCTCGCGACGAGGTTCTCCAGCCTGAACGCCTTCGTCTCCGCTCCGCGCGCGTTGAGCTGCACCGCCTCGCGCACGAGGATGCGCCTCGAGAGAACGGGCAGCACACCCTCCTCGCCGTCCGAGAACGCCGAGCCCTTCGCCTTCGCGACGTACTTGATGTATCCGGAGCCGTCTGGAATGCGGACCTGGAACTCAAACACCTTCGACTCGCGGGGGGCAAGCGAGAAAGACTGCGATTTTGGCAGGGCGCCATCCCCGAGGGCGCCGCGGCGGTCTGGGACAGACCGCCCTGCCGCAGCGCCCAGCTCCTCCAGCTCCAGCGACACCTCCCCCTTCTGCGGCACGTCTTCAGTGTTCGTGACCTTCACCGCGAACATGAAGTCGTCGCCTTCGCGCGCAAAGCGCGGCGCGTTAGGTTCACACATCAGCGGCTTCGTCGTCACGATCTCATCGTTGCGGAGGACGCCGCCGCGAAGGGCGTTGTCGTGCGCCACCATGAGAAGCTTCCATCCTGTAAGCGCATCAGGCACGGTGAAAGTGAATGACAGCCTGCCGTCGGCGTCCGTCTCCAGATTCGGGAAGAAGAACGCCGTCTCCTTCAAGTTGCCGCGAGGCGGCCCGTCCTTCTGCTCCGGCTTGCCGGGCGCACTAGAGCCTACCGACGCGTCCCGCGCCTCCTCGCATTCGACGGCCGCAGCCTCCATCATCGGGGCGGCCCCGTTCCCCGCCGCGAGGAAATTCGCCCCCCTTACCGGACTGAATCCGCCCGCACGCATGGCGTAAAATCGGAAGTTCATGCGCCGCCACGACGGCCATCGAATCCCGGCACCGGAGACGCCGGACGGGAACTTGCCGCCGATGTCCATCAAAGACCCCACCCTGTTCTGCAGCACTGGACTGGCGAGATAACGAGTCCAAGGCGTGAAACGGCTCGAGAAGCCAAGAGACACATCATGCCATCTGTAGGCGTCGAGCGACCGGTCGTACATGAACGCAAGCACCTCGGCGGGGCCCGACACCTTGAACTTCCAGGTCTCTTCGCCACCGGGGACGAGCCTGCTCGTGAGATGCTCAGCGGTGATGTCCAGATACTTGTTGTCCCACGGCACGTTCACCGTGGCGCTGTCGCTGTATATGCGGTTCTCGCGGACGAACATGGTCTCGATGCGGATCTCGCCACGATGCTCGTCCGCGATCGGCAGCTCGTAGAGCCACGACGGACTCTCGCCGCCGACCGTCTTCTCCAAGAGCGTCTTGCCGTTGTTCGTCACCCTCACGCGGCACCAGCCCGTGGAATATCCAGACCCCCAGTAGGCGCGAAGCGTCTCACCCGCCTTCACGCAGCCCTTCTCCGCGTGGAAGAAGTCCGGCACGGCAATGCCGAGGCTCTTCGCGGAGGGATCGAACACGCAGACATTGTCGTAGTCCTTCACGGTCTTGCCGTTGGGGTCGCTCGCCTCGAACGCAAGGCGGTATGCGCCTACGCCGAGCTTGAGCTCGCCCGTCCACTTCTCCTTCGCCGCGCCGCCGTCGACGTCGACGGACATCACCTCTTCGCCCGTCTTCCACGACTTCCAGTCCCATGCTCCTTTTTCACCGCCGTCGTGGACATACCGTCCAACTCCCGCCGGCTTTCTGACTGGCCTCTCCGGCGCGACCAGCCGGAACACCTTGAGTCTGCCCTTGACCGGCAGCGGTGCACCGGCGAGCGATTCGAGCGAGACGTGCGCGGAGATCGGCCGTCCCGCCTCGTGCCATTCGCCCTCCGTCCACACGCTCGCACGCCACGCCACCATGCCGATCTCGAACGACCGCTCGGCAGAGCGCTCCTCGCCCGTGGCGTCCGTCACCTCCGCCGCAACCGTGAACGAGAACGACGGGTCGCCCGAGAGATCGGCCTTCGGCGACGCGACCGGCGTGAACGTCACGGAGAACACTCCGTTCTCGTCCGTCTCCGCCTCGCCTTCGCCCACGAAGTCTTCGCCGTCGTCGTCCGACATGACGCCGAACCATCTCCACCACTCGGGATAGCGCGTCGAGCGCTCCACATTCCATCTGACCTTCGCGTGCTGTACGGGAAGGCCGGAATACGTCAGAGCCCTGCCCGTCACAGTCGCCGGCGTGCCGAGTGCGGCCTTCTCCGGCGCCTCTTCGAAGGAGACGGTGAACTTGGGCCGCTTGTACTCCTCCACGCTCACCCTCTTCTTCGACTCTCCGCTGACGCCGCCTTTGAGCACGACGCGCGCCATGATGGTGTATTCACCGCCGAGCCGTCCAATAGGCGCGGTGAACTTGTGCGCGAACGAACCCCACTTGTTCGTCTTGAGGCGCTTCGCGGCCACTTCCTTGTTGTTGGGGTCGGTCAGCGTGACGAGCACCGTCTCGTCCGGCAGCGTATGGAAATCCCTCTTGTGCGGATCGGCATGGTATGCGATTCCCTTCACCAGGATCTCCTGTCCGGGGCGGTAGAGAGATCTGTCGGTGAAGATGTCCATGTACTCGCATTCCCTCTTCTCGTAGTCCCGGCAGCCGGAGCCATCGCTTTCGAGGGAGAGAATCTCGTCGCCATCCTTCACCACGCGGACGTGGCGTATGAGCGCGTTGTAGCCGTTGTCCTTTTTCGAGACGTCCGCGAAGAAGTTGCCGTCGCCGTCGGTCACATACTTCTCGCGCAGCGTCTGGGTCCGCCGGCCTCTCGGCGACTCCCCCCACAGCTCCACAACGGCGCCCGCCACCGTCTCGCCCGACTCCGCGCGGTAGACGGTCCCCTTGAAGTCGCCGTTGCCGGTCCTGAGGACGAGCGCAAGCGGCGTGACGGTGATGTACTGTGCGAAGACCGGCAGTTCGTCCGAGCCGAACTTTCCGTTCGACGCCGCGAAGAGGGCATAGTGACCGCTCTTCAAGTCCGTTGGAACAGGGAGGGAGAACGTCTGCATTGAATAGTCCGGCTTCAGCGGAAGGGCTTCGCGCCACTCCCTGGCGGGCTTGCGCTTCAGATGCCTGTCCTTCAACGCATCCCTTCCCGCACTGTAGCTGGCCGATCCCATCGATTTGTCGTCCACGAGATCGCTGAAGGAGACGGGCACGAGGCGGAAATGGACTTCCGTCATGTTCTTGGCCTTTACTATGATGTCCGGCCACGGCGCGGACCAGTTGCGCTCGACGTCGACGGAGAAGTCCATCCTCTCTATGACGGCGACGATGTCGGCGCACATCCTCCCGCCCGGGGACTTGGGCCACTTCGCGGCGTACGAGGCCGCGAGGTCGTGCGCCGCAACGAGATCGGCCGCCTTCAGCAGATTCGCCCTCTTCGCGGCGACGACGGCGGCCGCCTCCGTCCCGCTGGAGCGCTTGAGAATGTCATCGAGGGCGACGGCGAGATCGGCGATGCGCGCCTTCTCGGGCTTGTCGGCGAAGGCGCAGACGTATTCGGCGCGTCCGAGCTCGGCCAGCGCGAGCGCGTCGGCGTTTCCGTCCTCGCGGTGGAACGCGACGAGCCTGTCGTAGAGGGCCAGACCCTTCTCAAGGGTCTTGTCGGGTATCGTCTGGCCGTAGAACGTGATCGCGTCGCGCACCGCGAAGTCGTAGAGAGTTGGACAATACGACTCCGGCACGAAGCCCCGGTCAAAGACGTCCGCCCAGTCGGCAAGCTTCATCCGCTTCAGCTCCTCGGAATGTGCGAACACCTTTTCGAACTGCGCCTCCAGAGTCGCTGCGATCTTCTCGGGCGACCAGGCAGGCATCTTCTCCTTGGCCGCTTCGTCGTCGAGCTTCGTGGGCGCCGCGCCTCCCCAGCGCCATCTGCGCGAATTCTCCTGGTACGTGTGCGCGAGATGAAGCTGGAGGACGGCCTGGAGCGGGGCGGGCTTCGCGTCGACGGAAGCGGCGAACGCGGGCAGCCAGTCCTTCGGCTGCTCGTCGGTGAACACGCCCATCGCCGCCTCGCGCGCGAGGAAGGCGCGCACGGCCTCGGGCCAGCGCGCGGCGGCGACGGCCTCGCGCTCTATCTCCTCGACCTTGTTTGTGACGGTGCGCGGCAGACCTTTGCGCTGCGCCTCGTCGACCGCCTTCCAGGCCTTGTCGAAATCGTATGGCTCCATAGCTGCTCCTTCAAAAGCCGCGAATGCCGCGAAAGCCACGGCCGTCAGCGTGATGCCCTTGCGGAAAAAAGTTTTCATGGCGATATTATACAGCAATTCCACCTTTCCGACAATCACATGCACGATCAAGACGCCGCCACTGGCCAGAATGAAAGCGTGAAGCCGCCGCCCGCGCGGAGATCGAGCATGATGCGCGCGTCAGGCGCCACGCCCGGAAGCGTCTCGCGCACGCATCCCGAGGTGTCGGCAGGATCGTCGCGCACCACTTCAACCATGTATTCGGCGTAACGGCTTGCCTCAGGAAGCTTGTGCCACAAGTCCTCGAAGCGGAAAGTCAGAGTGGTGGCGTCAACGGCGAGCGCACCGGCCATCCACACGTCCTTGTATCGACGGGCGAAGACGATGAAGTCGTCCACTTCCCCGCGGAGGACCCGGAAGGAGTCGGCGGGCTCGTGCATCGACGTGCCGGCGAGCAGCGCGAACGCCGCCCGCGCGGCGGGGGTAACGGACGGTCCGAACACGGGCGACGGCAGAGGGGCGCGAACAAATGGCAGAACCTTGAACGCAGCCGCAAGAGCGTCCGCGCCGTCGGCTATCTCAAGGGACGCGGGCGGCGGATCGCTCTCAAGCCGCGCCTCGGCGAGCGCGGCGGGCCTGTCCCAGCTGAGCGTGGGCAGATTTGGGGAGGACGCTTTAAGCGTTCCGTCCTCGAACTCTAGTTTTCCTATCGGTGTGAGCATGGGGTTTTTAGCTTTGAGCTTTGAGCTTAAAGCTTGGAGCTCTAAGCTCTAGGCTCCAAGCTTTGGGGCGATTAGGGGTTTTCGAATATGTAGAAAGTTGAAATGCGAGGGGACAGGGCGCCGAGCACCGGAGTGAGTTCGCGCATGGGGGTGGCTGGCGGCGCGAAGAGGAAAAGAACGTCGACCTTGTCGGCACGGGCTCCGGAGACGAGCGTTGAAAGTTCGCTCCATGCGGAAAAGGTCTTCTCGTGCGGCTTGAGAACGGGATCGATCCCGGCGCCGGAGTAATCCTCCTCAACATGGACGAATTTGCGCGATCCGTCTGCGGACACATGCACCTCGAATGGCTGGAAGATGCGTCCTTCGCGGCGGCGCCAGGCGGGATCGGGGAGGAAGGCGCGGAAGAAGAACTGTCCGGGCGCGGCGCCGTTCATGCGCACACCGGCGCCGTCCACCATCGAAAGGGCCTGGGCGGCGCGCACTGCCTCGGACAGAGGCACGTCTGGCGCAAACGAGAGGCGCGCGTAAAGCGCACTCTGCGCGGCGCGCACGCGCAGATCCGCCAAGACGGGGGCGAGGTCCATGCCCTTTGCGATCTCCACCACCTTCTCCTCCATGCGCGGAGCGCCGCCGCAGGTCACGGTCATCTCGAAGAGGTCGCCTTGACTGTGGCGGCGTTTCGCGCGGAACCGCCCGTAGACACCGGACTGGTCGAATGCGCCGTCGAGCTGGAGCAGCGACGGGGCGTGTCCGTAGAGCGCGAACACGGCGCATGGCATGTTGGTGTCGGCCACCGGGGCGCCCGAGGCGTCGCGTGCGCCCAGTGTGGCGACAACGGGACGTTCTAGAACAGCACCCTCCTCGGCGGCGCGCGAATCGTCTAGTACGTCCTTGAGGGCCATCGCGTCCTTTTCGTTCATTGCACGCATCGAAATCTTCACGCCCTCTCCCTGCGGCCAGAAGCGCGAACGCGAATGATCCACCGGCAGACCTCGCGGCACGCCGACAGATTCGAGCGCGGCGGCGATCGCGGAAGGCGATGCAGCGGACACCGCGAAGGACTCGTACGCGCGGTCGGAGAGCGGTCCAATTACGAAGAACTCGACGGGGTCCACCTCAGAGACGCCCGTCGCCTCAACGAGAAACGTGACGGAGCGCGCAGCGCGATCCACGACCACGCCATCCTTGGCGCAGTGTTCGGCCTTCCATCGCGCGATCTCGTTCGTGTGCACCGTATGCCAGTCTCCCGGCGCCGTCGCGCCGCCGGCCGCGATGGCCATGGCGGCCGCTGCCATCAGGACGACTAGTTTGATCATCTAGGAACCTCCTTGGGGTTGGGGTGGGTAGGGTAGGGTAGGACGAGCAGGAGAATAGGACGAGTAGGAGAACAGGGCCATGATTCTACGGCGATTTCTCATGGCACCATTGAGAAATCGTCTATCCAATATTTCACGCCGCCGCGCGCGTTGCTTTGGAAACCGAGCCAGTACACAGAGAGGAAGTCCTTGTCCATGGGATTTCCGGCGAACACACGCGGCGCGGATTCGCCGGGAAGAGACACGGACACCGAGTAGGCGTGCTCCTTCCTCGCGACGCCGAGCTCGAAGGCGATCTCCACCTTGATCCAGGTATCGGCGGGCAACTTGACGAGGCGTTTGCTGCGCGCCCACAGCCAGCCGTCCGCGGCGACGTTGATCTTCGGCCCCGGCGCCGTCTGCCACACTCCGTACTGCTCACGTACCTCGAACTCCGGCATGGCACCGGCCTCGAACTTTAGCGCAAAGGATATCCTGCAGGGGCCGGGCTTTGCTCGCTTGACGTCAAGGAACATGTGCGGAGTCCAGGTGTCAAGCCCGTCGACCACCTCCAGCGAACGAGATCCGCCGGCAGCCGTCTTGTCCGTCACATGCATCCACTTCGCGCCGCGGGGGAACGTGACCCAGCGCGGCCATGAATCTCCCACGGGGACCTTCTCCGAATCCTCCGCCACAATGAACGGGGGCTTCTCCGGCGCGGGGAAGAAGACGGCTGGGACGGGCGGGGAGGAAAGAGTAAAGCGGCGCGGGGGACGCCTGCCGCATCCTTCTATCGAGAACGGCACGAAGCCGATCGCGCGCGCCGCCGCGTCGTCGACAAGGCGGAAGTCCCGCGCGGCGGGATCGGCGAACTTGGGCTCGAGTATCGTGAAGCCGCGTATCTTGTCGGGGAGCGGCTTGCCGCCGCACCATGCGATGTTGTCGTGGTAGATGAAACTCCGCTCGTCGGGCTGCACCGAAATGAGCTTCCTGGGGGAGTCGCACATCACTATGTTGCGCGCGAACACCGAGGCGCACGACGGCGCCTTCCCCCGCGCAGGGTTGTTCAGCTGGAAGCGGGGGCCGTATGCGAACACGTTGTTCTCAACGCGGTTCGAGGCGGAGATCACGGCGCAGAAGAAGTTGCAGTCGCCGCAGTCGTGCACCACGTTGTTCGTGACTGTGACGAAGGCGGTGCCGGAGTCGAAGTACACGCCGAAGGCGCAGTTGCGCGAGCGGGTGACGTGGTGGATGTGGTTGTAGCGCTCGACGGTGCCCGGCTGCGCGCCGAGCAGATAGATGCCGCCCATGTCGGAGAGCACATGCTGGCCGATGTCGTAGATGTGGTTCCACTCTATAATATTGTCGCGGGCGGTGGTGACGACGGCCCAGTTCCAGCCCACCGACACGCCGGAGTAGTACATGTCGTGAATCGTGTTGTGGGCGATGCGGCAGCCTGCACCGTGCCCGATCCAGACGCCCACGCCGGCAGGGTCCACGCGTCCGCCGCCTTCGACGATGCAGTCCTCCACCGCGCAGTCCCTGGAAATGATCGGCTTGCGCGTCTTCTCCCATCCGTCGCCGATGCGCACTCCGCCCGCGCCGAGATCGAAGAACTCGCATTTCTCGGCGGCGCATCCCTCCGAGCCGCGCGTGAACACCGCGCCATAGGCCCCGGTGTGCGCCACGGCGCAGTTCTCGAGGCGCACTCTCCGCACGCCCTCGGCGTGGACGGCGCCGGGCTGGTCGGCGGCGGCCTGGGCGACATGATTGCCGCCGTCCTGAACACCGTAGTCGGAATACGCGAACATCACGCCGCGAAACGTCACGTCCTCGGCGCCGTCGAGCAGAACAGCGTGGCGGTGCCACGCGGCAACGGTCTCGCAGCTCTCGGGCGTCTCGCCGGGCATGGGCACATAGACTAGCTCTCCGCGCTCCGGATCGAGATGCCAGTCGCCAGGCTCGCCGAGCGCCGAGCGCACATTGTCGAAGCGGTACCATCTGTCGGTGTTCATCGCCTCGTAGCCTCTCTCAAGATGGCGCGAGTCTAGAGTTACGCGGCGGCGCTCCGGCTCCCAGGCGGACACTTTCGCGCGCGTGATCGACCACACATGGAACATGCACACCTCCATGTCGGGATTCGCCCCTTCGGGGAAATTCCCCTTAGCGCATATGAAGCGCTCCCGCCCGGTGTCCGGCTCGGCGCCTCCCGCGGCCTCGACGAAGTAGTATCCTTTGCGGGGGAGGAACGGACGCGTCCGGCGCTGCGAATTCACATAGAACTGCGCGAAGCGCCTGCCCTGCGGCACGCGTGCGCGCCACCAGCCTTTCGCATCGACTGTCCAGCCAGTGACGCGACGGCCTGCGCTCACTACTGGAACAGCGCCCCCGGCCGCCTCGAAGACAAGGTTTTTGTCGGCGGCGCCGAGGACGAACGGCTCGTCGGTTTCGTACATGCCGTCCGCGAGGACGATCCTCGCGCCGCCAGTCCTGCGCGCGCGGGCGGCTGCGGCTGAGAGAGTTCTCAGGGGGGCGGCGGCGGAACCGTCACCGGCGTCGTCGCCGTTCGGCGACACGTGGATCACAGCCCGCTGCGCGGGGGCGGATGGAGCTTCCGCGCGCGCGGGACGCGAGGCGGCGGACAATGCCAGCGCGGCCGCGAGGCAGCCGGCGTAGATTCTAGCGGTGTGTTTCATGGTGTATATTATACCACAAAGGGCGCATCCTATGCGGATGCGCCCTTCGGGGCGCGCCCTTGCGGGCGCGGATGGAAAAGGAAAAGCCGGCGGCGTCCTACTCTCGCACGGGCGAGTCCCGCACTACCCTCGGCGATGGGGCGCTTGACTTCCGTGTTCGGGATGGGAACGGGTATGACAGCCCCTCTGTGGCCACCGGC
>Ga0265298_10000995_pt1 | contig 42026 bp, 46 predicted proteins | sample AusTroGonzalo_MG_3_FD_193486 | JGI IMG/M metagenome (GOLD analysis project Ga0265298, IMG submission 193486) | Bovine rumen microbial communities from tropical cattle in Woodstock, Queensland, Australia - Gonzalo_01 | ecosystem: Host-associated > Mammals > Digestive system > Stomach > Rumen ... | reverse complement strand
ACTCTGCGTGCGTCAGCGACTGGGCCGGTAAGGCGAACACTACGGCGCAGCTGACGCACGCAGAGTGCCAGGGCGCAAGCTACGCGCCGGGCTTCTGTGCAGCCTACAGCCGCACCAACGCGAACGGCTACGGCCTTACCGCCGGTAAATGGTGGCTTCCTTCGCTGGGCGAAATGATGATGATCTACGCCAATATGACGAAGATTAACTACGCCCTGGGTCTTATTACCGGTGCTACCCTGCTTGCCGAAACAGCGTACTGGACTTCCACAGAGTACAGCCAGACGTACGCCTGCGGTCTGAATCTTAGCATCGGCACTATGGGCAGCATCACTAAGGCCAGCGGCAGGTATCGGGTGCGCGCGGTTTCAGCATTTATTTCTTAACCTTCCAGTAGTCAGTCTTTAACCTTTAAGATACGGCGGTAGCCGTATCAAAGCTTAGCACTAAGGCTTTATGGCAGACAAAGTGAAACTGGTATCGAACACCCGAATATACCTGGACGCAAACGCCCTGCTGGATCATATTCTGGATATAACGCCGAACTTCCCGCGTCAGTACAAATACAGTGTCGGCAGCAAGATGCACGAACTGGCCATAGAACTGATACAGGATATAGCGGCGGCATATATGAACCGTGACAGGGAAACGCGTATAACGTACCTGGTGTCTTTCCAGATCAAGTTTGAAACCCTTAAAACCTTAGTGCGGAAGGCTGGCGAAAGGAAATGGATAGCAAGCAAAGGGCGGCACGCACAGATCGTAGAACTAATGGACGCTATAGGCAAGCAATGTACAGCGTGGAAAAATTCGCTGATCGCTTCCCGCAAGGACGACGGCGAATAATCGCCAGAACCAGGTAAGGCCCCGGCCGCCTGGGCGTGCGTTTTCCGTAATAAATGGGCCATATACCAGCATTTCTGGTTAAGAACAAGACAATATGGCGCAGACTGCGAGCCTCTCAGAGTACAGCCAGACGAACGCCTGGAATCTGAATCTTAGCAACGGCAATATGAACAACAACACTAAGGCCAGCAACAGGAATCGGGTGCGCGCGGTTTCAGCACTTCTTACGGAAAAAGGTTTTATAAGAACTGAAATACATTTTAAGTAGATGATTACTTTGGTAGATATGCTGGAAGCGTACTATGACTGCCGCAGACGCAAGCGGAGAACAGCCAGTGCGGTGGTGTATGAAATGGATTACGAAGCGCGGTTAATCGCGCTGCGCGATCGCATTAACACCCGCAGCTATTTACCGGGCAAGTCTATTTGCTTTGTCGTTACGCGACCGCGCTACCGTGAAGTGTTTGCCGCTTCTTTTGAAGACCGTATCGTACACCACTATATGGGCCTGCGGTTAGAGCCGCTTTTTGAAAAGATATTCAGCCCGCGTACCTTCAACTGCCGCAAGGGCAAAGGCCAGCTGTACGGTATTAAGATGCTTCAAGAGGATATGAAGGTGGCCAGCCGAAATTACACTACCGACTGCTGGGTAATGAAGCTGGACTTAAAGGGCTTTTTTATGAGTATAGATAAAGCCCTGCTGGCCGATATGATAGACGCTTTCATAGTCCGGCACTATACCGGCCCGGACGTGGAAGACTTGCGGTACGTCTGCCGCGTGGTGGTTATGCACTGCCCGGAAAAGAACTGCGAACGCCACAGCCCGCCGCGCCTGTGGGATTTCCTGCCGCCGCACAAATCCTTTTTCACGAATACACCCGGCAAGGGTGTTGCCATAGGCAACCTGTTTGCCCAGCTATTTGCCAACTTCCTGCTTAACGTCCTGGACTGGTACCTGGAAGAACTGGGCCTAACGTTGCACGGCCGCTACGTGGACGACCTGTACGCGATCCATAAAGACAAAAACGTGCTGCTGGCCGCCGTGCCGAAGATAAGGGCCAAGCTGGCTGAATACGGCCTGGCGCTGAACGAAAACAAATTCTACCTGCAACACTACAGCAAAGGCGTAGAGTTTACCGGTATGATCATTAAGCCCGGTCGTACGTATATCTGCAACCGTGTGCTGTCCAACTTTGTGGCGGCCGTGCGGCGCCTCAACGACGCTAAAGACCTGCGCCAGGTACGGCACGCCGTGGCCAGCATTAACAGCTATCTTGGTCTGCTTCGGCAGTGCAACGAATACGGCAACCGGGTAAAGGTATTGCAGTTGATCAGCCCGCAGGCGTGGCAGTATATTTACGTTAAAGGCCGCTGGGAAACGGTCTGCCTGCGCAACAAATATACAATCAAAGGCGAAACCTTACAGCGTATTAGGGATGGGGACTACTAAGGAAACGCAGCCGCTGGTTGTGCTTCGCAGCGGCAAGCTTGACACCGGCCTGGTACAGCATCTTTCGACGCGTTACCTGGTAACGGTAGAAGCACAGGAAAACGAATTTATTTACACCCTTCATAACTACCCAAACGATGAACGAAGCTTTACTTAACTACGTCAGCCACGTTTACGGCCACGCGGTCTTAATCGCGGTGGCCACGGCGGCGCTTATTATGGCAATGGCCATTGACCTTTATTTCGGAATCCAGAAAGCCAAGCAGCGCGGCGAAGCCACTACCAGCCAGGGTTTCAAGAAAACCTGCGAGAAAGCCCGCAAGTATTTCAGCCCTTACCTGGTGCTGGTGTGCATTGATATGCTGGGATGCGTGCTAATACCGGTACCGGCCTTTTCTATGCTGTGGGCCGCTTACTGTGTCTTCTGCGAATTTAAGAGCGTGCGCGAAAAGTCCTGGCAGAAAGAAGAACTGCGCAAGGCTGAAAAGACGATGAACGTAATTATAGAAAACAAAGATGATCTGGCCAAAATGGTTGCGGCTATCCTGTTTGAACAGGAAACCCGCGCGCGCACAGCTGCCGAACACCCCGAACCTATCCCCGAACCCGCCGAAGATTAGCGATATGAAAATTATTATAGACAACGGCCACGGCGAAGAAACGCCCGGCAAGCGCAGCCCGGACGGCCGCCTGCGCGAATACAAGTACGCGCGCGAAATTGCTATAGACCTGCTGGCCCACTTGGCCGCAGCCGGGTACGACGCCCAGCTGCTGGTACCGGAACAGCGCGACGTGCCACTGAACAGCGGCACCGACAGCAGGGTAAAGCGCGCCAACGCGATCTGCAAGCGTGTGGGTGCGTCTAACTGCCTGCTGGTTTCTATCCACTGCAACGCGGCACCGCCGAATAACGGCCAGTGGCATACGGCACGCGGCTGGTCTGTGTTCGTGGCCCAGAACGCAAGTGCTAATAGCAAACGGCTGGCCGAAGCGCTGGCCGACGCTGCCACCGCGCAGGGCTTAAAGGTACGCAAGCCCACACCCGCACAGAAATACTGGGTACAATCGCTGGCGATCTGCCGCGAAACCGACTGCCCGGCCGTGCTAACAGAAAACCTTTTCCAGGATAACCGCGACGACGTAGATTACCTGCTTAGCGACGAAGGCCGCAAGGCTATAGTGGCCCTGCATTTCGACGCGATAACCAAATACGTAGGACGATGAAACAACTATTATTGACACTGTGCTGCGCCTTGCTACTGGCTGGGTGCAGCGTCCTGCGGCCCGGCATACCGGTTGAAGTACCGCAGATCGTACACGATACCGTTTACCACAATACCGTCCAGCGCGACACGATCCGCGAAGTGCAGCACCTGCGCGACACGGTTGTAGAGCGTGACAGCGTATACGTGGAAGGCCAAACCGTGTACCGCGAAAAGTATATCTATAAGACGCGCACAGCCCACGACACCGTACAGGTGTACAGGTATCTGCGCGACACACTGTTTGTACACCAGCGCGACAGCATCGGCGTGCCGGTCTATATTGACCGCGTGCAGCGGGTGCAGTATACGCCCTGGTGGAAAAATGCACTTGCCTTTGTCGGTGGCTTGTGTATCATAGCCGGGATAATCTGGCTAATCTTCTTGTACCTCAGAATAAAAGTGTAGCAAACCGTTTCTGTAAAAGTGCAACCCACGCGCGCAGCTGTGAAGCCCCGCGCGTTATTTTTTGTCTTTGCCCGCGAAGTAATCAAGCACCTGCCGGTTGGCTTTGTCTACGCGATCCAGGCTATATTTAATATAGACGCCGGTAACGGTGCTGCCGTGCTTGTGGCCCAGCGCTTCGCTGATCGTGTCTTTGGGTATATCCAGATCAACGGCAAAGTTGGCCCAGCTGTAGCGCGCCCAGTACCACGTCAGCCCCGGTTCCAGGGAGTTAAGCAGGGCGTTGCAATTCTGCCTAAACCCTTTGACTTTTTCGCCGAAGCTCAGCAGGTGGTTTTTGCCTGGGTAGCGGTCTATAATGGCCTGCGCTTCCGGCTGTACAAGTATACTGTAATTCTTGCCGGTCTTGGCACGTTTATACTGCAAGCGGCCGTTTACTATGCAGCCTTTCGGGCAGGCCAGCAGATCGGCCATATTTATGCCGATAAGATAGAAGGATAGCAGGAAGGCGTCTTTGTACCACGCGGTCTTACCCTTTATTTCCGTGTCACGAATCCGGCGCAGCGTCTCTACCGGCAAGTTGCGCATAGGCGTATCGGTTTCAGCCCGGCTGTTCACTTTTTTGTAGCCGGGGTTAACCTGTATGCCGTCGTCTTCCGCATACTTAATAACCGTCTTGACGACCTTAAGGTATTTGGCCACGGTGTTGCGTTTCAGTCCGTCGTCTTCCATTTGCTTTACCCAGCCTTCAAACCAGGCGTAAGACAGATCACTGAACAGCAGGGCGTCCACGTCGCAGTACATAGAAAGCCGGTGCCGCGTGGTGCGGTACGATACCTGGGTATTATCCGTCTTCAACGCCTTAACGCGATCTATGTACGCCCCAACCGTCGGCACGCCAATCGTGGGCTGCGTCAATTCCAGGTTGGTAAGCATCTGCCGCAGCTGGGCGCCGGTTAGTTTGTCGAACTGCCCGGACTGCCGCAAATCCAATATACGGTTGCTGGTTTGAAGCAGGAAGGTGGCCAGTATGTTGTTAATCTTCCGGGCGGCCCTGCCGGTGCATACCTGTAACCTTTCGTCCCAGTCTTCCTTCGCCAGGTAAATGCCGGTGGCCAAATACAGGTTAGTGCCAAAGCCGACTTTAACCTGTACCGGGTACGTGCCGTCTTTAAGCGGCCTGCGCGTGTCTAATCGCAGTGAAGATTTACCCATAGTTTGCTGAAAATTTGCTGAAAAAGTTTCCTTTTGTGGCCTTAACACGCCGTTAAACGCCAATAATTTGCTGAATTTTTGCCGCCGCAGTGCCTTTGTAACAACTATGTTACAATACTTACTGCGTTGATTTGCAGCGTTATAGCCGTTAAAAATTTGGGTATTTGTCCCGCGTCCCCTTGGGTATTGTGGGCTTCGTGTATATCATTGATTTAGCCATAGTTAGTTACTGCCATTTTTGGTTTGCTGAAAATTTGCTGATATATTGATAAACGGCAATTCGCTGTTGTCTATGATCATAGATACCGGGCCGTCTATGTATGAACCCTTTATATCAGCGGTAAATATGTTCTGTTCGGTAAAGCGTATTGACGCGTTAATTTGATACACGCTACTACTTGCCGTGTACTTATATTTCGGATAATGGCCGCTTGTGGTTACGTCTGTTATATGGTAATTATCCCAGTCTATAACGGCGCATTGGCCGCCACTTATGGTTATTGTGATATTTGGGGCGCCTGCATAATTTGGCGCGTACCGGCCGTCTTGCGGAAGTATGCCTAAATCGGTACAAGCCGCCAGCAGCAAGACGGCCAGCAGGGTTACTATTCGTTTCATTTCTTTAGCATTTCAAGCAGCTGGGCTATCTGCCGGTCTTTTTCCTCAATGATAGATAGGAAGCGGTTTACTACTGCGCTGTCGTTATTGCTGACCTGTGAGCCATTATTACCGGCAAAAGGCCCGATAGGCCCAGCCTGTTGTTTCTCTATCGGCGCGTTATCATCGAATAGGAACGCCGGGTTTAAGTTGGGGTACGCGTCGAATATCGTACACAGTGTTGTTACGCTGTCAACGCCACGCTTTTTCCAATTGCTAACGACAGCAGAACCGACGCCTATCCGGTCTGCGAACTCTTTTTGACTTCCAGCGAAGTGCGTAATTACCGCCGCTATCTTCACACCATTGTTAACCATAACAAAAAATTTTTCAAAAAAATTTAACGCCTATGTGAACAACTTAACAAATTTGTTGTATCTTTGTTGTCGGTATGAGTAACTAAGTAACACCCACGCCGACAAGAAAAGCTGCCAGGGTCTTTGCCCCAACACCATTACCACCTGCAAAGATACAGCAGTTTTTCTAATCGGCAAAGGATATAAGTAAATAAGTAACTAATTATTTGTTAAGGCAATGGCCGATTTGAAAGACACCGTTATTCTGCAAAACACAGAAATGTCTGCGGAAGAACTTGCGCAACAGCTGCGTGAAGTCCGATCACTGATTGTACGCCTTATCGCAGTTGAGGGCGCGGGTAGCCTCTATTCCGGGCTGGAACTTTCCAACGCCCTTTACACCATTGAATACCTAACCGAAAAAGTAAACCTTAAAGACGCCTAAAATGGAAAAAGTAACCAGAGACGCACTGCGGGCTATGGCTATCGGCGAAACGCGAACCTTCGACCTGCCGAACGCGCAAGCCTGCGACAACGGCAAGTCCGTGGCTTACCAGCTGCAAAACCAGCTGCGCTGCAAGTTTAGCGTGTCAACCGACTACGTAAACAACCGGCTTACCATAACCAAATACGCGCTATGAGAATCCAACGGCCCGAAGTGATCCTGGACGGATTGTACAGTAAAACGGAAGCGGCCAAGCTTCTGGGCGTGGATCGCCACACCGTCCGCAAGTATGAGTTGGACGGCCTAATCATTTTCAAGGCCCGGCGCTGCGGCGGTCGTACAGTTACGACCGGCGAACAAATCCTTAAGTGTTGGGGCGAAATGTACCACTTGTAAAAATCCCAAAAACCCATTAGCAATATGTTAGAAGTAAAAGTTAACGTGCAGATCGGCTTCCAACCCGAAGTTGTCAGCCTGGTATCTGCTATCCTCAACCGGCAGGGTGCCGCAGTTGAGGTACCCGCGCAGGCAGCGGCCCCGGCCCCTGCCGAAGAACAACCCGAAGCACCGGCAACCCCTGCCACGAAACGTGGCCGCAAGCCTAAGCAGGAAACACCGGCAGAACCCGAAGCACCGGAAGCGCCCGCGCCTGGCGATATGCCGGATGAAGTATTCTACCCTTCCGAAGAAGACGTGCGTACCGCTATGCACAACGCCCGCTGCCGTATCGAAGGCCCAGACTACAAGGACAAACCCAGCGACGATATGCACCGGGCTATGACCGACGCTTTCAAGCGTATCGCTGACGCCCTTAGCGGCCAGAAGAAACCCAGCGCCCTGCCGCAGGAAAAACGGCAGGCGTTTATCGCAGCGGCCGAAACTATCCAGGCCGCACCGGGTACCACGAATTTAACTTACAGCCTTAAGTAGTATGCCCGGCCAACACGCACTATTAAGCCCTTCTGCCGCGCACCGCTGGCTGAACTGCACGGCTGCCCCGCGACTGGAAGCAGGACAGCCGGACGAAGGCAGCGACTACGCACGCGAAGGCACGCTGGCCCACGCCTACTGCGCGCGGCATCTTAAGACCTTCTTAGGGCTGCCCACGAAAGACGAAGACAAAGAGATAGCCGAATACTTCGACCAGTACCACACCGGCGAAATGGACGAATACACCGAAACGTACAAGACTATCGTACTGGAACGGTTCAACGCAGCGCGCGCCCATACCGCCGACGCGCAGCTGCTGGTGGAAGTGCGGCTGGATTTCTCCCGCTGGGTGCCTAACGCTTTCGGTACCGGCGACGCGGCAATTATCGCCGACGGCATCCTGGATATTATTGACTTCAAATACGGTAAGGGCGTAAGGGTTGAGGCAAAAGACAACCCGCAAATGAAGATATACGCCCTGGGCGCTTACGAAGCCTATAGCTTTGAATACAATATCCAGCGGGTGCGTATGACGATCGTACAGCCCCGGTTGGATAACCTTAGCACCTGGGAAATGACTGTTACCGATCTGCTGGGCTGGGCCGACAACGTGTTAATGCCGAAGGCCCGGCAGGCGTACGAAGGTAACGGCCCGCAGGTGCCGGGCGAGTGGTGCCAATTCTGTAAAGTCAAGCACGCCTGCAAGGCACTGGCCAAAGCCTGTATCGAACCAGCCACCACGAAGGCAGACCCCCGGCTGCTAACGCCGGAAGAACTGGCCCGCGACGTATTGCCGCTGCTTGATACTGTGGCCACCTGGTTAAAGGGCGTGGAAGAATACACCCTGTCACAGGCACTGGACGGTACGGTATACCCAGGTTTTAAGCTGGTGGCCGGACGCAGCAACCGCAAAATAACCGATACCGACGCTGCGGCTAAAGCGCTGCTGGAAGCTGGCTTTTCGGAAGACGCGATTATGAAGCCCCGCGAAATGCGTGGTATTACCGATCTGGAAAAGGTGGTAGGTGCTAAACGCTTTACCGCTATCTGCAAAAAATGGATCATAAAACCGCAGGGCAAACCAACGCTGGCGCCTGCGTCAGATAAACGGCCCGACTATAACGCCGCCGCTGACGACTTCGCCGGTATTGACACCAGCAAGGAATAACACCAGGCGGCTGGAACTAAACTATTACTAACCCTTAAAAGCCAACAGCGGGTATGTGAGTGTGAAGTGTTCGGGAACCAGCCGCCTTTTTTAAGAAACAAACACGGCCTGGCGTTTTCCAGGAGACGATAAAACAATAATAGTAATTATGATTACACCCAAAGTAAACGGCACTAAGGTAATTTTCGGCCCTTGCCGTCTGTCCTACACCCACGTATTTGCCAAGCATAACCCAAGCGGCGACGCTGCCGACGGCAAGTACCAGACTAACGTACTTATCCCCAAATCGGAAAAGGAAACCGTAAAGGCCCTGCGCGAAGCCATTGAGGCAGCGAAGCAGGCTGGTATCGTGTCGAAATGGTCTGGCAAAGAGCCTAAGAAACTGGCCCTGCCGCTGAACGACGGCGACGACAAAGACGATGAACTGTACGAAAACAACTTCTATGTGAACGCGAAGTGCAATACGCGCCCCGGTATCGTGGATCGGAACAAGCAGCCGATTGTGGACGAAGAAGAAATTTACAGCGGCGTTTGGGCGATCGTGTCCGTTACGTTTTTCCCTTACGACACGAGCGGCAATAAGGGCGTGGCCTGCGGCCTCAACAACATTATGAAGTGGAAGGACGACGACCACCTGGGCGGCCGCGTCAGCGCGGAAGCTGATTTCGGCGACGTTGACACCAGCAGCGAAGACGACGAAGACCTGTAGAACCTATGGCGTGCGGCGAAGTGCTTTACTTGAAGTCAAACCGATGATATAGTAAATAGTTGTAATAGCCACGCCGCGCGCCTTTAATCCTTTTGCATTATGGAAGAACCCGAAGTAAACTACATTGAAGTAGACCCCAAAGACGTAGAAACGGCGCTGCGTCAGCTGTTGAAAGCCCAACGTTTGCAGCACTGGAACGCTGAAAAGGACGCGCCGCACGGCCTTAAGTCCGACCCCTTCCGGCAGCTTGAAAGGGAAGGCAAACTGAATACCGAATTTATCCTGGCCGAAGCGCCGAAGATTCAAGCCAAGACCAGCGAACTGCCCAGCGGCCAGCGGGCCTATATCAGCGACCTTATGGACGCCGCAGTAAACAAAGCCCTGCGCTGGAAACTTGACCGCGAAAAGAAGGAAAAGGAACAGCAGCCCGGCACGGCCCCTGCCACGCCCGCAAAAAAGCCCAAAGCTACTAAGGTAAGGAAATCTACCAACGCAAAGAAGACCCCGGCAAAAGCCGCGAAAAAGGCCAAAGAACAGAAAACCGAATAGGCTGTGAAGGAATTAGGCATAGATATAGAGACGTACAGCAGTTACGACCTTAAAAGCTGCGGCGTTTACCGCTACGTGGAAGCGCCGGACTGGGCTATACTGCTGTTTGCCTACGCCGTGGACGGTGGCCCGGTGCGGTGCGTTGATCTGGCCAGCGGCGAAAGCCTGCCGGAAGACGTATTGGCCGCGCTGACCGATCCGGCCGTGGTAAAGACAGCCTATAATGCCACCTTTGAACGCGTGAACCTGGGCCGGTACCTAGGTAAGCGGTTAAACCCGGCGCAGTGGCGCTGTACTATGGTACGCGCCGCGCGCCTGGGCTTGCCGCTGCCACTGGGTCAGTGCGGCGAAGTGCTGCGCCTGCAAGCAGGTAAGATGAAGGAAGGCGCGGCCCTTATCCGCTATTTCTCCCTGCCCGGTAAAAACGGCCGCCGGTACCCTGCCGATGCGCCAGAACGCTGGGCCACTTTCAAAGCGTACAATATCCGCGACGTCGAAGTAGAACAGGCGATATTGGCGAAGGTACGCCGTCTGGAAGTACCGGCCTTCGACGACCAGTTGTATATCGCAGATCAAGAAATTAACGATCGCGGCGTGCTGATTGACCGGCAGCTGGTTGAAAACGCAGAACGTTTCGATACTGAATACAAAGCACAGCTGGCCCAGCAGGCCAAGACGCTTACCGGGTTGGATAATCCCAACAGCCCGGCGCAGATTAAGCGCTTTATCCAGGAAACAACCGGCAGCCAGGTTGAAACCCTAAACAAAAAAGTGCTGGCCGACCTCAAAGACCAGCTGACCGAATACCCGGACGCGCAGGAACTTATCGAACTGCGGCAGGATATGGCCAAGACCAGCAGCAAGAAATACACGGCTATGCTTAAATGCGTGTGCGACGACGGCCGTATACACGGCCTGCTGCAATTCTACGGCGCCGCACGTACAGGCCGCTGGGCCGGTCGTCTGGTGCAGGTGCAGAACCTGCCGCAAAACCACCTGGAAAGTCTGGACTATGCCCGCAGCCTGGTAAAGCGCGGCGACCTGGAAGAATTTACCGATAACTACAGCAACCCTACACACGTACTTAGCGAACTGATCCGTACCGCTTTCGTGGCCGCGCCTGGCCATATCTTCCACGTTTGCGACTTTAGCGCTATCGAAGCCCGCGTGATCGCGTGGCTTGCTGGCGAAAACTGGGTGCTGGACGTGTTCAAAGCGGGTGGCGACATATATTGCAGCACCGCGTCGAAAATGTTTGGCGTACCGGTGGAAAAGCACGGGCAAAACGCCGAACTGCGGCAGAAAGGAAAGATCGCAGTACTGGCCCTGGGCTACGGCGGCGGCGTGTCTGCCCTGGAAGCAATGGGCGGCGCCAGGCTGGGCCTGTCCGAAGACGAAGAAAAGGAAATCGTACAGCTGTGGCGCAAGTCCAACCAGAATATAACCAAACTGTGGCAGACCCTGGAAGCCGCCGCGATCAAGGCTATAACCACAGGCGAAAGCGTACGCGTTAACCGTGGTATCGTGGTTGGCAAACAGTGGGGTATGCTTACTATCACGCTGCCTTCCGGCCGTACGTTGTGTTACCCGCGTGCCAGCATCGGCGTTGAACGTAACGACGGCTGGCGCGGCGATCACGAAATTATCGAATACGAAGGCACTAACCAAACGACAAAGAAGTGGGACAAAATACGCACCTACGGCGGTAAGCTTACCGAAAACGTAGTGCAGGCGATTGCCCGCGATATATTGGGTATCGTGATCCTGCGCGCCCGCGAAGCTGGCCTGCCGGTCGTATTCCATATCCACGACGAAATCGTGGTGGAAGCCGCACCGGGCCAGTGTCTTGCAGACGTTGAGGCGCTGTTTAGCGAACCTATAGACTGGTGCCGCGATCTGCCGCTGAAAGGCGCAGGTTACACCACCCCTTATTACCTCAAAGACTAACGACCTATGGCAGAAACGAAAAGAATAGTACGATATACATACGCGGCTATTAAACGCTACGGCGTACGCTGCTGGACTGTTGGACGCGGCGTTGCAGAGATTAACACCAATTACCTGGTGTCTGTCAGCAAGTGTGAAATCCAGGATATGTACAGCAACTTTTTCGACAAACCGTATATCGTAGAACTGTCGAACGGTACCCGGATGCTGGTATACTTCCACGATTACGGTACCGGGCCGGACGATCGCCTGCTTAGCGAGAAAGGCGAAGAAGCAAACGCCTTCGTAGCCGACGACGTGTACAGCCACGTTTCCTTTGCTATGCTTAAACACGAACCTATAAACCCATTAAAGTAATAACAGTATGAACCCAAGTGAAATTACCCGCGTAGCCCTGCTTATGGCAGCGCAAGGCGACCCGAAAAGGGCCGCAGAAATCGAATCCTATTTGACAATCGAAGTTGACTGGGCGCTTTTGGTTAAAAACAAATCCCTGTTTGGAGACGGAAAAGGCATACAGGTAGAAGACCGTTTCCCTGCTGGCGGCTTCGTACGTCGGCAGACTGAACCGGACGACAATTTCGACGACTACCCGGACGGCATTTACCTGCTGTTCGACGGCCAGATACCAAAACAGAAGCTTTACAAGCCCGGCACCGTTACCGACTGGATGAAGGAAAAATGCACCGGCGTTGGCGTGAAGCTTGGCGGCAAATCCCTGGTGGTGGACTTGTACGATATGGCAGGCCCGGAAGACGATGAAAGAGACTACACGCTGACGACGGCTAAAAGCCCTGCCAGCTATGACAAAGCCGCGTACCGTGACACCTGCGAAGACGCAGCCGACGATTGGGCCGGACAGGCCAACACCGAAAGGATGCGCGAAGCTGCTATCCTTAACCCGAAGATTGCTGCTCAGCTTAAGGACGGTCAGTACGTACCGGCTATGGGCGAAATGCTATTTATCCACCTTTTCCGCAAGCAGATCAACCAGGCGCTGCGCGAAGTGGGCGGCGAAGAAATTGAAGGCTGGTGGTACTGGACTTCCACAGAGTACAGCCAGACGTTCGCCTGGCGTCTGTATCTTAGCAACGGCACTATGGGCTACACCGCTAAGGCCAGCTACAGGTGTCGGGTGCGCGCGGTTTCAGCATTTATTTCTTAACCTTTCAGTAGTCAGTCTTTAACCTTACAGGCCCGGCGTAGGCCGGGCCAATAAAACCCAGTAACCAGTATGAAAGTATCTTTTGTTATCCCGGAAGAAACGATGAACGCAGCGGCGGCCGTGCTTGCTATGAAAAGCAGAGCGCCCGAATTGAAAGCAGAATTAAACGAAGCCCTGGCCAAAGCTAAGCAGGCCGATATAGTGGAAATACCGCAAGAATTGCTTTTTGAAGAAAACGACGGCGACGCAGATGCTATGTACTTCGCTTTCGCCCTTGCAGCGTTAACCGTTTTTCTTAAGAAAGACTAACCCCTAAACCCAGTAGCCAGTATGAAAATTTTAGATAGCTTCCGTTTGCCTGCCCGCGTCAAGGGCTGCCCTGTAGACACCGGCGCGCACCATACCAACACTACTTCCGATTCCTTCTATGATTCCTATATCCAGTACCCGGTACACTACAAAGTAAGGGTACAAATCTGCCTGCTTCGCTTTATCTGGGTTACGATATGGAGTGTTACCGTAGCCTTGGAAGACGGCAACGCCGCGCAGGAAGCCAACAAGCACGCTATAAAGATCGCAAATACACTTAACTGTACCGGTCTATGAAAAAAGAGCGTAAAAACGTCGTCGAACTTTCCCTGTTTCCGAAGATCGTACCCGATAACATAACGGTATATCAGAAGGGGGGGGTAGACGGTAGCAAGATCAGAAAAATGCGTGACAGAAGCAAATACAAGCGCTGCGACAACTGCCTGTTTTGGCAGGAAGACGGAACGTGCCAGGTTATGGATATTATTACCGACGGCCAGCAGTCCGGCTGCATTGATTGGCGCAGCAAAGAAACCGGTAAAAGATAATGGCTAAAATCGGCATAGTGGACGTAGATAGTACCAGTTTTCCTAACTTGGCACTTATGAAAATAGCCGCATATCACAAAAGTTTAGGCGATGTGGTAGAGTGGGTAAGCCCGCTGTTTGCCGATTACGATAAAGTGTACCTATCCAAAGTTTTTACCTTCACGCCAGACTATCCGTACGCTTTCAACTGTGAAATGGAGCGCGGCGGTACCGGCTATGATCTGAAAAAGAAGCTGCCGGATTACATAGACCGCCAGCAGCCGGATTATTCTATCTACGGCATAACCGATACGGCCTACGGCTTTCTTACGCGCGGCTGCCCGAATAAGTGCAAGTGGTGCGTAGTACCTAAGAAAGAGGGTGCGCCGGTGCCGTATATGGATATAGAAGAAATCGCCCGCGATCGCCGCAAGGTTATTTTAATGGATAACAATATACTGGCCCTGGAATACGGCCTGCAACAGCTGGAAAAGATAGCCGGTATGCGTATACGTGTAGATTTTAACCAGGGCATAGACGCGCGGCTGATCAACGACGAAACAGCCAAGCTATTGGCCCGCGTAAAGTGGATTAGGTACATACGCCTTGCCTGTGACCAAACAGCACAGATACCCTACATAGAAAAAGCCTACAGGCTGCTTACTAAGTACGGTTACCACGGCAACGTTTTTACTTACTGCCTGTTAAATGACTTCCGCGAAAAAATAGCACGCGTAAACTACCTACGCGGTCTTAGCTGGGTTGTGCCGCACTTCCAGCCTTACCGGGACTTTAACAACCCGCACCAGATAATACCGCAGTGGCAAAAAGACCTTGCCCGCTGGGCGAATATGCGCGCTATTTATAACACGGTAGAACTGCAAGACTATGAGCCGCGCAAGGGCTTTAAGTTTGGCAAATACTTCGACTTAAATAATGGCGATTAAACTACGATACGACTTTGACGTAGACCTGGCCACCGCGCACAGCCGGTTATCCAAGAAATGGAAAAACCGTATCTGGAAGTGGAGCGAGATAGTAAACAAGTGTGCCACCACGAAGCGCACCGGCGAAAGCGTCAAAGAGTATTTGAAAATGAGCCGCGAAGAACAAAGCGACATTAAGGACGTGGGCGGCTTCGTGGGCGGCTATCTGTCCGGCGGCGTAAGGAAGACACCGAACGTTATGTACCGGACAGTGGCCACCCTGGATATAGACTACGGCACAGCCGACGTGTGGGACGACTTCACTATGGCGTACGGCTTTGCAGCTATGCTGTACAGCACGCACAAGCACACCGAAGAAAAGCCCCGCTACAGGCTTGTGTTTCCTCTTTCGCGGCAGGTTACGCCTGCCGAATACGAACCCCTTTGCCGCAGGATCGCTGCGGAAATCGGTATCGAACTTTTCGACATTACCACCTACCAGCTGCCGCGTCTTTTCTATTGGCCCAGTACCAGCCGCGACGGTCAATACGTCTTCCAGTACCAGGACGGCCCCGCGTGCGACGTGGACGCCGTGCTGGCCACGTACAAAGACATTAACGACGCAAGCCAGTGGCCCACGTCTTCCAGGGAAGGCGACGCGATCGCGCACGAACTGCGCAAGGCGGGCGACCCGCTGGAAAAACCCGGCCTTATCGGTGCTTTCTGCCGCGCCTACACGATTGAAGACGCTATAGACACCTTCCTGGCTGACGTCTACGAACAGACCGCGACGGAAGGCCGTTATACCTACCGCAAAGGATCGGTGGCCGGTGGCCTGGTGTGCTACGAAGGCAAGTTTGCCTACAGCCACCACGAAACCGACCCGGCCAGTATGCAGCTTTGCAACGCCTACGACCTGGTGCGTATACACCTGTTCGGCGTGTACGATGAAGGCAGCAAGGTAACGGATATTACCCGCCTGCCGTCAAGCCTCAAAATGGCCGATTTCGCGGCGGCGGATAAGGTGGTAAGAAAACTACTGACCAAAGAACGGAAAGCGTCTGTAGACGCCGATTTCGACGGAATAGACGCCGTGGACGACGCGGATAAAGACCCGGAAAGCGACAAATGGATGGAAGCCTTAGAATACGACCGCAAGGGCGCGCCAAAGGCCACCACCAAAAATATAATCACGATCCTGGAAAACGACCCGCAGTTGAAAGGCCATATCTGGCACGATCTGTTCAGCAGCTTCGACCTGGTAAAGGGCGGCTTGCCCTGGGACAGGAAGGCTACCCAGTGGGGCAACCGCGACGACGCCAACCTGCGGGTATACCTGGATGAAAACTACGGTATAAGTGGCAAAGAAAAGATCAAGGACGCAAAAGACGCCGTGCTGACGCGGCACCGAGCGCACCCCATACGCGAATACCTAAGCAGTCTGCAATGGGACGGCGTGCCGCGTCTTGACCGGCTGATAATAGACTATATCGGTGCGGAAGATACGCCGCTTAACCGGGCTATGACACGAAAGCACTTTACCGCTGCCGTTGCCCGCGTTATGAACCCCGGCTGCAAATACGACTACTGCCTTATCGTGGCCGGTTCGGAAGGTATCGGCAAATCCACGCTGTTTGCCGTTATGGGTGGCGACTGGTTTAACGACAGCCTTACAACCACGGAAGGCAAGAGCGGTATGGAGCAGCTGCGTATGGGCTGGATAATCGAACTTGCCGAATTGTCCAGTATCAAGCGCTCAGACGTGGAGCAGGTAAAGAACTACATTACCAGGCGTGAAGACATATACCGCGCCGCCTATGGTACCGTAGTAGAGAAATACCCACGCCAGTGCGTCTTCTGCGGAACGACTAACGAAGCCAACTTCTTAAAGGGCGATACCGGAAACCGTCGCTTTTGGGTTATACCGGCCAATCCTTCACTGCGTAGGTACGCAGACTGGCTGGGCGCGCTGACGGCAGACCGTAACCAGCTATGGGCAGAAGCCGTGCAGTGCTGGCGCGACGGCGAAACACTGTACCTACCGGGCGATCTGGAAGCGGAAGCCAGGGCGCGGCAGGAAGCCTTCAACGACGACGCCGACGACCCGCTGCGCGATATGCTGGCCGCCTTCCTGGAAGCAAAGCTGCCCGCCGATTGGGACAGCTGGGATTTGAAGCGGCGGCAGGCGTACTGGAAGAACCCCGACCCGCTGGACGCCACCGGTACACAACAGCGTACCCGCGTTTGCGCGGCAGAGTTTATTTGCGAACGTATGGGCCGCGAAATGGCTGATAAGGAATATAAGTACCTGGCCCGGAAGATATGCCGGATGCTGGACGAAACACCGGGCTGGGAAAGAGTAAGCAGCAGCCGCCACGCAGAAACCCTGTACGGCGTGCAAAAGGCTTTTCGTCGAACGCCGGAAACGTATGAAGATTTGCCGCCAGAAGGCGATGAAGATTTGTAAACCGAAGCCTGTAAACCGAAGTTTACGCGTTTGGTTTACAACCCTCAAAGGGTGTAAACGTAAACTAAAGCAAATTTGTTCGGTTTACGCTTCGGTTTACAGATAAATGATTGATATTTAATAAAATGTATGCCTGTAAACTATGTAAACCAAAAATTTATGTTAAGCAGTAAAGTAATGTTTTATATGGCATTTATACTGAAAAATACATATAAACCCGCAACCGCGTAAAGTTACGCGCGCACGCGAGAGTTTACAAGCCAAAAAGACCGTAAAATGGCAAGTATAGAAAACATAGTGAGACACGCCGAAGTATCGGAAAAGGCGATCGAAGCTTACCTGGTGCAGCGGGTAAAAGAGCAAGGCGGCGTGTGTCTCAAATACAGTAACCCTGGCGTGGTTGGCTATCCCGATCGCGTAGTGCTTATGCCGGAAGGCGTAACGGTATGGGTTGAATTGAAAAGCAAGGGCAAGCGGCCCAACCGGGTGCAGCAGATACGTATGGCCCAGTTACGTGAAATGGGCCATAACGTGGCTGTCCTGGATAGTAAAGAATTGGTGGACGACCTGTTGAAGGCTTTGGACGCCGTAAAGGATTTGATATAATGCTGTACAGACCTTACGACTATCAGAAGACTGCGACCCGCTGGATATTGGAACACCCGCGCTGTGGTTTGTTTCTGGATATGGGCCTGGGCAAGACGGTAAGCACCCTTACTGCCGTGCAACAGCTTATTGACGACTGCGAAGTGGAAAAAGTGCTGGTGGTTGCGCCTAAGAAGGTAGCCGAAACGACCTGGACAACGGAAGCGGCGAAGTGGGAACACCTGGCCGGGCTTCGCGTGGTAAAGGTTATGGGTACGGAAAAGCAAAGGCGCCTGGCCCTGGAAAAGCCTGCCGACGTCTACGTGATCGGCCGCGATAGCTTTGTATGGCTGTGCGGCATCTACGGCGGTATGCTGCCTTTCGACGTGCTGGTTATAGATGAATTGACCAGCTTTAAGTCTTCAAAATCCCAGCGCTTCAAGGCTATGCGGATAGCAACGCCGACCGTGCAGCGGGTTGTCGGTTTAACCGGCACGCCAGCGCCTAACGGCCTGGTGGACTTGTGGGCGCAGATATATTGCCTGGATATGGGCGACCGTCTGGGCAAGTCCGTTACCAGGTATAAAGAAACATACTTTGATATTCACAAGTGGAATAACATAGAAGTGCGGGCCACCTGCAAGTCCGGTTGCGAAAGGATCATACGCGACAAAATCGCGGATATTTGCCTGTCTATGCAGGCCAAAGACTACCTACAGTTACCCGATCTGCTGATACACACGGAACGTGTGGAGCTGTCCCCCGCGATAATGGCCAGATACACGGCCTTTGAAAGGGAAAAGGTGCTGGAATTTAAGGCCGAACACGGCGACGAACCGGCTAACGTGCTGGCTAATTCTGCGGCGGGCCTTATGAACAAATTAAGCCAGTTTGCCAACGGCGCCGTGTACGATGAAGACCGCAACGTACACGAAGTCCACGAAGAAAAGCTGGATCGCCTGGCAGAACTGGTTGAGGCGGCCAACAGCCCTGTGCTGGTTTTCTACCAGTACAAGCACGATATAGACAGGATCGCGCGGAAGCTGAAAGCCTATAAGGTTGCGGCCTACCAGGGCGAAGCCCAGCTGCTGGACTGGAACGAAGGAAAGATAGACGTACTGCTGGCCCACCCTGCCAGTACGGCTTACGGTCTCAATATGCAGGCAGGCGGGCATTACATAGTTTGGTTTGGTACTGGCTGGAACCTGGAACTATACCAGCAGGCCAACGCGCGGTTGCATCGGCAGGGACAGCAGCACCCTGTTACCGTGTACAAGCTGCTGTGCGCGCACACGGTGGACGAAAGGGCTAACGCTGCTTTGGAAAGTAAGAAGGGCGTGCAGCAAAGCTTGCTGGACAGTCTTAACTATTTATTGCGGAAGCATAACTTGTAAATGGCCAGAAAGCGCATAAACGTATCAGTGGACGAAGGGCTGTACCGGAAGTTGCAGGCGTTGCAGGAAGCGTGGGGCTTCAAGAACGTCTGCGAACTGACGCGCGCTATGCTGAATATCCTTACGCAGTATACAGATGCTGCGGAAGGAAGGACGCGGCAGCGTAAGCCGGTAAGCGTGGGCGACGATATTCTGGATATGTTTAACGATCTGGGCGACTGGGAAGCAACGCCGGGCAGTATTGTGCCACCTGCCAGGCGAAGGAAGAAATACAGCGAAAGATAAGGATATGGCAAAGGACAAAGATTACGTGCGACTGATCCACACGGAACGCTGGCTGCGGTTGAGGCGTGACAAGCTTACGGCTTCGCCGTTGTGTGAGCGCTGCCAGCAGGCAGGATTGCTTACGCCTGCTACCGAAGTACACCACGTTACACCAGTGGAAGACGGACTGACCTACGCGGCGAAGGTTCAGTTAATGTTTGACCCGCATAACCTACGCAGTCTGTGCCACGCCTGCCACGTACAGACACACACCGAACTGGGACGCTGTGGCCGTGAAGCGACGAAGCGACGCAACGCAGCGCAAGTGGCGGCAGCCGTGGAAAAATTTTTTGGTTGAGGGGGGGGGTATTTTTTTAAGGCAGGGGGTGTGCCGTTAAACCTCGCCCCCAGTCTTGAGCGACGATTTTTTAATTTTTGGGTTTCCGGAACTTTGGCCAAAATTTCCCAGAAGTGTGCGAAAATTTCCGGAAAACGTACGAAAACCGCAGAAAGTGTGCGAAAAATTGCAAAAAGTGTTTGTAATATGGCCGAAAACAAAAAATCGGTAGAAGACTACCGGAAGCAGATAGTAAAGGCGCTTAAGGCGGCCGGTACCTACAGTAAGGGCGTTGATCTCCAGGTGCAGGCGCTGGCCACCGCACTGCGTACCTTAGACCTGGCCAACGACCAGATAGACGGACTGACCGAAGTAACCGTTACCGAAGAAACCCGGTACGGCTGGAAGCTGGCGCCGCACCCAGCCTTCAAGGTTCAGAAGGATGCGCAGGACAGCATAACCAGGCAGATGAAAATTTTAGGCTTGACTACCGACCAGCTGGCCGGTACCGATGAAACCGACCCGCTGGTAGAACTGACAAAGAAGGTAGTGAAGACCGGCAAGAAAAAACCGGTAGTTGTAAAACCCGCCGGTACTGACTAATGACAGAGGAAGAAAGGGACAAACTGCGGCAAGCCAAAGCCGACGTGACTGCTGCGCTGGCAGCCGTCCGTATAGAGGATTACCGCCTGGATGAAGTGGACGCCCGCATAGAAGACTACGTGCGGGAAGTGGCTACGAATCCAGACGGCCATAACCTGTACGAACAGCTGGCCGTGCTGCGCTTCTTTGGTTTCTGCCGCCGGTATGGTATCAACGTTACCGAAGTCCAGCGTTTCTTTACGCTGTACGAATCCCTGTACTTCCCCGGCAAGACCGGCTTACAGACCTACCAGCTTACGCCGGTGCAGTGCTTCCAGTTTGCCCATATCTTCGCTTTCTGGAAGGACGGTAGGCGCGTTATACGCGAAGTGCTGCTGTACGTGCCGCGCAAATTCAGCAAGACGACCAGCAGCGCGTCGCTGGCCGTCTACGATCTGCTGTACGGCGAAGCAAACGCGGAGTGCTACACCGGCGCCAACAGTAACGACCAGGCTAAAAAGTGCTTCGACGTAATCCGTGGCTGCGTGCGGAAGTTAGACCCCCTGGAACGCCGGTACAGGATCAATGAAGAATCCATTAAGAGCAAGCGTACTGATCGGCAGGCTTTCTGTCAGTGTTTGACGGCCAATGCCCGGACGAAAGACGGATTGAACGCCAGCACGGTTATTATGGATGAATTTAGCCAGGCCACTGATAGTAACCTACTGACGGTGCTTACCACGTCTATGGGTGTGCGTGAAAACCCGCTGACGGTTATTATTACTACGGCGTCAGACGTCTTTGAAGGCCCCTTCTACGAAATGCTGCAAGGCTACAAAGCCCTGCTGCTGGGCGACTGGGAAGACGACAGCGTATTTGCCCATATCTTTGAACCCGACCTGGACGACCCGGAAGACAGTGAAGACACCTGGCGCAAGGTACACCCGCACTTAGGCGTTACCGTGTCGCTGGATTTTTACCAGTCTGAATACCGGAAGGCCGTACGCAACGGCAGTGAAGCTATGCTGGCTTTCCGCACCAAGCTGCTGAACATATATGCCGAAAACGAACAGCGCAGCTGGATAAGCAGCACCCTGGCGCGCTCCATTTCCCGGCCTATGCCGCTGGATGCGATCAAAGGACGGCCGGACGCTATGGTGGCTATTGACCTGTCCGAATCAGACGACTTTAGCGCTGTTACTATGGGTTTATACGATCCGGGTAAGAAATCCTTTCACTTCCACACGGCTTATTTTTTCCCGGACGGCGCGCTGCCCGGCCACCCGAACGAAAAGCTATATCGTGCCTGGGTTGAAAAAGGCTATTTGCGGTTGACCCACGGCGACGTTATAGACTACCGGGCGATCGTGGACTACATACTGTACCTTAACGGTATTGTGCGTATATTGAATATCGGTTACGATCCCTGGAAATCGCAGGAAGTAATCAATATGCTGGCGGCCAGTGGAGCCGGTAACGTGATCAAGGGAGTGCGGCAGACTTACGGTGTTTTTACTGCGCCGGTGGAATCCTTTGAACACGGCGCGAAGACAGGCCACGTATTTATTAACGATAACCCGATAAACGCCTACTGTTTTGGTAACGCTGTGCTTGACACCGATAAGCTGGAAAACTGCAAGCCGATAAAGCGGAAGGCCACGCAAAAGATTGACGGCGTTATAACTATGCTTATGGATATGCGCCTATTTATTGATTATGAGCGCTAACGTTATAACCCTTATTTGCTAACGTTAATATTAACGCTATCATATTTTTTCAAAAAATTTTTCACTTCTTTTTACCATAAATTTCCATTAAGTGCCATAAAGCGCCAAAAATCAACAGTTTGCGGCCGTTAATTGGGTGCAGAAAATTCCTTAGCGCGCGGTTTTATAGAAGCATCTACGCTAATGGGATTTTTTGGTTACATACTGGATTACTTTAAGCGGGACGCCGCCGAACCTGCCCAGCAGGAAGCGGCGGCGCCTGCTTCGGGTAAGGGCGACCAGCCGCAGACGCCCAGACAGGGCGGCACCTGGTGGCCTGCCTACACCGGGCAAACCGCGCTGTGCGTGGCTACCGTGTACCGGTGTGTAAAGCTGCTGTCTGAAATTGTTGCCAGCCTCAACGTGCAGTATATGCGCCGCAGAGGCAATATCTTCGTGGAAGATACAGACAGCCGGTTGTCTTATTTGCTGAACGTGCAGCCGGACGTTGCTACTAACGCCTTTGATTTCTGGGTGCAGGTAGTGCAATACGTGTTGCTTGACGGTAACGCTTATATCGTGCCTATTTACAGCCCTGTAACTATGGACTTCGACCGGCTGGCCCTGTGCGGGCGCGGCACGGTTATGCACGATACGATAAATGATACCTACCACGTCTGTGACACGATCAATGGTATTTATGGCGATTTCGACGAAGACGAAATCATACATATTAAGAACCTTACCACCTACGACAATAAAGTGGGCGTGTCGGTGCTGACCTTCGCGCGCCTTACCCTGGATATTGCGGCCGTCGGCGACGCTGAGACCTACGACCGCTTTAAGAACGGTGGTAACGTGCGCGGGATTGTGTCTAACGACACCAGCGTGCGCGGCTTCGGAGAATACCAGGATAAAGAACTGGAAAAGACGGCCGAAAACGTAGACGATCGGTTTAGGCACGGCGAACGTATCGTAAGCTTGCCTGGCCAGGTGGACTTCAAGCAGATTTCCTTAAGCAGCACCGATATGCAGTTTTTGGAAAGCCGTAAGTTTACTGTTAGGGATATTTGCCGCTTCTTTGGCGTGCATCCGTCCTTTGTCTTTGACGACACCAGCAACAATTACAAGTCTGCTGAAATGGCTAACGTGGCCTTTCTGTCGAATACCCTTAACCCGCTGCTGCGGAAGATCGAAAGCGAACTGCAACGTAAGCTGTTCAGCCCGGCTATGTACGGCAAGCGTAAGGTGCAGTTTGACCGGCGCGGCCTGTACGCCTGCGACCTGGAAAGCCGCGTGAAGTACCAGGCTGATACTATTGCCGCCGGTCTGTATACCGTCAATGAGTGGCGGCACGAAGAAAACAAGCCCGCTGTGGAAGGCGGCGACACCGTGTTGGTTTCTGCCAACCTTAAAGGTATTAACGAACTGTCGGCACCGGCTCCGGCGCCAAGCAATACTGAAAATGGAAAAGAAGAATAAAAACGACCTGGTACGGCGCGAAGTTGTCGTTACCTGCGCGGATTTGCACATACGCGAAGCCGCAGAAGGCGAAGCGCCCAGCCGTGTGATCGCGGGCCGCGTGATCCCATTTAACACGCCGTCTGAACCGCTGTGGAGCGACGAAGACGAAGAAGCGCGCGAAATTATTGCGCCCAGCGCGATTACTAAAGAATTTCTGGACGGCTGCGACATTAAATTTACAATGTTCCACGACCGGCAGCTGATTTTGGCGCGCTCCAAGAACGGCAGCGGTACGCTGTCTTACACTGTGGACGAACAGGGCGTGGCGTTTGAGTTTGAGGCGCCTAACACTGTGGACGGCGATAAGGCCCTGGAACTGGTGCGCCGTGGCGATCTGGCCGGGTGCAGTTTTGCGTTTACAACCCATTACTGGGATGAAACCTTTGTTAGCCGCAGCGTTGAAGTGCGCGACGGCCGGACTTACATTACCTACACTGTAAAGGTTGTTACCGACGTGTATGACTTCACGCTGGCCGCTGATCCGGCGTACCCGGACACTTCCGTAGAAGCCCGCGAATTTGCGCAGGAACTGCGCGAAGCCGCGAAACCGGATAAACCGGCTACGGCTCCTATCAACACTGAAAAATTAGATAAGCAGCTGCGCGAAATGCGCCGCGCTGCCCAAACTAAGATTGTTTAACCCTTAAAAAGTTTTTTCAGCAATGAAGAAAAAAACTATCAATGTTCGTGAACTGGTAGAGCGTTACCAGGCGAACTGCGAGCGCATTAACGCTATTGCTGACGCGTGCGAGACTGAGCAGCGCGAACGCACAGAGGCTGAAACCACAGAGTTTGAGACCCTGGCACGCGAAAACCAGCTGCTTACTATGCGTATGCAGGCAGCAACGGCCGAACACCTGCGCGAGAACCCCAACGCCGTGGCTGACGCCGAACAGCTGATCCGCGAGAACGTGAAGAACGGCCGCCAGACCGAAATTACCCTTATCCACGAAAGGGAATTTACCGGTATGATGGTTTCTGATGCAAACAGCGGCGGTATTATCCCGCTGAACGTGCAGGATTTCATCAAGCCGCTGGTTGAAGGCTTTATCCTGGATAAGGTGGGCTTGCCTATGCCTACCGGCCTTGTGGGCGATTTCGTTTGGCCGATCTACGACCTGGCAGAAGCCACGATCGCCGGCGAAGGCGTCGAACTGTCCGACAGCAAAATTAACCTGTCGAAGCTTACTGCTACGCCGGAACGTATCGGTATCGCTATCCCTGTTACCAACCAGGCTATCAACCAGTCTGCCGGTCTTATCGAAATGCTTGTCAAGACTGTTATGCCGCAGGCCGTGGCCCAGCTGCTTAACAAGATTGTCTTCGGCCTTGCGAAGGCCAGCGGCGCTTCCAACCTTATTGGCCCTTACGCTCACATTATGAGCAAGGCCGCCAAGACCGCAGCCGGGCAGACCCTTTCCGACGAAGAAAAGCGTTACGCTGACCTTATCAGCGTCCACGAAACGCCCAGCTTCGCTGACCTCAACGCCGGTATGAAAGCTAAGGTACTGGAAACCGGTATCGAAGGCGCCCACCTGTGCTGGGTTATGACAAAGAGTATGCAGGCCGTATTGGAAGGTACGCCGATCAACGAAAACGGCGTCTTCGTGCCTATGGTGCAGGACGGAAAGCTGGCCGGTCTTCCGATCTATACCAGCAACGTTATGCGCAAGGCCGTTGTGACGTACAAGAACTCCACCTACAGCGAAGGTACCTGCACCTGGGCTGCTACCACCGCAGTGGACGAACCGGACTACGAAGTGGTCGTTACTCCGAACGGCGAAGCCGCCGCACTGGCTGCGCTGAACTGCACCGCCAGCAACAAGGTTGTGAAGATCACGACCGTTACGGAATACGTCGGTTTGGGCGACTGGGCTTACCAGCCTATGGGTCTGTTCAACGCCTTGCGTTTCGTCGTTGACCCGTACAGCCAGGCCCGCAAGGACGCCGTGGACTTCGTGCTGAACTGCGACTACGCCACCAAGACCCTGCGCCCGGAAGCCTTCCTGCTGGCTGCTGCCAACACCGCTAACCCGGCACCCGCTGCCGACGTGCGCGCAGACGACGCTGCTAATAAGATCGCTGACGCTATCGCCAATGCTATTGCAGAGGCTTTGAAGTCTGCGTAATCCACCTACTGACGTAGAACGGACTAAAGTTTAAGATTATGGCCCACGTAGCGACACTGGTACTGTTTAAGAAGCACGTACGCGCCGACGACTTTGACGGCGACGACGATTACCTGTACCACCTGCTGGACGCAGCGGAAGAAACCGTACTGCGTGCCACCAACAGGACGGAAGACGAATTAAAGGAAATCGGCGGCGGCGAAATTCCGCACGGCATTATACAGGCTATCTTTATGCTGGGCGCGCACTGGTATAACCAGCGCGAAAGTGTCAGCACCGTGCAGATGCACGAAGTACCGGCGTCGTTACAGGCCCTAATCAAACCCTATCGAAAACTTGCGGACTAATGCAGGCGGGACGTATGAAATATCGAATCACGCTGTTGGAACCTGTGCGCCAGGTTTCCCCCTTCGGCGACGAAACCGTTAACTGGACACCCAGGAATACGGTACACGCTGAAAGGGTCAGAACTTCTGGCCGTCGCAGCGACGAAGTGGGCGAACACTTCCCGGATTACAGCGTGGAATTTAACATACGCGACGCGCATACCGTCGGCGAAAACTGGCGGGTGCAGCAGGTGGGCGGCTATCTGTACACCGTGACTAACATTATTCCGAATCTTGACAGAGGGTACCAGACTTTAGTCTGCGTGCGGGTAAACGAATAGCAGGAAATGGGCTACAGCTACGATGATAGGAACCTACAGCGGCTTTTCGCTGAAATGGAACCCGAAAAGCGGTTGAAAGCGCTTAAGGGTGGCTTTCGCAAGGAAGCTAACCAGGTGCGTAAGGCGGCTGTTAACAACCTTCGTAGCACTACGATTAACACAAAGACCGGATTGGAAAGCGGTATTAGGGCTAAGGTTTTCAAGCGCCGTGCGGGTTTTACTGTCACGATCGCTGCGCGAAAGGCCAACAAAGCCGGTGGTAAAGCCTACGGTTTTCATACCAACAGATTTGACCAGGAAAAACCTGTACTGATCTGGGCCGAAGGCGGTACCGAAGAACGTTACACCAAATCCAACTTTGGAAAGCACACCCGCCGGTTTGCTTTTCGGCGTCGGGCAAGACACCGTACAGGCCGTATGAAACGGTACGGCTTTATGTTCAAGACCCGCGCCGAAGTTATGGGCCGTGTAGAACAAGACCTGCGTAACGAAGTATTCGCAAGCGTCGAAAGAGTAGCAAAGAAGTATGGCTGCCAATAAGACTTCATTAAGTGCCGGTGCCATTATCCGGGAAGTCCTGCTGGAAGACGCCGCCGTGGCGGCGAAGACCAGCAAGGTATTTCCGGTCGTTACAGACCAGGCGATATTGCCGTACATACTGTACCGGCGTGCCGCTATGTTTCAAAGTCCGGTAAAGTCCGGCCCTGGCGCCGACACCGTGCAAATTGAAGTGATCTGCTTTGCTGAATCCTACCAAGAAAGCGTGGAACTGGCCGAAGCCGTACGCGCTGCGCTGGATAACCTGCGCGACGTGGAAACGAACGACCACACGCTGCAAATGCGCAGTTGCACGCTGACCGATAGCGAAGAAGCCTGGCAAGACGACGCTTATTTGCAGTCACTTGTCTTTACTGTAAAAATCTAACAACTAAAAACGTATACTACTATGCTTCCTACTTCTGGCTACATTAACGGTAGCGATATTTTGCTGAGCGTGGGCGGCAAGGCTGTTGGTCACTGCACCAACCACACCCTTACGTTTAACAGCGAGACCAAAGACCGCGCGGTTAAGCCGGTCGCAAGCGCCGGTTATGCTTCCGGCCTGTGGAAAGGCAAAGGTATTACCGGCCTTTCGATCTCCATTTCCGCAGAAGGACTGCGGTACTACGGCGAAACTGAAAACGGCTTCGACGAAATCGCTGCCCAGTGGGGCGTCGGTCAGTCCGTCCAGGTTAAAGCTTTCCAGCGTGAGGGCGACGCAAGCCCTTACGTGCAGGGTAATTTCGTTATTACTTCCATTGAGGAAGGCGCACCGTCGCAGGACGACGCAACGTACAACGTTTCGCTGGAAAGCGACGGCGAACCCGATATGTACCCCGGCAAGAATGGCGGTCTTATCAACCTCAACGTGCGCAACATTAAGCTGGTTGTCGGCGATAAGTTTACGATTCTGCCCGCTGTCCTGCCCAACAACGCTTCTGTTACCTACAGCAGCAGCGCGTCTGCGAAGGCGTCCGTTACCAGCGGCGGCGTAGTTACCGCAGCGCAGGCCGGTAGCGCCGTTATCACCGGTAGTATTACCGTGGACGGCAAGACCTACACCGACACTTGCAACGTTACTGTTGTGGCGGCTTAACCTAAACCTGTCTTTCTATGGCAAAGATAGAAGTAACTATCAATGGCGAAGCATACCCCTGTCGTCCTACGATGGGGGCTATGCTCCGTTTCAAAGAGCAGACCGGTAAGGAAATTACCGAAATGGACGGCAGCAGTTTTACCGACCAGGTTGTATACCTGTACTGCTGCGTAAAATCGGCCTGCGCGCGTGAAAAAAAGCCGTTTGAAATGTCGTTGATCGAATTTGCGGATAGCATCGAACAGGACGAAATGGCTAACTGGCTTAAGAACCAGGAAGGCGACGCGCAGGAATCCGGCAAAGGGGAAGACGCCCCAAAAGCGTAAAGCCCGTCGGTATCTACGATCTGCTGGGCCTTGCACTTGGCCGAATAGGGTTATCGCGCGACGATTTCGCCGCGCTGCTGCCGGAAGAATTTGTAGCGGTTTGTGAAAGCTGGCGTATCGCGCAAGACGAAGCCAGTAAAGCGGAGTGGGAACGTATGCGAATACTGGCCACCATTTCTGTACAGCCGCACGTAAAAGGCAAGCTAACCCCGCAGAAACTGTTGCCGCTGCCGTGGGATCGTAAGAAACTACAGGCTATGCGGAACGAAGACGCGCCGAAGTTGTCAAGAGACGAACAGCGCGCACGCTTTAAGGAACTGTTACACCGCACTGGAGAGGATTAGCAAAAATGGCTGGCAAAAGCACTATATCTATCACTTTCAAGCTGGACGGCGACGGCAAGGGTTTCAAGGCCCTTTCCGCTGACGCCGAAGGCTTGAAAAAGGTTATTACCGCGTCCGTAGTTGAGGCCCAGAAACTCAACAAGTCTTTAATGGATTGGAGCCTGTCGGTACAGGCGATCGGGCAGGTAAGCAATGCCGTTACCCAGCTTAACAATACCTTCCAGGCTATAACCGGCGAAAGCAACGATTTCTACAAAGCTATGCGCGCCGCCAACACTATGGCGGGCAAGGACGCGGCGGGCTTCAAGCAAATGAAAAGCCAGGTAGCCGACCTGGCAAAGGTGCTGCCGATAGCACGCGACCAGCTGGCTAACGGCTTGTACCAGGTAATTTCTAACGGCGTCCCGGAAGACAACTGGCTGTCCTTCCTGGAAGCGACCGCCAAAGCGTCTATCGGCGGTCTTGCCGACCTCAACCAGGCCGTGACCGTAACGGCTACGATCATTAAAAACTATGGTCTGGCCTGGGAAGACGCGGGCAGCATCCAGGACAAAATACAGATGACTGCCAAGAACGGCGTTACGACCTTTGAACAGCTGGCCGACGCCCTGCCTTCCGTGGCTGGTAGTGCTGCGCAGCTGGGCGTTTCCATAGACGAACTTATGGCGGTATTTGCCACCTGTACAGGTGTTACCGGCAATACCGCCGAAGTGTCTACCCAGCTTAGCGCCGTTCTGAAATCCCTTATCAAGCCGTCTACGGAAGCCGCTAAGGCCGCAGAAGCTATGGGCATCCAGTTTGACGCGGCCAGTATCAAAGCTGCCGGTGGCCTGGATAATTTCTTGAAGGAATTAGATAAGACCATTACCGAATACGCGGCCCGAACCGGCGAACTTAGTGAAACGATCTACGGTAATCTGTTTGGTAGCGCCCGCGCCCTGCGTTTGCTTACGTCGTTGACCGGCGAACAGGCAGATAAGTTTACTGAAAATATCGGCGTTATGGCCGATAGCGCCGGTAGCATTGACCAGGCTTTTGAAGAAATGGCCAGCACCGGCGAAGCGGCAGCGCAGAAGCTTAAAAACAAGTTTGCTGGTGTAACGGATGCTATCGCAGGTATGGGCCGCACAGCTGCGCCCATAATGTCGTTTTCGGCAAACGTGCTGGTGTCTGTCAATAGCGTACTGACGCTGACCAAGACACTGAAAGCCCTTAACCTTGCCCAGGCAGCCACGAAGACCGGCACGGTAAGCCTTACGGCCGTTATGCGTCTTTCTGGCCTTAGCACGGATAAAGCGGCCCAGGCGGTACGCATACTGACTATGCGTAATAAGAGTGCTGCCGCGTCTGCCGTGGCGCTTAAAATTGCTATGCGCGGGTTAATGACCGTTACCGGCGTGGGCCTTGCGATCGCGGCCGTTACTGCCATTATCGAAGCGTTCGCCAATAAGTCCAGCGAAGCCGCCGACAAAACCGATTTGTTGGCCGACGCGGAAGCCGCCTTTAAGTCCAAGTTTGCCGAAGTCAAAACGGCAATGGACGATGAAATAAAGAAGCTGGGCGAACTGATCAAGGCTAAGCAAGACACGGCGGCTGCCGTGGCTGACCTCAACACCAAATACGGCGAAATCTTCGGCACGCACAAGACCGCTGCCGACTGGTACGATACCCTTACTACCAAATCGAAGGACTACGCCACCCAGCTGGCCTTTGAGGCAAAGGCGGCCACCCTTAACGCCAAGATCGCAGAAAACGCCGCGCAAATCCATATCAACGCCGAAAAAATGCGGCGTATGGCCGAAGCTGGGCAAGACAAAAAAATGGTCACGCCGGTTTATGGTTCTGTAGCCAGTGGAGCTGAAATGTACGGTACGCCGTATGAAACGGAAACCGACGAATACAAAGCTTTGCGTTTGGCTTCTGAAAATTTGGCCAGAGAAAACGAAACGCTGGGTAAAGAACTGGGTATCGTGGAAGGCGCGGCGAAGAAATACGCCGACAGCGTGAAAGGCGCGGGCGATGCTGCCAGTACCGCCGCTAAGGAAGTGACTATAGCGGAAATGAACCTTAACCAGGTTAAGGCGAAGTTGGAAGCCAATGAAAAGGAAGGCGCGGCCACCACTGACGCTAAGCGCCTTGCCCAGTTGAAGGCTGAAAACCAGCAGTTGCAGGCCCGCAAAAAGACGTTGGAAGCTATGCAGGGTTTGGATAAAGGCGGCAGCAGCCGTACCGCCGTGGCCAATCCTAAGACCCTGCAAGAACTGTCTACCAACATTGATATTTACAGAAAGAAGCTTACCGGCGCCGATACGGCAGAGCAGCGCGCAATCCAGGCGCAGATCCAGGCGTGGACGCGGAAGAAAGAGGCTATAGAATTGGCCCAGAAGGCCGCCGAAGTGCCGGTAGAGATAAACAGTATACAGGACGTTACCAAAGCCCTGGAATACCTGCGCGCGAAACGGAATACCGCTGCTGCGGAAGAACTGGAAAACATAAACCGCGAAATAGCCGCCTACGAAATGATACAGGCGATTATGGAACGGCCGTCCGAAATCAACAGCCTTTCCAGCCTCAAAGATATAGACCGCGAAATAGCTTTCCAGCGGAAGCGGCGCGAATACGCGCACGGTGCCACTGTTGCAGAAATTGACGAAGAAATAGCCCGCCTGGAACGCCTTAAGGCGGCCAGCGAAAACGCGGGCGTGCTGGCTATACCCAATGACCAGTTGAAGACTTACGACCAGCTTAACGCCAAGCTGGCGTACTATAAATCCCTGCTGAATAATGCGACGAAAGAAGAACGCGCCGGTATTCAGCAGCAGATCACTGCCCTGGAAGAACTAAAGCAGGCGTGGGACGACGTGCTGGCAGAAGCTAAGAAGCCCGCCGATATTTCCCAGCTGAACAGCATAGAAAAACTGGACGCTGCCATATCGTATTACAGCGCCCTGCAAAAGAAGGTTGGCGCCGACGAAGTGGCTACGATCCAGCGGACGATTAACGCCCTGGAAGCGAAGCGCGCTGCATTGCAGCGCGGCGCGGATATAGCCAAAGCCCAGCAGGAAGTAGCGCAGATCAGCGGGCTTTCCAGCCGCGAATTTAAGCTGGAAATCCGCAGTATCGGGTTTGAGCAGCTGACCAGTAAGATACGTGAACTTCGCCGACAGCTCGCTGACCTTAACAACCCTGTTACAGCGGAACAGCGCAAGGATATTGAAGCGCTGATAGCTACTTACGAAAGCTGGCGCGCCGTTGCAGCAAATTCTTTTGAAACCTACCGCAACGGCTGGGCTGGCATAAAGGATATTGGCAGCGGTATTCAGAGCATTACAGACGCCCTGCAAGGCAACGGCGACGCCTGGCAGAAGGTTTCGGCTATCGTGGACGGCTTTTTCAGCATAATGGAAGGTATCAAGTCTATTATAGCCATTATCCAGATACTGACGGCCGCGACGGAAGCCCACACCGTGGCGAAGGCTGCGGAAGGTGCAGCCGTGGCCGCTGAATCCAGCGCGGAAGTAGCGGCAGGATCGCAAAAGGTAGCGACCAACGCGGCGGTGTCGGCGTCTAATATCGCGCTGGCCACCACCAACACCCTTGCCGCCGGTTCGGGTGCTGCGTCTTCCGTGGCCAGCATACCGTACGTCGGCCCTATCCTGGCTATCGCCGCTTTGGCCAGCGTGGTGGGCGCTATCCTGGCTATCCCGAAGTTTGCGTCCGGCGCGATCGCTTACGGCCCTACGTTGGGTTTGTTCGGCGAATACGCAGGCGCCAGCAGTAACCCGGAAGTGGTGGCGCCGCTGGATAAGTTGCGCGATCTAATGCAGCCGGAAGAATTTGCAGGTAAGGTTCGGTTTGAAATTGAAGAACGCACCCTGGTGGGCTATTTGGAAAGGGCTACGAACTTAAGACGACGCAGTTAGTATGGCAAAGTATCTACGATATGCAGGCGAATTTCTAAGCCGCGCCGGTATTACCTGGCGCGTGGAAATTTTGCAGGAAGCCGCGCAGGCGTTTGCCACCGTCGGCGATCTTACCTTTGAGGCAGACCGGCCGCTGACGATAGAGTGGCGCAAGCGTGATAAGGAAGAACCGATCTGCGGTAGCGTGGCCACTATCCGCGTTGAAAGTCCGGGCGACCGCACGTACGAAGACCTGTACACTATCGAAGTGGGCAAAATTCGTATGGACGTGTACCGGGCCGGTACCCTTTTCTGGTCTGGCGCGCTTGATCCGGAATTTTACGAAGAACCTTACGAAAGGGCGGCTAACTATCCGGTGCAGCTTATCTTTTCGGACTTCGGTATACTTGACCGGCTGAAATATAATTTGGCTGATATGCAGACGGCCTACGGCATCCTGTCTGACGCGCTGGCGCGTAGCACGATCAATTATACCAGCGTTGACCAGTCAATGATCAGCACCTATATCGGCGACGCCAAACTGACGCTTGGCAGCCTGCGTATGCGTAGTGATAATTACTACGATGAAGACGGCGAAGCCAGTAGCCTTAAAGAAGTGCTGGAAGGCATCTTGCAGCCGCTTGGCCTGCGTATGGTACAGCGTAACGGCCGTATATGGGTTTACGACCTCAACGGCCTGTATAACCTTGCCCAGCAGGCCCAGATAGTCTGGAACGGCAGCAGGCAGACTATGGGCGTGGACAAAGTGGCCAATAACGTAAAGATTACCTGGAACACCTACGCGCAGGGCGGTAAGCAGGGGCCGGAAGACTGCTATACGCAGGAAGTGGATATTAACCGTATCAATATCAACAACACCGACCCGGCCACCTATGGCAACAGCCAGTATTTTAGTTTCCACTACAGTACCGATTTGTTCGACTGGGTGGATGCTACCGACGCCGGGTTTACGCTTTGGCTGTCTCAACTGGGCGCCAATGCTACTTTATACGACAACGGCGTGCGCTTCTTTAAGATCGTGGAGCAAAACGACGGACAGGAAAGCGAAGGCGTGGCGATCTTTTGGACGGCTTATTCTGGTAGCGGCAATAAGCAGCATTGGAGCGAAACGAAGGGCCTTAGACGCGCGCTTTACGGTCTTACCGGTATAACCTGGGCTGCCATTGGGGAACCTAACCTAATAAGCCTGCTGGGCGGTACACTGGCCAGTTGCGGTGCGAAGCTGTTTGGCAGCAGCAGCGTATGGCTGCCGCCGGTGGATAATCCCGGAAAACTGCTGCTACGTGTCACGCTGCCTATGCTTATGGACTGCCGCTTTAATCCCTTTGAAAGCGCCAGCAACCTTATTGACGGCTGCAACCAGGAAAAGTGGTACAAGCTGTGGGAAGAACGCGGCAATTTCGTATACGTGCCGGTTACGTTGAAATTCCAGCCGGACGGCAGTAATACCGTTTATTGCTGGTCTAACCGTACCGTGGTGGCCCGCGATCACAACGGAAACCCGGTAAAGACGTTGGAAGACACGTACGGCAGCTGGTCTGTGTATAACGCTGCAAATGACGACGCGCCGACAAATTGGGGCTATCTGTGCTACTGGGATAAGAATAACGACGGCAAGGTAAGCGGCGTGCTTGGGTGGAAGACCAACCGGCCCGGCAAGAATACCTACGTAGGCAAGATTACTACTTTGTTGAAGGAAGCGAAGGACGGCCAGTACGTGCCGTACCCTACCAGCGGACGCGGCGGCCGCCTGTGGCTTGAAGTGCGTAAGGGTGGTTGGATTATCATAGATGATAGTACGAACCTGCCCAGCAGCGGCAGCACCACGAACCCGAAAGACCTTTGGTACAAGATAAGCCAAATTCTGTTCAAGCTGCCGCAGTTTGAGATCGTGAACCGCCAGCAGTTTGATATGGAAGTGAACACCGACGACGTGGAATACCAGGCCGAAATCAATGGCGCGGCGAAAGAGGCCATAACGATTGACACGATTTGCGGCACCCACAAAGACGGTGTACCCACGGCGCGCGGCGCGTACTTCAACAATAACAACGGCGCCCAGTTGAACCAGTTTACCAGGGCGGGCCGCACTACGCAGGCCGAAGAACTGCTGATAGGAACCCTGTATAGCCAGTATGCCCAGCGGCGCACTACACTGGACGGCGAAGCCGAACTGCCTACCGGCGGTTTGAAGGTGTTTACTGAACAGAACCAGGGCGAAAAACTTTTCCTTATGCGCGGCGAAGTTATGGACGTTATTACAGATACGTCCGACGCTTCGCTGGTGGAACTGCGCCCGGACGAATACGATAAAGCAGACTAACGCGATATGGCAGAAAAGGAATTTACCCTGCAAACCAACCTGCGCACGGCGCGGCCCCGCAGCAAGCGGCTGCGTGAACTTGGCGTGTCTGGTGGTACCGGTAGCGGCAGCACCGTGGTAAATGTTTCCGGCGGCGATACTCCCGCCAGCGGCGACGGCCATACGCACGCCAATAAACCGGCGTTGGATGCTATGAGCATTGACGCTGACGGCTACGAATACATTACCAGGCTTGTAGAAGTTACAGACCCGGAAACCGGCATAACGACTACTGAAAGTGTAACGGAAAAGGTAAAGGCTGGTTATGCCGACAAAGCTTACGATCTTGCCGACGACAGCCCGGTAGCCAATAAATTTCTGTCGAAGATTGCCGACGACGTGGCCGCCGGTAAAATCACTTTCCAGCAGGGGTTAATCGCCGTCGGCATTTCGGTATTTCAGAGTGAAGCCCAATTTGGCACTTTCGTGCGTAGCCTGTACGGCGGTACCGGTGCTGGCATAGACCCGCAGGGTAACGCAGAATTTGAAAGCGTGCGCGTGCGCACTTACTTTGAAGCCGTTGAACTGATCATTAACAGGCTGTCTGCGATAGAGGGCGACCAGCTGCTGACGGAAGCAGACACGATTGACAGTATAGACGATCTGGGTAACGGTTCGTATGGCTTGCACCTTCACAGCAAGTACGAAGGCTACTTTACCGCGCAGGCCGTCAACAACGTTGTTAAGGGTATCGTAAACAACCTGGGCGCGGCAGCGCTGGGCGTAACGCAGAGCGTGGGCGCCGGTGTGCAAATGTACACTTCGTGGTTTAGGGTAAACAGCGTGAACCCGGCCAGTAATTACATAGAAGTTACTATGTACCCGGACGCGCAGGTACCCAGTGGCCACAATTACCCGCCGTGCGAACTTATGAAAATCGCGCGTTGGGGCAATGCCACTGATACCACCCGCCAAAGCTGCCTGTATCTGTCTTCCACGGAAGGCCGTATCGTGCATCTAACCGGCGTAACAAGGCCGATTATTTCCAGCGCGAATTACGGCGCTTCCTTCGGTAAGGTGCCGGACTTCCTGCGGGCAATGGATTTGCCGATAAATCCGAACCAGGACTACGTTTACGCGCGCGGTTTGATCGTGCAGGATATTATACGCATAGACTACCAGGGCCTGCCGATTGTCGAATACGTAGACCGTGGCCAGTATGACCCGAACGCCACGTACTATAATTCCACGCTGAACCCTGTTACCGGCATTTACGAAACGTCAGACGTCTGGTACCTGGGCTGCAAGTGGCGCTGTATGACTACCGGCACGCAGACGCCCCCGGCGTGGGATAATTTGGACTGGGCTATGGTTGAGGGCAACCCGGAATTTACCGTGGAGTTTGCCGACACCGATTACCTGTTTGATCCAGACCGTTTCGCCGTTACGCTGCGCATTATTGCTAAGCTGTACAACCAGATTATTACCGATGATATTTTGCCCGCTGACGTGGTTTGGACGCGCTACAGCGAAGACCAGCAGGGCAACCCGCGTACGGCCAGTGACAACGCTTGGGCGCTGCGCCGGGCCGGTGCTGCGCCGGGCGGCATTATCGGCAAATCAATAGACCTTACGATAGCGGATTGCGACCTTAACGGCTATATCCCGCCGGTGCTTCGTTTTACGGCCACCGTTACCCTGCGCGACGGCGCGGAACCGGCGGCCACTGACAGCGCAAATTTTGAACTATAGATATGAAAACAAGACGCTTTGACTTCAACTTCAAGCCGCTGCAACTGAACATTACTATTTCGGTTGAAGGCAGCGTGCCGGATAAGCAGAACTACAACGCCGACGCGGATGAATTTACCCCGGATTACACGCTTACGCCGCTGATCCTGCAACCGCGTGTCAGCCGCCTGGATAAGGACGAACAGGTAAGCCCCGGCAACGTAAACACCCTGCTTACGAATATACGGTGGTATCAAATCCTCAACGGCGTACGCACGCAGATTTTGGCCGCAGATACCGACTACGAAATAACCGCCAGCGGTGGGCAGGCCGGGCGTATCAAGGTAAAGAAGAACGCACAGCCCGAATTTCCTATTACCCTGGAATTTTACGCCGAATACGTGGATTCCCGCACAAACCAGGTGTCGGTTATCCACGCTACCCATATCGTGAAGTGCAGCAATTCCACGGTGTATATGCCAGAACTGCTGCTGGATGCTGCCGACCAGACGATATACAACCCGCTGAACGACCCGGACAGCCAGACGGTACACGCCAGCCTGCGCGTAGGCGCGGCAGAGTGCCTGGCGGCCAACCGGCAGTTTGTCTGGGAAGTGCTGCGCGATAACAACACGTTTACGGAAGCCGGAACCGACAACAGCGATTATTGGCTTAGCATATCGAACGACGGAACGGCCCTTACCGTGAACCGCAAGCTTATGGGCGGCCAGCAGATTATCCGCTGCCGGGCCAAGTACGATATAGAAGGCAACCCCGGCAGCGTTACGCTGAACGACGCGGCGCCTTCCGCTATCGTGGCTTTCGTGCGGCGCATACCCAAATACGAATACGAAATAGTGGGCCTGCCGGTTGATATTCCCGCCGGTATACTGTATATCTATCCGGAAGTGTCTATCTGGGACGTCAACGGCCCTGTGGGTACGCCCGAAAGAATCCTGCTGCCTATCTGGTATATCGGCACGAACAGGGCCAACGGTACACCGGCCAGTTACGCGGTAGCGGCCCACGGTTACGCGCCCGCAATCCCTACTACGGCGGTAAGCGACCTGTACGGCGCCGTGGTGGGCGTGGACGTGAAAGACCCCGGCCCGCTGGTGCCGTGGAAGGATTACGACGAAAGCGTATTCAAGGACGCCGACGGCGCAGTATTTCTGATCAAGTAATAACGCACTAATTATAGGAACTATGGCACGTTACATTAAAGCAAATCCCAAAGTGGCCGTCTTTTTGGGTTTGGAAAGAGACCGTAACACGGTTAAGGACGGCAATTACCTTCTTTGGCAAGCCGATATGTTGGCCTTCGGGCCGCTGACCCAGCTTACCGATACCCTTACCCAAATTGGTGGTATAGCCCTGCTGCCGCACGAAGCAAGGCAGGAACAGGACGGCACGGTAACGCGACCGCTGCCGGTGGCCACCGATCCGCGCTTTATCATTGAGACCCAGGAACCGGAAGAAACGACGCCTGTAGACGACGATAACGACGAACCGGTACAGGAATCTGCCCCGGAAGCCGAAAGTCCGGCAGAGACCGAAGAAACGGCCCCTGCGGAAGAACCAGAAGACGATAACCAGGAACCCGCTAACGACGACTAAGCTATGAGCAGCGCTTCAACAACCAGAACTATTAAGTTTATTTCCAAAGCCGGTACCTATACCGCCGTTATTATGTCTCCCAACGGCGACTTGTACCAGGAGTGGGAAGGAACGCAAAACGATATTACGGCGATACGGCCGGATTATGAAACCTTGCAGCCGATCTTGTATTTCGTCTGCACGTCCAGCCGTGTAGCGGAAGGCGTGGCCACCCCGGACGCGATTGATATTTACTTCAACGGCACGAAAATTACCTGGAGTGGAGCCAACAGCACCGGCACGTTTGCGGGCTACTTCCAAAAGATTTCGCCCAGCGGCGACCAGCTGTACTACGGCGTCAAGATTCTTAAGAATATCGCGGCGCTGGCCGGTTACGCTCCGGCGGTTATCAAAATGGAAGCCACGATCAGCTACGGTACGCAGTCTGACACGATCCAGGCCAGCTATACTATTCCTATCCAGCAGGCCACCGGCAGCAGCTACCGTGTCACGATCGGCGCAGGCGATAACAAAAACTTCGTTATTACCGATAAATCCGGCAGCTGCATACTGAAAGCCTACGCCTACCAGTCCGGCAGCGAACTGACGCAAGACCTAACGTATGCCTGGGAAAAAATGGGCAGTAGCGGTTGGGTTACGATCGCTAACCAGACGGCGCGTACTCTTACCGTGGCAGCCGCCGATATTGACACGTACGGCGAATTTCGCGTTACGGTGTATCGCGGCGGCGTAGAGATCGGCAAGGATATACAGGGCGTTATGGATGCTTCCGACCCTTTCGATATTGACCCGCACCCAAGCCCGGAAGATGAAGCCATAACGGAAGACACCAACGGAAACGGTACTGTTACCTATACGCCGGTGGTCGTCAAGCGCGGCACGAATACGCAGGCGCTTAGCACCCTGTTCTACTTCGTGATCAAGGACGCTGCGGGCGTCTACCTCAACAGCCAGGCAGACCGTGAGACACCGGCGGCCAGTAAGGCCGTTACCCGCGCGCACTGCTTGCAGGCTGGTGGCGACGTGTCTATTACCATTACTTCGCAAAGCTAAGGCGTTATGGGCGTTACCTGTTCAAGAGTAGTTAAATTTATCCGCAAGGGGGTTGGCGTGTTGCACGTAGACGTAGAATATGCCAGCCACACGAACAACACTACAGCCCCTACAAGCGGATGGCAGACTACGGCGCCCGCGTGGGAAAACGGCAAGTATATTTGGTCGCGCACGCACGTAGTCTATGACGACTACACCGATTCGTACAGCGATCCGGTTTGTTTGCCCAGCGGCAAAGGCGTGGTAAGTATTGTAGAACAGTATTACCAGTCTACAAGCGCCACGGCCCTTTCCGGCGGCAGCTGGCAGAACAGCCCGCCTTCCTGGATAGACGGCCGGTATATCTGGACGCGATCGGTTATTACCTATACGGACAATACCACCACTACTACTGACCCGGTTAATTCGACCGGCCAAAGAGGGCAGAAAGGCGAAGACGGCAACGACGGCAACGACGGTAGAAGTATTGCAAGCATTACGGAATACTACCTGGCCACGTCGGCCGGTAGCGGCGTTACCCGGTCTACCAGCGGCTGGACTTCCAGCGTACAGACGATCACTTCGACCAAAAAGTATTTGTGGAACTACGAAAGGATCGCTTATTCGACCGGCAACGACGAATACACAGACCCGCATATTATCGGCGTTTACGGCGATAAGGGCGAAAACGGTACGAACGGCACCAATGGAACCAACGGCACGAACGGTACCGACGGCAGAGGTATTGTCAGTATCACGGAATACTACCTGGCCACGTCTGCCAGCAGTGGCGTTACCCGGTCTACCAGTGGCTGGACTACCACGGTACAAGCCGTGACGTCTACCAAAAAGTACTTGTGGAACTACGAAAAGATTGTCTATACTTCCGGTAACGACAGTTATTCTGACCCGCATATTATCGGCGTGTACGGCGATAAGGGCGAAAACGGAACCAACGGTATTGACGGCGAAGACGGTAGGGGTATTACAAGCATTACGGAATACTACCTGGCCACGTCGGCCGGTAGCGGCGTTACGCGCAATACCAGTGGCTGGACTACCAGTGTACAAACCGTAACGGCCACTAATAAGTATCTGTGGAATTACACGAAGACTTCGTATACTTCCGGCAGTGACACGTACACTGACCCGCATATTATTGGCGTGTATGGCGATAAGGGCGATAAGGGCGATACCGGTAATACCGGCAGCCGTGGCCCTACGCTGCGCGGCCCGCAGGCGTGGAGCGATCTACCTACCTACTATTCCTTCCAGGCTGGCGCCGAAGGCGAAAGCTGGGTGGACGTAGTGCTGTACAACAACAACTACTATGTCTGCAAAAGGGCGCACAGTAAAAGCAGCAGCAATTACCCTGGTAGTACGGCTGATCAGAATTACGGTTATTGGCAGCTGGGCGATAGCATCCAGCTGGTGGCTACGAAAATCCTTTTGGCGACCTATGCCCTGGTAAAGAATCTTGGCGTAGAGGCCATAGATATGCGCGATGCCAACAATAATATACTGTTCACAGCTAAGGACGGCGCGGTAACGTGTAAAACCGGTACTTTCCAAAACATTGACGTTCAAAGCGGTACTGTCGGTGGCTTTGAGATTGGCCAAGACTACATAGGTGCTGGCGGCGCTTCCGGCTATTGGGCGCGTATGACGAAATCGGGAATTTTAGCAGTAGGTTATGGCAGTAGCAATTACGTGTATATAGACGCCCACTCTTACAATGACGGTATATTGGTTGGCGCCGGTCACACAAACGCTATCAAAGTAGAAGGCGGTATGTTTGCCGGGTTGAGGCCAAACACCAGGCGTACTACGTCCAGCAGTGTAACTTTGGATATTTACGACTTCAACGTAGTCTTAGGAAATTCCAATGGCACTACAGTTTCACTTCCCGCAAACCCTTCTTCATATTCTAAAGGCCAAACGTATTTCCTGTACAACGAAAATGCAAAAAGCCTTCAAATCAATCCGAACGGCAATACGGTAAGGCACAAAGGCGATGACAATACCAGCACGTTTACTGTGTTCAGTAGTCGCGGTCTTGTGGTGCTGACGTATACCGGTTCGATTTGGATTTGCAGCGCACACAATGAAGATTAACCCATAAATAATAAGCTTATGACTTTAATAGCAAAATTACTTAGCGGTCAGCCCGCTACAGTCAACTTTGCCAGCGGCGAAAAGCTGGTTAAGGTAGACGCACAGGGTAACGTTACCCTTATCACGCCGGACAACCTGCGCAACGTTATGCTGGGTAACAACAGCCTTGACGCCCTGGAAGACGGTATCTTTATTATGACGCACCGTAAAAGCGACAATTACCCGGTTATGTACAAACCGCACAAATGGACTGCCCAGCAAGCCGCAGGCGAAATTGCCGACGGCGTGGTGGTTGTTGAGGGCGGCAAAGTGCTGGTCGTCGCGCCTACGGAGTGTGACAGCGCCGGGTTGCTTTGGTCTTCTGCTGCCGTCAGCGGCGGTGGTACTACAACCAGTGACCGTATTACCGCGTACAGCGACTGGGCCGGTAAGGCGAACACTACGGCGCAGCTGACGCACGCAGAGTGCCAGGGCGCAAGCTACGCGCCGGGCTTCTGTGCAGCCTACAGCCGCACCAACGCGAACGGCTACGGCCTTAC
>Ga0265298_10000994_pt1 | contig 42038 bp, 27 predicted proteins | sample AusTroGonzalo_MG_3_FD_193486 | JGI IMG/M metagenome (GOLD analysis project Ga0265298, IMG submission 193486) | Bovine rumen microbial communities from tropical cattle in Woodstock, Queensland, Australia - Gonzalo_01 | ecosystem: Host-associated > Mammals > Digestive system > Stomach > Rumen ... | reverse complement strand
GCCGACTGGCGGGCTTATCTCCTTCCATCCGTTCGGTTCGGCACCCTGCAGCACCCGAGCGGAGAGCCCTGCAGCGTGGCCTGCTAAATTATGCCTCGGCGCTCAGCAGACATCGGCGCTTCGACATCGCGGCCGTTAATTAGGCGGCGAGAGCGTAATCGTTGTTCGCAATTACTTTTTGTCCTCGTTTTTTACGTGGCCAACGAGGATCCACGACGCGCGATCTGACCTCAACATGTCCCGTCGAAACCGGATCACCCCCATCATGGGGAATCATAAACTTGGCTCGGGCGGCTGGATTCGAACCAGCGACCAATTGATTAACAGTCAACTGCGCTACCACTGCGCCACGCCCGAATGGTCAAGTGGCGCGTATTATATCAAAAGTGGCACCTCGCGCGCAAGGGGGCTATTTGCAAATTTTGAGCCAGACGCGAAGAAGCTCGGAGTCGCTCCACGCCTGGGCCGCACAGCCCTTCTGGGCATGCGGCGCGTCGCCGTCGGCATTTTCGCTCACATGGCAGATGCAGCCCGCGTTGAGATTCTCGACAGACGACGCGAGAAGCGAAAGCGCGGACTCGCGCAAACACGCGCCAATCTTGACAAGCGCCTCGGCATAGAGCGGGAACACCCAGCCCCAAACCGTTCCGTTGTGGTATGCGGGCTTGCGCTTCGTGTCCTCGTCGCCAGCATAGACGCCGCGATATAGCGGATGCTCCGAATTAAGCGACCGCATGCCGCCGGGAACGACGAGTTCCTCGGTCGCAAGCAGTATTGACGGATCGTCAATGATGCCGAGCGTAATCAGGAAAAGCTGGTTCGGGCGAATCGTATCCTCCGGCTCCGCATGGGCGGCGGCTTCTCCGTTCGGCGCCGCGAGGCAGTCGAAGTAGCCCGGCGCGTCCTTGCGCTTGAAGAGCCGCTTCAGCGAATCGAGCGCCTTGTCCGCGAGTTCGCCGCGGCCGAGGAACTTAAGAGCGGAAATCCAGAGCGCCTGTATCTCGACGGGATAGCCGATGCGCGGCGTGCACGCCGGATAGTTCGTGTCCATCCACGTGAAATGAGACGGCGACCAGACGAGCGCACTTTCATTGTCGACGTGGATTCCGTTAGGCGTGCCCTTGATGTAATTGTCGACTATAGACTCGCACGTCTTCTTGAGCGCCGTCATCTGGTTCGCGCAGCCCGCCTCGCATATCTCCTGTACGCAGCGAATGAACCAGAGCTGCGCGTCAGTCGTGTCACGATTGCCGGCGGTGTTGCCGTAGATGATGTTCGGGAGAGTCCCATTCTCCTCAAACGCGGCAAACGCCTTCAAGATGCGGACGGAATCGGTGATCTTGCCCGCGGCAATCATGCCGCGCATGAAGATGAAGGTGTCGCGCCCCCAGTCGAGGAACCACGGATAGCCAGCAATCACCGTCTTGAGGTCGTCGCGCTTTACGATAAAGAGGTCGAGCGATCGAGCGAGGACTTCTGGAACAGGTGCCGTCACGACGGACGGCAGCTGCTCGGCGCACCACCTGAACGGCGCGGCGGATTTGCCGCGGTTGGAATCAGCTTCATAGACGCCGGTCATGACAACCGCTTCGCCTACCTTGAGGTCTGCGGATATCCAGCCGGGGCTGTAGAGGTCGCCCGATCCGTCCTGCCCACGCGCGGCCTCCTCGGAATGGGGAACGCTATAGGACCACTGCGGCTCATGGTGGTACGCGCCATTCTCCACCGTCATCTCGAACTTGCCTTCGTAAGGCGCAAAGGAGAAACCGCTTCCCATGTCGCGCGTCTTCGCCGGAAAAAGTTCTTCGAGCCCCGCGTAGGCCTTTGTCGTAGAATGGAAGCTCCTCCATTCGATGTCGGGACGAAAGACTATCCGCACCTGGTCGCCAACGTCGTTGTCGCCGCGCTCATAGCGCGTGACGACGAGCCGTGCGGCATTCCTGCCCTCGGCAAGCGTGAGCACAAATGAGAACGAGGCGGAATGACCCATGCCGCACGGAACGAGGAAATCCCAGCGCGCGCCGCGCCCCGCCGGGTCTGCGGTGAAGGACGTCACGCACTTCGCGTCGATCTCGCGCGTGTATCCCTCGCGCTGAAGCCAGCAGCGCGTGCGCGCCCAAAGGTTCAGCCGGTCTGACGGCACGTTCGGATTCGGGTTTACCGCGAGAATCGCGTCGTACTGGCTTGCGATGTCGCCCCAGCCGAGACGCACCTGAGACGCAGCGCCCGCGCCATTGGAAAGAATCGTTCTGTACTCGGGATGCTTGCGCACCTCGTCGCCTGTCAGGACAAGCTTCGCCGCGGCGAGCTTTGGCGTCGGCGGGACGAGAAACTTTGCGCTCGTCCGCTTCGCCTTGCCCTCGGGATAGACGACGACCATTATCTCAAGTTCGCGGCAATGAGTGCCGTCGCCCTTGTAGTGCGGCGCATCGAACATCGCCACGTGCCGCCGCCCGTCGGGGCGAGAGCGGTACACCCTGAGCGTCTTGCCTGTCTCGGGATCGATGAGCCGCACTCTAAAATGACATTCGGCAGAAACCTCCACCCATTCGTTCTCCGGAACGCATACGACGCGGTGGAGATCGCGCGGGAAAACCCAGTGGAAGGAGGGTTTAAGGGTCTGAGGGTCTGAGGGCTTGAGGGTTTGAGTTGGACGCGACTTCGCATGGACAGCCGAAGTGACAAGGCAGAGAACCTCGCCAGGAGTCAGCGGCACAGGACCCGAGGTCTTGACCTTGCGCTCAGAAAGCAAGTCAAAGGCCTCGCCGTAGGGAAACGCCGCGCGATCCCAGTCGATCATCGCCGGCGCACCGCAGTCGAGGTTGGCGAGCACAAGCACCTGTCTGCCGCCTACTTCTTCGCCGCCTTCGCGCACGACCGCAAGCGTATTGCCCTCGCCGCGCGTGACGAGCGAGAGGCGGCTCGCGCCGGAGAAAGTCGGATCGCTTCGCAAGATATGATTGAGCTTCGCGATCAGGTCGACCATGTTCGATTCGCTGTTCCATGCGAGGTCGTTCTTGCCGTGGACGTCGATCTTCTCGCGGCAGAACCATTCCACGCCGTTCGCGATTCCCCATGCACCCTGCCAGGAGAGAAGCGCCGCAAGCTGCACTCGAAGCCGAGCATACGTCTCGCCCTTCTTCGCCAAGCGGTCGTTGTCGTGCGTCTCCGCAAAATGGACGAGCGCACCGAACTTCTCGCTCCGCTTGATGGCGCCAGGGAGATACCACTCAAACGCACCGCGGTCGTAGGTCTGGAATATCTCGGAGTACGCCCAGTCGAGGTTTGCCACGGCCAAGAGGTCGTCGGTAAGCTTAAGGTCACCGCCAAGCCCTTCGAGCATGAAGATCGTGTCGGGATACTCCTCGCGAACGCGGGAGACGATATACTCCCACGTCTTGAGCGGGATCATGTACCCTGCGTCGCACCTGAAGCCGTCAACGCCGTTGCGGCACCAGAAGAGAAAGACATCCGCCATGTAGGCGCGGAGCTCGGGGTTCGAGTAGTCGAGTTCCACGAGGTCGGCCCACTTAACGCCCCACGCGCCAGGAGAGTGGAAACGGCCGTCCGCCTCGCGACGGAACCAGTCGGGATGGTGCGTCTGCAGCGTCGACGCCCAGCCCGTGTGGTTTGCCGGGAGATCGACGAGCAAAAGACCGTGCCGCGCGTGCACTGCGTCGATAAGCTCCCTGAACTGGTCGAGCGGAGTCGTAAACTCGTCGAACTCGGCCATAGCCGGATCGACGGTGAGGAAGTCGGTCGCGGCAAACGGACAGCCATATTCGCCCATGACGGCGTAGGTCGTAGGCACTGGGAAAGGAGGAAGCGTCTGGATGATGCGAAAGCCCATCCTGTCCATGATGTGGTCGAGACGCCGCGCGACTTCGCGGAACGAGCCAAACTGCCGTGGAAAGACGGTGTAGATCGTGTTGTTGGCCCGCGTTTCCGAACTCTCGACCTTGACGTGGAGATTGCGGCCCTCAGGCCACTCGGGAACGTTCGACCCTTCCGGGAAGAAACACGCCTTGCCAGAAAAGATGCCGACTTCGTCGAGAGGGATGTCGGCCTTGAAGACGCCAGGAGCCGTCTCAACGAGGGGAATGTCAGTCCACGCGCGGGCAAGCGGTGTCTCTCCCCTCTCGGTCTCGGCTATGATTTCGCGCCGACGCACGCGGGCGCGGCCTATGTTCGTGCGGAACGCCGCGCGGCCCTTGCGAGGCACATCAAGCGTGAGTGTCACAGACAGGACGTCGCCGCGCCACTTGAGAAGAAACGATTCGGGAGCCGGAGTCTGGATCATTTGTCAGAGCGCAGCGCGCTTGATCTCCTTGAGCGTCGTGCGCCCGTCGTAGAGCGCCTTGCCGACTATCGCAGCCCGCAGGTTCGAGCGCTCGAGCGCCTTCAGGTTCTCGATGTCGAACGGAGAGCTTACGCCGCCAGAGGCCGTTATCTGGCATGTCGGCGCGGCATCGCAAATCGCAGCCATCTGTGTAAGATTCGGGCCGCCGAGCATTCCGTCCGTCGCGGTGTCGGTGTAGATTATCGTCTTCACGCCGGCCTTGGCGACGGCTACGGCGAGCTCTGTCGCCTTGACCTTTGTCGTCTCGACCCAGCCCTTCGTCTGGACAAAGCCATCGCGCGCGTCTATGCCGACGGCGATCTTGTCGCCATAGAGCTCAAGCGCCTCGGAAAGAAACGCAGGGTCTTCGAGAGCGGCGCTCCCGATTATCGCGCGCGCCGCGCCCGCCTCAAGGACGGCGCGAAGCGACTCGGGGTCGCGAAGGCCGCCGCCGACTTCGACGGGGCCGCCAAACGCCTCGATTATACGTGCTATCGTCTCGGCATGCTTCAGCGTTCCCGCGAAAGCGCCGTCAAGGTCGACTACGTGAAGCTCCTCGCCGCCCTGCTCGCGCCAGTCCTTCGCCTGCGCCGCCGGATCGTCGCCATAGACAGTGACGTCGTCGGCGCGTCCCTGCCTGAGCCGCACGCACTTCCCGTCCTTGAGATCGATTGCGGGGAGTATTACCATGTCAGATGACTCCCTTCGACGAGGGAACGCCCTTCTCGTTCGGGTCAACGGCCTTCGCCTGGCGAAGCGCGCGCGCAAAGCTCTTGAAGAGCCCCTCGCAAACATGGTGCGCCTCGTCGCCGTAGATCTGGCGAAGGTGGATGTTCGAGCGGCTTTCGACGGAAACTGCGCGGAAAAACTCCTCGACGAGCTTCACCTCGAAGTCCTTGACGAACATGTGCTTCATCGCGCACTGCATGACGAGGAACGGACGGCCGCCGAGGTCGAGCGAAGTCTCGCACAGCGCCTCGTCCATCGGAATGGACGCGAAGCCATAGCGGACGATCCCCTTCCTGTCGCCGAGCGCCTGATCGAGCGCCTTGCCGAGAACAAGCCCGACGTCCTCCACCGTGTGGTGGTAGTCGACCTTGAGGTCGCCGGCCGCCTGGACGGCGAGGTCGACAAGCGCATGCTTCTTGAAAAGCTCGAGCATGTGGTCGAAAAACCCTATGCCCGTCGATATCTCCCCCTCGCCCGAACCGTCGAGGTTCAGCTCAAGGGCAATCTTCGTTTCCTTTGTGTCGCGCGAAATCTTAGCCGTTCTCATGCTGATATTATACCATATTCTTCTGCCGCCTCGCCCCGTTTTCCGGAGGGGTCGGCTACCTGCAGGCGCGGGAGGCGGACATGTAAAGCATGGCCGCGGAAACGGCGTACTGCGGATCGACCGTTTCTCCGCCGAGCGGCGGCTTAGTCCAGTCGGGGCCATTGAGACCATCGGAAAGACGACGCGAAGTCCACGCAGAGCGTGCGTTGGCGAGAATGTAGTCGCGGTACTTCTCGCATCCTGGGCGCCTCGCGAGCTCCGCGAGATACCGCATCGCGACACCGTTTGAGAGTCCTTCGGCGACGCTCCCCGCGCAACGCACGGAATCAGACGATCCTATCAGCCTGTCGGCGGCCTTCTTCGCGTTCACGAGGTAGATCGCGCTTCCCGTCGCCCTGTAGAGCCGCATCGACGCACCGATGAAGACGCCTGCGTTCTCCGCAGATTCGGCGTCCGAACGGGTGCCGTCCATGGACAGCCCTTCGCGAACCGCGCCAGTCGCAGGGTCGAACATGCGTTCGGCCGTCCACTTGTAGAGGCGGCGGCCCTGCAGCAGATACTTGACGTCCTGCGTCGCATGGTAGAGATTGAGCGCCGCTACTACGGCGCTGAGATTGACCGAGGCACTCTTCAAAGTCTTCTCGTCGCTCCTATGCCACATGCCGCCGCCAAGCGCGTTGTCGACCTGGTTGAGCCAGAGCGAGTCGTATAGCGTCCGCGCCTCGTCGAGATACTTCTGGTTGCCGCTCGTGCGCGAGGCGCGTACACATACGATTGCCCATTTCAGGACCTCGTCGGTACGGCTATTCGCCGCACGGTCGGGATACACAGACGACAAATCGCCGAAATAGGCGTCAATCGCCTCTGCCGCAAGGTCCATGCGCCAAAACGTGGACACGTTGTCGAGAAGAAGCGAGAAGACTTGAGTCGCAAAGTTGAACGACGGAACGTCGCCTCCTTTCCCATCTGCGAGAAGTGCGACGTCATTGGAGAGCCGGTACTTGGCCCATATTGCCCTGGTGGAATCTGTCCCGCGCTGGTACCAGTAGAGCTCTCGGTCCTCGATGCCCTTGCCCTGTTCGACGAGATCAGAGGGTGTCTCTTCCTTGGTACACTCGGACGACTTGCACCCTGCAAGAGACGCAAGCACAAAAAATACCGCCAGGAACCGCAACATCATCTTCCCCTCTGCCTAAGGATTTCGTACATGGCGACAGATGCGGCTGTCGCCGCGTTCAGAGACTCGAATCCGCCGGGCATAGGAAGGACGGCTATGAAGTCGCACTTCTCTCGCACGAGGCGGGAAATGCCGTTACCCTCCGCACCGACGACGAGGCCGACGCGCCCCTTGAAGTCGATGTCCGTGTAGTTCTTCGCGTCCTCGCCCCAGTCAAGCCCCGTGAACCAGAGCCCGGCCTCTTTTAGCTCTTCAATCGCACGCGGCAGATTGACGACGTGGGCGACCTTTATGTGCTCCGCGCCGCCGGCCGAAGCGCGGACAGCCGCGGGCGTAATGCCGCAAGCGCGGTCCTCTGGAATCACGACGCCAGTTGCGCCGACTGCCGCAGCCGTGCGGAGGATCGCGCCGACGTTCTGCGGGTCTTCAAGATGGTCAAGGACAATAACAAGGGCGTTTTCATCCTCTTCGACATCGCGGACTATGTCTTCGATGCCGACATACGGATAGCCCGTAGTCTTTAGCGCGACGCCTTGATGGTGGCCGAAGCGCGTCAAGCGGTCGAGCTGGTCGCGGTCCATCGTGCGGATCATCAACCGCCGCGACTGCGCCTCGGCGCGTATGCGGGCGATCTGGTCGTCCTCGTCGGGGAACGCGGGCGGCAGGACGATTTCTGACGCGGTGCGGCGAGCGGCGGCGAGAGCTTCCTCAACGGGATTTCTCCCGTAGATCCACTCGCCGCCGGTCACCAGCTCGCGCGGGCCCTTGTGGTGATGATTGTTGTTTCGAAAGTTCAAGGGTTTAAGGGTTAGAGGGTCCAAGAGTAAAGTTCAAATTCTAGAACTTTTGAACTTCATCTCTTGAGCAGAACGTCCTTCTCGTACTTCTCGACCGCCTTGAACCAGGACTCGTCGGCAACGACTCCGTTGCGCTTGCAGAACTCGGCCCAGACTTCGTCGACGGGATAGTTCTTGTACTCCTCCTGGAGGACGAGCTGCGCAGTGAGGGCGCCGGTGTCCTGGAGCTTCGTCAAGTCCTTCCACGGAACGAGCATCGCCTTGAGGAGCTCTTTCTGCATGTTGCGCATGCCGAGCACCCACGCCGCGACGCGGTTGATCGATGCGTCGAAGTAGTCGAGCGCGACGATAAAGTTCTCCGGGCCCATCTTGACGATTTCCTGCGCGCACGCGCGGAGGTCGTCGTTCTGGCGGATCACGTGGTCGGAATCCCACCTGACCGGGCGCGAGATATGGAACGCGACCTTGCCAAACGTCATGAGGAAAGAACTGATCTTGTCGGCGACCGACTCGGTGAGGTGGAAGTGACCCATGTCGAGAAGCGCGAGAATCTTCGCCTTCATCGCGTAACCCATAACGAACTCGTGCGAGTTCACCGTGTAGCTCTCGACGCCGATGCCGAAGAGTTTCGACTCGAGGAACGGAATGACGGCCTTCTTGTTGTACTTGTACTTGAAGATCTTGTCGAGCGAGTCTGCCATGCGCTTGCGCGGCCCGAGGCGGTCGCTCGGCTCGTCCTTGTAGCCGTCGGGGCACCAGAAGTTGATGCCGCAGGGCGACTTCAGCTCCTTCGCGAAGTACTCGCCGATCTTGAGGCACTGGATGCCATGCTTGATCCAGAAGTTGCGGATCTTCGGGTCGGGGTTCGAGAGCGTGAGCCCGTCGGCCGCCTTGGGGTGGGAGAAGAACGTCGGGTTGAAGTCGAGCTTGACGCCCGTCTTCTTCGCCCACTTCACCCACGGCACGAAGTTCTTCTCGCTGAGCTTGTCGCGGTCGATCACCTTGCCCTCATGGATTCCATAGCAGGCATGGAGGTTGACGCGGTGACGCCCGGGGATCAGCGCAAGCGCAAACTCGAGGTCCTTCATAAGTTCCTGAGGAGTCCTCGCCTTGCCTGGATAGTTGCCGGTCGTCTGGATGCCGCCCGACGCGCCGCCAGTCGTCTCGAAACCGCCGACGTCGTCGCCCTGCCAGCAGTGCAGCGAAATCGCGATCTTGCCGAGGTCCTTGATCGCCTTCTCGGTGTCGATGCCGATCTTGGCGTACTTCTTCTGCGCTTCCTTGTAGCTCATTGTTCTCCTTTTTGTATGTTATTTTAAACCACGAAATTTTTAAACCACAAAACACACGAAATACACGAAAAATACGCGTCATTCTTCCTCGGGCTTGGGCAGCTCGAACGAACAGTCGGTCACGCGGACGTCCGTCGGCGCAAAGTCACCATTGTGGTTTTCTGCCTTGAACCAGATCCACTCCTGGCCGGTGACTTTGACGCGGTCGAACCAGACGTTCTCCATCTCCCACGCGTAACGCGAGACGAATCGGCGCTCGGGGCCAATCGTGTCGAGCGTGATGTTCGAGAAGACGGAGTCGCGCAGCTTGAGGCCTATGAAGCCGTTGCACGCGCACCCGGTCGCCGTGATGTTGGCGAGGATCACGTCATGGACCCATGCGCCATACAACCCCTGAGACCGGTGGAAAGCCGGCTCATCCACCACGCCGGAGTCCTCGACGTCAATCAGCTTGCAGTTGACTGCGAGGCAGTCGTCTGCCGAGAACGCGTCGGCGGAGATCGACTTGATGAGGTGATTGCGGACGATCTTGCAGCACGGCCCGTTCGCCATCTCGGTCGTTGCGCCGCCAGTAACGTAGCCGGTGAGCCGGTTGCCAAAGACAAACGTGTTGGCGACGGCGCGGCCGCCCTTGTTGCGGACGATGCAGTCCTCGAGCCAGCAGCTCGACTTATCGTCCACGCCGGCGAGGGCATAGCCCTGGCCGCCTTCGATGTCGCAGAAGATCTGCACGTCCTTGAACTTGAGCTTGTCGCAACCGGTACGACCGCCCTTTATGCGGATGTCCTTGCGCGTGAGCCCGGGAGCCGGCATGATTGTCGTCCAGTACTTGCGGTCATTGCCACCGCCGATGCGCTCGGCAGTGTACACGCCCGGCTTGGAGAGAAAGACCGTCCCGCCGTCGCCGGCACGCTTCACCGCCTGCTTCATCGTCTTTACAGGCGACTCCTTTGTGCCTTCGTTGTAGTCGATTCCGTCCGCCTGGTCAAGCCATATCGTCTTTTTGGAACCGAGATTGCCGTCCTTGTCGCAGTAGAGCAAGAGGTCGGGGAGCTTGTGGCTCGTGCCGTCCTCGGCAACCGCCTTCGCGCCGACGACCAATTTGTTTTCCTTTAGCTTCGCTATGTCAAACGACGCGGGGTCGATCGTGAACCAGTGCTCGACGACCTTTGTCCTGTCGTTCATGGTGGGCTCATTTACTTTCGCGGCCTTCTTGCCGTTTATGGTGAACTCGACGTAGAACGGCTTGTCGTAGAACGCGACTACGCCCGCCTTGAAAGGCTCCTTGAGGCGCTGGCATGGAATTACGTCCCACTGCGCGACCGGGCGCGCGGCGGAAATGGCCGGCGCCGCGAACAATGCGGCAAAGGCAAAGGTCAGTATGCTCCTCATTGTCTCATGTTCCTTTCTGCTCATTGAACTTCTCCCTGTTGATCCAAAGTCCGAGCGCGGGGTTCGGGATGAAGTAGATCTCCTCCCCTTCCACTGTGTTATAGCCGTACTTCAGCTTCTCCGGATCGTACTTCGCGGACATCTCGTCGTACGAGGCGGCCTTGAAGCCGACGCCTTCCACTTCCTCGCGGGAGATTTCCCTCACGCAGTAGGTGATCGAGAAGCGTCCGTCGGACGAGCCGTGGATAAGGTGCGCGGCCGCGCCCATGTTCGCGCGGAGGTCATCCGCATCCGGGCGCTTGAACACCTCGAGTGTGTGGAGACGCCCGCGGTAGCCGTACTTGCGGATAAGCCCGTCGACCGTCTTGTCCTCGCCGAACTGGTGGACTCCCGGCGCAAGGATTATCAGCTCTCCGCCGTCGGCCATCGCCATGCGCGTGCGGTAGATCGCCTTGTTTCCAAGCCAGGTAGACGAGAACTCAGACGGTTCGAGGTAGACGACGCACTTCCGCAGGCCGTGCTCCACGTAGTCGATGTTGCGCTGCTGGGCGAGCTTCACCGCCTCGGTGAGGCAGTTACGCCCCTCGCCGATGAAGAGTCCGTGGCTCGCGATCCTGCCGCCAGGGGCGGTGTTCACGGTCAGAACCCAGAGGATCGGGCGGTGCGCGACGTAGTGGTCGAACGCATAGTCGAATAGCTGCCTGACCGGAGTGTGGTCGCGTCCCATCGCCTTCTCCATCCCGCACACGGCGCCTATCATGTGCGACTTGTTGATCATGTCGCTGCCGCCTATGCCGACGAAGATGTTCTTCGCATGGTTTGCCATTCCGATCACCTCGTGCGGGACTACCTGCCCTGGCGAGACGATCAGGTCGTACTTGTCGTCCATCAGCCTGCGATTGACCTCGACGGACACCGGATCCTTCCACAGGCCCCCGGAAATGCGCTCGACCTCCGCCGCAGGCACTTCGCCGAGGCGGACTACGTCGGTGCGCCAGTTGTGGACGAGCATCTTCCCATACGGGATTTCGCCGAACATCGTTTTCCACTGCGACTCCGACACCGGCACGTGCGTGCCGAGCGCCGGCAGGATGTCGACATTCGCGCCCTTCGCCGTAAGAAGCCGGTAGAACACCTGAGTTATAAAGCCGGCGTTGGAGTGGAAACGCGTAAAGTCCGGCGGAATGACGAGCGCGTTCTTCACCGCACCCCTGCGCGACTCCCAGTCAATGAGAGCCTGCTCCAGCAGCTTCGCAATCTCCTCGTCGGAAATGACGCTTCCCTCTTCGGCTATCTTGAAAATATCCATTCTTCAATTCCTTTCGCCACGCCGCAGTCATCGTTCGATGGCGCAACATATTTTGCGACGCGCTTCACCTCGGGATCAGCGTTCTCCATCGCCACTCCAAGGCCCGCCGCCTCAACCATCGTAAAGTCGTTCATACCGTCGCCGAACGCCATGCAGTTCTCGAGGCCAAGCCCAAGATGCTGCGCAAAACGCCTGAGCGCATTGCCCTTGTGGGCAGAGGCTATGTTCAGCTCGATGTTGTTCCATGTCGAAGACGTAGCCCGTATTTCCGGGAAGCGCTCAGCCACGGTCCGCTTCACGGCGTCAAGCGTCGCCGCCGCCGCTTCCGGGTCGTCCTTCCTCGCGAACAGCATAATCTTCTGGACGTCTCCGTCCGCAGCCGTACTGCGGAGGTGCGTCTTGAGGTCCGGGACGGGATTGCGGAACTCGCGCACCATCTTGAGATAGTGGACGTTCGTGGCGTACGCCTCGGCCCTGTCCTGGTGCGACGCCGTCATCCACCCCCAGTTGCCGCGGTAGCAGTCGTATACCACGTCGCATCCGTCGAGGATTTCCATTACCTCAAGCGCCGTCGCTAGGGGTATCTCGTCGCGCACGATCGCCGAGTCTGTCTCGCGGTCGTATACCTGCGCCCCGTTTATGGTTATCGCGTAGCGGACGAACGGTAGGTCGCGGACGGCCTGCGGCATCATGCCGAAGAACCTCCCCGTCGTAGGGACGACGTGGATGCCGGCCGCCGCCGCGCGTTCAAGCGCTGCACGGTTGGCGGCAGGGAGATTCTTGTCGGAATCGAGCAGCGTGCCGTCCAGGTCGAGCGCGATGATGCGTATCTCGCCCATGCCGTCAGAACCTCGCCCCGTTGCGTCCGCCCCGCTCATGCATTGTAGGTCGCGGCAGAAGTGCTGCCGCCATGCCCCGTCCAGTTTGTGTGGAAGAACTCGCCACGCGGACTGTCGAGACGCTCGTACGTGTGCGCGCCGAAGTAGTCGCGCTGGGCCTGCAGGAGGTTCGCCGGAAGGCGCTCGGTCGTGTAGCCATCGAAGTAGCTGAGCGCCGAAGTCATGGTCGGTGCCGGGATGCCGTACTGAAGCGCCGCGGACGCGACCTTGCGCCACGCCGGGACGAGCTTCTCCACCGTCCCCTTGAAATACGGGTCCAGGAGCAGGTTCGAAAGCTGCGGGTTCTTGTCGTACGCCTCCTTGATCTTGCCGAGGAAGACCGAGCGTATTATGCAGCCGCCGCGCCACATGAGCGCGATGCCGCCGTAGTTGAGGTTCCATCCGTACGTCTTCGCCGCAGTGCGCATCAGCGTGTATCCCTGCGCGTAGGACACGATCTTCGAGGCGTAGAGGGCCTGGCGTATGGCCTCGACGAACTCCGCCTTGTCGCCGGTGAAGGCCGGAATCTTGCGGCTGTACGCCTTGGCGGCCTCCACGCGGTCGGCCTTCATAGCCGACAGGCAGCGCGCGAACACCGCCTCGCCGATGAGCGTGAGCGGCACGCCCTCGTCAAGCGCCGCGATGCCCGTCCACTTGCCAGTGCCCTTCTGCCCCGCCGTGTCGAGGATCTTCTCGACGATCGGCGAACCGTCTTCGTCCTTGAACGCGAGGATGTCGCGCGTGATCTCGATGAGATACGAGTCAAGCTCGGTGGTGTTCCACTTCTTGAAGACCTCGTGCATCTCGTCGTCGGACATCCCGAGCAGGTCGCGCATTAGCTGGTAGCTCTCGCAGATGAGCTGCATGTCGCCGTACTCGATGCCGTTGTGGACCATCTTGACGAAGTGTCCGGCGCCGTTCTCCCCGACCCAGTCGCAGCACGGCGAGCCGTCCTCGACCTTTGCGCAGATCCCCTGGAAGATCGGCTTGACGAACGGCCACGCCGCCGGCGAGCCGCCAGGCATCAACGACGGGCCCTTGAGCGCGCCCTCCTCACCGCCGGAAACCCCCGTGCCAACGTAGAGAAGACCCTTCGACTCGACGTACTTCGTGCGCCGGATCGTGTCGGGGAAGTGGCTGTTGCCGCCGTCGATGATGATGTCTCCGGGCTCGAGGACCTTCAGAAGCTCCTCTATCATCGCGTCAACCGCCGACCCCGCCTTGACCATGCAGAAGACCTTGCGGGGCTTCTCCAGACTGTCGGCGAGCTCCTGGATGGAATGGCAGCCGATGATGTTCTTGCCCTTGGCGCGGCCCTCGACGAATGCGTCGACCTTCGAGGTCGTGCGGTTGAAACACGCCACGGTGAAGCCCTTCGACTCCATGTTCATGATCAGGTTCTCGCCCATCACGGCGAGCCCGATCAAACCAATGTCAGCTTTTTTCATGTTTCTCCTTGTCTCATATTGTCAGCGCTGAACGCGCGCGTTCCCCGCGTACACGTCCCACACCTGCTTCTCGTCTGCGGGCTCAGCATAGTCGTTCAGCGAGCTCGCCGCCATCACGCCGGACGCCCAGCCGAACTGGAGGCACTTCTCGGCGCTCCAGCCGTTGACGACGCCGTAGAGAAGACCGCCCGTGAAGCCGTCGCCGCCGCCGATGCGGTCAAGCACCTGAATCGTGCGCGGCTCCTCTACGTAGAACTTGCCGCCGGCGTAGACGATTGCGCCCCAGAGGTGTTCGTCCGCCGCGACGACCTGGCGGAGTGTCGTGCCGTACATCTTCGCGTTCGGATACTTCTTTGTCACCTGGAGTATCATCTCCTTGAAACGATCGATCTTGCCCTTGAGGTCCTTGCCGCCGGCCTCGGGTCCCTTGAACCCAAGGCACAGTTGGAAATCCTCCTCGTTTCCGACGAGGATGTCGGCGACCGAGGCGATCTTGTGGAACGCCTTGGAAAGCTCGGCCTCGCGGCCCTTCCAAAACGTCGCGCGGTAGTTGAGGTCGAAGCTAACCAGCACGCCGTACTTCTTCGCGTCGGCGGCGAGCTTGAGACAGCACTTCGTCGTCTCGGGCGACATCGCGGCGATGAGGCCGGAGAGGTGCAGCACCTGGACCCCGTCCTTGCCGAAGAGCTTTTTCGTGTCGTAGTCCTTCGCGTCAAGCGTGCGTCCGACTTCGCCGGCGCGGTCGTTCCAGACGCGGGGCGCGCGCAGGCCAAATCCGGAGTCTGCGATGTTGAACTGGTGGCGGAAGCCCCACGGCCCGCCCTGCGGCACATCGGGCCCGACATACGCGATGTTGCGCGCCCGCAGCTGCGCCTTGATGAACGCCGCCATCGGCGAACCCTCGACGAAACGCGTCAGCACAAGGCATTCGCGCCCGAGGGAGCTTGTCACGTTGAGGACATTCGTCTCGGCACTCGTCGCCTGAAGATAGAAACGATTCGAGTTGTGGACCGCCATGCGGTTTTCGGGGGTTATGCGAAGCCCCATCGAAGACACGCATGCCACGGCGTATTTTGCGTTCTTCTTTACTTTCATGCTTCCTCCTTTACAGTTCAACCTTCTTGTAGTGCGGCACGAGGCCCTTCATAAAGCACCAACCGACGATGTACGCGACGGCGCAATAGCTAAAGAGAATCATGTAGCCGGCGGGCTTGCCGGTGTAGCCGCAGAACGCAAACGCGTCGCCCTGCTCCGCAGCGTACGTAAAGAGCTTGCCCGCGCACTTGTTCACCATAAAGCTGCCGCAGCCCGCAGCGAACTGCGCGATGCCGGTCAAGGTTCCGATCGTCGACTTCGGGAACATGTCGCCAACGACGGAGTAGACGTTAGCGCTCCACGCCTGGTGCCCAGCGCACGCGAGACCAATCAAAATCGCAGGCCACCACGCGGAGAACGAGCCGAGCGGCTGCGCACCGAGCGCGAGGAGCGGGAAGCATGCGAAGATAAACATCGCGACCATGCGGCCCTCGTAAGCGTTCATGCCGCGCTTGTCGACCATGTAGGTCGGAATTTTGCAGAGATAGATCGAGACGAACGTGACGATCGCGTAAAGCGTGAAGATGAGCGCCATGCCCATCCCAGAGTCGCTCTTGTACCCAAACTGGTCGGAGAGGTAGCCCGGCGTCCAGAAGAGGAAGAACCACCACACGCCATCGGTAAGGAAGCGACCGAAGATGAGCGCCCAGGTCTGTCGCAGCGAAAACGCCTTGGCGTAGGAAATTTTCTTTTCCATGGGCACGGGTTCGGGGCCGCCCGAGGTCCCATCCGTTCCAGCCGACTCGTCAGACTCTATGTACTTGAGCTCAGCAGCGTTCACGCGCGGGTTCTCGGCGGGCTTCTTGTAGAGCCAGACCCAGAAGCCCATCCACACGAAACCAAGGGCGCCGATCACGATGAACGCCATCTCCCAGCCCCAGAACTTGGCGATAAGCGGAATCGTGAGCGGCGCGGCAAGTGCGCCGACGGAGGAGCCCGAGTTGAAAATCGACGTCGCGAACGCGCGGTCTTTCTTCGGGAAGTATTCGGCCGTCACCTTGATCGCCGCAGGGAAGTTGCCCGCCTCGCCAAGCGCGAGAACTGCGCGGCAAGCGAGGAAGAGCCACACGGACACCGTGATGCCCATCATGGCGACAAAACCCGCCGCCTTGAGCGCCGAGGTCCCGACGCCGCAGCCCGCGTGGAGGCAAGCGCCTAGCGACCAGATGAAGATCGCCCATAGGTACCCCTTCTTCGTCCCGAGCTTGTCGATGAACTTGCCCGCAAAGAGATTGCACAAGGCGTAGATAATCGAGAACGTCGCGGTGATGGTGCCGTAGTCGTTGTCGGTCCATCCGAATACCGGCGCAATAAAGTCCTTCCACGTGAGCGAGAGGACCTGGCGGTCGAGGTAGTTTACGGTAGTTGCAAAAAACAGCAACGCACAGATGATCCAGCGAAAGTTGGACATCTTAGAATTTTGATTTTCGTTCATGTGGGCTATTATACCAAATATAAGCCACCCGCCGCCACCCCAAATCATTCTCTGTTTTTTCTTCCCTTTCCTGCGGCAATGACGCACATAACCGAAAGCGTGGCCATTCCGATCCAGAAAATCGCAAGATAGTCCAAAGTGTAGCCGTTGCCGAAGGTGACGCCTGCGAGCGATGCCGTACCGTCCTCGGCTCGGTTGATGAGGTAGCCAGACACGACGGACTGTATGCCGGCGCCGATGTAGTTGCCCATGCCCGCGATGCCCAAGGCCGCGCCCGCGGCACATTTTGGCACGTAGTCGATCGCCATGAGCCCGCCGAGGAAGGTCAGCAAGATGCCTACCGCAAAGCCGAAGAACACCATCGCCAAGACGTCGATCCACACATGATGACCAGGCACCAGCATGAAGAGCGATAGCGCGACGATGTTGAGGACGCCCGCCGAAAGCGCGAGTTCCTTGCGGCTCGACCTGAAGAAGCGGTCGGAGATTATGCCGGAGAGCGCGGACGACACGGCTCCGACGACGGAGTTGATGGAGACTATCGTGGCCGCGCCCGTGTCGGCATATCCCTTCTTAACCTGAAGAAAGAACATTCCCCAGTCGATGATCGCGTAGCGGCTCGCAGCGAAAAACCCGCCGGCGAGCGCGATGAGCCACACCGCGAGTGTCGTGAGCGCGATTCGCTGTCCGCCCGTCGTGTCTACCTTGGCCTCAGCCGCGTCCACAGGCACAGGCGGCAGTCCTTCGTCCTCGGGCGCGTTGCCAAAGAAGAAGAACGCCGCCGCGATGCCAACGAGACCGAACGACGCTGCGCCCCAGAAGCAGCTCTTCCATGCCCAATCAGGACCGAAATGATGGCCTACCCAGACTACGATTCCGGCCGAGACGATGTAGGCAAGGACTTCGCCCAGGTTGTTAGAGCAGCTCCAGATGCCGTAGTAGGTGCCCCGCTTTTCCTTCGGCCACCAGCGCGAAAGCGCCACGACGCAGCACGGCGAGCCGGATGCCTGGGCGAAGCCGTTGACGAACCAGATTACCGCAAGCATCATCGCAGGGAGGTGGAAGCCGACAAGCAGGTTGACGAGCGCGGATACAAAGAGCCCGAACATTATGTATTTCTTGACGTTAACATGGTCCGCGATGAAGCCGTTGACAATCTTGCCGATCGCGTAAGCGAAAAGCATCGCCGAGCCGACATAGCCGATTTCCGTCGGCGTGTAGGCGCCCTGCTCTATCATCCCCTTCTTAGACGCCGAGAAGGCAAGTCGGCACACGTAGAATATGGCGTAGACGAACAGCATCGCCCCAATCTGGCGTATCCTGGCCACTGAATACCTTTTTTCAACCATGCGCTTATCCATCTTTCACTCCTTACTTGCCGTTACTTACCTCTCACTCGACGCCGGCGGAATCGTTCACAAGTGATTCAACCTCGCGGCGGAATCCGCCAAAATCAAAGCTCGGGTCGCGCACAGACGGGAAGAAATGGTATCGCTTTGCAATCTCCGCCACCCGATCACTAACCCCTGACCCCTGACTCCTGACCCCTGACTCCTGACTCCTGACCCCTGACTCCTGACCCCTGACCCCTGACCCCTCTCCCATCAATATCGTCATCTTCTCCGCCGCAACGATGCCCGCGCGCAACTCGATTAGACGCGACGAAAGCTCACCGTTCGGATAGACGAGAAACACATCGCCCGCCTTCCAATCCTTAGTCCTATACGAGCCGTCCTTGTATGGATCTTCGCCCCAAGAATTTGCCGCCCAACGGAGGAAGCCGTCGAAACCGACCATCACCGGATACGCTCCCAGGTAAAAGCTCTCATCGCCGGGGCTCTCGAAGAACGTGTTAGGATGCTTCGCGGAAGCGCAAACATAAAACGTAGTCTTGTAGCCCTTCGCACGGCGCGGCGCAAGCTCGGGGAGGAAGTCGTCGCGCAAGTGAATGAAACCCTGACAGAAGTTCTCGATCTGAATTCCTGCGAAAGCAGATGGCTTCGTTTTGCCACAGATGGCAACCTTCATGCCGGATGCCTTCGCCTGAATCAAGTCGACAATCTTCCTGACATCCTCGGGACCACGCTCGTCCATTGCAATGTACGTGTCCTCGAACCAACCCTTCTCCTTTAGGTGCGCGGCAAAATCGACAAGGAACGGTCCCCAGTAGGCCTCAAACTCCGCCGTCCCAGGAAGCAGCTTTTCTCTCCTCTCAACCAACTCCTCACTCCTGACCCCTGACTCCTGCGCACTGACCCCTGACCCCTCGGCACTCGCTCCGCTCGGCTCGGTCGCTTCCCCAAGGATCGCGCCCACCCGCAAGGGGCGGTTACGATCACTGACCCCAGGCCCCTCTTCCTTCCATGTCGCCATGTATTTCCACGGGCACATCGTGTAGCAGGCGATATCTGGGCCAAGGCCGCATTTCCTGCCAAACTCAACATACTCGTCGAAGAGCTTGTAGTCAAAAACCCAGGAACCGTCGGACTTCTTAACTCTACCGATCATCGAGTAATATCCATCGTAGCACTGGTGGTTCCAGGGAAGATCGAGAAGCGTCGTCGTCAACGCCTTGCAACCGCACTCCGCAAGCGTACGATAGATCGGCTCCATCTTCGCGTAGTGCTCCTTCGAGAATGGTTCGACGTTGAAGTAGCGCGAGACCGCCCACGGATGCTGCCAAAGGTCGAGGAAGTATTTCCAGTCCTTCGCGGGAGGAAGCACGCGATTCAAGACAGTGACCTTAAGCGGGCCAAAGTTGTAGATGCCGGGCTTCGCGTCGGCCGCGGCGGTAATGCGGGCGACTGTCGGCACCTTCCCGTTCCCCACTTGCCATTCCCTATAGACATCAGAACGCTTGCGAACATCGACGCCACCCGGCTGCATCTCGTATGCAACTTCGTCGAAATATCCAAGAGCAACACTGACCCCTAGCTCCTGACCCCTGACCCCTAGCTCCTCGGCACTCGCTCCGCTCGGCTCGGTCGCTTCCCCAAGGGTCGCGCCCACCCGCAAGGGGCGGTTACGACTCCTGACCCCTGCCGGAATCTCCACATACGCCGTCTCTCCACGCCATACGGTCGCAGTGAAGGTATCTTTCGAGACATCGGGAAATACGCCAAGCCGAAGCATCGTCGCGCCATAGGGCACAAGTTCGATCGTCTCGAGCGTGTCGCCAATAACGACTGGCCTTTCAGGAATGTCTGGCGTGAAGCGGTTTTCGTCAAGCGACCATTCAATGCGGCGCACACTCACACGCAACTTGATAGCGCCTGGATTCTTGAAGAAGCCATCGCCCGCCTCTCCGTCACCGACGACCTCTGCTCGGCGCGCGGCAAGCGCATAGTTGAAAGGTCCAGCGGGCTTGAGATTCCACGACTTGAACTCGGGGTTCGCGCTCTTCTTGCCGTTCATGTTGGCGTGTTCCTCGGTGTCCTCGGTGCGCTCTGCCGGAATCGGATAGGCAAAGAGCAGCGGGCCACGGCTCACGACCGTTCCCTGGCTTGCATTGGAGAACTTCTCCGCCGCGCGCTTTACGCCGCGCTTGACATCCTTGTTGTCTACGACATACCGTCTCGGGAGCTCCTCGAACTTGACTTCCATCGGGAAGTCGAGCTCGATCACGTCTCCATCCGAGAACTTGCGCTCGATTGTCTCAAACTTGCCGGGCGCGTCACATCTGCTACGCTTACAATTGACCCTTACGGTAGCGTCGCCCTTGCACCAGCTCGGCACGCGATACGTAAACGCGCTCTCTGTCGGTTCCTTCACCGAGAAACGGAAAGTGATCTTGCCGTCAAACGGATAGCGCGTCTCTTCCTTTATCTTCGCCCAGCCATAGTCGACTTCGGAAGGCCCGTAAAGCGCGGCAACAGGGCGTCCCTTCGCATCCTTGAGCCACATCCGCGAAAGATAATTCGGAACGATACGGTTGACGTTGCCGGCGCAGCACTCAGTTTCATGCGTGGGGCGGTACTGCATCCATGTCATTCCGTATTTATGCGGATTGTGGTCGGAGTTTGAGGTGCAGATGAACTGGTTGGGGTTCGAGAAATACTGGAGCGAGCGGAAGTCGTTGCCAACCGAGCCGAAGCCAGCGTTGAATACGCACCGCTCGATCTTGTCGGCGTAGGTGGCGTCGCCCGTCGTCTCGAGATAGTAGCCGAGCGACCACGTGTAGTCCGCGACATCGCAAGTCTCGTGCCCCAGATGAACGTTGTTGCCGCGGACGCGCTCCGTCGAGCCCGGGCACCCGTCGGGAAGCATGTGGTCGCGCACGAGCTTGCGCTCCACGTTGACTGCCTGCTCGAAATACTCCTCCTTGCCAGTGTATGCGGCGAGGATCATCGGAACCTTCATCTCCTCGCAATAGCTCACGCCGTGCATGTGGATCGCGTCGTTGTTGGCGCAGTTCTTGGGCGCAAGCTCGTTCTTCGATTCCGGCGGCAGCGGCTTTCGCATGCACCACGCCTCTTCCGCGAGTTCGAGAAGCCTCTTGTCTCCCGTATGCGAATATGCCCAAAGGATTCCCTCAACATTGACGACATTGCGAGTCTCAGAAACGTGCTCTTTTGAGTAAAGCAGGAAGTAGCGCGCGAGCGCGGCGGGGATGCACTCGTCAGGCGCGGCGTCATACTTCGCCTTCATCGCGCGGAAGAACACGGCGAACGGCCACATGTCGTAGCCCTTCTTGAGCTTGAAGTTCTTAGCATCCCAAAGGCAGGCGTTCCCAAGATAACCCTCGGGCGAAACGTTATCAAGCGTCCAGTCGACTCCTGCCTCGCCCTTCTCTATAAATGGCTTATCGCCCAGCGCATAGCCGAGGCGGAGAAGTCCATCGGTGTAGTATGCGGTCTGCTCGTAGCGCCACCAGTCCTGTCCGTGCGTGCCCATGCGCGGAATCGTTCCCGCCCAAAGGCAAGTGTCGTAGGGATAGCTCAACGCCTCAGGATGACCGGTAAGGCCCTCGGCCTGAAGTCGGCACGCGCCTTCAAGCCAGCCTGCGGGGCGCGTCTTAGAGAGCATCCCGTCCTCGAACTTGGCATGCGGCGCCACGGCGGCACATGCGACCGTTGAAATCAGGCAATATGCAAAAGCAGTCTGAAGTGCAATTCTCATGACGCAGAGATTATAGCACATCTACCGCCATTGCAAACAACTGGTTTTAACCAGTTTCTTCTACTATTTCTGTCGTCTCAACTGTTCTCCTCAAGGCTGAGGCGACTTTGCCACATCTTCCTTCGGCTTAACAATGACAATCGAGCCACAGACCTCGAACGTGTAGCCAACGGAGTCGCAGAGGATCTTCAACGCATCGTAGAACGGGATTTTCTTAGCATTGAAAACAGGAAGCGTTGGGTATTCCACGGTTCCGCCATCTTCACTCACAATCCCCTTTAGAACAAAGCTGAAGCCGCGCTTGTCCTCAGGGATTTCAGCGCTGTCATACTTCTTCGACGCAGTTCTGAAGAACTCGACGGCATCAACCATCGTCTGCGGCGGTGCGAACGAAATTTCCGGCAACACTATCGCCTTCATGCGCTGCACGATTTTTGCGGCATCCGCGTCAAGGTCCGACTTTGCCGCGGCACACGCCTTTTTCTCGGACTTGGCATGCGGCGCCACGGCAGCACATGCGACCGTGGAAATGAGGCAAAAAGCAATAGCGGTTTGAAGTGTTGTTCTCATGACGCAGAGATTATAACATATCTTCCGCCATTGCAAACAACTGGTTTTAACCAGTTTTTTCAACTTTTTTCCTGTCTCGCCGAGGTGTTTTTTAGCAGGTAGAACAGGAGAGACAGGAGAGTCCGCAGCGCTCGCGGCAATTTTGCCGCGATACATGGGGCGCCATGAAAAACCAAAGGCCTGGCTCTGCCGAGGTGGCGGAGACAGGCCTTATGGAGCGGTTATGCCATCCGATTAGCGGACGAATTTGGGGACAGACCCCACGAAAGGCTGAAAAATCAAGGTTTTGCGGGGTCTGTCCCGCAAAATTCCAAGCCGCCTACTCCTCTATCTTCGCATTGAAGAAAGTCGGGGGATTATCGCCATCAAGCTGGATGGCGGCAGAGGCAGAGTCACCGTCTGAGAAGTTGTCATCGGAAATTACCGCTGAGCCGAGCGGCGATGCCGCTGCCTTGAAGTCTGCCAGCGTCGCCGCGCCGTAGAACTTGAGCGTGCCGTTTATCGCCTGCCCGATCTTTCCGGAACGCGTGAGCGTGACAGAAACAGTTACGCTCGTGTCGCCAACGGCAATGTCCGTGATCGCAAAGGCGTAGGAACGGCTACCATCTGCGATGTCGAGGTTGAGCAGATAGGCATCGTCGAACTCCTTTTCCGAAAGCCCTCCCGCCGCACGCTGGACCGCCGCCTTGTCGCCACCGCACTTGTTGAGCCAAGCTGCCTTCACCGCGCTAAGGACAACCTCGACATTATTCGATAGGGCCAATGCTTCATCCGCCACAAAACCGATGATCTCGTATCGACAATCGCCGACGAGCGAAGTGAAGTACGTATCGCCAATGAACGAGAAGCTGGTGACGCAATTCGTGGAGAACGCGAGCGGGAAGTTTGTTTTGACAGGATTTACAGGATTGACAGGATTTTCCTTCTCTCTTAATCTTGTAAATTCTGTTAATCCTGTCTTAACTTCCACCCCATACGTCCCAGCAGCATAGTCGAAAGTCACTCGCAACGTGTATTCCTCGCCGCTTACTGGCGTCACCCCTTCTGCCTCCACGTCCATCCACCCGTTCCCCATCCCCACCCCTGCTAGGGCATCGCCTTCGGCGACTCGCTTCGCTCGGGGGATACGTTCCCCGTTACCCGTTCCCCTCCATACTTGGAAGCATCCGTTTGTCCCAAGCCGCACCGCCGCCTGCACGTCCGCATCCAGCGCGTAATCCCTTGAATACTCATGGAACTGCATAGTTGTCTCGACCGTCACGACATTGCCGGTCGAGGCGGTGCATGGCGTAAAAGCGATCTCGCCGGCGTCGCTATCAAGAAACGCCCTGCCGTCCTCGCCATAAACGATGGTCTCGGACCACCGGCCTGTTACCTGCCTCATTTCCGCCGTCTCCTCAAGCCACTTGTCTGAAGTAGGCAGAAAATCAATATTCTTAGAATAAGCGAGGGTGTTGTCATCGTGCGTGGTGTCGTAACCTACAACCTTGTCGATGACACTCCAAGTGACACCGCCATCGTCAGAACTGGAGAATGTCCAGGATGCAGGCGTGCGCTCGAAGTAGGTGCTGTTGTCCCCTGCCGTATACCACCGGTACCCATACACCGCCATCGGCTCCTCAAAGCAGAAGTCCAGCCACACAACAGAGCGGACAGCCGCAGACTGCGATAGTCCCGCACGCCAGTCAAGCCACTTGGTGTCGAGATCGCCATCTGCGGCCTTATTCGGGCTCTCTCCCGACGGATACGTGTACCCATAAGAATCTTTCGTCGTGGAATCATAAGCAAGCGTAAACGTGTTCGTAGATATGACATTGCCATTTGCGTCGAAAAGGTTAATCTCGGAAAGTTGCATGCTCTCAGTGTCGCTCCTCGGCGCATCTACTGTGAAGCGATAGCGGCCATGCGGATTCCCGTCGAAACCTTTCACCGCGACCGGCGGCGAATATTCAAACCCGCGATCCTTAGGCACAATTTCAAACGAGTCGTATTCCTTGTAGTTCGGGCTTTGGTACTTGTCCCAGAACTCCACGACCTTCAGTGACGTGGGACGGACCTCGAACCAGGCGGCTCCGCACGACGCGTCCGTTGCGCCCATGCAGTCGAAATATTTTGTCGCGCTCGCATTGCCGTAACTACTTACGTCTTTCGTGATGGTGGCGGAATAGTTCTCTTCCTCAATCTGCCCCGCGACCATGTAGATCGTGCCGTCGCTATTCGCCGAGTCCCCGCGCAACGGCTTTGTGCGGATATAGTTGTGCTCATCGCCAGAAAGCGCAAGATCGACCTTGTGCTTGTCGAAGATATGCCGCCATGTATCGTAGTTGCCTCGCGACTTGTCGAATGAATCCTTGGTCGCCGCATAGACGAACCAGGGATCGTGCTGGACGACGACAAGATAGCGGAAACTCTTCCTGCTCGCTTGTTCCGACACCACCCTGTCGAACCAGTTCGTCTGTTCCCTTAGGACGTTCGTCTTGTCGTTGTAGCGCGTCATCCTCGACCCCTTGTGGATCAGCGAGTCGATTCCGACGAAGAGAACGCTGTCGCGTATGAACCAGTAGCATCCTTCCTGTTCCGTCGTGCCGGGGCCGTTCTGCGGATTGTTCTTGACGGCCAAATACCAGTAGTAGTCGTAGAACGTACTGCTGCCGGTGTAGTAGTATTCCTTGTTGCCGGGAACAATGGCGAACGTATAGTTCGTTACTGTCGGCACGCCGTTCCACTGCTGCCAGTTGTCGTAGCGCGAGCCATACTTCACGGCGTCGCCGGAGAAGAGGACGAAATCGATACCGCCGGAGGACGCCGTTCTCGACTCTGCATCCTGCCGGAGCAGCTCGACCGTCGTCATCTTGCCGGGGTTGTCGGGGTGCGAATGAACGTCGCTCATCCATAGGAAGTTGTAGCTGCCGCTCGTGCCGGCGGTCTTGAACTTCTGCGTGGCGAATTGGGTACTGCCGGACTTCACATAGTAGATATATTCCATTCCGGGTTCAAGTCCGGAAAGTTCCGCCGTGTACTTGTAGTAGTTGACATCGTTTGACCTGAACGAGACTGGCTTGTATGCGCTTTCGCAAGTTGCCTGCATTGCGTCGCCAGGCGCAGCCGCCTTGGCGTACCAGAACGTACAGGCGTTGCTGTCGGAGTGCCAGACGAAACGCGCCTCGGTCGCGGTGTCCTCGCCCGGACAGCACGACAGCATATTGACCGTAGCGGAATATGCAAACGTTGAGGCAAGCCACCATAAGCAAACAGCCAACGCCTTGTTCATGATATTTTCCTCTTGCGTGATCTATTCAAAGCGAAGCACACGGCTCCACCATGCATGGTTTACCACCATTATACCAAAAAACAGATACCTGCAAACAACTGGTTTTAACCACTTTCTTCGGCCTCTGGCTTGCAAGGAATAGCTTCAGAATTTGGGGACAGACCCCACGAAAGGCTGAAAAATCAAGGGTTTCGCGGGGTCTGTCCCCGCCGCCGAGGTGTTTTTAGCAGGTAGAACAGGAGAGACAGGAGAATAGCAGGCTACACGCTCGCCACATCGAGATTCACGCCCAGTAGCGCCAGAGGCTCTTGACAGCATTGGATAAATGGTGCTATAATTTGCACCGAATTTAGCACCAGAAAGGAGTCTACCATGCCTGTTACTTTTCCAGCGCAGGAAGTCAAGCGGCGCGGAATGAGCGTCATGAACGAAAGCCTTGCCAACGGCCCCGTTTGGGTCATAAGCAACAATACTCCCAAATATGTCGTCATGTTCGCCGACGAATTTAAGCGGATGCGCCATGAAGCGTTCGTCAGCGAATGCCTGCAGTCCGACGCCGAATATCGCGCTGGGCTCGCCAAGCGCGTTACTGTAGAAGAGTTGATGAAGGAATTTGACGAGTAGGAGCCGCCACAATGCACATCGCTCCGTACAGTCTCATTCAAACGCCGCAATTCAAGCGTGCGTTTGCAAAATTCGCGCGAAAGCATCCAGAACTCCGGGAGAAAACCAAAGAAACGCTTCTTGCCCTCAGAAATGACCCTTTCACACCTTCGCTCCGGCTCCACAACCTGACTGGGCCGCTCAGCGGCAAGCAGGCTGTCAGCATCACCTACGCCTACCGCATTGTCCTCTGCGTGGAGATTGTGGATCGCGAAATCGTGCTCCACAACATCGGAACCCACGACGAAGTTTACGGCTAACGTCTCATATTCTCAAGCTGCCCTCGCTGCGGCTCCAAGCCAAAGGCCTGTCTCTACCGAGGTGGCGGAGACAGGCCTTATGGAGCGGTTATGTCGTCCGATTAGTGGACGAATTTGGGGACAGACCCCACGAAAGGCTGAAAAATCAAGGGTTTTGCGGGGTCTGTCCCCGCCGCCGAGGTGTTTTTTAGCAGGTAGAACAGGAGAGACAGGAGAATAGCAGGTTACACGCTCGCCACATCGAGTTTTACGTTGGCAGCAGCACCAGCGGCAACGCAGCGGTTATGCCGTCCGATTAGTGGACGAATTTGGGGACAGACCACACGAAAGGCTGGAAAATCAGGGTTTTGCGGGGTCTGTCCCCGAGTGTTCTAACCCTACAGCACGATGTCGGACACAATCGGGAAGTGGTCGCTGTGGTAGCACTTCTTCCCGGGACGAGGGTTGGCAAATGTTTCGTAGGTCTCCACCGTAATGTCGGGCGAGACGTAGAGGAAGTCTATCTTCGCGCCGCAATCGATCCAGTCGTAGCCGCCGTTGCTGGACTTGTCAGCATTGGGCGACCCCTTGTTTGCGTTCCTCACGCTCATGGGGAGCTTTAGCGCGTCAACTGCCGAAACTTCCCTGTCGCGCCAGCCCCAGCCGGTGAATGTGCGCCACGGGCCCTTCGGCGGCTTCTTCGTTACGTAGATCGCGTCCTTTAGCAGTTTCGACACCGACTTGGCTGGCGCGTCCGTCTCGCGGCAGTTGTGGTCGCCAACAAAGACGATAGGAGCGCCCTTGCCGAACTCCTTCATCCTGTTGACTACGAGAAGCATCCCCTTCTCGCGCGCCGCCTCGCTCACGTGGTCGGTATGGGCGTTGGCGAAGCAAAGCCGCTTGCCGCTCTTCTTGTCTTTGAGGATAACGTATGTGCAGACGCGCGGGAACGCCGTCCCCCACGACTTGCTACCGGGTTTCTCGGGCGTTTCGGAAAGCCAGAACGTGCCGGACTTCTCGAGATCGAAGCGACTCTTCCTGTAGCAGACCGGAACGGCCTCTCCCGTAAAGTCCTTCGCTTCGCGAAACCGTCCGACCATGGCGTAGTCCGAAAACTCTTTCTCGATCTCCTTGTACTGACCGGCCGTCACTTCCTGGAGTCCGAAGACATCCATGTCGAGCTTGCGGAGATGCGCGAAGAAATCCTTGCGGCGGTCGTTCCAAGACCTCTCGCCCTGGTCACTCTTGCTTATGCACCTGATGTTGTAGGTGCCGACGCGCATCTTCACTGGCGCCGCGCAAAGTTCCGCGGGCAAAACAGCCCCGACCGCCAAGCCAGCAAGAAGCACACATTTCACAACTATTCTTTTCATAGACATTTTCTCCTTAGTGGTTTTCATTCATCCCAAAAGTGTTCCAAACTGTCTACTCCTCAATCTTTGCATTGAAGAAAGCTGGCGGGGCTTCGCCATCAAGCGGGATGGTGGCAATGGCAGAGTCGCCATCGGAAAAATCGTCGTCGGAAAGCACCGCCGAGCCGAGCGGCGATGCCGCTGCCTTGAAGTCAGCCAGTGTCGCCGCGCCGTAGAACTTGAGCGTGCCGTTTATCGCCTGCTCGACCTTGCCGGAACGCGTGAGCGTTACTGCAACGGTCACGCTCGTGTCGCCAACGGCAATGTCCGTGATCGCAAAGGCGTAGGAACGGCTACCATCTGTGATGTCGAGGTTGAGCAAATAGGCATCGTCGAGATCCTTTGCCGAAAGTCCTGAGGCCGCGAGCTGGACCGCCGCCTTGTCGCCACCGCACTTGTTGAGCCAAGCTGCCTTCACCGCGCTAAGGACAACCTCGACATTGTTAGACAAAACAAGGGCTTCATCCGCCACGAAACCGATGATTTCGTATCGACAGTCGCCGGAAAGCGACGTGAAATACGTATCGCCAACGAACGAGAAGCTGTTGACGCAGTTGGTGGAGAACGCGAGCGGGAAGTTTGTTTTGACAGGATTTACAGGATTGACAGGATTTTCCTTCTCTCTTAATCTTGTAAATTCTGTTAATCCTGTCTTAACTTCCACCCCATACGTCCCAGCAGCATAGTCGAAAGTCACTCGCAACGTGTATTCCTCGCCGCTTACTGGCGTCACCCCTTCTGCCACCACATCCACCCATTCGTAACCCGATCCCCTCCAGACTTGGAAGCAACCGTTGGTCGAGAGCCGCACCGCCGCCTGCACATCCGCATCCGGCGTGTAATCCCTTGAATACTCGTCGAACTGCGCCTTTGTCTCAACCGTCACGACGTTGCCCGTCGAAGCAATACAGGGCGTAAATGCAACTTCTCCACCCAAATACGCCCTTCCGTCGGCATCGTATTTCACTTCATCTGACCACTCGCCTGTCCACCCGCTCGTCGCGGCGGATTCGCGCAGCCACGCATCGCCTAGACATGGCAACACGAGGTCTGCAACGACTGGGTAGTGGTCGCTCGGATAGTATTGCATCCCCGGCCTCGCATCGTTGCGGATTGCGAACGACTCCACTTCCGTACCGAACGATGTGAAAATGTAGTCGATTCGCTTTCCGAGCGTCGCCGTGTTCGCCGTCCGCTCCGCAGCCGAATAGCCGGCGAGAGCCTCCGCGCACGAGACCTCTTCATTCTTGTAGGCCCAGATATTGAGCGTGCGCCACGGACCCGTCGGCGTCGTCTTGGAAAGGAGCAGGGAATCCTGCATCCTCTCCGTCGCCACGAGCATAGAGGGCTCGGTCTCGTTCGCATTCATGTCGCCAACCAACACAACCGGTATGCCGACATCCATAAACCTTGCAAGTCGCGAAAGGACAAGCTGCATCCCGGCGAGACGCGGGCCTTCCTTAAGGTCGAGATGGGTGCTGGCGAAGCAGAACATGCCGCCGCTCGCCGTGTCCTTCAAGAAAGTCCACGTGCAGATTCGCGGATAGCCGGAATCCTCAATGCCGCCGCCCCACACCTTTGAGCCGACGACCTCTGGCGTGGCTGAGAGCCAGAACGTACCGCTATCAAGCAGCGTGAAGCGGTCTTTGCGGAACCCCACCGGCGTCGCCTCGCTGTTGGATGAGGTGTCGCGCATTGCACCGACAAAGGCATAGCTCGGAAACTGGTTCTGCAGATACGTGTACTGGCTACTCCGCACTTCCTGGAATCCGATGACGTCAGGCGCAATGGAACTCACAAGGTTGGCGAGATCGGCCTTGCGGTTGTCCCAATTGTTGTTGCTGTCGCTTTCATTCCCTGCTACCCTCACGTTGTAGCTCGCCGCGCGGATGCCAACGGCAACGTCGGCGGCGGACGCATAAAGCGCCGCCGCCGCAACAAAAGCCAATGACACCATGGCTTTTTTCATGGCCGTTTCAAGTTTACCTGACGATAAATATCGTTCCAGCAGATTTGATATTGAGAAGGAGCTTGCCGTCTTCGACTCTAAGCTCTGCCTTGCGACCAGCAAGCACCGCACTGTTTTCGTCAAGCGCCACGTTGGCGGAGGTGGCGGCATTGCCGACGGTGGCGATAATGTGGTCACCAGCCTTAAGGCGCTCGCCGTCGATGCGAATGGTTGCGGCGCCTTCCGTCGGCAGGTTGAGAGAGTTGGTGAGCGCCGTGAACGTGCTACTGGTCGACGTAAGCGCAAGCGTCGTTCCCGCGCCGAGCGTAATCGTGCCCTTGCCGGGCTTTGCGTTCGCCTTGACTTCGACCGTCGCAGCGTCCTGAACGATCAGACCGCCAGAGAAGATGTTGCCGTTTGATGTGTTGGCAAAGACGAATTTGCCCTTGCCCTTCACTGTAACGCGAAATTTCGCCGCCGAGGCCGCATCCGCCGCGCTGATCGGCGCCTCGCACGTAATCGTGCGGCCGATGGTGTTGTCGTAGTAGTCCGTCGTGTCGAACGTCAAGGATGACCATGTAGAGCTGCTGCTAGTCTTGTAGAATACGGGTTTATCAGTGGAGGTGTTTGAGCCTTTGGAATCGTAATACATCGTCCAGTCGGCGTATGAGCCGAATTCGGAAGAGCCGTTGTCATAGACGCGGACATAGCCCTCGCCGCGAATGATCCCGTCGGGGCCTATGATTGCCTTGACCAGGGCGACCTTACCATTCTGATTAACGCGCAGCTCGTTCACGACAAGCGTTCCGCTGCCGCTTGTGCTCAGGTAATGCGTGATGTTGCCCTGCACAAGAAACTGGTTTGTCACAACAAACAATCCGTTAAATGCACCGAGAAGTGTTTTGGATTGACTGTGGCTGATTTTCGCGTTCTTGACCACGGCCTTTCCACCGGCTTCCACATGAAAGTCCGCATTGTGCTTGTGGAAAGTGCCGTTCAAAAGGTTGTAAACTCCGTCGCTCTTCACGGTCGTGTTGGCAATCTCGGTCAGATCCCCGGTTTGCGAAAAAGTGTATGTGCCGTGGATGTCCGTCGCCCTCGCAAGTTGCGTGCCCGTCGCGCCGCCAGTGAACTTGACCGCGCCAGAGTTCTGCACCACATCGACATTTCCGGCGAACGCAACGGCGTCCTTAAACTCCACCATGCTCGCGGAGTTGTTCGCGATTTGCGTGATGCCGGAGAATTCGCCGTTGATCGTCACCGCCGCAGAGCCAGCGAGAAAGGTAATCGCCGTGGGCGCAAACATCTCGCCCTTCATCAGAGTCGAATTTGTCTCGCAGAAGATGTTTGCAGTGCCGGTCGTCGGCACATCGCCCTTCCAGTTGGCGGCATTGCTGAGATCGCCGTCGTTCGCCGCGCCCGTCCAGTAGTTGTCAAGTTCTGGGCCGACAGCACCGACAACGATATTCGTCTTGCCTTCATCGCTGAACACGAACTCGGTCGTCGGCCTGAGAGGAGATGAAATCTTCGTAAGGTCGGCATCGTCAAGGGCGGATGTGCACGTCATGACCGTCTGTCCTTCCGTCGGAACGCTGAGAACAACAAGCCCGTTTGCGAGGATGTTGTTCTTGGCGGTTTCGTTTTTGACGGCGAGGATCGTACCGGGCGTGACGTATGTCGGGCCGGAATAGCTGTTTGCTCCGCTCAGCGTGATGGTGCCGTTACCCTTGAACGTCATGCCGCCCGTGCCGCTGATGGCCTTTGGAATCGAGATGGCATGTCCGCCGTTGTCGATAGTACCGCCGCCATCACCGACACTGACGGCGATATGGTCGTCGTTCTCGATGAGTATTCCATCCGACTTCGCCTTCAGCGTTCCGCCATTAAATACTACACCCGCAGTGGTGTTGCCGTTATGCCAGACAATCGTCGGCGTGGAAAGCATTCCGCCGTTCAGATAAAGTCCTGTGGGGTCGTAGGCATAATATCCGCCAAAACGGATCTCAGTAGCGACATCCACCTCGCCACCGTTAAGCGCGAACTCACCGCTGCCCCTGTATGCGATATGAAGCGTGTCGCCTACGGTGACATTGCCGCCGTTTATGGCAACATCACCTTTATAGAGGGCAAAATTCGCTCCTGTTCTCACAGTCACGCCGTCGCCCACGGCCAGATGTCCCATGCTGCCGCCACTACTATCCTTGTAGCCAATGGACAGCTCGCCGGTTGTTTGGTATGTGCCGTTCCGAATCTCAAGATATCCATTCGCAGAGCTTGTTGCTCCCAGATACAATTGGCTGCACGTCAATCCATAGCTATCTTGCGTCGCGGCAAAAACAATAGGATTCTCCGAGGTTGATCCTGCATCAACGTACACAGGATGACGCGCGGTATTACCGACCCTTTGAGCACCAGAAAAAGTGACAACATGATCCCAACCATCGGCAAAATACTTCGCCGTATTGAACTCAGTATATCCATCACGGAAATATACTGGGTAATTGTTAGCGTCAGGCAGGGAAGCAGGATCAGTGGTGCGCCAACTACCTGTGTTATGATAATACCAGCAACTTAAGTCACTCCAATTGCTGGTGTTTGGTGCCGACTTTCCTTTCCAAACGAATGTTTGAGTCGCCGCCCATGCGCCGCCGCTCGCAAGGGCGGTGGCGATTGCAAGTGACGCAGCAAGACGGCGCGTCGCCCGTTTTGTTGGTACTTTCATGGATTTCTCCTTGTCGCTTGTTGTGTAATGTGTAGTTGTAAAATTGTTCATGCGTCCGCCTTTCTGGGCATGACCGTCCCAGTGGTTGTGAAATACGTAACGGCGAGCGGATTGCCCTTCAGCTTGAACCCAACGGGAGTCGCGAAGACAGGCAAGCCGTCCAGCGCAAGGGAACCAAGCGCAGACAGGCCGCCTCTCGTAAAAACGCAACGATTTATGTCCATAGTGGCTTTAGAAGTTATTGACACAGCTTCGTAGTGCCCCCAATTATATCAAAATTTTCCCCTATGTAGACAACTGGTTTTAACCAGTTTCTTCAAAAATTTTTTGGGGGGCTTTTCGACCCGATTTGCGCCTCTTTGATGCTATTTCCCGTTTGCCATAGGCACAAGGCGGGCAGCAAAGCCACCTCCGGACACAAGACGCACCTTAAGCGGCTCTCCGGCCTTGATCGTGAATTCGCGGCGGACGTAATGCTCGGCGTTCGTTCCGGCGTCCGGCGCATCCTCGAACGCTTCCACGCGCCATTCGCCACCACCAAGGAAGTCCGTCGGAAGCGCGACATCCCGCGCCTCCCAATTGGTTATCGCGCCAAGCCACCATTCGCGGCACTTCCGCCGCGCCACGGACGCGAACTTACCAATCTCGCCCGCGACACCGCGAGTCTCGTCCCAGACAGTCGGAACCTTCGTCAGAAACGCCGTACATTCGGGTTCTGTGCGGTATTGTGTGGGCGAGTCGCAAAGCATCTGTATCGGCGCCTCGAAAAGCGGGAAAAGCGCGAGCTGGTGGCAGCGCGTCCCGTAGCAGGCGGGAGCATCCTTCGTCTTGTCGAACGGAGGCGCGTCGAACGCGCGGTTGCGCATCGCGCCTGGCGTGTAGTCCATAAATCCCGCGACCATGCGAGTATAGACAAGATTCACGTCATTCGACACGACAACCTTTCGTCCACCGATGGAATGCCCTTGCTCAAGCCCGTAAACACCCTCGTAGTTGAGAATGTTGGGATATGTGCGCTGAAGCCCCGTCGGTTTGTGGATGCCATGGTACATGACAACGAGCTTGCGCTCTGCCGCGTCCGCCGCAGTCTCTTCAAGAAACTTCTCCGCAATCTGATCGTCACGCTCAATGAAGTCTATCTTGAAACCCTTTGCGCCCATCGCGGCATAACTGTCGAAGACGCGGATGCGCGTCTCGCGGTCGGCGAGAGGCGACCACGCCGCCCAGAGGATTACGCCGACGCCCTTCTCCTTGGCGTAGGCAATCACTCCAGGCACGTTCACTTCGCCGCGCGGACGGTCAAGGTCAAGCTTTTCGGACCATCCTTCGTCCATGATGATGTAGGCGATTCCGTTTGCCGCCGCGAAGTTGACGTACTCCTTGTAGGTCTCGAAGTTGCAGCCCGTCTTAAGCCCAGGGACGTCGGTGATCAGGAAGCCGTTCCACCAGTCCCATGCGACCTGTCCCGGTTTGACCCACGACACATCGACGACGCGGCTCGGCTCGGCAAGCGCATAGACGGCATCGGACGAAACAAGGTCGCTCGGCGAATCGCCAAGGACGAACACACGCCACGGGAAGACGCGCGTGCCGCTTGTCTTGGCAAGATACGGCTCGCGATTCACGACCTTTATCTTGCGTCGGGCTTTCTCGACGTCCTTCGGCACTCCCGCCTGCCAAGACCGGAGAGTGTCTGGCTCGTTCGCCTTCCTGTAGAAATTGAGCCCTGGATAATCAAGAAGATTGGATTCTGCAACCGTGACGACGCCAGCGCCTGAAACCGTCGCCGTGAATGGCGTCATGACTATCTGCGGATGTCCGGCGGAGACGCTTTCGACGGGGCCGATCTTAGCGGGCTTCTCCCAGCCGGACATGAAACCACCTTCTTGCGTGTAGCAGAGTTCAGCACCCTTCGGGAATCGAATATTCGTGGATTCAGCGTTTACCGTGATCTCTCCATCGAACTTCGTCTCGAACCGCCACGCCACGCCGTCGTTGCGGGCATGGAGGACTACCGCCCAATCACCAAAATCGACGCGCGTCTCATTCGCCGCGAGATCGACCGACGACTTCTTGTAGAGCGGCGTTGCAAGCATTCCATCAATCTTCCGTACCGTAATCTCAGGCTTCGCGCCCGCGCCGTTCAACGTGCCGCGCTCTTTTACGGAAATGGAAAAACGTGTCGGTTCGACTAGCGCCTTGCCTTTGCGCCAGACGGAATACTCCATCCCCCTATCGCCAACATCCAACCGCAGTTCGTTCAGCCCATTCTGCGAAACGGCATTGAAAACATCGTCCCCTTTCCATAATCTCGCGAGCGACAAACCTTGTTCTCGCGCCATTTCCACCGCCGCCTTTGCGTAGAAGAATGCACCGCCATAGCGAATGTGCGCGGGGTCGTTCTTTCCCTCTGGGTAGTTTGGATATTCACCTGGCTTGATTACCATATAGAGCGACTTCGCTGCATCAAGCCCCATCTTCGGCAAGTTCTCCTCGGCGTAGCGGTTGAGATCGAGAAGCGGCGCACCTACTTCCGCCGCCACCTCGCGCATCGCCGCAACGTATGTTCCAAGCCCCGTCGCGCCACCATCGACGCGCATCACGCCGTTCGTTTCGCAGAATCCGCTGGAATGGGCAATCGAGGTCGCAAAGGCGATATTGGCGCCCTTAGCACGCGCATCGGAGGCAAAACCCCTGAGAAACGCCTTGTATTCCTCTGGCGTGGAGTAGTCGGTTTTCGGCAACTTGTTACGCCGACGATTCATGTCGTTGTGCCCGAACGAGACTATCACCCAATCGTCCGCATTCAACTTCGAGGCGATGCAATCCTCCCACCGTCCCGACTCGCGGAAGCGTCGTGCGCTCCATCCGCTCCGCGCGAAGTTGTGCAAGTGCGACGGGTCTTTCATGAACGCTTTCAACGCCTGTCCCCAGCCGTACTGCGGAAACCAATCGGGCGTGTAATCCGCCATTATCGAATCGCCCGCCATGTAGAGGTGTGGCTCGGCAGGCACTTCCGCCTGGCGCCTGAGCCGCGCCGCCGCCAATGCAGACTCCACGGCGTCATACCATTTGCTTCCGTTCTGGAAGTCGTTAATCTGACCCCATGGCCGGAGATTGCGCGATAGCAAAAGACATCCGGAGAAATTAGGAGCGAAGCAACAGTCGCTTAGACCATCGAACATCTCGTCGTTAACCTTCTCCCAAGCCGCCTTGTCGTAGCCAGACCTGAGCCCCTGCTTAATCCTTTCGATATAGCCAGCGAAAAGATTAAGCGTGTGGTTACGATGGTAGGTATAGGGCGCGAGGAACGGAATGCGCAGCAACAGACGGGAGAATCCCCCATCGTCGGAGAGGTCGTCCGGATCAAGACCATGTTCCGGGTCGCACAACCAGGAAAAATACACCGCAACCTCATTGTTAAGCATCCTCTGCACCCGTTCGGGACGAGACGCGACATCGTACCGTGCCAGAGCTGCCTGAAGGCGGGCAATATCCTCGTCTGTCGACTTCTCGGATTTTGCGATCTTCATGGCAATGTCGGCCGCCTTTTCCACGAGCAACCTCGCGACATGCCACCTCACGACTGATTCCGCGTCATTCTCGATCTTCCGCGCAAGCAGCAGCATGTCGCCTACGTCGTATATCGCCGCGTTGGCCTCTCCAAGCTCCAGCCGCCTCTGGGCCTCAAGGTGTACAAGCACGCACAGGCGCCAGAACTCGCCGATGCGCGGGAACGGTTCGCGCTTCCCAGCAGGGTCGCAGGCCCACCACGTCTTGCGCCGCACGGCCTCGTGGTAAATGGCGAGCGCCTTCGACGACTCTGTGAGGATCGCGTCCTTGTCCTCATCGGTCAGCGGCATCTTGGGGAATCGTTGGATCGGTCCCCTCCCCCTCTCATCGCAGAACAAGCTCACGAGAATCGGCAACCCCGTCTTCTCGCTGATGACGTTTGTCACTGCCACCAGCCCGCAATAGACGTTGTCTGCGTCGGACGGGACCTCGAAGTGGTTGTCGAATTTCGACATGTCTGGCGGCGCGCAGTCAAAGGAATTGAATGCGACATACGCAGCGGCGGCGACCAAGATAGCGCCCGCAGCCAACGCAGCGCATTTGATCCCATTCTTTATTCTCCAGTTTTTCACCAGCGAGATTATAGCACAATCTCGACGGTTGCAAGCAACTGGTTTTAACCAGTTTCTTCAACTATTTTTTACCGCCTCTTCACTACCCACAAAGGCAACCTCACTCCCCATTTCCACTCGCCCTTCCCCTGCATATGCCTGGAGGTGGACGCGGGGACAGACCCCACGAAAGTTGCAATTTTATTGGTTTTCATTGCATCGCTGCCTTTCGCGCCGCCCTTTCCGCCGCCGATGCCGGCCGATGAGATGGTGTTGTTGACTTGCGCACGACGAGAGTGGTGTCGAGCAGTATCTCGCGCGGCGGGAGACTCGAATCTGCCATTCGCTCCAAAAGCGCCTTAAACGCCATGTCCGCAATCTCGAAGCAGGGCTGGCGAACAGAGGTGAGAGCCGGTCTCATTCTGGCCGCCAAGCGTACATCGTCAAAACCCGCAACCATGACATCGCCAGGAACGGCGACACCAAGTTTCTTAAGGGTCTTTACGAGCCATCCGGCGGCGATGTCGTTCGAGCAGACGATTGCGTCGGGCCTGAACTTCTTGAGTGCCGCGGCAACCGCCTTGCCGTCGGTCGGCTCGCCCACCACGACTGTAGCGTGACGCCCCGTCGTGCGGAAAACCTCGGCATCTACACCCGCAAAGCGCGTGTGTACGCTATCCGCGCACAGGCGACGCAGGAGACAGCAGATCCTCTTCGCTCCAACATTCAGGAGATGCGCCGCGACCCTGCGTCCTGCGCCGAAGTTGTCGATCGCCACAAGGTCGTACTTGCTGCGGTTGGGCGGCGTCGCGATGTCGTAGTCAACAAGGACAACCGGAATCCCTGCCTTGTCGAGAATATCGGAGATGATGCCATTGAGATGGTTGGCATTTTCCGAGAATCCCACGGGCTGCATGATGACGCCCGCCACGCCAACCGAGGCAAAATGACGCGCGAGCCGTTCCGCCTGCTTGGCGCGCTTGTCGTGGTCCACGGCGAAAATGTCGCCCGCGACAAGGTCCATTCCGTACTTGTTGCAGTTAAAGACGAGACCATCCATGATGGCGGAAAAGAACTCGGAGTCAGCAGTCCCCGGAATCGCGAGCCCGATAGTGCGGTTCGTCTGCGAGACGAACGTGCCCGCGCCCTTCCGTGTCGTGACGAGGCCGAGGCGCTTTAGCTCTGCGACGCTCCTGACGGCACTTGGACGCGAAACTCCGAAACGCTGCATTATCTTGGTGAGACTCGGGAACGATCCCTCATCGGAGTACACGCCAGCGCGAATCTCCTCGCACAGCGCCTCCGCTATCTTGCTGTAGCTGGCAATCGCCCCTGATGTCTCGTCGTTTTGCATGTTCGGCAAGTCCCGATGTTAATTTTACTGCGCCGGTAGGAGTTTCTCGAAATCCTTTACACCGAGGTGGTGCCAGCAATCGAGCGTGACACGCGAGCCGTCAGCAAGAAGAAGTTTCACTATACCCTTCTTTTTCCACTGCGAACGGTCGACCGACTTGATGTCGGAAATAGGCAGCTTCTTGCCGCGCCAGACGAAACCAGAGTCGTCAAACTCGAAACGGAACGAGGCGACCGACGCGAGGTTAAGGCCGATCAGCACCGACGCGAGAAGGCACAGCGCCATGAAACCGTATTGCGACTGTATCTTCTGTCGCTTGAACGCCTCAAGCTGAAAGCCCTCCGGCGGCTTCGACTTCTCGATATTCTCGTAGAGCTCTGCCGCGGGGGTCTTCGGATAGGCAACAAAGCCGTCGTAGCCAAACCAGCCCCCCATGCCGAGCATGAGGATGCAGACGGCGAGGTGGCGGTAGAAGAACTCAGGATTAAGCTTTAGCCGTTTCATCTGTCGTCTCCATCGTAGACTGGATCGCCGCGGCGAGGACATACTTCCCGCCCGGCCCCAAGGCACGCCCATCCGGCCAGTCCGAGACCGGCTCGACGCAGACGAAGCGCCGCCACGAGTCCTCGTCGAAATCTGCAATCGCGCATTCGGCGCCAGGATTCCACACGACGACGCGGTCGTTCCCCGAAGACGCTATCGCGACGGCGCGGCGAAGCCCAGAGTCGATTACGGCAAATTCGTGGCGCGGCGAAGACGGGAGCGTGAAGACATGGTCGGTTGGATGGTCCATAACGAGATCGCCCGTCTGCCTGTCAGTCTGACCCGAGACGCCGTTGACGAATGAAAGCCCGTCGAGTCCCTTCACAGTCGCGCCGTCGCGCTCGCGAAGAAGGATGTAGGGATGGAACCCGCAACTGAAGCCAAACTGCTCTTTGCCGGTGTTCTCGACTTCCAACGCGATGTTGAGCTTCATCGAAACCGAGACCTTGATCGCAAGGCGGAAATCGTGAGGCCAGACGGCGCGAGTAGCGTCGTCTGACTTGAGGACGAGCGTCACCTCGGTCATCTCGTCGGAATACTCACTCGCCTCGACCTCGAACGCCATAGCGCGCGCAAATCCGTGCTGGGGCAGGTCCTTGGAAAAGCGCTTGCCGAACTGCGGGAAGCAGACGGGAATCCCGCCGTGGAACGACTCGCCGCGGTTGTAGTCGCGCTTCGAGGGGCGGAAAATGACTTCCGCATGTCCCGTAGGGCGATAGGAGAGGACGTTCGCGCCGAGAAGCGCGACTTCCGCCGTGCCGTACTTGTTTGCAAGGACGACGTTCGGGTAGCCGCAGTGTCCCGGGCGGAACACTATGCGGCCAGGAGCGCCATAACGGGAATTGAGCTGGTCGATGTTCATAGGTTTTGTTTATGTTTTAACGCAGAGGCGCAGAGACGCGTATCCCCCAGCCGCAGGCTGTCCGCGAAGCGGATGCCCTAGCAGGGGTGAGTAGCAGAGATTTAGAGTTGCTTGACGATGTGGTAAGTGCCGGCGGTGTAGCGCTTTGAGGTCGTCTCGCCGGGGAGCGTGACGTCGGCCGTAGCGCCTTCGGGGATGGTGAAGTCCCAGACCCACTTCATGCCCAAGTCCGTCTGAGTGCTCTCGTAGCGCCAGTGGCTCTTTATCAGCCCCGCAGCAGACTTGTACTCGGCCTTCACAAAGCCGACGCGCTTGTCGGGCTTGGGGGCCATGATGATGTTCTTGAATCCTGGCGCCTTCGGGTCGGCGGCAATTCCGGCCGCAGACTTGTAGATCCACGCAAGAACCGCACCATAGGCATAGTGGTTGAAGCTGTTCATGCCGACGGGTCCAAAGCCCTTCTCCTTTGTGTAGCTGTTCCAGCGCTCCCAGATCGTCGTAGCTCCCTGGTCGACCGAGTAGAGCCACGACGGATTCTTGTGCTGGAGGAGAAGCGTATACGCGATGTCGGACATTCCGTTCTCGGTAAGAGTGTCCATGAGGATCGACGTTCCGAGGAAGCCAGTCTGCAGGCAGTCGCCGTGGTCGGCAAAGTTGCGCTTGAGCGCCTCGATCGTCTTCGCCTTCGCATCGCCTTCGACAAGCCCGAGCTTAAGCGCGAAGAGCGCCGGCGTCTGCATGCCGCGCATCGGCTCGACGAGAAGACCGTCTTCAGGCGAGAAGAAGTTCTTCTTAAGATACTCCTTCGCCTCTTCCGCCATCTTCGCATACTTCGCGACGTCCTTGCCGATAGCGGCGGCCATTGTCTCCATCATCTGCGCATCCCAACGCCAGTAGCACGCGCCGAGATAGTTCCAGTAGAGCTTGGCCTCGGGACGCAGCACCTTGTTCTTCCACGCCTTGCCGCTGCAACTCTCGAGGTCTTCGTAGCCCACCCAGTCTGCCCACTGGTAGCCGCCGTTCTCGCCCTTCGTCGCCTCGTAGTCGTACTTCGTCTCGTTGACACGCGCGACGAACTTCTCCATCGCCGACCAGTTGTCCTCGACGAGCTTCGTGTCGCCGAACTGCTTCCACACCTGATACGGGGTTATGACACCGACATCTGCCCAGCCAATGCGCATCGGCTCGTTGCCGTACTGGCCAAGCGGCGCGACGCCAGGGAAACCACCGAGTGCATGCTGGTTGTCGCAGAGGTCACGCATCCACTTGTGGAAAAACGACGAAGTATCGGCATTGAAAGTGCCCGCCTCGGTGAACACCTGAGTGTCGGCCGTCCAGCCAAGGCGCTCGTTGCGCTGCGGACAGTCGGTCGGAACGGAAAGGTAATTCGAAAGCTGCCCCCAATAGACGTTGGAGATGAGCTTGTTGACGTCGTCGACTCCAGTTTCGATCTTGCCGATCTCCATATCCTGCTTAATCGAAGTGACAGGAATGGAGCCGATTTCAAGGAACTCCACGTCGTCTGTCGCCGTTATCGATGCGTAGCGATAGCCGAAGAACGTGAATACCGGCACGTAAAACACGAAACCGTCTTTAATCGCATACGGACCGTCTTTCCCGTTGCCGAAAGTGTAGACGGCGCGCATCCCGAGATTTGGAACGCGCAAGTTCTCGCGGTATACGCTGCCGCCAGGACCGTCGTTGCCGCGCGAGCGCTCGCCATTGGCGTCGTTGAGCATCTCGGCTGGGAGGCATGTCAGGACCGTTCCCTCGACGGCCTTGAAGACGAACGCGGGGACTGCCGCACAGTTCTGGCCGAAGTCGACGACAAGCGTCTCGCCCTTCGCAAGCGCAACAGTGGTCTTGCCGTCGAACGAGACATTGCGCAGCTTATGGACACGACCGAAGATCTTGTTCGCCTCGTTGGCGCCGTCGACGCCCTTCCAAATGTATGCTTCTACTGGCTTAAGCGCCTTGTCCATACGACGGCAAATCTCGCCGCCCTCCGAGGGAAGTATTTCGCCCTTGAACTCGTCGTTGCGCTCGGCCTTCCTGAACGCCTCGCCGCCAAAGTACGGCGGCACGACGCGCGCATCGTATTCCTCGCCGTCAAAAATCGCTGCGTGCTTGACGGGACCTCCGATCGCGGCTTTCCACTCGTCCGCCTTCGTGCCATAGACCTTGACGGAGCCGTTAGCGAACGTGACATGAAGAACGGCGCGGAAGGCGCTCTTCTTGCCTATGAAGTTTACGATCTTGTCGCGCCACCATCCGGCAGAGACTTCGGCAGCGAAGAAGTTCTTCTCGCCCTTGCCTTTCTTGAGACAGCCGGTGACGTCATAGGTGAACGAACGGCGCGTCTTCTTGACATGTGTAAAGCCCGGCTTGAGCGCCTCATCAGAACCAACCGGCTTGCCGTTCACATAGATTTCGAAGACGCCGAGGCCGGTCGTCATCCAGACAGCTGACTTGACCTCGCCCTCGTTCTCGATCTCGCGGACGAACCAGCTGGTGCCGTCGGCCGCTCGCGCGCCGTCCCTCGACTGGCCAGTAAACACAGGCGCATCAGCAACCGATATCCATTCGCTCTGTTCCCAGAGCGACGAGTCGAGCGCGCCTACACGCTTGCTCTCAGGATCACACCCGACCACGGCGACGAGCAATGCAGTCATCGGAATCATGATAGTTTTCATTTATCTCTCCTTAATTAAGTAGTCAACCGTGTAGAACATGCAGAAACATGTAGAAGTTCTACACGTTCTACATGTTCTATA
>Ga0265298_10000993_pt1 | contig 42069 bp, 34 predicted proteins | sample AusTroGonzalo_MG_3_FD_193486 | JGI IMG/M metagenome (GOLD analysis project Ga0265298, IMG submission 193486) | Bovine rumen microbial communities from tropical cattle in Woodstock, Queensland, Australia - Gonzalo_01 | ecosystem: Host-associated > Mammals > Digestive system > Stomach > Rumen ... | reverse complement strand
CTTCTTCCGCTCTTTCTTCCGCTATGATAGCCAATGATATTGATGCACTATCTAAGAATAGCGGAAGAGCGGAAGAAGAATTCAATTTCTAATAGCTTGATGATGCCAAGCACGAAAGAAGGGAGGCATTCCAAAAAAATAAACGAGTTTATTTTGTTCTGTCTTCGGCTTGCATTATATTTGTATCGGGAAAGTTAAATCATATACAATCTTTAAAAGCGAAGTTATGAAAAAGTATTTATTCTTAGTCTTTGCTGCTTTTATAGCAGTGGGTGTAAGTGCTCAGGAATTGGCTAATTTCAGTCGTGGAGCACAACAAATCGTTTCTCCAGAGGTGAAGGGTGACTCAGTGACCTTCCGTCTGAGTGCCAACTATGCCACAGTGGTGAACCTCTATGGCAACTGGATGGCCAACTACTCTGATTTCGTACCTTTGAAGAAAGGCAACGACGGCATTTGGGAAGTTACTATCGCAGCTCCAGAACCAGAGATCTACACCTACAACTTCATCGTTGATGGTGTAAGTGTGAACGATCCTCGCAACTACATGGTACAGCGTGATGGTACCCGTTACCTGAATATGCTGTTTGTCCCTGGCGAGCGTTCTGCCAACTACAACGAGACTGCCCATCGTGGCACCGTAAGCTATCGTTGGTACGACAGCAGCATCTTGGGCAGCAATCGTCGTCTTACCGTTTACACTCCTTACGGCTACGAGACTAGCAAGCAAAAATATCCTGTCCTCTATCTGCTGCATGGCGGTGGTGGCGACGAGGAAGCATGGTCAAGCATGGGTCGTGCTGCTCAGATCTTAGACAATCTGATCGAGCAGGGCAAGGCAGTGCCTATGATTGTGGTGATGCCTAATGGTAATCCTGGTCAGCAAGCAGCAACTACTATGGGTTTGCCAGTGAAAACATTTGATCCACAGGATCCACAGAACCAGAACCTTTATGTGAAGAGTCTGGTGAACGAAATTATTCCTTTCATCGAGAAAGAGTACCGTGCAATACCTAAGAAGGCATCACGTGCCATTTCTGGTTTGAGCATGGGCGGTGGTCATACCTTTGCAGCCTCTACTTTGTTCCCCAATACCTTCGACTACATCCTTCCATTGAGCTCAGGTGCTCGTGAGAGTGACACATTAGATGCTCAGTTGTTAGGTATCAAGAAGGCAGGCTACAAGCTCTACTGGATTGGTTGTGGCACCTCTGACTTTGCTTATGCTGGCAGTCAGGTGCTTGATCAGGCTTTGACGCGCAATGGCATGGAGCACACCTTCTATAAGAGTACTGGTGGTCACGAGTGGAAGAACTGGCGTTTGTATCTGAATACTTTTGCTCAGTTGTTATTCAAGTAATTCTTTATCGTGCTACCGAGTGATGTTACATTATGGTAAGCGAATAGGGCTTGTCCGTTGGGGCAAGCCCTCGTTTTTTGTTCGGCTTGGGTCCCATGTCGAATTCTATGACACATCCTTCAGTAAGCTGGCTATGGGTGATGTACAGCTTTGAGTAAGGTTGTCCGTTGATACGCACACGCTGCACATAACGGTTCTTGTCGCTAACATTGGGTGCCTTGATTTCTACCTCACTTCCATTCTCTAATGTCAACTTCATATAGGGCATATAGGGGGCACCAAGCACATACTGGTCTGTTCCTGGAGCCACGGGGTAGAAACCCAGAGCTGAAAAGATATACCAGGCCGACATTTGTCCACAGTCGTCATTGCCACCCAGTCCGCGGATGTCGTTGCGATACATCTTGTTCAAGATGGTGCGAAGCCATTCTTGTGTTTTCCAAGGCGTGGAGGTCCAGGCATAGAGATAGGGAACATGGTGCGAGGGCTCGTTACCATGCACATAGCCGCCCACCAGACATTCGGCTGTGATGTCTTCGTTGTCGGCATAGTATTTCTCAGGCAAATCCATAGCAAACAAGGCATTCAGTTTGTCGAGGAAAGACGCCTCACCCCCCATGCATTGCATCAGTCCATAGACATCGTGTGGCACGTGGAAGGAAAAGTTCCATGAATTGCCCTCGATAAATCCCTCACCGTAGGTCTGGTAGGGGTCAAGGTCTTTCTTGAATGCCCCGTTCAAGTAGCGGGGTGATGCAAAACCAATAGTGGTGTCGAAAGTGTTGCGATAATGCAAAGCACGTTTTTGGAACTCACCTGCCACTTGCTCATTGCCTATTGCCTTGGCAGCTGCATAAATGGTCCAGTCGTCGAAACTATACTCCAGCGTGTTGGAAGCTGCTGTGTCATCATGGTCAAAGGGGGCATAGCCCAAACGGATATAATCGGTCACACTGGGGAAGTAGCGATTGGTAGCCGTCTGCACCATCGCCTTTAGGGCTTCTTCCTTGTTAATATCAGCACCTTTGACGATGGCATCAGCCAATACGGTTACAGCATGATAGCCTGTCATGCACCAACCCTCGTTACCCATGAGGCTCCAAACAGGTAACATTCCCAATGCCTGCTGTTGTTGGTGGTGAATCATCGACTTCACCATATTGGTATTACGCGATGGTTTGAGTAAACCCAACAGAGGGTGCTCGGCCCTGTAGGTGTCCCATACAGAGAATACAGTGTAGTTATCGAAGTCGTTGGCGGTATGTATATTGCCATCCACCCCGCGGTACTGTCTGTCAACATCCATATAGACAGAGGGGTTGATCATGGTGTGATAGAGTGAGGTGTAGAGCATCGCTTTCTGGTCGGAGGTGCCATTGCAGTCGATGACCGACAGTTCACGATTCCAGGCGTTGTGCGTTTCTTGACAGATGCTCTCGAATGATTTACCAGCTGCCTCAGCACGTAGGTTCTTCAGCGCTCCTTCGGTGGAAACGGCAGAAAGGGCCACTTTGACTACCAGCTCTGAAGATGCCGATGGGTCGAAATTGAAGTAAGCCACCATGCTTCGCCCTGCCATATCGGGGAAATTGTGGTAACGGTCGAATTTGCGCCAGAAACCTACATACTTCTCCTGTTTTCTATCCTGGTAACCGTAGCTGTTGATGGGTTTTGAGAAAGAGATGGCAAAGTAGGTGTAGTTGGTACGAGCCCAGCCGTCGGTGAGACGATAACCTGTGAGCAGGGTGTCGTTCTCTACCCGTAGGGTGGACCAAAGTACCTTGCCATCGTAGTTATAGATACCATGCAGGAGGTCGAGGATAATGCGCTGGTCACTGCCTTTGGGGTAGGTATATTTATGAATACCCACACGCTGGGTAGCTGTGAGCTGTACCTGTATACCATTATCGCCTAACGTTACCGCATAATAGCCAGGAGAGGCTTGTTCGGTATCATGTGAGAAACGCTGACGATAACCACTATCGGGATCATCCTTGGTGCCAGGATTGAGCTGTAAGGCACCTGTCTGTGGCATGATAAGCAGGTCACCCAAATCAGAATGACCTGTGCCACTTAGGTGGGTATGACTGAAGCCCACAATGGTATTGTCGGTATGTTGATAACCCGCACAATACTCATATACTTTGCCTTGATACACCCCATTGATGTTGTGGGGGATGGTGTCGGTATCCGGACTGAGTTGTATGATACCAAAGGGGGCACAAGCACCTGGGAAGGTGTGACCCATACCCTCAGTACCTATCAACGGGTTGACGTATGACGTCTTGTCATCTACTTGGTCAGCCTTGCCTGCAAGGCACGACAAGACCATCATTGTTATCAAAAGTATGCTCTTTTTCATGGTGGATCTTCCTTATAGTATAATAATGTAATGTTTTATAATTTGCCGTAAAGGTAATAAAAAACATTTTACTATGCTCTCTTTCAACGCCTATTTATGAATGATACAACTGATAAGGTAGAAGGTGCCTCTCTCTTCCTTAAAAATGAGGATTTAATATTGTAGCCCTACTAAATGTATTAGATAGTAATTTAAATTGTTTATTTTGCTTTTGTTTTATAAAATTTTGGATTTAAAATCATTCAGATAGTAAGTTGGTGTAATATTTTGCCAATATACTATTTTTCTATTTTTGTGTAATGCATACCATTGTCCTAACTTTGCCCCCGAAAGCTTTCAGTTAGTATTAATTTTAAAGGTAAATGTGATGAAAAGAATTGAAGCGATTATCCGCAAAACAAAGTTTGAGGAGGTAAAAGAAGCCCTGCTCCAGTCGGATATCAACTGGTTCGAGTACCACAATGTACATGGCATTGGACAAAGCAGGGAGGAACGCATCTATCGTGGCGTTCAGTATAGCACCGATGTAATAGAACGAGTAGCATTGACTATTGTCTGCCGTGACCAGTTTGTAGAACCCACCATAAAGGTGATTCTGCAGGTGGCTCACACGGGAGAAATAGGTGATGGCCGTATTTTTGTCAGCGACATTATTGACGTTTGGTCTATTCGTACTGGCGAAAATGGCGATACCGTGCTACGTGATAAGAAGTAGCTACAAGTATAACAACTAAAGATGTAAGATTATGAATGAGATAGGATTTTCACTTGATACAGTATGGATGTTGTTGGCAGCCATGCTGGTATTCTGGATGCAACCAGGCTTTGCCTTGGCTGAGGCTGGCTTTACACGCAGCAAGAACACGGCGAACATATTGATGAAAAACTTTGTTGATTTTATGTTTGGATCCTTGCTGTTCTTCTTCATGGGTTTCGGACTGATGTTTGGCAGTGATGGTGCAGGTTTTGTGGGCATGCCCAACTGGGGCGACCTTTCTTTTTACCAGAGCGATCTGCCAGTAGAGGGATTCCTAATATTCGAGACCGTATTTTGTGCTACTTCGGCTACCATCGTGAGTGGTGCAATGGCTGAGCGTACGAAGTTTTCCATGTATTTGATATACAGTGCATTCATATCATTGATTATTTACCCTATAGAAGGTCACTGGACTTGGGGTGGTGGCTGGCTGTGCAATGATGCAGCAGATGGTTTTATGATGAGCACCTTTGGCGATGTATTCCACGACTTTGCTGGTTCTGCCATTGTTCATAGCGTAGGTGGTGTACTCGCCTTAATAGGTGCAATGGCATTAGGTCCCCGACTGGGTAAATATGGGAAAGACGGTAAGATACGTGCTATCCCTGGTCATAACCTGACTATGGCTGCCTTGGGTGTGTTCATACTGTGGTTGGGTTGGTTTGGTTTCAACCCAGGTAGTCAGTTGGCAGCAACAGGAGAGGTCAACCGTGTGGCGATATCACATGTATTTCTGACAACCAATTTGGCAGCAGCTGCTGGTGGTGTGGCAACGATGTTTCTTACTTGGCTGAAATATGGCAAACCATCACTCTCTTTGACGCTCAATGGTGTGTTGGCTGGTTTGGTAGGCATCACGGCCGGTTGTGATATAGTCTCTCCTGTAGGTGCAGTCATCATTGGCTTGGTATGCGGTATCGTATTGGTGTATGCCATTGAGTTTATCGACCGCAAGTTGCACATTGATGATCCTGTGGGTGCCTCTTCGGTACATGGTGTTTGTGGTATCCTTGGTACACTGCTGACAGGACTGCTCTCTACTACCAACGGAGCATTCTATGGTCATGGATGGGGATTCTTTGGAGCAGAGTGTTTCGGCATCTTGTGCATAGACCTCTGGGCGGCAGCTTGTGGCTTTGCTTTGTTTTATGGCATTAAGAAGTTGCATGGACTGCGTGTGACATCTCGCATTGAGGAAGAAGGCCTCGATATCTATGAGCACGGAGAGAGTTGCTACAACTAACTATCTATTAGGGTTTAATTATTAAAGGATTGTATTATGATGAAGGTAAGATATTTACTCTTCATGGCTGCATTGTCCCTGTCAGTGACAGCTGTGAAGGCACAGAATAACCATATTGAGACCACTATATCAGCCGATTTTGTCAGTCAATACATCTGGCGTGGACAAGATTTGGGGAATGTTTCATTGCAACCCACATTAGGGGTTGGTTACAAAGGTCTTTCTCTTTCAGCATGGGGAAATATTGGGATTAGTAATCCTAGCGATACCAAAGAATTTGATTTGACTATTGGCTACACCATCGGTGGTTTTAACATAGGCATAACAGACTATTGGTTCAGTACGGGTGGCGATCCAGAAGGTCGTTACTTCAAGTATGATGCCCATTGTACCAACCATATATTTGAAGCCAATGTGGGATATGACTTTGGTGTGGTTAATTTTCAATGGTTCACTAATTTTGCAGGCAATGACACGAGAACCCAGAAAGGGAAACGTGCTTATAGCAGTTATTTTGAGCTGAATGTTCCTTTTAGGTTGGGTTCTTTAGATTGGAATGCTTCCATAGGTTGCGTGCCATATGCAACAGAGTTTTATGCAACGACAGGGTTTGCTGTAACGAATCTTTCGCTAAAAGCAACGAAAGACATTACAGTAACAGATAAATTCAGTATTCCTATTTTTGCAGGATTGACAGCCAATCCTAACTCAAAGAAAGCATATTTTATATTGGGTATAACACTACAACCATGACATAGCATTATTATCAATAGTGCAGGGGATGCTGTGAAGCATCCCCTGCATTTTTATAGTCTTTAATCCTTTTATCATTTATCATAAAGACGTAGGTTTGTAATTAATACGCAAGATACGCAAATAAGATTTATATTTTGACTTTCTAATGTTTATACTTATATTTGCAGTAGAAATAATAACAACAGTATGAAACATTTCTATTTTGACAAGTTCACTATAGTAGTGGCTTGTATGGCCATGATGACTGGTTGTGCTGGTCAGTCTTCTCAGGAAGGGATGAACCGTCAGCCAGGTAACTTCCCTGGCAATCCTAGTGAGTGGTTTGCCCCTCAGTTAGTGACAAACAATACTTATCGTAACGTGGCTAAACTGAGAGCGGCGTACGCCTCTTCGAGCTTTGACTATAATCTCACAGCTCAGTTGTCTACCGATGGTATCTTGACGGACATGATGCCACCTACTACCATCGTCTCTACCCAAGCTGGTGAATTGCCTCGTCAGCAAAAGGAAATCCTTTTTGACAGTAATGATGTGACCCCACTGACTATCGCTGGTGACGACATTTTCTTGCAGTTAGATATGGCCGACATGCAGGTGGATATCGACCAGATATGTTTGCGAGGCAGGGTTTCTCTAAATCCCACTGCCACAAGAGGGTATATGGTAAAGACATTAGCATCGGTGGATGGTAATTCATGGGAAGAGCTGGATGTGCAACAAGGTAGTGGTTTCTTCGGACAGGAAACACGTAGCGGAGGTTACAGCTATGACATGAAAGTGCCAGAGGGCAAGTCACCTGTAAGGTTCATGTATGATTATCAGCCTAAGTCTACTCCTGCAGCTGAGACTTCCAATAATTCTGATAGAGGTAACCTGAGGATGGAAAATCGTACCATCAATTATGTGGTAAAACTGCCAACGGCTAAGACTTACAGTCATTTCAAAATTGAAATGAAGATGCCGAGTGCCCTGAACTGGACATTTACTTCTTGGGATTTTGCCAAAGGTGAAGAACCTGTTTCTGTGCTTCCTTCTTTCCGTTTCAACAGTGCCTGGATGAGTGCATCGGCAGGCAACGAATGGTTAATGGTGGACTTGGGTACAAATGCCCAGTATGATAAAGTGAATCTGCACTGGATCAATAAAGCGGTGAAGGGTGTTGTCGAAGCATCAGACGATGCCAAGACTTGGAAACAAGTAGCTGAATTGCCTGGTGGTCAGGGAAAAGATGATGAGATAACATTGGGCAAGACGATGAAGAGCCGTTATGTACGCCTTAACTTGACGGAAGCAGCTAATGGCAAGCCATATGTATTGAGCGAGATGGAAGTAATGGGCAAGGGTGGCTTGGTAGCGCAACCTCAAAAAGCAAAAGTTTCATGGAAAGATCAGAACATCGATAATGGTCAGGTGCTGAACGGTCAACTCTCTTTGGATGGTGGCAACTGGAAATTGCAACGTGCTTCAGAGGTGAATGCTTCAGGCGAGGCTATAGCTCTTGCTGGTTTCAACGATGAGTCATGGATAGCAGCTACTGTTCCTGGTACTGTATTGTCAAGCTATATAAATATAGGTGCCATTGCCGACCCTAATGTGGCTGATAATCAGTTGCAGGTATCAGAATCGTTCTTCTACTCTGATTTTTGGTATCGTCAAACGTTTAATTTGGATGCTTTGGGTGAAAGGATGTTTCTGGATTTCAACGGTATCAACTGGAAAGCTGAGGTTTTCATGAACGGCAAGCAGGTAGGTAATATTGATGGCGCTTTCATTCGAGGTAAGTTTGATGTGACCAACGTGATGAAGCAAGGCGAGAACGTATTGGCTGTGAAGATTATCAAGAATGCCCATCCTGGTGTGGTAAAAGAGCAGACTTCCTGGAGTCCGGATTATAACGGGGGTGTGTTAGGTGCCGACAATCCTACCTTCCATGCTTCTATCGGTTGGGACTGGATACCTACCATCCGTGGACGTAACATAGGTATCTGGAACGATGTATATCTCACATTCGCTGGTGCAGTAACCATTGAAGACCCATTTGTGCAGACCGACCTTCCATTGCCTAATACTGATTGTGCTGATATCTTGCCTGAGGCTACCTTAAAGAACCATACAGACAAGGTGGTGAAGGGCGTTTTGAGTTTCAACATGGAAAAAGATGGCACAGGTGTGACTGAACAGATAGAAGTTGAGTTGGCTCCTGGAGAATGTAAACCTGTGAAGTTGCCATCTGTAAGATTAGACAATCCAAAATTATGGTGGCCTGTGGGCTATGGTGAACAAAACCTCTATAACAGTAAGTTTACCTTTACAGTAGATAATCGTGAGAGTGATGTAAAGACCTTTAAGACAGGCGTGCGTGAGCTGACCTTTGTGGATGAACCATATATTCAATCGGGTGGTATTCTTCGTCCGAAAGAGCAGTTTGAACATCCTATACGATTGACTGTGTATATCAATGGCAAACGTGCAGTAGGCTTTGGCGGTAACTGGGGTATGGCTGAGTCGAATCTCAACTATCGTGCCCGTGAATATGATGCAGCGGTGAAATATCATGCTGATATGCACTTTACCATTATTCGCGACTGGGTAGGTATGATTGGCGACGAGGAGTTCTATGAGGCTTGCGACAAATATGGTGTGTTGATTTGGCAGGACTTCTGGCTGGCTAATCCTTATGACGGACCAGATCCCTATTATGAGGATATGTTTATAGCCAATGCACGTGATTATGTAAAGCGCATTCGTAACCATGCGGCTCTTGGCATCTATGTGGGCAGGAACGAAGGCAATCCACCTGCTACGTTGGATGGACAGTTGCGCGACTTGGTGGCTGAGTTGCATCCAGGTATGCACTATATCTCTCACTCGGCCGATGGTGTGGTAAGTGGCGAAGGCCCTTACAATGCGTTGGAGCCGATAGAGTATTTCCGCAACTATGGACATGATCGTTTCCATAGCGAGCGTGGTATGCCGAATGTGATGACCTACGAGAGCATGAAGTTGGCATTTGGTGAAGACCACCTTGAGCCAATAAGCACTTTGGCTACACCAAATAACATGTACGGCTTACACGACTATGCTTTGGGTGGTACTAGTGGTCCTTCTGCTCAACGAACAGAGACATTCAATAACATGATAGCCAAGATGTTCGACAAGCCAAAGAATGTAGAGGAATTTGCCGAGTGGGCGCAATGGGTAAACTACAATGGTTATCGTGCCATGTTTGAAGGGCGTAGTGAGCACCGTCGTGGTTTATTGTTGTGGATGAGTCATCCCGCTTGGCCGTCGATGGTTTGGCAGACCTACGATTATTACCTCAACCCGACTGGTGGTTACTTTGGCAGTAAAAAGGCTTGTGAACCTATACATATCCAGTGGAATCCTGTACGTGATGATATTGAAGTAGTGAACTACTATGCTGGCGATTTTGCTGGTTTAACGGCTACTGCTCAATTAATTAGTCAAGATGGCAAAGTTGCATGGGAGAAGCAGGCTACATTTGATATTCATAATGATGAAACGGTGGCTTTAATTCCTTTGGAAGAACCTGCGGCTTTAAGTAGCACCTATTTCATAAAATTGACGTTGAAGCAAGGCGAGAAGCTGTTGTCGGATAACTTCTATGTACGTGGCAAAGAAGCAGGCAATTACCAGTCGTTGCTCGACTTGCCTTATATTGGGTTAAGTAATGATATCAAGGTGGTTCGTGAAGGTGATGAATGGGTATTGGATGGCACTGTGAAGAATGAAAGCAACACGCCAGCCCTGATGATTCGCTTGGCCGTTAAGGGCAATAAGACCGCTTGCATGATGGCACCAGTAATATATAATGAGAATTACTTCAGTCTGATGCCTGGTGAGAGCAAGCGGATTCACATTACATTGAATCATGCAGACACCCAAGGTGAAAAGCCAATACTTGAAATCACGGGTTTCAATGTTACAAATGACAAAGCGAAGATGGGAAAGAGCAGAAAGAGCTTGAGATAAATACAAGAGAAGGGGTAACGAAAGTTATCCCTTCACTTTATTCAGTTGCCAGATGGAAAACGTTAGCAACGCGATAGCCAAAATGAGACAGATGACATAAGATTCCCAGCCCATTAAATCGGCTAATGTGTCTGCCCCTGGATAGGTGCGAGTAAAATAAACTGACAAACTATTGTTAAGGATATGGATAAGAATGCCAGGGATTAAACTGTGGGTTTTATAGAACAACCAAGCCAACAGCAAACCCATAAGGAAGGCTGTTAGTATCTGCGCAGGGTTGATATGGAATATGCCGAAAATGAGTGCTGAATAGATGATGGCTTTCTTTGGAGTGTATGCTTTCAGCAATACTGAGGTAATGGCACCACGAAACAACATCTCCTCAAGGATCGGTCCTACGATGGCTATAGCCAATACTCCAAACCAAGTACCTTCCATGTTTGTGAATGTGTTCTCAAGCCAATTGGGCATAAAGTCGGTTATTGTAGATATGGTATCGGAGATGAAAATAGCGGAGATGCCGGCAAAGAAAGTCCAGTACAAGAACTTTGCAGTAGTAGGATGTATCAGTTGTTTGTCGGAAAGATAACCTTGTTGTATCAGGATGCCTGCCATAACGACATCGGCCACAAACAAAGCAATTATTATAACAGATACTCTATCGACACCAGACCATTGACTGACAAGTAATGTCAATACACCTCCTACTAGTGTTTGTATCAGCAGATATAATAATACTAAGAGAATGGATTTTTTCATGATGCCAATATGTGTTTAATCATGGTTGCATCTTGTTGTAGCTGCTCTACTAATTGCTCTTTGGAGGCAAATTTTACCTCGCCACGAGTACGTTTCACCAATGAGAGTCTCAACTCTTTATCATAGATGTCATCGTGGAAGTTGAAGATATGCACTTCAATACTACGTTCATCTCCATTTGCCAATGTAGGTCTTGTACCTATGTTTAGCATCCCTTGATACTTTTTGTTATCCATTTCTACTAGCACAGCATACACACCATTGGCTGGTATCAGCTTTTCTGGATTCATCTGCAGGTTAGCAGTAGGGAAGCCCATGGTATGCCCCACATGGAAACCATTCACCACCTTACCCTCCAAAATATAGTGATAGCCCAAAAGGTCGTTGGCAACTTCCAGGTCACCACTGAGCAACAATTCCCTAATCTTCGTAGAGCTAACAGAAGGTAATTCTGTAGCTTGTATCACCTCAATGCCTAAATCGTGACCATAGCGAACGTAGTCGTTGAAACCTTCTGAGCGGTTGTGCCCAAAACGATGGTCATAGCCTATCACTAAAGCTAATACTTGATATTTGTCGTGTAGCAGTTGCATAAACTCAAGGGCAGTGAGGGAGGCCAGTTTTGGGGTAAACTCCATCACCTCACAAAGGTTTATGCCAGTTTGCCGAAGCAGACTGAGTTTTTCTTCTGTGGTGGTGAGCAAACAAAAATGCTTGGTCTCATGGCTCACCACATGGCGAGGTTGTTGGGAGAATGTTACAACCATAGAATTGAGGTCCCGTGCATGTGCCACCTCCGACACTTGCTGTAGCAAGTGTCGGTGCCCAAGATGTACTCCATCGAAAAAGCCTATTGTTGCAACAAAACCAGTTTTCATCTTACCTTTTTATTCTCCTTATTAAGCGTTCAATTTCTCCTATCCATAAAACGCATGAAGTAACGCCTACTATTTCCAGCCATTCTTTGATGCTCAGTGGCTCTGTGCGAAAAACTTCTCCACCTATTTGCACAATCAGTATTTGTCCCATGAATATGAGCAGTGCAACACCCAACAAACCAAAAGAATGTCTTAAATTCTTAAAAGCCGATTCGTCAGAGCCAAATGTTTTGGCATTGAACAGATTCCAGAATTGAAGCAGTACGAAAACAGTAAAGAAGATGGTGAGTCGATGCAGGGTCATTCCCCCCTCCGCATGATTATAGGTATAGAGCAGCCCCATCAGCAGTACCAAGAAAGTGAATCCGTATCCTAAGATAAACCGAGCCATGCCGCGGGTAATGATAAAATCATCTGGGTGGCGAGGCTTCTCCTGCATGACACTCTCGCTGGGAGGAATGGATGCCAAAGCCAATGCCGCAAAGGTGTCCATGATAAGGTTTACCCACAATATCTGTGTTACCGTAAGAGGAAGTTCTGTTCCCAAGAAGGCTCCGATGAGTACTATGAGCAAAGCCACCAGGTTGATGGTGAGCTGGAACAGGATAAAACGCTGGATATTACGATATAGTGACCGGCCCCACATTACCGCTGTACCTATGCTATGGAAAGAGTTATCCAACAAAGTTATGTCAGAAGCCTCCTTGGCTACTGAAGTACCAGAACCCATCGATAGTCCCACCTGGGCGTGGTGAAGGGCAGGGGCATCGTTGGTACCATCTCCAGTTACTGCCACTACGGCACCTTTCTGTTGTAGGAGCTGCACCAATCGTTGCTTGTCGGAGGGGCGAGCTCTCGACATAATCTTTATGTTAAGTACTCTGTCTAATGCCTCTTCGTCTGTCAAAGCAGCAAATGCTGTGCCTGTAATGCGGTTCTGGTCAGTATCCCCTTCGGTCCACAAACCAATCTGACGGCCTATCTCAGTAGCGGTTGCTGGAGTGTCACCTGTTACTATTTTCACTTGAATACCTGCTGCCTGGCAGCGTTTCACTGCTGCAGGAACATCTAAACGAACGGGGTCGCTAATTGAGACGTAACCGAGGAATACAGCATCTTCCAAATAATGAGAATCGAGAATCGAGAACTGAGTATTATCCTCATGATTGCGATCAATAATACTGTAGGCAAAGCCGAGGGTACGCATGCCTTGATTTTGGAAGGTCAGCAAATCGCTCTCAATGGTGTTTTTGTAATCATCCATCGGTTCCAACCCTCTGGTAGTTGCCACTTGGTTGCACATGCCACTCACAATCTCTGGAGCACCTTTTATATATAATATATCCTTGCCCAAGGTGTAGGAATGTACCAAAGTGGCCATATACTTACGTTCGGTAGAGAATGCTATCTGGTCTAATACCTCCACATTCAGTTTTAGTTTCATGTAGTCAATACCCTGGCTATAAAGCCACAGCAGCAGGGCTACCTCCGTAGGATTGCCTATGCCTGAGGGTTTACTCCCATCAGCAGGTATTTCCAAAAATGAAGTAGAGTTGGCGCTGATGCCTTCTTTTACCAGATGACTGAGTTCGTCATCCTTAACCTTTCTCTCTCCACGCAAGCCGAAAAAACAGGCATCCTGCACCTGCATTTGGTTTTGTGTAAGGGTACCAGTCTTGTCAGTACAAATTACATTGATGGCACCCATTGTCTCGCATGCGTGCATTTTCCTAACCAAGTTATTGGTGGAAAGCATTCGGCGCATATTCAGTGCCAAACTCAAGGTCACACTCATAGGCAATCCCTCTGGCACTGCCATCACTATCAGAGTAACCGCCATCATGAACAATTGCAGCGTATCTTTGATGGGAGCCAACCATTCTTCAAACGTATGCAGATTTCCAAAGTCATATACCAACAATACGTCCTTGATGAAGAAGATGATGAAAGCCAAGCCTGCTACTGCAAATCCCACGTTGCCTATTAACTTGGCCAATTTGCCTAATTGCTGATTCAAGGGTGTCTCTTCATGCGTCTCTTCCATGCTTTGCTGGGCCACCTTGCCAATTTCAGTAGCGTCACCTATAGACATGACTTCCATGATACCATTTCCGTCAAGTACTGTAGTGCCTCGCATCACCATGTTGTCAGCATATGTAGCGTCTTTGTGGAAATGCGCCTCATCGGTAGTTTTTGACGTAGAAGGTTCTCCAGTCAGCGATGACTCATTTATTAATAGAGAGGTGGCTTCCAATAATTTGCCATCGGCAGGCACCTCTTCACCTGTTTCTAATAAGACTACATCGCCCACCACTACTTCTTTTCGTGGTACTTCGCATACATGTTCGTTGCGGATAACTCTTACGGCATTGTCATCGTTTACCGTATTGAGTAAATCGAATTTGCGATTGGCATCGTACTCAAAAGCGAAACCTACACCCGTCGCCAGAAGAATAGCGGCAATGATACCTATAGTTTCTGCATATTCATTCTCAAAGATGGAGATAACCAGCGATAAGCAGGCAGCTACCAGCAAGATGCGGATAACAGGGTCTTCAAACTTTTCCAGATAAAGTTTCCATATAGGTTTGCGCTTAGGAGGAGTGAGCACATTCAGTCCGTACTTCTCCCTGCTCTTTTGCACTTCAATATCGGTAAGACCTTTGAATATATGGTTATTACTTGTCATGCAGCTTCCTTTGTTCAAATAATGCTGCAAAAATACAAATAATATCGTAAATAATTTTGTTTTCGACCTAAGATTGTTAACTTTGCAGAAAATGAGTAATAAACAGATTGACTAACTTTAATAAATTTCGATTATGGATAAGTACATTTGCTCTGTATGCGATTATGAGTATGATCCAGCTGTAGGCGATCCAGATAACGGCATCGCTCCTGGCACTGCTTTTGAGGATCTTCCTGAAGATTGGGTTTGCCCTATTTGTGGTGTAGGCAAGGACGAGTTCAACAAAGCATAAATCCTTTAATGGATTCATGAAGCGTCACTGGCTTCTGACACCAGCACTACTTTTGCTTACTGCCAATATCTTAGCACAAGAGACTGGCAGTAAGTTTAGGTTTTATGGGCAAGTTAGAAATGATTTTTACTACCAAAACCGTCAGGCGAATGAGTCATCAGAAGGTTTTGTGATGCTTTTCCCGAAAGATATACAGATTGACGAGACTGGCAGGGACATCAACCGTGCCAGTTCCGCCAATTTGTTTAATATGCACACCATGTTGGGGGTCGAGATAATGGGCCCCAAGTGGGGTAAGGTGCAGACTTCGGGGCAAATTGACATTGACTTTCGAGGTACGATGAATGGTTCAGGAGCTCTTTTGCGTCTTCGAAATGTAGTAATGAGGCTTAGGTGGGACTATTGGTGGCTTTCTATTGGTCAGTTGGGACATGATTTGGGCCACTCGCTCTATAATGAGACCGTCAGCCTCAATGTAGGAGCGCCTTATCAGCCTACTGGACGAATGCCACAAATTAAGATTCAGTATAACGACCCAGCTAAGTTCTTGGTGTCATTTGCATTGCTTTGGCAACATATGGGTTCTGTTGGCCCTAATGGTCGAAGTCGAGAGTATCTGCGCAATAGTGGCATCCCTGAGCTGACACAGAAAACTGAGATTCACAATACGGAAGGTTCTCTGTTGGGCTATGTCATCCATTTTGCCTCTATCTGTCCACGATTGAACTCGGATGAGGGGTACAAGGTGAATGAGCGCGTCAGTGCCTTTAACTTCCAATTGTATGGACGCTATCGGAAAGGGTTGTTCACTTTTGCTGGCAAGACCATGCTGAATCAAAATTTCACGCAGTCGAATACCTTGGGCGGTTATGGTGTTACGAAGAAAGATCCTGTTACTGGTGAGCAAGAATATGCTCCTTTACGCCTTTGGCAAAGTTGGGCAAATGTATTGTATGGAAATAAGTGGAGGGGAGGATTCTTTGGCGGCTACATCAAAAACTTTGGTGCCTCTAAGCCTGTGACAGGACTCATTGGGACGGGAACAGACATTGATCAGATGTTCACCGTATCTGCAATGCTCAGCTATAACATACCTCATTGGAGATTTGGTTTTGAATATAGTTTGACCAAGGCTTTCTATGGCACTAACGATGCCTATGGTAAAGTGAAAGACATCCATGCCGTTATGAATCATAGACCATATGCCACAGTGATGTATTCTTTTTGAAAACTTTAAATCTAAATAAGATGAATAAAAGACTTTTAGCTTTCGCTTTAATAGCGATAACAGCCTTACCTGCAATTTGGGCACAGAAAGAAGGCTTTGGTTATAAATTTTATGGCCAAGTTCGTACTGACTTCTATTTCAATAGTCGTCAGAACAACGAGAGTGTGGATGGTGCTTTGTTGTCTTATCCGAAAGCCAAGGATCTGGACCCTTCTGGCAAGGATTTGAATGGTATTGCCAACCTCAACATGTATAACATGCATTCCCGTTTGGGCGTGGATGTAACAGGACCGTCTTTATGGGGATGGAAGACCTCTGCCAAGATTGAGTTCGATTTTAGGGGCAATAGCTCCAACTTAGGTATAATACGTATGCGTCATGCCTATTTGCAGGTGGCAAAGAACGGATTCTCCATTTTGGCTGGTCAGACTTGGCATCCCTTGCAGAACACGGTGACGGCTGAGTTGATGAACCTTAATGTGGGTGCTCCTTTCCAGTTGTTGTTGCGTACACCACAATTGCATTTCCAATACCAGGATAAGTTGTTGAAGGTCCGTGCTGCTCTTATATGGCAAGCTCAGGTAGCCTCAATGGGACCTGGTAATGTGCGCAGTCGTGAGTATATACGTAACAGCAAGATTCCTGAGTTGTTTGCCAGCATCGATATTCATAATGAGACTTCTACCTTTGGTGTTGCAGCTCACTTTATGTCGCTTATGCCTGAAACAAAGACGGAATTGGGTTATAAGACAACCTCTCGTATAAATGGCTTGACCCTTGAGGCGCATGGACGATACCAAAAAGGCTTGTTCATGATTGCTGCAAAAACCATTTTAAACCAGAACCTTAATCATGCCAATACTTTGGGTGGATATGGTGTAAGCAGCATCGATCCCAAAACAGGTGAGAAAAAATATGCTCCTCTGCGTATGTCTCATAGCTGGGTGAATGTGATGTATGGAAAGAAATGGCGTGGGGGTATCTTTGCTGGTTACCTTAAAAATTTTGGTGCTTCAAAGAATGTAACCGATTTGGTGGGTGTTGGTACAAATGTAGACCAGATAGCTTCTGTTGCTGGAGAAATTACTTACAATATCCCTGGCTGGAAGTTTGGTCTGGAATATAATATTACTACTGCTTGGTATGGCACACCCAATGAAAAAGGACGTGTCAAAAACACCTATGATGTAACTAACCATCGTGTGCTATTTGCGGCTATGTTTATGTTCTAAGATGTCTTCTTTTATTGACACTTAGGACAGATGCCCTTCACCAAATAGTTGATAGTATTCATGCGGTAGCCCTCTGGTAGGACTACCGTTGGTATTGGTATATCATTCAAGCAAAAGGTCCTGCCACAACGTTCGCAATAGAAATGGGCATGCACATCATTATCTAGTTCGTCATCATGGCTGTGACAAAGTTCATAACGAACGGCATCAGCTCCATCTTCCATTACATGCACCAGATGTTGCTCTCGAAACAGGGCCAATGCTCTAAATACGTTTGATTTATCAATGGTATCTACAGCATCCTCCAGCTCTGACATAGTCAAAGGATGTTCTGCCTCTGCCAGCGCTCTCACTAACATGACGCGATTGGCAGTAGGCCTGATATTGTGCTCCAACAACATTTCTATACTTTTTGCTTCATCCATACTCCGTATATGTATATGTGTTTATGTTACAAAGATACGAAAAGTTGTGCGTAGCACAAAAAATACATACATCTTTTTATATCAATGCCGTAGCATCTTCGACTAAGCCATAGGAACAAAAAAAAACGTTTTGATTGTGAGTAATTAAAATATTTGTCATATCTTTACCAGTCAAAACAATATAAACGATGAATTATAGGTATGATTCAGATACATTGTATAAATAATGGCAAGACAATAGAGTTCCCTACAGGATCTGAGCTGCAAGACATTTTCCCTGCTACGGGTGCTGTGTTGCCATACCCTGTGATTAGCGCCAGGGTGAACAATGTTTCCAAAGGTCTCAGCTATAAGGTTTATAAAAATAAGGACGTGGAGTTTCTGGATGTGCGTGAACCTTCTGCCATGCGTACCTATGTCCGCTCTTTGTGTTTTGTGTTGTATAAGGCAGTAACAGAGTTGTTCCCTAACGGGGAATTGTTTATCAAACACCCTGTGTCGAATGGCTATTACTGTTCACTAAACATCGACAGGTCTATTACTGTTGAGGATGTGAATGCCATCAAAGCCAAGATGAAAGAGATTATAGCTGCCGATATCCCTTTTAATTATCATGAAAGTCGGGCAGAGGAGGCCATACTAATTTTCAAGGAAAAAGGTCGTAATGATAAAGTAAAGATACTGGAGACATCGGGTAGTCTTTATACTAATTATTATACATTGGGTGATACGGTGGACAGCTATTATGGCAATTTAGTACCTTCTACTGGCTATCTTGGCTTGTTTGATATCGTAAAATATTATGATGGTTTGTTATTGAGGATTCCTAGTCATAAGCACCCTGATAAGCTGGACGATATTGTAAAGCAGGAAAAGATGTTGGATGTCTTTCAAGAACATTTGCACTGGAACCACATTTTGAATATGGAAACTGTGGGTGACTTGAACAACGCTTGCCAGAAAGGCTATGCAACACAACTCATTAACGTGGCGGAAGCTTTGCAGGAGAAAAAGATTGCTCATATAGCAGAACAGATATACAATCGTTCTCAAGAAGGTCGTCCTGTGAAGTTGGTGCTGATATCAGGACCTTCCTCATCTGGCAAGACTACCTTTAGTAAAAGGTTGTCAGTTCAGTTGGTTACCAATGGTATTATTCCTTATCCCATTTCGCTCGATAACTATTTTCTGCCGCGTGAGGAAACACCAAAAGATGAGAATGGTGACTATGACTACGAATCTATCTATGCACTCGACTTAGAACTGTTTAACAACCAGATGCAAGCCATTCTTCGTGGCGAGGAGGTGGAATTACCATATTATAATTTCCAAACAGGACTTCGAGAGTATCGTGGACAGAAAATCCAGCTGAGAGACAATATGGTATTGGTAATGGAAGGCAATCACGGACTGAATCCGGAGCTTACACCTCAGATACCTGAAGCAAATAAGTTCAAGATTTATGTTTCTGCTCTTACTACCATTTCGTTGGATCACCATAACTGGATACCTACCACTGATAACCGTTTGGTCCGTCGCATCGTTCGTGACTTTAATTATCGTGGATATTCAGCCCAGCAAACCATCGCTCGTTGGGAGAGTGTTCGTGCTGGTGAAGATAAGTGGATATTTCCCTTCCAAGAGAATGCTGACGTGATGTTCAACTCGGCCTTGTTGTTTGAATTTGCAGCTTTCCGCAGCCATGTGGAGCCAATATTAAATATGGTGCCACAGAATTGTCGTGAGTATTCAGAGGCTCATCGTTTGCTGAAGTTCATGAAATATTTCTATGCTATACGCGACAATGAGATACCACATACTTCTTTGATGCGTGAGTTTATTGGTGGTAGTAGTTTTGTTTACTGAAAATAAATTATGAGATATGAATAAAAAGTTATTTATTTTTTTCTTGAGCTTGTTTTTCTGCTGTGTATATGTAAATGCGCAAGAAGAGCAAAAGAGTGAACTTCAGCAGCGTGCAGAGACTGAAGATGCCAGGAATAATATTGCAGCAGCCCGTTCGTTGTTTATCCGTGCCTTCGACGACTATGTAAGCAAGGGTCAGATAAAGTTGGGGGTGGAGTGTGGAACAAAAGCTACTGCACTATATTATAAGGAGAATAACTATAAAGAAAGTTTCGAACTACTACGTAGTGTTGACCAAGCCATTAGTGCAGAGGAACGAAAGGGTGGTAGTGCAATGCCAGAGTTGCATTATTTGGTGACCAAGGAACGTTTGCAGATGTATATCAAAATGAGAAATACTGCACGTGCCATGGAACAGATTAACACGATGGAAGATCAGGTGAAAACTGCCAATGATGACAACCTGATGAACGATTTGTTGTATAACAAAGCCATCTATCATTATACTTTTGGTCAGATATCACAAGGTGATACTGTGTTTAAGGAAATGGTTTCTAAGCTGACTGCTCAGAAAGAATACGACAAAATAGATGAAGTGTATCAAACACTGATTGCCAATGGAAAGAAGAGTAATAATGCTAATCTGGTAGCACAGATCTACAGCAACTACATCATTTGGAAAGACTCTGCCAATGCAATTAAGTTGGCAGATGAGACGGGCGTATTGAAGCAGCAGATAGCAGAAAACGAGAAGATTATTGCTGATAAAGACAGCTCACTTGGTTCTCGTCAACTGATTATCATTGGGCTCTGTGTACTGGCTGCTGCCTTGGCTGCTGCTTTGGTGATTGGCATAATTGTTCTGTTGCGTTATGTATTCTTGACTCGCAAACAGAAGAAAGCCATTAAACTTTCTGAAGACAAGAATGCATTGAAAGCCAAGTTTATTAGCAACATATCTGCTCAACTCGATCCAACCTTGGAAAAGCTGGATAGTCGCATTCCTGAGGTGCAGGCATTACTCGACTTTTCTCAGCATATCCAAACCCTTTCTGAATTGGAGAATATGTCGCAGACAACTTTCGAATTAGAAGATGTGCAAGTTAATCAGTTCTGCGAAGAGATGATAGAAGAAATTCGTGACAAGGTGCAACCAGGAGTAGAAATAATGGTTAATGCTCCAAAGATGACTGCCAAGATTCATCGTGAGTATTTATCTCATATTCTAAGACATCTATTGTATAATGCCGCTGAATATACTCCAGCTGAAGGTCATATATGGCTGGACTATAAGAAACGTGGAGCACATATGCAGCAGTTTGTGGTGACGGATACTGGCTGTGGCATTCCAGAAGAGAAGATAGAGGATGTATTTAAACCATTCTTGGAAATAAAAGATCTTTGTGCTGGCGATGGCCTTGGTTTGCCTATCAGCAAAGAGATGGCCAAGAAGATGAATGGTGATCTTGAGATAGATCCGAAATATACGAAGGGTACTCGTTTTGTTGTTACATTGTATGTATAATCAAATACGACAAATCCCCGCTAATTGGCGGGGATTTGTTTTTAGTTCCTTATAGCTTCCACCTCGTCAGGTGTCAGAGGTATCTTTTTTCCTAATCGACGAGCACCATCTTCAGTAATCAGATAATCCTCTTCGTTGCGGATACCACCAAAATGGCGATATTCTTCCACCTTATCATAATTGATAAAGTCGATAAACTTCTTCTCTTTTCTCCACCTGTCAATCAGTTCGGGGATAAAGTAGATGCCTGGCTCAACCGTATGCACGAAACCTGGTTGGAGAGGAATGGCAAGGCGCTGACTCTTGCGACCAAACTGGGTACTTTTTGGCTGTCCGTCATAACCTACCCACACTTCACCTAAGTTCTCCATGTCATGTACATCCAATCCCATCATATGTCCCAAACCATGAGGATAGAATAAAGCATGAGCACCCTCTCGCACAGCATCATCCGTATTGCCTTTCATCAAGCCTAAGTCTTTCATCCCTTCTACCATTACTTTTGCTGAAAGGTCGTACACCTCCATATAAGGGATACCTGGACGTAGTGCTTTTACACTTTCCTGGTGCATGGCATTCTGAATGACATACACATCTTTCTGCTTCTGCGTGAATATCTTGTCAGCTGGGAAAGTAGATGACATGTCGCCACAATAGCCGCTTTCCACCTCTGCACCTGCATCAATGAGGAACAAATCACCTGATTTTACGGGGTGACCATGATAGTGGTTGTGCAAGGTTTCACCATGTATGGTAGCTATGGTGGGGAATGCTAATTCACAATTATTCAAAGCTGCTACATGCTCAATTTCAGCTGCCACATCGTATTCATGCATGCCAGGACGTAGGCATTTGATTGCTGCAATGTGCATATCGGCTGTAACATTGCAAGCCTTCTCAATTTCTGCAATTTCCTCGGCGGTCTTGATGTTACGCTGTTTAACGATGGCACGAATAAAAGGAACAGAGCCATCTTGAGCAGAAGGAGCAATACCCAACCAATCCATCAGTTTCAGCTTGTGCTCAGGACGGTAGGGAGGTAGGTAATGCACTTGTTGCCCTTTTGCCTGTGCTTTCTTCAGGTATTCCACCACTTTCAGATATGGCCGTGTGTCAGTAACGCCTACTTCTGCAGCTTTCTCTTGAAGAGTAGGTAATTTGCCTGCCCATACTATAAAATCAATACTCATTTCGTCACCAAAGACAATTTCTTTGTCTTCATCAATGTCGATAATGGCAGCCAGTCCGGCCTGCGAGATACCGAAAAAGTACAGGAATGAAGAGTCTTGACGGTAACGGAATGCGTTATCCTCGTAATTTAATCCCATATCGTCGTTGCCTAAGAAAAGCAACACGCCAGAGCCAACGGTTTTCTTCAGCAGGGCCCTGCGCTGCATGTAGGTCTCTTTTGCAAACATAATTCTTAGATTTTTTGAGTTATTATGGGCAAAGATACAAGAAAAAAACGTATTTTTGCATGCTGATACGTAATAAACGTTAATAAAAAAATGGCTCAGAACTCAAACCAGATTCAAGTTCAGTCGCAACAGCAATTGCAGACGCTCTCACCCTTGCAGATTCTTGTGGTGAAACTGCTGGAATTGCCTACAGTGGAGTTGGAGGATAGGGTGAAATCTGAGTTACTCGATAATCCTGCGTTGGAGGAGGGGAAAGAGGAAACACCCGAGAATGTTGCAGATGAGTTGTCAAACTCTGAGGATGAAGGCGATACCAGCTATAATGCCTTGGATGACTACCGTAGTGATGACGATATCCCCGATTACAGACTTCAGGAACACAATTACTCTCGCAACGATAGGATGGAGGAGATCCCTTTCAGTGATACAACTTCTTTCTACGAGACATTGAAAGACCAGTTGAGTGAGCACGACTTGGATGAGCATCAGCGCCAGTTGGCAGATTATCTGATAGGCTCATTAGACGATGACGGCTTGTTGCGTAAGCCTCTTGATGCACTTGTTGACGAACTGCTTATCTATATGGGTGTTGATACAACAGTGCAGGAATTGGAGTACGTCCTTCAGGTTATTCAGCAATTTGACCCTGCTGGCATTGGTGCCCGTGATTTGCAGGAATGTCTGCTCATTCAAATCAGAAGAAAGGCGCAAACACCAGAAGGGAAACAAGATTCTTTATTGCCGTTGGAAGAAAAGATAATCAGTTCTTTTTATAAAGAATTCACTACAAAGCACTGGGATAAGATATGTCAACAATTGGGAGTCAGCGAAGAGCAATGTCAGCAAGCCATCAAAGAGATAACACGACTCAACCCTCGTCCTGGTGCTTCTATGGGTGAGGCAATAGGTAAGAACTTACAACAAATCACCCCAGACTTTATAGTAGATATAGATGACGAGGGCAATGTGTCTTTCAGCCTTAACAACCCAAATTTGCCGGAATTGCGCTTAAATCCCGATTTCAGCCGTCAGTTAAAAGAACAAACGGGAAGTAGTGTTAAACAGACGCGCGATCAGAAAGAAGCGGCTCTTTTTCTCAAACAGAAGATAGATGCTGCTCAGGGTTTTATAGATGCAATTCGTCAGCGACAAACCACCATGACAAATGTCATGAAGGCTATCATCGAATTGCAGCACTCCTTTTTCCAGGAAGGTGATGAGGCGTTGTTGAAACCTATGATTTTGAAAGACGTGGCTGAACGTGCCAAATTAGATATATCTACTGTTTCACGTGTGTGCAATAGTAAATATGCCCAAACACCGTATGGCATTTTCCCTTTACGCTATTTCTTTACAGAGGGTTTTGTCAAGCAGAATGGCGAAGAGATGTCATCCCGAGAGGTGAAGAAAGTGTTGAAGGAATTGATAGACAAAGAAGACAAGCATCATCCATTGACCGATGATGAACTGACCAGGATGATGGAAGATAAGGGTTATCCTATGGCTCGCCGAACGGTAGCCAAGTACCGTATGCAACTCAACATCCCTGTAGCAAGAATGAGGAGAGAATAAAAGGGCAAGAAGTATGACTGAACATAACAATACAGAGGTGGCACTAATTCGCATAGCCAGGTTGATATCGGCTTTTTTCTCGCCGTATTACATTGCTTTTGTAGCCTTTCTCATCTTGTTCTTGTTTTCTTACCTTCGTATCATGCCCCTGCAATACAAACTAATCGTTTTAGGTGTGGTATATGCATTTACCATTTTGATACCTCATCTTACCATATATATTTTTAGGAAGGTCAATGGCTATACCCACGACGATATGGCTCAGCGTCGTCAGCGATATGTACCATTATTTCTTTATCTCATTTCCTATATCTTTTGCTTGGTCATCATGCGCCGTCTCAATATTCCTTGGTATATGAAAGGTATCATCCTGACTGCTTTGCTGATGATGGTGGTCTGCCTTGTCCTTAACTTGCGATGGCGTATTAGTGAGCATATGGCTGGTGCAGGTGCTACCATTGGAGGTTTAGTGGCGTTCAGTATGCTTTTCGGCTATAATCCTGTATGGTGGCTTTGTGCGTTAATAATGGTAACGGGAGTTGTTGGCTCTGCCCGTATTGTTTTGGGACACCATTCTTTGGGTGAGGTTTTGGTAGGTTTTGCCGTTGGTTTGGCCAGTTCCTTTATGGTTTTACATCCTTTCTACAACGATTTACTCAGATTTCTTCTTTTTTAAGTAGCAAATTACTTGCAAATATTCCCACTTTATGGTATATTTGCCAAATGCTTTATTGAAAAACCTAAAAACGAAAGATATGAATTTTCCTGAAAACATTAAGTACACCAGTGAACACGAATGGATTCGTGTAGAAGGTGACGTTGCCTATATAGGCATTACAGACTATGCACAAGACCAGTTAGGCGATATTGTGTTTGTTGATATCCAAACAGTGGGTGAGACACTCAATGCAGGCGATGTGTTTGGTACTATCGAGGTGGTTAAGACCATTTCCGACATTTTCATGCCAGTAGGCGGTGAAGTGCTCGAACAGAACGAGGCTTTGGAAGACCAACCTGAACTTGTAAATAAAGACCCCTATGGAGAAGGATGGTTGATAAAGATAGCTCCAGACCCAGCAGCTGACTATGACGCATTGCTGGATGCAGCAGGTTACAAGAAAATAATTAACTTATAAATATAAACATATGAAAGCATTGGTAAGTATCGTAATGGGCAGCATCAGTGACCTGCCCGTAATGGAGAAAGCTGCCGATTTTCTGAACGAATTGCAGGTTCCTTTCGAGATGTGCACCCTTTCAGCACATCGTACTCCTGGTAATGTGGCTGAGTTCGCACTTCAGGCAAAGGGACGTGGCATTCAGGTAATCATTGCAGGAGCTGGTATGGCTGCAGCTTTGCCAGGTGTTATTGCAGCGAATACCACGCTGCCAGTTATTGGTGTTCCAATCAATAGTGGTCCACTAATGGGTGTTGATGCCCTTTATTCAATGGTACAGATGCCTCCTGGCGTTCCTGTAGCAACTATGGCTGTTAATGGTGGCCAGAACGCTGCTTTGATGGCTGCTCAGATTCTGGCTTTATCAGATGCAAAGTTGGCTGGTAAGTTGGAAGAATACAAGAAGAAGTCAGCTTCTAAGGTAACACAGGCCAATGAAGTGTTGGCAAATGTCAAGTACGATTGCAGAGTTATCTGATGGACTTGTTCAATTATCAGCGCCGTAAGTCAGGCACAGTAAATGTAGGAGCCACCCCTTTGGGCGGCTCTTATCCTATACGTCTGCAGAGTATGACCAATACTTCCACTCGTGATACAGAGGGTAGTGTGGCACAGGTAAAGCGCATCGTTGAGGCGGGTGGAGAGTATGTACGTCTTACCACCCAGGGTGTAGCTGAGGCAGAAAACCTGCAATACATCAATGCTGCCTTACGAAAGGATGGGTGTACAGTTCCATTGGTGGCTGATGTACATTTTAATCCTGCCGTTGCTGATGTAGCTGCCCTCTTTGCCGAGAAGGTTCGCATCAATCCTGGTAATTATGTTGATCCAGCACGAAAGTTCGAAAAACTGGAATATACGGATGAGGAATATGCGCAAGAATTGCAACGCTTGCGTAACCGTTTTATACAGTTCTTGAACATCTGCAAGGAGCAACATACCGCCATCCGTATTGGTGTCAATCATGGTTCGTTGTCCGATCGTATCATGTCACGTTATGGTGATACTCCAGAGGGCATGGTGGAGTCTTGCATGGAATATTTACGTATTTGTGTGGAGGAACAATTCAAGGATGTTGTCATCTCTATAAAGGCCTCTAACGCTTCTGTGATGGTTCGCACTGTTCGTTTACTGGTAGATGTAATGAACCATGAGGGTATGGATTTTCCACTGCATTTGGGGGTTACCGAAGCAGGCGAGGGCGAGGATGGACGCATCAAATCGGCTTTGGGTATAGGTGCTTTGTTGGCCGATGGTTATGGCGATACCATCCGTGTTTCGCTCAGCGAGGCCCCTGAGGCAGAAATACCTGTTGCCAGAAAGTTGCGCGATTATGTAATAGCTCGTCAACTACATTTGCCCATCGAGGCAGAAACTACTCCATCGTTCGATTATTTACATCCAGTACGTCGTGAAACAAAGCCTGTACACAGTATTGGAGGCGAACAAGTGCCTGTGGTCATTGCTGCAAGGTTCTCTGAGCCTCATACCTTTAATCCCGATTTCATGCCTGATTATGTGTATGTGGGCAGAAATCTCCCAGCAGAGAGGCGTGAAGATGTCCAATACATCGTGGATGCCGATGCTTGGACAGGCTTGCCCAATACTTTTCCTGCTTATAAGAAAGAATTCTTGCCTTTCATCAGCATGAACCCAGCTCCGTTGAAGTTCCTTTTCATTACTTACCATGACTTGAACGATGAGGTATTGGCTTGTCTGAAGTATCATCCTGAGGTGGTAGTCATTAGCCAGAGTAACCACATTAACCGAGTAGGAGAACAGCGTGCAGTGGCACATAAACTGATGACGAAGGGTTTGCAAAATCCGTTAATCTTTATCCAACATTATGCCGAACAAGAGTTGGAAGACCTTCAAATCAGAGCGGCTGCTGATATGGGTCCCCTTATTTTCGATGGTCTCTGCGATGGTATCATGCTTTATAATAATGGTCGCTTAGCTGACCCTATGGTTGATCAGACTGCATTCAGTATCTTGCAAGCAGGACGTTTGCGTATGGTCAAGACCGAATATATTTCATGCCCGGGTTGTGGACGTACGCTCTATAACCTGGAAGAAACTATAGCTCGCATTAAGGCAGCAACTTCCCACCTGAAAGGTCTTAAGATTGGCATTATGGGTTGCATTGTCAATGGCCCTGGCGAGATGGCCGATGCCGATTATGGTTATGTAGGAGCAGGTCGAGGAAAAGTTAGCCTTTATAAGCAAAAGCAATGTATCGAGAAAAATATTCCTGAAGAACAAGCGGTTGAACGTCTCTTAGAGTTCATCGAGGCTGATAGGCGGTTGTAGATGGAATGAAGTAAGTTGTAAGGGACTGAGGGTTGTTACTTTCAGTCCCTTCTTTTTGCCTGAATGTTCAATTCTTAAAACTCCTTAAAATTATAGCAAAAGTACTTTTTTTTTGTATTTTTGCAGCAATTTTAGGTGTATTATACCCTTATGAGTAAGTTGTTTCATACTGATTGTTGTCCAATATGTGGCGGTAATAGTTTGCATAAGAAGTTTCCTGCAGTTGACCGAATGGTGAGTCAGGAAACTTTTGATGTTTGGTGTTGCGACCATTGTGGTTTCAGGTTTACTCAGGATGTTCCTGAAGAACAGGAGATTGGTAAGTATTACGAATCTACCGACTACATCTCTCATTCTGATACAGAAAAAGGGTTGATGAACCGACTTTACCATGTGGCTCGCAATATGATGCTCACGGCTAAGGCTGGTCATGTGACAAGGGCTACTGGCTTGCGACAAGGATGGTTGTTGGATATAGGCTCAGGTACTGGTTATTTTGCCCACCTCATGACAGAGTGGGGGTGGTCGGTACGTGCCATTGAAAAGAGTGCCCAGGCTCGACAATTTGCCCAAGACCATTTTGGCTTGAAGAGTGATGACGATGAGGCTTTTGCTACATTAGAGGATAAATCATTTGATTGTATTACTCTTTGGCATGTATTGGAACATTTGCAACACCTTAATATTATGGGTGATAAGTTCTATCGTTGGCTTAAGGATGATGGGGCCTTGCTGATAGCTGTGCCTAATCATACATCTACCGATGCCCGTCATTATGGAGCCGATTGGGCTGCTTGGGATGTGCCTCGTCATCTGTGGCATTTCAGTCCTGCTACCATGAAAATGTTTGCCGAGAAGCACGGATTTATAATAATCAAGACCATCCCGATGCCTCTCGATGGTTTTTATGTAAGTATGCTTACAGAGCAACAATTAGGCCATAAGTTTAGCCTCTTGCGTGGCCTTTGGCAAGGTCTCTGTGCTTGGGTAAGCAGTTGGGGACATAAGGAACGTAGCAGTTCGCTGATTTATGTGTTAAAGAAGAAAGTATAAATACATGACAAAGAAAACAAGATTTTTCAATTTGCAGACGGCTACAGCTACCGTTAGTACTACCTTGGTACTGATTGTGTTAGGAGTGGTGGTTTTCTTCGCATTAGCGGCCCGAAGCGTATCGGTATATGTAAAGGAGAACGTCAATTTCTCTTTACTCATCAGCGATGATATGCCAGAGACGGAGATAGCTAAACTGATTGACGATTTGAAGACGAAGCCGTTTGTCAGGAGTGCCGAATATATCTCCAAGGCACAGGCGTTAGAAGAGATGAAGGTAGAACTGAATACCGATCCAGAGGAGTTTCAGGGCTACAATCCCTTTCCTGCATCGGTAAAGATCAAACTACGTGCCGATTATGCCAATAACGATAGCATCACCAAGATAGAACAACAGCTGAGTACCAACATCAATATTCAAGAGGTACTTTATCAGAAAAACCTGATAGAAAGTATGAACCGCCATATTGCCCAACTGGAACTGATGCTCATAGGTTTGGCTTTGGTCTTGGGACTCATCTCGTTTGCTCTCATCAACAATACCATCCGTCTCACGGTCTATTCACAGCGATTCCTCATCTACACCATGAAATTAGTGGGAGCCAGTCGTTCGTTCATTCGTCGTCCTTTCATGGTGAGGAACTTCTGGATAGGCATCATGGCAAGTTTGTTGGCCAACCTTGCATTATGGGGAGCAGCTGTTTGGCTGGTGATGAATGAGCCGCATCTTATAGAGGTTATCTCGCCTGATGTGTTGCTCACCGTCAGTGGGGTAGTGTTGCTTACAGGGGTGCTACTCACGTTGTTCTGTGCCTACTGGTCAGTCAACCGCTTCCTGAGGATGAAGGCAAGTAAATTGTATTACGTATAAAACTAAATATGGATAAGAAGAATTTTGCATTTGGCAAGAACAATCTGATACTGATTGCCATTGGTGTAGTGGTGGTCATCATCGGCTTTCTGTTGATGACAGGACCCAGTACAACCATTGATCATTTTGAGACTGATATTTTCAGTGTAAGACGAGTGAGGATAGCCCCAGTGGTTTGCCTTATCGGCTTTGTACTGATGGTATATGCAATTATCACCAAACCAAAGGAGGATAAGAAATGAATTGGTTAGAAGCATTTATCTTAGGTATGATTCAGGGTCTTACTGAGTATCTTCCAGTAAGTAGTAGCGGTCATTTGGCCATCGGCTCGGCTTTGTTTGGCATCCAAGGAGAAGATAACCTTACTTTCACCATTGTGGTGCATGTAGCAACGGTACTCAGCACCTTGTTCATCCTTTGGAAAGAGGTCGATTGGATTTTCCGAGGCTTGTTTAAGTTCCAGATGAACGACGAGACCAAGTACGTCATCAACATACTCATCTCCATGATTCCCATCGGCATCGTGGGCTTGTTTTTTAAAGACAAGGTTGAGGAGATATTCGGCTCAGGCTTGTTTATTGTGGGCTTGATGCTTCTGGTTACAGCAACATTGTTGGCCTTCTCCTATTATGCCAAGCCTCGCACGAAAGAGCATATCAGCATGAAAGATGCCTTTATTATAGGTTTGGCACAGGCTTGTGCCGTATTGCCAGGCTTGAGTCGTAGTGGAAGTACCATAGCCACAGGTTTACTGTTGGGCGATAAGAAAGAAAAGTTGGCCCAATTCTCTTTCCTGATGGTTATTCCCCCTATCTTGGGTGAGGCACTTCTTGATGGCATGAAGATAGTGAAAGGAGCAGCTGAGGCAACCGCCGATGTGTCGCTGACAGCATTGATAGTAGGTTTCCTCTCAGCTTTCGTCTTTGGATGCCTGGCTTGCAAGTGGATGATTAATATAGTGAAGAAGGGTAAGTTGATATATTTTGCCGTTTATTGTGCTTTAGTAGGACTTGCCACCCTTTTGTTTAGCTTGATGTAATGCTTGATTTTCAGAAAGGGGAAATATTAAACTTCGACAAGCCCTACGGATGGACTTCCTTTCGTGTAGTGAATCACGTGAGGCATTTCATCTGCGAGCGGTTGGGTGTTAAGAAACTCAGGGTAGGTCATGCCGGCACTCTTGACCCATTGGCTACAGGGGTGATGACGTTATGTACTGGTCGAGCTACGAAGCTGATAGAAGAGTTGCAATATCATACCAAGGAATATGTGGCTACCTTGTGTTTGGGTGCTACTACACCTTCTTATGATCAAGAGCACCCTATAGATGCCATCTATCCTACGGAGCATATCACTCGTGAGTTGGTAGAGCAGACCTTGCAACGCTTTAAGGGTGAGATTTGGCAAGTACCTCCCGTCTTTTCGGCCTGCAATGTGGATGGGAAACGTGCCTATCAATATGCCCGCAAAGGACAAGAGGTAGAGCTGAAGCCAAAAATGTTGGTGATTGATGAGATTGAGTTGGTAGAATTTGAGCCACTTACTGAATATAAGCCTTCGCCTCATAGAAGGAAGGAACCTACGGAAGATGAGGCGCGATTGATGGAAACAGGTAAGTTCTTTCAACTGAGAATCAGGGTGGTTTGCAGTAAAGGCACTTATATTCGTGCGTTGGCAAGAGACATTGGTGAGGCCTTGCATAGTGGAGCACACCTCACCGCTTTGCGTCGCACCAGGGTGGGTGATGTTAGGGTGGAGCAATGCCTTGACCCCGAACAGTTTGAGGCTTGGCTGAAGACGCAGGAAGTTGCTCCCTTTATAAAAGAATAATTATTAATGGATAATGGATAGTGGATAATGCAGTTTTATCAATTATCAATTATCAATTTTCAATTTTAATATGAAACTATCACAGTTTAATTTTCGTCTGCCAGGGGACAAGATTGCTCAGTTCCCTACAGAGTATCGCGATGAGAGTCGTTTGTTAGTGTTGCACCGCCAAACAGGAGAGATTGAACATAAAGTGTTCAAGGAAATCATCAATTATTTCGATGACAAGGACGTTTTTGTGTTCAACGACACCAAGGTGTTCCCAGCTCGCCTGTATGGAAACAAGGAGAAGACGGGTGCTCGTATCGAGGTGTTCCTGCTTCGAGAGCTCAACGAAGAGCAACGTCTGTGGGACGTGCTCGTTGATCCTGCCCGTAAGATTCGTATTGGCAACAAACTCTATTTTGGTGAAGACGAGTCGATGGTGGCAGAGGTAATAGACAATACCACTTCTCGTGGCCGTACCTTGCGTTTTCTCTATGATGGTCCGCATGACGAGTTCAAGCGTGTGCTTTATTCTTTGGGTGAGACACCGCTTCCTCACGAAATCATCAAGCGTGCCCCAGTGGCTGAAGATGCCGATCGTTTCCAGTCAATCTTTGCCAAGAACGAGGGTGCCGTTACGGCTCCAACTGCCAACCTCCATTTCAGTCGGGAGGTGATGAAGCGCTTGGAGATCAGAGGAGTTGATTTCTCTTTCATTACGCTACATGCTGGCTTGGGCAATTTCCGTGGGGTGGATGTAGAAGACCTAACGAAGCACAAGACCGACTCTGAGCAGATGTATATCACACAAGAAGCGGCAGATATCGTCAATCGTGCCAAAGATAGCAAACATCAGATCTGTGCTGTTGGCACTACAACCATGCGTGCCATTGAGAGCAGCGTAAGCACTGATGGACATTTGAAGGTGTTCTCCGGATGGACCAACAAGTTTATCTTCCCACCTTATCAGTTTACGGTGGCGAATGCGATGGTGTCCAACTTCCACCTGCCGCTATCTACCTTACTGATGGTGGTTGCCGCCTTCGGAGGTTACGAGCAGGTAATGGAAGCTTATCATGTGGCACTCAAGGAAGGCTATAGGTTTGGTACCTATGGCGATGCGATGCTGATAACAGATAAGTGATGCTATATCTGGGATTAGGTGCTAATTTAGGTAACAAGCGCGACAACTTGTTGCAAGCTGTTGCTTTGATAAGTGAGCGAGTAGGCAGAATTGTCTGCTTGTCTCGCTTCTATGAGACCGAGCCTTGGGGCTATGATTCCTCCAATACTTATCTAAATGCTGCCCTGGGGGTAGAGACATCGCTCTCTCCCCTTGAGGTGCTAAGCATTACTCAGGCCATAGAACGAGAACTTGGAAGGCAGAAAAAATCGATGAATAGGGAGTATTCTGACCGTCCTATCGATATTGACCTCCTGCTGATGGATGACCTTGTGGTGCAAACGGATGTTTTGACACTTCCTCATTCCTTGATGCACGAACGCCTCTTTGTGTTGGAACCATTGGTCGAGATAGCCCCCACCGTCATCCATCCCGTTTTGCAGCAATCCGTTTGCGCAATATATAATGCATTGGTCAAATCCCAGTCCACCTCCCTTTGCCAATGAGTGGGACCAATTATTAGAAGATGAAGAAGATTTTGTTTGTTTGTCATGGCAATATCTGCCGAAGTCCGATGGCTGAGTTTGTAATGAAGGACCTTGTGCACAAGGCAGGTTTGGACGACCAATTCTATATTGAGTCAGCAGCCACCTCTACTGAGGAGATAGGCAATGAGGTCTATCCTCCTGCCAAACGCAAACTAGCTCAGCACAACATTTCTTGTAAAGGCAAGACGGCACGTCAGATGACGCGAAACGACTACCAGCGTTTTGACCTTCTCATCGGTATGGACGATTGGAACATCCGTAATATGACACGCATTGCAGGAGGTGACCCCGAAAACAAAATCCACAAACTCCTCGACTACACCACTCGTCGTGGCGATGTTGCCGACCCTTGGTACACAGGTGATTTTGATGCCACTTGGCGTGATGTATTAGAAGGTTGCTCTGAGTTGCTCAAACAACTCTCCTGAGATTATTTTATCAATCTAATAATTTGTTTGTCAGTAGCCTGAGGTAATATAGACTTGAAGTGAGCAAACAATCTGTCGAAAGACTCTTGTGGCGTTCTTGGACATTTGCATGACTCTCTACCCATCAACAATTCGGGTATTGTCAATAGCGACCATCCCCAACCATATTCGTTATTATGTTTGTCAAGTGGATAGATAAAGTCCTCTGTCACAATACGACAAGCCATCTGCAAACGAGTGATATAGCCGTCGAATTTGCTTCGCATATTGGCACCATTAAAGCCACAAGCTGCACGAAGTTCACGTGTAATCATACTGCCTTGCTCATATAAAGTCATCAATATTGCCTCCTCTATGGACCCTTCTGCAGGCGCAGGACGCTGACTACGACGATAGTTACAAAAGTCGGGCCACCACTCACGACTGATAAATCCAGCCTTACCGGCAAAGAATTTGCCATACACACAATTACCATCTGTTACAATAGGTCCTTTCCATTTCCAAAGTGGCCAATCCCATCCTCCATCCGCAAGCACAACATAGCGACAATCATCATCCACCACTGCTTCTGCTGAATAGCCCAGAATACCACTCTCCAACAAAGGCAAGAACCCTACTTGCTGTATAAGCTCCATCAATTCGGAACACGACCCAATATTTTGATTGGTGAATTGATTTCTAATCATCACTTAGTTTTTTGATATAATCTTATCGCTACGAAGATAGCGATAATTAACGAAAAACTATTGTAATGGAGCTTTTATTTTGCCTTCTCAAACTCAATGTCTTTGTAGAGGGCTTGTGAGCCTTCACGGCTTTCGGGGATGAAGTGGAGGCGGACTCCACGGATATGCTTGGGCTTGAAATCCTGAGGATTATCTACTTTCTCGCTCTCAATCTCTAATTTCATCAGACCAAATTCGTCGAGCTTAACTTTGTCGCCGTTGCGCAGATGCTCCATGATGATCTCTGATAGACCAATAAGGACGGGCTTGATGATGCTGGCATCCATGTTTGAACGGCTTCGTTTCGCCAACTCATCAATCAACTGGCGGGTATCAATGGTATGCTGATGAACGGCTTTCGCCCTATACTTTCCATAAGTGGGCAGGGCTGTTTTTGTTTCTTTTTCGATTTTGTACTTCATAATGGCTTTGATGTTTATAATTTTTATACAAAGATAATAAATTTTTCTTATACATACACTAAATTCGATAGATTTATTGAGTATAAGTAAATTAGCTGAAATTTAACCTGTATATATACCTACACTAAACCTACACTTTATATACACTAAACCTACACTAAAATAGTGGTTTTTGTCTTAGTTAGCTTCATGGGGGAGGGAAGTAAAGGCGTTGATTAGTAGGTGCTGATGATGTCGTTACTTCTTCCCGGTTCTTAAATTCTCTAGAGAATTTTGGAGCTTACTAGTAGTAAAAGGGTGACGAGCCCGTAGTAAGGCATAAAATTCTCTAGAGAATTTCATTACAAGATAGAAGGCAAGCTGTATTGGTGAACGAAGGAAGGGTTGGCTGGCTTGACCTAAAGCATTAATCGCATTATTGTGGCAAAAATAAAACCTGTAAATATATATGAGCGCTTGTATTTATTATGAATTAGTGTAGGTTTGGTGTAGGTTAAATGTAGGATTAGTGTATGTTTAGTGTATGTTGATAATTTTATAAATCATTAATAAACAATTAAATATTGTTGTTTAGTGTATGTTGCATCGAAATATTTATATTTTTATTGTTGATTACCAAAAATCTTGCGTTTTTATTTCGTATCTTTGCATAATGAAAAACTAATAATTTGGATTTATGGAAATAACTCTATTCAGAAAGAGTGGCAATAAAGAAGTCATCAACCGTGTGGAATTGGACGATGTGGCCGCAAGAATAAAAGACGAGTTGGCTCGTGAACATGTAAGACAATTGCGTCAGTACTATCATCTGATGCGACCTCAACGCCAAGAGGATGGCAGTATCACTACACAATGGAAAGATGGTATCAACTTGCCTAGGTTGTGCTTTGCCGCTCTCTATGATAATAGGAAAGGTGAACGCCGAATGCTAAGATATAACGGTCTGGTGGTATTGGAGATGAATGACTTGCCTGACTATGATACCGCTGTAATGGTAAGAAATCAAGCCAAGCGGATGCCTGAGACGCTGATGTGCTTCCTCGGCGCTTCTGGTAAGAGTGTGAAGATTGTGGTGAGGGGAGAACTGTTTGGCGCAGGTGGCTTGCCTAAAGAAGAGGAGGATATCAAGGTGTTCCACCGCAATGTCTATAACACGGCCAGAACCGCCTACCAGAACCAGTTTGGCTTCGGCATCGCCTATATGGAGCCTCGCCTTGACCGAACGGTATATATGACGGATGACCCAGAGATGATGTATAACCCCAACGCAAGGGCGTTCTTGGCTGATCTTGAGGAGCATAAGATGGTAGAGCCCGTCGTTATCACGCCACAAGACGATTATCTGATGCCTGGACGAACCCTTAACCGTACCTATCAGCTGAATTGGACGTTTATTGTGAACAACGTTCTGAAGAGGTACTATGAGATACCGGAAGAGAAACGACTTATTTATTTGCTGATGATGGTGGCAAACAGCTGTTTGGAAGAGGATATCCCATTGGCCTATGCGCAGGGACTTACGTTGTTGCACCCTGCCTTGAATACCGATAAACTTTTGGTAGAGTCGGTATTCCAGAGTGTGTATAGCGTGAAAGAGATGGAAGACTTCTATGAGAAGTACAAAATCAAACCGTTGAAGAGTGTGCCGAAGGAAACCATTCAGGTGATGCAGACCGAGATCTTCCTCAACTCTCACTACGATATGCGCAAGAACCTCTTAACGGGTGTGGCTGAGTATCGTGAGAAGTTTAGCGAGGACCAGCAATTCAAGCCGCTTACCGAGGAGGTGCGAAACGACATGACCCTCAAGGCAATGGAGTTGGGACTGAAATCGTGGGATCGTGACGTGAATCGCTATATCGACTCGACACGCATTGAGCAATATGACCCTGTGAACACTTGGCTCGACAAACTGCCTCAGTGGGATGGGCATGACTATATTGCTGACCTGGCTCGGCGTGTGCCCACCGACCAACCTCATTGGGAGAAATACCTGAAGCTATGGCTGACGGGAATGGTGGCTCAATGGCGGGAGAGCGACAAGCAGCTCACAGGCAATGCCTTGACGCCCTTGCTGATTGGTAGGCAAGGATGTGGAAAAACGCGATTTTGTAAAATATTATTACCGCCGGAATTGCGAGATTACTATAACGACAAGATTAATTTCAAGAACGAGTTTGATTTGAATATTGCGCTTACCTCGTTTGCCTTAATCAATATCGACGAGTTCGACAAGACCACCAACTCGCAACAGATTGTGTTGAAATATTTGTTGTCTTCTGCTGATGTGAAGTTCCGTCCACCTTATGGCAAGACCATCAAGCAATATCGTCGCTATACCTCGTTTATCGGCACCACCAACCAACAGAAACCTTTGGTGGATCCAACGGGTTCGAGGCGTTTCGTTTGTGTGGGCGTGAATGGAAATATCGATTTCACCGACAATCTAAACCATTCTCAGCTCTTTGCCCAAGCTCTTTATCTCTTCAATCAAGGCGAACGTTTCTGGTTGGACGATGATGAAATAAAGGTACTTATCAAGGAGAACGAGGGCTATCAGCGTCTCAACGATCTGGTGGAAATGATTGGCGAGTCATTCCGTGAACCAAAAGAAGGCGAGAAGGCCAGTTGGTGGAGCATAGGTGATATTAGTAAGAAATTAGAGAAATCCTACTTCAATTTCGACCCCGATACCACTTTTGCCAAGATAGGCAATGCCCTTAACGACGTGCAGTTTAACTTTAAGCATCGTCGTATGTCAGGGCATATGGAATACTGGTTGATTGAAAAGTAATACTTGCTGCTCTTTTCCTTTAATAAGCCTGTTCGTGAACGCCTTTGACAGCACGACCAGAAGGGTCGTTCATATTCTTGAAGGCGGCATCCCACTCAAGGGCTATAGCAGTAGAGCAGGCAACAGAGGCTTCACTGGGAACGCTGCGGGCGGCAGAGTCGCTGGGGAAGTGCTCGGCAAAGATGGTGCGGTAATAATACTCTTCTTTGTTCTTAGGTGGATTGATGGGGAAACGCTCAGCAGCATGCGCCATCTGCTCGTCTGAAACGGCCTCGGCAGTGATTTGTTTCAACGTATCTATCCATGAATAGCCTACACCATCGCTGAACTGCTCCTTCTGTCGCCAAGCTATCTCTGCAGGTAGCATGTCGGCAAAGGCTTCACGTACAATCTTCTTCTCCATAGTGGAGCCAGGACACATCTTTGCTGCTGGGTTGGTGCGCATGGCCACATCCAAGAACTCCTTGTCGAGGAATGGTACACGTCCTTCTACCCCCCAAGCCGACAAACTCTTGTTGGCTCGCAGGCAATCGTAAAGGTACAACTTGCTGAGTTTGCGTACGGTTTCTTCATGGAAAGCCTTGGCATCGGGGGCCTTGTGGAAATAGAGATAGCCACCGAAAATCTCGTCGGCACCCTCACCAGAGAGTACCATTTTGATACCCATTGACTTGATGACGCGTGCCAGCAGATACATGGGCGTTGAGGCTCTTACCGTTGTCACATCATATGTCTCGATATAGTAGATAACATCGCGAAGGGCATCGAGTCCCTCCTGTATGGTATAGTTGATTTCGTGGTGAACGGTACCAATATGGTTCGCCACCAGCTTCGCCTTTGCCAAATCGGGTGCCCCTTTCAGTCCTACAGCAAACGAGTGCAGACGTGGCCAATATGCCTTGGTACGTGAGTCATCCTCTATTCGCATTTCGGCATATTTTTCTGCAATGGCGGAGATGACAGATGAGTCGAGACCTCCAGAAAGCAGTACGCCGTAAGGCACATCGCTCATCAGTTGGCGTTTGACAGCATCGTTGAGGGCATCGTGGATAAGTGTTGCATCGGCCTCATTGTCCTTCACAGCATCGTATTGCATCCAATCGCGTTGGTAATAACGCTTCATGCCTGGGTCGCCACTCCAGTAATAATGACCAGGCAGGAAGGGCTCATAGCGTTCACACTGACCTTCGAGGGCTTTCAGTTCGGAAGCCACATAGACGGTGCCATCACTGTCGTAACCGATATATAGCGGTATCACGCCGATAGGGTCACGTGCAATCAAGAACGCATCCTTGGCCTCATCGTACAACACAAAAGCAAAGATACCACTCAGGTCTTCGAGGAATTTGATGCCTTTCTCACGATACAGTGCCAAGATGACTTCGCAGTCGCTACCCGTCTGAAACTCGTATTGTCCAGCAAAGCGCCGGCGAATCTCGTGGTGGTTATATATCTCACCATTTACCGCCAATATCTGTTGACGGTCTGGCGAGAACAAAGGCTGTCCACCACTCTCGGGGTCCACAATGCTCAGTCGCTCGTGGGCAAGGATGGCACTGCCACCACAATAGATACCACTCCAGTCAGGTCCGCGATGACGGATTTTCTGACTCATTTTCAATGCTTTCTGCCTTAGTTCGGCACTTTGTTGTTGTACGTTTAATATGGCTACAATTCCACACATAGTATTTGTATTTTATTCAACTGTTACACTCTTGGCAAGGTTGCGAGGTTGGTCAACATCCTTACCTTTACAAACGGCAATATGATAGGCCAATAATTGCAGTGGGATGGAGGCAATGAGCGGTTGGAAACACTCCAACGTATCTGGCAACTCTATCACATGGTCGGCATATTGACTGATTAGTTCATCGCCTGCAGTCACCAAAGCTGTGACCCTACCACCACGAGCCCTCACCTCCTGGATATTGGAGATGACTTTCTCATAGAGGCGATCACGTGTGGCAATGACGAATACCGGCATCTCTGAATCAATCAAGGCAATAGGGCCGTGCTTCATCTCGGCAGCAGGATAACCCTCAGCATGGATATAGCTGATTTCCTTCAACTTCAACGCGCCTTCCAATGCCACAGGATAGTTATACCCACGACCCAGGTAGAGGCAGTTCTTGGCATAAGTGAATATCATTGCCAAGTGCTCAATCTGCTCATTGGCCTGCAGGGCACGCTCCATCTTCTTGGGTATGCGAGTAAGTTCTGATACCATCAGCTGATATTCTTCTTTGGTAATGGTACCCAGCTTGTCGGCCAGACAAAGCGCCAGCATCGACAACACGGTAACCTGTCCGGTGAACGCTTTCGTTGAGGCTACACCAATCTCTGGACCTACGTGGATATAGGTACCTGTATCTGTGGCGCGAGGAATGCTGGAGCCAATGGCGTTGCAGATACCATAGATGAAAGCACCCCTTTCCTTTGCCAGTTGGATAGCAGCCAAGGTGTCGGCTGTCTCACCACTCTGTGAGATGGCTATCACCACATCATCTTTTGTCACTACTGGGTTGCGATAGCGGAACTCAGAGGCGTATTCAACTTCGCAAGGGATGCGACAGAGGCTCTCGATAAGCTGTTTGCCGATGAGACCTGCATGCCAAGAGGTACCACAGGCTACGATGACGATACGCTTAGCTTTGAGCAACTGCTGCTGGTGGTCGATCATGGCAGATAGTGTCACTTGGTTGCCCTCGACGTTGATGCGGCCCCGCATACAGTTGGTCAGGCACTCGGGTTGCTCGAATATCTCCTTCAGCATGAAGTGGGGGTAGCCACCTTTCTCAATCTGTCCTAAGTCGATATCCACCTTCTTCACTTGCAGTGCCTGCTGTTCACCATGAATGCCCATGACTTTCAGCTCCTCACCCAAACGGATGACGGCAATGTTTCCATCCTCAAGGTACACCACTTTATCAGTATATTCAATAATCGGACTGGCATCTGAGCCCAAGAAGAACTCGCCCTCGCCGATGCCTACCACCAGCGGACTCTGTTTGCGGGCAGCGATAATCTGGTTGGGGTCTCGTTTGTCTAAGATAGCTATGGCGTAAGCACCAATCACCTGATAGAGAGCGGTCTGAACGGCTTCTAGTAGGGTGAGATTCTTGCTCGACATGATATATTCCACCAACTGCACCAATACCTCTGTGTCGGTATCACTGGAAAACTTCACGCCTTTTTCTTGCAACTTTACCTTGATGTCGGCATAGTTCTCAATGATACCATTGTGGATGATGGCCAGATTGTGGCTTTGTGAGTAATGTGGATGTGCGTTGCGGGCAGAGGGTTCACCATGTGTTGCCCAGCGGGTATGAGCGATGCCTATACAACCCGAAATATCCTTGTCGGCACAATAATCCGTCAGGTTATCTACTTTACCCTTGGCTTTGTAAACATTCAGACTGCCACTCTGACTGATCATGGCCACGCCAGCGCTGTCGTAACCACGATATTCCAAGCGCCTCAGTCCCTTTATCAATATCGGATAGGCTTGTTTGGTACCTATATAACCTACTATTCCACACATAACATATTATTTAAAGGTAAGACATATACAAGTAGTTGGTTTGGGCTGGGTACTCTGCTGCAAGGGTGTCTATCTGGTTGACTATGGGCAGGATGCCCAGTTCTTTACGCCATGAGCGCACCAATAAACCAGCTTTTTCCATAGACATCAGCGCTTCCAGTCCCAGTGCACGGGCTATCTGGAAATCGGAGAAACCATAAACCTTAGCTTCGTGCAGCAAAGTTACGAATTCTGGAGATTCAATATACTCTAACAGCTCAGTTTTTTCCATCGTCCCGATAAACGATGAGATATACGAGAATTCTTTCAGTTGCTGGTCGATATTGACAATATGTTTGAACTTCTGCAGGAACCAGCGGTCGATTTTGGTCAACTGATGTATCTGCTCAATACCATAACCAATTTTCATGGCTTTCGATACGACGAAGACACGCATATCAGTAGGTTCATGCAACGCTGAGGCAATGTCATTGATCTTGATTTCATGGTTCTCCACAAAGCCGTGCATGCCCTGACCAATCATACGCAGGCCTTTCTGCAACGCTTCTTCAAACGTGCGTCCGATGGCCATTACCTCGCCCACACTCTTCATGGACGAGCCCAGTTCTCGCTTTACACCGTGGAATTTGGTTAGGTCCCAACGAGGTATTTTCACCACCACATAGTCGAGGGCAGGTTCGAAGAAGGCACTGGTGGTTTTTGTCACAGCGTTCTTCAGTTCGAAAAGTCCGTAACCTAAGCCCAACTTAGCGGCGACAAACGCCAAGGGATAGCCTGTTGCCTTGGATGCCAAAGCCGACGAACGTGAAAGACGTGCATTGACCTCGATAACACGGTAGTCTTCCGACTGAGGGTCAAGGGCATATTGCACATTGCACTCACCCACGATGCCGAGATGACGGATAA
>Ga0265298_10000992_pt1 | contig 42083 bp, 30 predicted proteins | sample AusTroGonzalo_MG_3_FD_193486 | JGI IMG/M metagenome (GOLD analysis project Ga0265298, IMG submission 193486) | Bovine rumen microbial communities from tropical cattle in Woodstock, Queensland, Australia - Gonzalo_01 | ecosystem: Host-associated > Mammals > Digestive system > Stomach > Rumen ... | reverse complement strand
CGAAGGTCGCTTCGCAAAGCGAAGTCGCTAGAGGTCTGCGCTCATGCGTCTGCGCGAGAGCCCAAACGATCGGAGTTGAATTTCGTGCGGTTACTTTCAGAACACGCGTTTACTCTTGGACACGACGCCATAAAGGGCGCGCTCGCATTTGGCTACCCATCCCCTCTCCAACCCCCACTCAACCGGCTCGCCGAAACGTCTTCCTTGTTGCGGTTGAACTGCGATTGATGAACATCGCTGTCGTCGAAGTCCGGTATCGCCCGACCCGGAGCTTCTCGACCTCGTATGCGCCTTCTCTGTGCAGACAAGTTTCCTGGTTTAGCCTGCCATGCCTAGGCGTTCGTCTGTGGTTGCGTGCGTCGACTCTCTCACGGCGCCGAGTCGACGCGTTCGCCCGAGGCGCCTGACCGGACGCAGTCGGCACAGACAGGGGCGGTACCGGACTTCGACGATAGCGACTAACGACTACTTCATCGAGGGGAGGACGATTCCGCGGAGGATCACGCGCTGGCAGAGGAGAAACGCCGCCGCGGTCGGAATCGAGACGAGTACGAACCCCGCCATCACGCACCACGGCTGATGTGCGAACGTCTGCGACATCTGGTACATCCATACGGCAAGCGTCCAATGGGACTCCTTCTGGCAGACGAGGAACGCCCACTCCCACGACGAGTACGCGTGGATGAACGAGTTGAGCGCGTTGACCGCGAGTATAGGGGTCGTCATCGGAAGCGTTATGCGGCGGAATACCGTCCACTCGCCCGCGCCGTCTATCGCGGCCGCCTCGTAGAGCTCGCGCGGCAACGCGTCGAAGAATCCCTTCAGTATGAATATCGACATGCCGCTCGCGACCCCCGGCAGCACCAGCGCGGCGAACGTGTTGAGAAGCCCGAGGCTGCGGATGAGGAGGAAGCCGGGTATCGCCGTGACGGCCGCGGGGAACGCCATCGTCGCGAGCATGAAGAGGACTATCTTCTCGGTCGCCTTCAGCCTGAAGCGCGAGAGCGCGTAGGCTGCGAGAGGATTCACCGTAAGCGACGCGAGTATCGAAAGGAGGACGAGGAGTATGGTGTTCGCGAAGGCGCGCCCCCTCACGAACAGGTATTCGCCGACGAGCCTGTAGTTCGCCGCGGCGCCTTCGAGGAAGTCGCGCCAGCCGTGCGCCCGGAACTGGAGCGCGATCTGGCGCCTGAGCGTCGCGGCGTTCTCCGCGGAAGGCTCCGGGAACGTTCTGGCGAAGAAGTCGCCGCGCCCCTTCGCCCGTACGATGTAGCTTCTCTTGAGCTCGAGCCAGTCGGCGAACTTCGCGCCCGGCATCGAGCGGCCCGGCGGAACGCGCGACTCGGCGAGGAAGCTCACGTCGAAGAAAGACTTGTGCGCGAGGCCCCACGCCTCGTTCATGCGCTCGACGCTGCCGTACTTCGACTCGAGGAACTCGGCGACATCGCGCGGGTCGTAGGTGCAGCGCGTCGAGAGAGGATCCATCGCGGCGAGATCGTCCAGGTAGCGCCTCGCGGCCGCAAGCTCCGCCTCCGGCATGTTCGCCGGATCGTTCGCCGCGAGCTCGCGCGCCGCGAACAGGGCGACGCCTTCGCGGTCGCGCGCGACGACGTCCCAGCTGGTCCATTCCTTCGGCGCGTCAGGATAGAGCTCGCGCGGAAAAGCCTTGAACGAAGCCGCGATCGAGCGCATGAACCTGTCGCTTCCGTCGAACGCCGCGCGGACGGCAAAGCTGTGGCGCTGGTAGTCGTATGACGACGAGAAGCTTGCCGAGATCATCACCGCGAAAGGATACACCATCGTCGCCGCGCCGAGCGAAAGCATGGCGTATACAAGGCCGAGGAAGATCCTCGCCTTGACGGTTCTTCTCTCGGGTTCGAGAATGACGGACATGGCGCGACACATTTTACCAAAAAAATTATTTTTGATATAATCGGCGCGCCATGAAGATACTTGTCACAGGCACAAGCGGAGGAATCGGCGGCGCGTTCGCAGAGGTCGCGCGCGATGCGGGGCACGACGTCACGGAATGGAACCGCGCCGAGTTCAAGCGCGGCGACGCGTTGCCAGACGAGCGGTTCGACGCGGTGCTCTTCGCAACGGGAACCTGCCCTGTCACGCCGGTAACTGCGCTTACAGACGAGCGCTTCGAAGACACGATGCGCGTCAACTGCGGGCTGTTCCTGAGGATCGTCCGCGAGGTCGTTTCGCACAGGCTGTATTCGTCCGCCGGCGCGCGCATCGTCGCGGTCTCGAGCGTATCCGCGAGGGAGGGATGGAGCGGGGGCGCCGCGTACTGCGCCTCCAAGGGCGCGCTCTCCGCGATGTGCCGCGCGCTCGACGAAGAGCTCAAGATCCGCGGAATCCGCGTCACCGCGCTCGAGCCTCGCCATGTGAGGACGAAGATGTTCGACGGGGGCGCAGGGCGTATGGGCGTAGACCCGGGTCTTGCTCTCGACCCGGTCGAATTCGCCAAGGACATTTTGAAAGGAATCGAAAGACCATGAACGAAGCAGTTGTAGGAATTGTGATGGGCAGCGACTCAGACTGGCCTCTTGTAAAGAAGGCTTGCGAGACGCTGGACAAGTTCGGAGTAGCCTACGAGACGCGCGTAATCTCGGCGCACCGTACGCCCGAGGTGGCGATAGAGTATTCGAAGACTGCTGAGACGCGCGGGCTCAAGGTCATGATCGCCGCCGCCGGCGGAGCGGCCCATCTCGCGGGGGTTCTCGCGGCGGCTACGGTCCTCCCAGTGATCGGGATACCTGTCGCGGGCGGCGCGCTGAACGGGCTCGACGCCCTCTACGCTACTGTGCAGATGCCTGGCGGCGTTCCCGTCGCGACGGTGGCCTGCGGCAGCGCGGGCCCTGTCAACGCGGCGCTTCTTGCCGTCCAGATCCTCGGCACGGCCGACGGGGCGCTCAGGGAAAGGTTCCGCGCCCACAAGGAGGAGCTCAAGGCGAAGGTCGCCGCGGCGAACGACCGCATCCACGCCTCCTGAGGCCGCCTAGCTCAATACTTCAAGAAGCCTCGCCGGCGGAGGTGTCGGGCGGAAGGTCTTCGTCGATACGAAGCAGTGGCGGGTAAAGCCCTTCACGAGCAGGGTCTCCTCGCCTTTGCGCCTCACCTCGCAGGCGATTTCCAGGCGAACGCCCTTCGCGTCCTGGACGAATGCGGTTACCTCGAGAAGGTCGTCGTACCTCGCAGGGCTTCTGTAGTCGACCTCCGCGTGGATGACGGGGAGCATCCATCCTTCGGCTTCGCATTCGCGGTAGGTGTAGCCGCACGCGCGCATGAGTTCGTTTCTCGCGCGCTCGAAGATCGCGAGGTAGTTGCCGTAGTACACGACGCCCATCTGGTCCGTATCTGCATACGGCACGCGGTATTCCATTGTGACTTTCTTCATGGCTGCCTGTTCCCTGTTTATGCTTTTACCCCGACGATGCCGGTGGAGAGGCCGGTGCGGACGAGGGCGTAGCGGCGCGAGCCGTCGGGATCGAGGATGATCGCCGCGGCGTCGAGGAAGCGCGGCCACGTTTCGCGCGAACGGTCGTTGTAGGCGCCGCGCGTCGAAAGGAACGCCGCGATGTAGAGGTCGTGCGTCGCCGCGACCATCAACCGCGCCGTGAAGCGGCCAAGAAGCCAGTTCTCCAGGGCGTCCGATGATTCGTGGAGATCGTTGAAGCCGCGGAGCTTCCCCGTCTTCATGTACTCTATGCACATCGGGAAGAAGTTCTCCGGCGGAGTGAAGACCTGGAGGACCTCCATCGTGTCGCGGTAGTAGAAGCTTTCGTTCCCGAGGAGCCCCTCCACCGGTATCTCGGGCGAGGCGACGCCCATTCCCTCGGCGATGAGCTCGGCCGTCATGCGCGTACGCCTGAGCGGGCTCGCGAGGAACTGGACGGAATCCGCGAACGGTGCGAGCGATTCGCCGAGCAGCCTAGCAGTCCTTACGCCCTCGGCCGTGAGCGGCAGCGAGTCGCCGAAAGTCGGGTCGGTAGGATCCATCTTCGGCCTCTCGGCGTGGCGTACCTGCAAAATGACTCGCGAGCCGCCCCTAAGGGCGCTCGCGATGTCATCCAGCGTCATTTCGACATTGCCGGTCACTGGGGCCTGCGGACGATGATTGTCCGGTTCGGGCGCGAGCTTCCGAGACGGCTCCACTCCTTCAGGAGACCGAAGTAGTCGGTCGCCAGGACCGTCTGGATGCGGGGAGCGCGCGTCCTTGTGATGTCGACCACAAGCCTGCCCTCGGCATCATACGAGGTCACCACGTTGAGCGAGTACCAGACGTCGTAGAAGTTCAGCGGACTCCTGAACGTGTAGCCGCGCGGCAGGTGGTCGGCGACCGTGTAGCCGGCCGGGAACGTCACCGTGTAGCGCACGCATTCGCCTTCTGTCGGATCCAGGCACACCGGATTCTCGCGCTCGACGCCAGTAAGCGGGAAGAGCGGAGAGTAGAAGTCGGGCAGGACGATCGTCATGGAATCGCCCTTTGCCGTCGCGAACGAAGGCACATAGCACGAGAAGGACATCTTCGCGGGATACGACTCGGTGTCGGTCGAAAGCTCGCTTGTCGCGCTCGCTGCCTGCGCTATCGAACCCAGAAGCCCCTGGAGGTGGCGGCTCCTGTCCTCGGGGAGCATCTCCTCGTAGGTCTTGCGGAACGCACCGACCGCGCTGCCCCAGCGCGTGCGCTGTACGTCAAAGTCGGCCGAGCAGTTTTCGCGGACGGCGATCTTGACCTCCGACAGCTGGTAGGGGTTGAACTCCTGCGGCTGGGTTACGAACTCGAACTTTCCGGTCTCGGGATCGAAGTAATGAGAACCCGCGTAGGACGAAAGGCCCACCGGCGTATACTCGTTCTCGGTGCCGACATAGACGGTCTTCTCCGTGCGCCCGAACGGCAGAAGGCCCCAGAGCCATCCGCCTTCGTATTCGCGGACGCGGCAGATCGGAAACGCGAACTGGCGGACATCCGGGAACCTCGTCATCGCAATCTCCTTGATCTGGGGATCCTGCGCACCGTCGGCCGACGAGAAGACGATGTCGGCCTCGTAGCCCGCACCCCTGAGGAGCGCGCACATGGTTCTGATGAAGTCGAGGCGCGTGGCGTAGCGCTCCTTGAGGACCACCCTGGGGTCGGTAAGCTGGGCCTCGATCGGCAGCTCGTACATCGTCGGACCCGCGATGCGGACGTGCTTCACCATCCAGTCGCGGATCTCCGCAAGATCCTTCATCTCGCCCTTCACCGGCTTCACATCCGCCGCAAGGCGCAGCTTTGCGGCCGCCCTGCTGAAGTCGTTCGAGCTTACGCGCCAGAGGTCGCGCCAGAAATCGCCGGGCGCGGCCATGGGCTCGACCTTGAGGAGTCTCGGGTTCCTCTCGGTCCTGACGAGGCCGTTCACCCTCACGGTAAGCTCGTCGGTCGGCTCGAACACGTCAAAGGCCCAGACGTCGCAGAACGGCGCGGGAGCGTTCCTGACCGCCTTCTTTATGACGTACCTGATCGTGCTGCCGATCTCGACGGAGGGGAGGTTCACGACCATCTGCTTCGATGCCGGATAGCGCGGAGCGGACGCCGCCCAGGAGCAGTCCATTACGTTGACCTCGCGCTCGTTCAGGTAGGCGACGCGGCCATCGGGGTTGGAGACCACAGCCTCCAGGATCTCGATATCCTCCCATGTGGGGTTGAAAGCGAACTTGAGCTCGGACGAGTTCTTCTTGCCGTCGTAGGTGAGGATCTCCTTCTCGATCGTGTTCGTGACGGTCCAGCTGCTGTCGCCGTCGAGATCGACTTCACACCTGTTCACCCTGTAGCGCACGTTCGCGTTGGTGAGCTTGTTTATGGCGAAGGACGGCCTTTCGCGCTCGGACGCCTCGATGTTCTTGAGGATCTCGCGAAGGTTCGCATATTCCTCGGGAGAGAACTCGACGTCGTTCACGGCGGCGCGGCGGCAGACCACAAGCTCGTTGCCCTCCATGCGGAATGTCCTCTCGTACTCGTACTTGCCCTCTATCCGGCGGTCGGCCGGAAGGACGAGAGGTTTGCCGACGGCGTCCTCAAGCCTGAGGCGGAGGGTCTCTATCGCCGAGGCCGTGGAGTCGACCACAAGCGGATACTTCCTCGACTCCAGCGAGGTCTTGCCCGCGAGTATCCAGCTCGAGGCGCCCAGGGTCGGAGTGATGAGCGGGGCGTCGAGCTCGTCGCTGGCATCGCCGCGCGAGACCGCGTCGGTTATGCGCGAAATGAGATTGACCGTAAGGGGCACCGACGTATCCTGGAGGTCGGCCGGGGCGATTTCGCACTGCATCAACTCCACGCCGGGGAAGCGGTTCCTGAGGATGGTCTCGAAGGTCTTGCGCCTCGCCTCGGGCTTGCGCCTGAGGAGCACCTGGCGGAAGGTGTTGTCGTTGACGCCGTTGAAGACGATCTTCTGCTTGAGAAGGATGGATCCGTTGTTGGAGAGGATCCCCTCGGCTTCCACGACCAGCGCGTTGCTCGGGTCCGCCGGCGGGATCGGGGAGGTCCTGAGGGTCTCGCCGTCTGGACGGGCGACGAGGTAGGAGCAGTTGGAAAGGTACGCCGGCATCAGATCGCGGCTGGACTCGTCGGTCGGGTCCATGAGGATGTACTTGCCGTCGTGCTGGTCGTCGAGATTCTCGCCATGCCTGTAGTCGGGGTTCGCGACGGCGACGATCGCGTGGTTGAAGAAGTGCGACGGGACTTCAGGATCCTTCTTGACTCCGTTGTGGATCAGGACGGGATAGGCCTCTATGCCGGCGATCCTGAGCATCGCGACGAGAAGAGCCGCCTTGTCGCGGCATACGCCGTAGCGGTTGTCGAAGGTGATGTCGACATCGTGTGGCGCATAGCCGGGCGATGTATCCTCCATCGTAAGGCCCATGTAGCGGATCTCCTGGGCGACCCACTTGTAGATCGCGCGCACCCTCGAGTCGAAGCCGTCGGCGGACTCGAGGATCGAGGCGACCTTGTTCGATATGGCCTCGTTGGTCTGGGCGAGATGGGGAAGGGAGAGGCCCCAGTACCAGCGGGAGAGCTGATCCCAGCTGCTGGCCGTCGAAACCTGCACATTCTCCACGAGCGAGTAGAGCGGCGGGGTGTTGGGCTCCTCGAACGCCTGCGGGGAATTGGTCGCGCGCCAGGTATGGACGACCCTGCCGTCCTGGTTGGTCGTATGGGTCTCCGAGATGTTGCCGAGCGGGTTCCTCACGCCCATCTTTCTCAAGGGCAGGTCCTTTGGCGCGGTGACGCGGTAGGTGGAGTCGAGTATCGGGCACTGCCATTCGAAGACGGCCATGTCCGCGAACTGCCCCTCGACGCGCGACATGAACGCCCAGCGCCTGAGGGCGACATGGATCGTCTCGCCGATCATGAGCCCCGGAACGGAGCAGGAGAGCTTGCGGTGCATCGGGTCGTAGATGTTCTCCTCCATCGACGAGTTGTCGGTGGAATCCTTTGTCAGGGAGGAGATGTCGACCGTCCGCTCCACACCGTTCGTGCCGATGATGCCGACCGAGACTATCTCTGCCCCGCCGTAGCGCGACGAATACGCCATCGTTATCTCGCTCTCGTCGCGGCGCCCCTTCTCGGTAAGTATCTTCACCCAGTTCTCGTCCCTGTCCGTGTGGGTGCCGTCGGCGAAGAACTCGACATCTCTCACGCTCTTCACGAGAACCACATCCGCATCAGGATACTTCTCGATGGTTATGCCGTCATCGGCGAAGACACATGTTCCGAAAAGCGCGATTGCTCCAAACACCACCGATGTGGTACGTATATATGATGTCATGATCGGGTTCTCACATTGAATAATTGTTGATACAAAAATCCTCCAGACGAAAAGGGTAAGTGTATTATACCAAAAAAATGCGTCCCACGCGGAGGCGCGGGACGCATTTTCGCCTTGGGGCTCCTGGCCTTACTTTTCGAGCGCCGCGGTGACGTCGGCGAGCACCTGGCGGAGGGCCTTCGGGACGCGGCGGGCGGCGAGGTTCGCCTCCTTCGTGTCCTTCGACGGCTTCTTGTCGTACTCGTCGTAGGAGGCGCCGACGGTGGCGATCTCCTTCTTCCAGCCCTCGATGTCGACTTTCAGGATCTCCTTGAGGTCCTCGGGAACGACCTTGAACTTGCCCTCGTTGTTCGACAGGTCTATGTCCTTCTCGAACGGGAGGTTGCCGATCGGCGTCTCGTTGGCCTTCACCTGGCCTTCGATGCGCTGGCAGATCCACTTGAGGACGCGGCTGTTGTCGCCGAAGCCGGGCCACATGAAGCGGCCGTCGTCGCCCTTGCGGAACCAGTTCACGAAGTAGATCTTCGGAAGCTTCGTCGCGTCGGCCGAAGTGCGCTCCATCTCAAGCCAGTGCTGGAAGTAGTCGCAGACATTGTAGCCGAAGAACGGAAGCATGGCCATCGGGTCGCGGCGCACCTGGCCGATCTGGTCGGAGATCACGGCGGCCGTGACCTCGGAGCCGGCGGCGGAACCCATGAACACGCCGTGCGTCCAGCTTTTGGCCTCGTTCACCAGCGGGATCGTCGAAGGACGGCGGCCGCCGAAGAGGATGGCGTCGATCGGCACGCCGGTGGGCTTCTTGTTCCAGAGGCCGTTGAAGCCGGACTTGTCGAGGACGGGGCAGTTCTCGGCGGGGGCGGTGAAGCGGCTGTTCTTGTGGGCCGCGACATAGCCGGACTCCTTGATCTCCTTCTTGGTCATGCCGGGCTTCGGACCCATGCGGTAGGGATCGTCGGCGCAGACGTAGCAGGGGTTGCCCTTCCAGTCGACGCCTTCCTTGGGAGCCTTGACGCCCATATCCTCCCACCAGATGTCGCCATCGGGGGTGAGGACGACGTTCGTGAAGATCGTGCCCTTCTTGCAGCTCTTGAGCGCGTTGGGGTTGGAATCCATCGAAGTGCCGGGCGCGACGCCGAAGAAGCCGTTCTCGGGGTTGATCGCGTAGAGGCGGCCGTCGTCGCCGGGCTTGAGCCATGCGATATCGTCGCCGATCGTCTGGAGCTTCCAGCCGTCGAGCTTGGGCTGCATCATCGCGAGGTTGGTCTTGCCGCAGGCCGAGGGGAACGCGGCGGTGACGTGGTACTGCTTCTTCTCGGGCGAGGTGAGCGTGAGGATGAGCATGTGCTCGGCCATCCAGCCCTGGTCCTTCGCAAGCTTCGAGGCGATGCGGAGCGCGAAGCACTTCTTGCCGAGGAGTGCGTTGCCGCCGTAGCCGGAGCCGAACGACCAGATTTCGCCGTCCTCGGGGAACTGCGTGATGTACTTGTCGTCGATGTTCTTGGCGCAGGGCCAGGCGACATCCTTCTGGCCCTTCTTGAGCGGGGCGCCGACGGAGTGGATGCAGGGGATGAAGTCGCCGTCCTTGCCGAGGTGCTTCATCACCGCGTCGCCGGTCCTCGTCATGATGTTCATGTTGACGACGACGTAGGGAGAGTCAGTGATCTCGATGCCGTACTGGGTGATCGGGTTGCCGATCGGACCCATGGCGAACGGGATGACGTACATCGTGCGGCCCTTCATGCAGCCTGTGTAGGCCTTCGTCATCCTCTTCTTCATTTCGACGGGATCCATCCAGTGGTTGGTCGGGCCCGCGTCGATCTCGCGCCTGGAGCAGATGAAGGTACGGCCTTCGACACGCGCAACGTCGCTCTCGTGGGAGCGGGCGAGGTAGCAGTCGGGGCGCTTCTTCGCGTTGAGCTTGATGAACTGGCCGTTCTTGACCATCATCTCGCAGATCGCGAGGTGCTCCTTCTTGGTGCCCGTCACGACGACAATCTTGTCGGGGGTGCACACCTTGTTCCACTTGTCAACCCATGCGAACACCTTGGCGTTCGCGAACTTCGGCGTCTTGGCCATGTTTTTTTACTCCTTAAGTTGCCCCTTGGGGGTGAATAAAGATATTGTGGAAATTATACCATAACCGTCCCCGCGCGTCAAAGCGCCATAAAGGGCGCGCTCGCATTTGGCTACCCAATCCTTTCACCAATCCCGAATCAACCGGCTCGCCGAAACGTCTTCCTTGTTTGGGTTGAACTTCGATTGAGGAACGTCGCTGTCGCCGAAGTCCGGTATCGCCCATATAGTGCCGACTTCGTGCGGGAGTTCGTTTTTGCGCTGGTGCTGGCTAATTTTCCCGTGGATACACGTGAAAATTCCGGCGAAAACGCCTCCCGCACTACGTCGGCTCGTTAGGGATGAGGGATGGGGGATGAGGGATGAGGAAGCTTGGGGACGGGCCCCGAAGGGCGGGCCGACGGAGGCCGGGAGACGCCTCGGCGACGTGATGAAGCGACCTAAGCGCGTCTCGCCATGATGCATATTTTGTCCAGTGTCGCGAATCCCGAGCGGCGAGATCCGCCTGCGCCGAAGGCGTCAGGTTGCCCGACGAGCGAAGCGAGGAGCTTTTGCGCAGCAAAAGTCGCAAGAGGCCGGGCCCTTTAGGGCCGAGTCGACGCGTTCGCCCGAGGCGCCTGCCCGGCCGCAGTCGGCCAGGTTACATTTCCTTTGCTGCGAGTTCGCGGCCGAAGGCGACGATGCGGCGGTCGATTCGCGTCTTTATCTGGCTTACCGAATTGCGCGAAAGGCCGAACTCCTTCGCTACGTCGGCTATGTCGCGACCCTCCAGCGCGTACGCGCGGTAGACGGCGCGGTCGCGCGCCGAAAGCGCGGTCTTCGTAAGGACATGCTCGACCGCGCTCTTGAGGACCGCCTTGCGCCAATCCTCGTCGATCGACTCCGGCGACTCCTCGGGCGCCGCGAGCGTGTCGGCAAGAGTGCTTTCGCTCTCCCCCTCCGCGCCGGCGTCGAGCGAAACCTTCCTGTCGCCCGCGCGCGCAATGTTCTTCCTGTGGAGCATGTGGACCTCGTTCACGATCATCGTCGCGAGATACGAGTGGAAGCGCCCCTTCTCCGGAGTGTACTGCCCGCTCCGCAGAACCTCGACGAGCTTGCCGAGAACCGTCATCACGATGTCGTCGGCGTTCTCCTCGCCGCCCTTGAACGCGGCGAACTGGCGGATCGCAAGCGAATACGAATCCCAGAAGCGCACCCACTCCGACGAATCGCGCCCCGGACCGAGATCGCGTATCTTCGCTATCAGCGTTACGGAGGTTAGCGGAAAGGAACTTGTCATTTGAGATTCTTCGCCGCGTTCCGCAGCAGTATCGCCAACGCGTCGTTCTCGCCGCTCGGCGTGTAGACGTCGGGCATGCCGGCAAAAAGGTCGAGATCGTCCCTCTTCGCCCTTATGAAAAGCTCCATCAGCTGGGAATGCGCCTTCGCGCGCGTTATGATCCCCGCCTTGAGGTCGGCGAATATGTCGTGTGTGAGGACAAGCGCGTCGACCATCGCCGCCTGGAACTGGTCGAGCGACGGCATCGTATCGGTCTCCTCCTCGCCGGCCTCCTCTGGAATCCGGAACGTTGAGGCGAAGTCGGGCAGGGAAAGCTGCTTCTCTATTGCGGCCATGCGCTGCATGGCATTCTTCGCAAAATAGCCGAATCCAGCCCCCAGCAGGATGACGACGGCCGCCAGGTACCGGGCGACATGGCGGGCGAAATGGCCGCGCGACTTCTCCTTTAGGAACCGCTCCTCGGCCTTCGCCAGGGCCTTTTCGCGCAGCGCCTCGCGCTCCTCGGCGTACGAAAGGCACTCGCGGCCCTCGGGATTGGCGTGAAGCAGCTTGGGGATTATCCGCAGCCATGCCGGATCGAACGTATCCAGCGTCGCGGAGATGTCGGTTCGCGCGTCGCACCACGTACCGGTAAGAAGCTTGTAGACCATGACGCCGAGCGCGTACCAGTCGCTCTTCGGGCTCGCCGCGACCCCCATCTCCAGCTCCGGCGCCATGTAGCCGATCGACCCCATCACGAGCGAACGGCCCTCGCGCATCTTGACGATCGTGTTGACTGCGTCGATGACCGTATTGCCGTCGCCTGTCGTATCGAATATCTTCGATATGCCGAAGTCTGAAAGGACGACATGGCCGTCGGGCCCCACAAGCACGTTCTGGAGCTTCAGGTCGCGGTGCACGACGCCCATCCTGTGGATGTACGCAAGGCCCTCGCGCAGATCGTCGTACCAGCGGCCGATCGTCTCCTCGTCGACGCCGGCCTCCTCCATGTCCGCGAGCGACTTCGCCTCGCCGTCCTCGTTCAGCACGAGGTCCATCACGAAATACGGCCTGCCGCTCTCTGGATCCGTCCCGAAGTCTATTACCTTGACCACCCTGGGATGGTTGAGCCTCGCAAGGAGAAGCGCCTCCGACTCGAACCTGCGGCGAACCTCAGGATCGTCTTTCGCATAGGTGAAGAACTTGAGCGCATGGCGCGAACCGAGGCGTTCGTTCACGACCTCGTAGACTTCGCTCATGCCGCCCTTCCCGAGCAGCCGGACGGTGGTGTAGCCCTCAATCTTCACCGCCGCCATCCTTCCTTTCGGGCAGTTCGCCGGTCACATCCAGTATCCAGGCCGTATCCGCCCAGCATGGGTGGGTCCTGTCCTTGAAGATCTCCTGGAGAATAGGCTTCTTGACCTCGTCGTTGCGGTTGAGCATGTCGTTGAAGACCATCTCCACAAGCTCGTTCTCCTGGGCCTTGTCCATCAGAATTCCGGCGAGGAGCATTACGTTCTCGTCGGGAACGAGGTTGAGGGCACGCTGAAGGCACTCCTCCTTCCGCGATTTCGGCACCTTTCTGAACTGCGCGGAGAAGTCATCCACGTCCTTCATCGTAACGCCGCCCTTTGAAGGCTCCATCCACTTGTCAGTCAGCGCGTCGAACGCATCGACCAGAGCAATCTCCTCGCGCTCTATGAGCTCTTCTTCGGATAGAGGCTCTTCGTCCTCCTGCCCATCGTTCGAGGCCGCCTCGTTCGCCGCCTTCGCCTTGTCTTCTGCGGCTTTCGAGATCGCACCGGCGGAAGCTTGCCCGCCCGAGGCGTATTCACCGGCAGACGGCATCTCGACGATTTCGCCCCGGTTCTCGTCAGAACCCGAAACCGAGCCCGATTGCGCTTTACGGCCCAACCATACGACAACGGCGATAGCCACCGCCGCTGCAATGATCGCAAGTACGCCTATTGACGCTTTTCTGCTCATAGGGCAAAATTATTCTTCAGCCCCGGCGCCGCCGTAGAAGGATTCGTCCCACTCGTCGTCGGGATTTTCCTCGAGCCAATCGTCAAGCTGCTCCGGCGTAGTGATATCCTCCTCGGAGGTGTAGAGATCTATCGCCTCCTGAAGATGTTCCTTTACGGCCGGGTTCTCGGACGCCATCAGATCCTTCAAGGTGGCGACAGCGACGGAATGGCGCATATTGTTGATCTCGAACATCATCGAATCGACGGCATCGGAATCCGTTATTACCTTCACGGCCTGCAAAAGCACGTCCGAACGCTCGAAGTCGCTCAGGTCGAAGTCTGAAAGCGCCTCGCCGTACTTGTCGATGGCCGCCTGGACGACATCTCCGTCGGCATCGGCGAGAAATCCCGCAATCTCGGGAAGCCCGGAGGCCCCGAACCATCCCAGGGCGTCTATCGCCGCCATCTTTATCGCCTTCGGGATCCCGTCGGGCCACTCTTCGGATGTCTGGAGCTTTTCGACAAGCTTCAGGACTTTGGTCTTGTCGTTAGCATCCAAAGCATCCCTGATCGCCTCGATCAGCTGACGCTGCTCGTCGGTCATCTTCGATTCCTCGTCGTCCTCCAGGTCGAAAGTCGGCTTTGCCTTCTTCACAGCCTTCTCGGCGATGGCCGTTCCTCCGTTTTTGGAAACCCTTGTAACTCGATTCGTCCTTGCCTTTTTCGTAGGCTTTATCTCTTCGGAAGCTTCGTTATTTTCAACTTTCGTCTCATTTTGTAGCTGGAATACAAAATATACGCCAACGGCAAGAGCAACCGTTACGCACAAAGCTACTAGTGTTTTGACATTCTTCATATATGGAATATATGCGAAAGAACCCCTTCAATGACAAATAGGCCCGGGCTACAGAACATTCGCCGCGGCAGATGCCGCGGCGAATGGAGCTTTCTTCAACAGACGCAGCCTACCGATCAATCGACATCGCCCCAGTCATCGGCGTACCAGTCGGGTTCGCCCTGATCGACGCCGAGCAGGTTGAACGGCAGAGACGCCGTAATCGTCCTTGTGGTCGTGCGCTTGGTCGACTCGTTGTAGTCGCTGACCTTTACGGACTGGGTGCAGAAGCCGGCCGTAACGACATCGGGATCGAGCGACGCATCCTCGGACCTGTTCATCACGAGTACGCCGAAGTGCTTGAAGCCCGTTATCTCCTTCTGCTTCGAACCGTCTGGGCTTTCGCTCCAGAGCGAGAACGAACCCTGCAGGACGCCCGTCGCGCGGGCGAGCTTCACCTGCACGTTGCAGGGATTGACGCTCGCGGCAAGGTCGTATATCGTGCCGCTCTTCACAAGCGCCTTCTTCGCCGTCGAGAAAACATCGCCTGAAAGGTCGACCGGGAACCCGTTGGGCTGGGCCTCTTCGGTGAAGTGATAGTCTTTCGTGGCTGTATTCGACGTCAGCACCTCGGTGAAGAATTCCGATACGTCGGGCGTGGAAACCTCGAACGCGCGCGTCAGGTAGTACGCCTGGAGGTTTACGATCGTATCGTACCAGCCGCCGACGGGCTCTACCGCGAGGCTGTAGCCGCTCTCGCCGTAATACGTCAGGAGGGCGTTGTCGTTGTTCCACGTAAGCGGCATCGCCGGATCGACGACAACAGCGCCGCTCTCGTCAGCATAGAGCCTGAGCGTTCCTGCGAGGAGCATCGGGGCCTTCGCGAGATATACGGGAACATACATCGAGTAGCCGTTCCCGGAGCTCACGTCAACGGCGATCGGCGCCGCTGTCACCGAGAGCGAAGGCTTGGTCGTGCCGTCGGCGAGCATGCCTGCGATCTTGACCGTACCCTTGTTGTCGACGGTAAGCGTAAGGTAGCCGTTGCCCGCAGGCGCGTCGTAGGCGGAAACGCCATTCGGTGCAAGCGCAACCGTGTAGTAGCCGGTGAAGTTCGTCACAACCGTCAGGTAGTCCTGGATCTTGGCGTTCTGGCGGTAGAGCATGCCGCCGTACATTATGTCGGCCTGATAGCCCTTGTTGTTGGCGTCCGGCACGTTCATGACAAGCTCGGCGTAGGCTATGGAATTGAGCCAGTCGCCCTCGCTGTCGGTGCGCCCGGCGTTCACGGCTATCTTCAGCGTGTTGGTGACACTGTCGGAAACGGTCTTCTTCGTCTCCTCGTCGATGCGGCTCAGCTTCTGGACAAGGGTCATCGTCCTTACCTTCACCGTATCGTCGCTCTCGTCCTCGTCCCAGCCCTTGGCGGAGAACGTATACGTCTTGCCGGCAAGACCAACCTTTGCCGAGATTGCGGCCGGTTTGGCGGTCGAAGCGGTCAGCGTAACGGAAGCGAACTGAGGAAGTCCGTTCGTGAGCGACGCGCCGTCCTCGGCAAGAACACCGTAGAACGTTCCCGATTCGAGAGGAACGGTCTCGGTTCTTACGGTTGCGACCTTGGGCGCCTTCTTGGCATAGGCCGTAGCCGCAGTCTCTCCGGGACGCGAAGTATCCGTAAGCGTGACAACGCAGGTGTCGCCGCCGGTTATCATAGCCGGGTACTCGGTAGCGATGCGATCGACTTCCTCGATCGGCTTGAGCATCACCGAGAACGTCTTGTCGCCCTCGTACTCGGGAACGAGATCGGGGATGAGCTTGATCTCGATGGTCTTCTGCTTGTTGTCGCCGTTGGGCCATTCGAGCGTTCCGCTCTGGGCGATGTAGTCGACGCCGGGCTTCGCGGTTCCGGCGACGGTGCCGTACATTACGCGAACGTACCCGTCCTTGGCCGTGCGGTTGACGGTAAGCTTTACGCTCGCCGCGTTCTCCTTGGACGACACCTTCGTGCTGGCGAACTTGATGGCACCTACATTCGCATACTTGCCGGCGAGCGTGTAGCCGCCGAAGGTCGTTGCATCATCGCCGTTCTCGACCGTCAGAATGTACTTTGCGGTCGTCTTGGGAAGCGCGAGCTGCGATACGCTCGTGACGTTCTCTACCATGACGCCAAGCTGGGCGTTGGTGATCGAGAACACAACCGAGTCGCCCTCGACGTCCCTCAGCGCTATGTCGTAGAGGTAGCCGTCCGCTCCCTGGATAGCAAAGGTGTCGCAAGGATCGTCCTCCCAAAGCGTACGCTTGGCGTACTCGGTATCTACGTTCTTGAGCGTAATGGAGGTCGCCGCATAGCTGACCTTGCCCGACTTGCCCGAGGGGGCGTCGTCCTTGGGGTCGAACGTATCGGAGTACTTGACGTTCACAACGGTCGGCTCCGTTCCGGGTTCGACCGTCACGGTCTTGCTGGAGACCTCCGCCTTGAAGCCGTTCACCGTCGAGAACTTGATCGTCTGCGTTCCGCTTACCAGCACCGACGCACCGCTCGGGTATTTTACGGACTCGCTGCCGAGCGACCACGTAGCCGTAGACGCGCCGGGAGTATTGACCGTCAAGATGCCGAGCTTTTCGCTGTTTTCCGATGTCGCAAGGGAGTAGAGCGTATAGCCGGGATGCACAAGGCCCTTGCCCTCGGCGACGGATACGCGAATGTAGTACGTCGCGTTCGCATCGGCTGTGAATTCGAGATATCCCTCGTCGGTAGGATCGATTCCGCCGGTCACGTTCTTGACCGCGCGCTCCGTAGTGCCGGATAGCGTGAACACCTCGGCCTTCAGGGTAAGATCCGTCGTCTCGGCTCCGGTCTGCTCAGCCGCAAGAATGTACGTAAGCCCCTTGCGGACGCCAAGCTGGTAACAGTCGACCCAGTCGGTCAATCCGAGGCGGTGCGTACCGTGAGGAGTTCCTGCGGCAATAGGGTCGATCGAATCGACTGCCGGCTGAGGAGAAAGCCCCGTCGCGCCCGCAGGCTTGTCGTCGGAGGAATCCCACTCGTCGGGATCGCCGTCGGTTGCGGAAACCCTCGTCGCAAGGAGGATGATATCGGAGCCGGTCGGCTCGTCGGTGACTCCGAGGTCGCGCTCGCATACGCCGACGTAGTAGTAGCCCGCGGCCGTCGCTTCGTAGCCGATAAGGGTATCGAGGCTGCCGTTTCCGACCGTCTGGTTCGTCGCGAGAATATCGCCCTTGGAGTTGTAGAGGACCATTTCGCAGTCGGCCATCGCGCCCTCGGTCATGAACACCCAGCGCTCGCCCTTGCTGAGGCTTATGCGGCAGAGACCCTCGTCGATGATGTCATCGGCGTAGTTGTATGAGCTTATGCGACGACCTGGCAGGAACGTAGCCGAGAAGTTGTTCGACTCGTCAAGCGTCACGAACGGATGGGCAGTTATCGCCCTCATGGGAATCGAGTTCCAAGTGAGGTTGAATGCGGCACTCGTGCCGCTCGCCTTGAAGGTGAAGACTCCGTTGCCTGCCGGCGCGATTATGAATGCGGTGTTGTTCTCGTCGCCCTTGTGATCCGCGTCGTCTATGATGTCATAGTCTACGCTCGATCCGCCGATGTCAAGCATGACGGGAGCATCGGCGGTGCCGCTGGTCGTGAACATGCGGTAGAAGCGGCCTGCCTTGAGATTGGCCTTGAAGTAATACTCGCCTTCCACGTAGGAGTAGCTGGCCGAGCTGCCCTTGTCGGTGAACGCCAGTACGGTCGGGTTGTCGGCCGTGCCGGGAGTCGCGAAGGGAACGATCCCGCTTACGATCGAGACGGTCACCTTGTCGCCGACTGCGCCGCCGCTTACCTGGATATAGTACTTCCACGACGCAGGGTCGTCATCCCACCATTCATCGGCCTGGAGGTACTGGACGTATACACCGCTGAATTCGCCTTCGTCGCTGAACGAGGCGGAAGGCTCGTATATCTCCCTGTCGTTCTCGGCTTCGGTCGAGGTGCGCGGATAGGCGTACACGTCAAGGTAGTCGGCCGAAGCGCCCGAGTACGTCAGAGTATAGGCGTACCCACGCGACAGCGTAACCGCGAGATAGTAGACCGGCATATCGCTGTCGTAGGTCTTCTCGTCGGGATCGTACTCGGCGACGAGCGTTACGGTCTTCGACTGGCCGACTGATATCGCCGCAGCAGCCGACTCGCAGCTGCCTGCCTTTCCGGCAGCGTACGAAACCGACGCCGCAATCACCATGAGCAATGCAATAGAGAGCTTCTTCATTGTTTTTCTCCTTCCGTTGTTGGCGTCACTTTCAATCATTCAAAAGTAGTCACCGTATCGATCTTCACCCGCCTGCCGAACTTCAGCGTAGCCCTGCGCACAACTTCCTTGCCGGAATTGTTGAGGGTTTCGTAGGCTATGGTCTCGGAGCGGAACGCAACACCGCTTAAGAGCGGGTAGCTGGGATCTTCGGACCCGGTGGAGCACACGTTGCACCCGCCAAGGCCGATCAGCACGACGCCCCGCCACTTCCAGTTCTTTCCGTCGACCCTTACCTTGCCCGTGGCAACGCCCGTGCTCTGGCTGTAGCCCAAAGTCGCTCCAAGCTGGTTTTCGGCCTTCTCGAGCTTCAGGTTGTTGGCGGTTACCGTGACCTTCGACGTATTGTCGGTCCCTTCAACAACGAGCCACATGTTGGTCGATCCGTTGAAGAACTCATCGCAGCACGCCTCGAGGTTGTCGGACTTGTCGAAAAGGCATCCGGTGACGCCAAGCGATGCGGTGTAGGAGCCGTCCGACCCCTCAGGCTCCGTATGGCTCCACATGAACGAGGAACCGGCCGTCACGGAATTGTACACTTCGTTCTCCTCCCTCAGCTTCGCGGCGTTCTCGAGTATGTCAAGCGCGCCCGCAACCGTATCCTTCGAGGAGACCACGAATATCGGCAGATAGGCCTTTCCTTCATCGGCCGTCAGGACAGACGAACCGGATACCGCCGTTCCGTTGGGGAGAAGCCCCGCCCACCTTGCCGTGCCGTTGTTGAGCTCCGACCTGTTGCGCAGGTTGACCGTAAGATAGCCCGTTCCCGACTGGGCCAGCTCCTCGGCTTCGGCATCGACCGAGGAGACGGGGAGCGCTACAGTGTAGTAGCCCTTGTACGTCTCTGCCGTGTTGTCGGCCGACCAGACGTTCCCGTCGAGTACAGCCGCGCCGACAAGTTCACCGGCCTCGTTGAGCGACAGGGAAACGGTACCGTCGGCCTCGGCGACAAGATCGAGCGTCCAATCAGCCGTCGTCGAAGCAGTACCCCAAAGCGTCGCCGTTACTGCGCCTGTTTCGTAGTCGGCGGCGGTCCAGCTCTTCGAGGAGAGAGAAACGGCACCGTCGGCCGAAACGTATTTTGCGCTTGCACGGCCCGTCGAAGGTACCGTAACCTGCAGGAGACCCTTGAGCGTGTTGCCATCCATTATCATGACATCCTTGAATGTGCGCGTCTTGACTATCGCGGGATTCAGCGCCTGCTCGCCTGGCGCAGCCGGGGCAGCCATGTCGATGATGTTGAACGTAAGGGTCGTCGTAAGGCCTGCTATCGTGCTTGCGCCGTCCACAACCGAAACCTGGTATACGGCGGTGTACTCGCCTGCCTTCGTGGGCGTACCGGAAATGAAGAGCGCGCTTTCGCCGTCCCACCTCGCCGTAAGACCAGCCGGGAGCGTTCCCGACTTCTTCGTGAATACGAGCGTGCTGCCCGACTCGAAAGTCTGCGTGTCGACTTCAGCGAAATAGGAGGTGGCGACATTCCGCGTCAAGTTGAGCGTAGCCGACTCGACGTCGAACTCGGGGCCGTCGTCGCTGACTGCAACAACCTTGACCCTGCGACCGGCTACAGGAACCGTTATTCCGCCCTCGCCGGCCTTCAGCGTAAGCGTAGCCGACTTGCCGGCCGCGAGACCCGTAAGCCTGACAGGGGTCGCAGCCGTTTCGCGGTGGGCCCAGGCGACAACGTCGCTGTCGAGCGTACCGGCCGTCGTCTCCACGTTGACGGTAACCTCGCCATCGCTCGCGTTGTTGCGTACAGCATGTACCGTAGCCCCTTCGGAAGCCTTGAAGTACACAGTTCCCGACTCGACGAACGCCGCCGTTCCGGGAGCCGATCTGTCGTTGTCCTTGACGGAAAGCGTGAACGTCGCGCCTTCGACCGTAGCGCCCATATCGTCGCCCGCCTTCTTCTCGAGGTTGAGCACGATCTTTCCGGGGCCGTCGAAGTGGTCGTCGTCGAGGAGAGTAACGACAACGTTTGTCGCATAGGTCTCGCCGTCGCGCCATGTGATGTCGAACGCCTCGAAAGGAACGAAGCGCTTAACGCCGTCAGAATCCTCATGCACGGTCTCTGTCCAGTCGATCGAAAGCGTCGCCGTGAATTCGCCCGAAGTACCGTCGACGCGGGCGATCTCTATGAATACACCGCCGTCGTTCTCGTTCACGACGCGCGAAGCGCTCGTGAAGCCGACGGTACCGGGATTCCATATCTGATACTTGACGTCTGTTCCGGGGCCATTCTCGACTGTCAGCTCCACGTCGCCACTCACCTTCGCCTTGAAGAAGACGTCGCTTCCGCCAACCTGCTCAAGGTTTCCGCTTTCGACGGCAGCCTTGACGTCGAGACCCTCGATACGGTAGCAGTCGACATCCTTGCTGATTCTCATGAACACCGTGTCGTGGGTAGCGGTCGCGATCGCAGCACCCTCCTGGGGAACGAGCACTACGTCGCCCGAAACCTGGTAGGGAATGAAGTTGTCGGCCGCCTTGTTTTCGATCGCCCACTCAGCGTCGGTGACGGACTTTCCTTCGACCAGGACGAAGTAGTCGCCGGCAGAAGTGAATACGTGCTCGAGCGGAACGCCGTCAAGGAGCGAGCCGCTGACGGGTTCGCCTATCGCAACAGCCTTGCCAAGCTCGTTCGTAGTAAGGAACGAAACCTTTACGGAAGCGTTGGTCTCGCCGGAGACGACAATCTTCTGGAGCGCATTGCCGCCGACGCCGACGAGACGGAACACGTCGCGCATATCGGTGTGGCTCAGCTCGCTCACGGCATCGCCGCCATCCGCCACCAGTTCGATCGCCGACTCGCCAGGATAGTTGTTCTCGATCTCAAGCGGATCGGCATGCTCTCCGGTGCTGGAGGCCATTGCCAGCATTTCGTTGAAGCGGTTGTAGAAAGCCTCGCGGTTGCTCGGGTTGATGACGGTGGTGCTTACGGTCGACCAGCGCGTAAGGCGGGTCGCGACGCTGCCGTCCTTGCGAAGCATCACGAAGCACGGCACTCCCGGACGGTTCGCATTGAAGTCCTCGGGGCGATGGAAGCCGCCCTCGTACGTATTCTTGACGCAAAGCTGACGGCTCCATTCAAGTGCTTCGGCCGCCTCCTCCTCGCTGACCATCTTGCGCGTAAGGTAACCTAGCCCGCTTACGCCATTGCCAAGCACATCATCACGAACAAGCAGTGACGGGCGGGTATAGGCGGTCTCATTTGTGAAATTGGGCGTATCGACCGCGACAAGCGCGACATTGTTCTTCTTCGCCCAAGCGCTGAAGATGTTCTCACCCTTCTCATCCGTTGCGTCGAGGAAGTACGTCTCGACATTCTTGCAGTCGCCGCACCAAAGGGCGCCCTCGACGAGAACGAGCGTGTAGGCCTCGCCGTCGGTACCAGCAACGAGCTCCTTGGCGGCGTCAAGATCCATAGTCCACTCGCCGAAGCCGAGGTCCTCCTTTTCGCCGAACCAGTAGGGGTTTTTCGCCGAATTCTCCGGCTCCACGAACCAGATGTGGCTCGTAGCATGTTCCTCGCCCTCCTCGTCGAGAAGCGTAAGCGTTATCGCGTCGCCATCTTCGAGTCGGGACGGATCGACGGCAACATTGACCATCTTTTCAGTCTCGCCGACCGACCACGCTATTGCGGTATCCCCTTCGCCGGCTGCGACAGCAGAGAGGAGATTCTTCTTGCCGGGATAAGATACGGTGAGCGTGTTTGTCGAGGCATTCTCCGCCGCGTTTTCGTCACGCACAAGCTTGAGGATAACATTGGTTGTTCCGGCATCGGCCTCAAGGCGGTCGCCCTCGGTATCAGCACCGTAGGCAAACTCGCCGCCGTAGTATTTAACAGAATTCCAGCCATCTATGTTTTTCTCGATTCTCGCGATAAAGTCGGACTGGGTGCCTAGTTTGCCGTCACCGTCAACATCGCCCAAGCTGCTGTTGCGCCCCATGAAGAGATCTGACACAACCGATCCGTCGCTCTTCTGCCAATATATGCGAATGAAAGGATAGCCGGTATTCTTGCCGCGAGCCCAGTCACACCAGGCCTGATCGTATCCGTAAGGGTCGTTGGTGTAGAGGACACCCATTATCATACCGGCGCCCTTGGCCCATTCAAGAAACGTCTTGCTTGTCCACTTGTCGTGGAACATTTCGCAGAAATGACATGCCTCGGCCGGTCGGGAAATGACCGTTATGAACGGTATGTTGTTCGCAACTGCATAATCGAACGCCTCACGGTAGCGGGAGTTCCACTCTCCGGGAACGATCGGGCCGTTTGATATCGGCTCGGCTGCGTTTACGGCCAAAGCGCACAGTATCGCTGCCGCGAACATGGTCAGTTTCTTCATTTACTTTACCTCCTTCTTCATTGGCGCGGCTTTGCCGTCGCCGAAAACAATCAAACCGTTGGGATATTCGAGCTTGGCCTTTTCAAAGAGGCCCGGCAAAAGCCTGTCCTTCTGGAACGCAACAAGACGCTCCGAAATGAGAGCCTCCCTGATTTCGTCCCTTGAAGCGACACCGTAAAGGACGGGCAAAGGTATTATGATCCGCTTCAAGTCAAGCTTCTCAGGGTTGGAATTGAATACGCTTTGAGCTCCCTCGCCTTCACGCCTTGAAAGCTGAACAATGTATATTGCGTCATCCAGCTCAAGAGGCTTGGTAAATTCACCAGGCTGCAGACCCAACAATTCCTTTGCAATTCCAGGATGCGTCGCTTCAAGCGCGGCAGGCGTGAACTCGCCCCAGTCGCCGGTATAATTATCTTCTTCAGCCGTAAACGACTCTTTTGCTACCTCCGCAAACTCTTCTCCATTCAAAAGTCTCGCGTAGATTTCGTCGGCCTTCTGGCGCTGCTCCGAGAGCACCTTCTCTGATTCCGCCTCTTTTTGCCTTCCGAGCTCCACGATCTCATCGATATCCTTCTCTGAAACATTGGCCGCCTCGCCGGCCTGGGACTTCAAATATTCATATATAAGCGCGCCAATCTCCATGCTTGAATTAAACGATTCCCTCAGATTCGCGGGAATCCTATTTGAAAAATCGTCAAAAGACATCCCCTCGCTACCGTAGCTGGAGACTATCTTGTTCTGCGCATACCGTATCGCTTCCGCAGAAGGGACGGTTTCGCTCGCGCGCGCAGCATTCGCGAGTATCGATTCAGAAACAAATTGGCCGGAAATACGGCGCAAATAAGGAGCCCTAACTTTAGGATTCTTTATGTCACCAATGAATTCACCGGATATCCTCAATAGGGCGAACTCCAGATCCAGCCTACGCTCAGCCTCTTCCTTCGTCAAGCTAACGCCATCAACCGCCAAAAGAACCCCCTTCTCGTCCAGGTCGGAATAGGCGGTCGATTCCTTTTCGGACTCACTCGGACTATCACCGCACCCTGACAATACAACGATTGCCAACGCAAACAATGCCGCTACGCCCGAAAACTTCTTCATCTTCTTTCCTTTTTATGTATATAGGGGGTGAGCTACTAGGCCCACCCCCCATTGATCCGTTAGTTTTTACGCCAATCGGATTACCCTATATTAGAGAGCGATGGAATCATACCAGGTGGCGAGATCGTACTGAGCGACCTTGACGGGAACAACCTTGCCCCACATGTTGTTGGCGTTGCTCGCGAGAGCCTTGGACTTGGTCGCGTTGTACTTGATCGTGAACGTACCGGCGACGAAGGTCTTGTCGGCAGTGGCCGAAACCAGGGTCGGGTGGCAGAGGTCCCAAGCGGGGCAAACATCGCCCTGCTGAGCATCAGGATCGCAATCGAGAGGAGCGGTCCAGACGCCAGCGACGCTGCCGGAGAGGTTCTTCACGCGGCCGGTCTTCTCATCGAAAGCACCCGTGCCAGCGAGGTTGATGCCGTCACCGAAGGTGCCAGCGGCCTCGACCTGAGCCTTGGTCTTGCCAATGCGGGCGATGTGCTTGATCGTGAGGAGGTCGGCATCAGGGAGAACGATCTTGTCCTTGGTGATCCAGAAGTACTGGTTGCCGGTCATCGGGCTAGCAATGGCGCCATCCCACTTCGCAGGCGCGAAGAAAGCGCCGTCGAGGTTGTTGCCATCGTTGTCGGTCGTGCAGCTGCAAACACAGCTGAAGATCACGCCTTCGACCTTCTTGGAGACGATCTGGCGCCAGGAAAGGCACTTGATCGCACCGGGGGTCGTCGTGGTGATGCCGCAGCTGGAGCTGGTGACCTTCGTCTTGGTCGCCTGGCACTTGCACTCGGTCGTCTTGACGTTGAGAACGACGTCATAGACCTCGGCGCAGTTGGCAACCGGGCCGCCCTGGGGGATTTCGCAATCGGCGAACGCAACCGTGGAGGCCGCGATAGCCGCAAGAATCATGAGCTTCTTCATTTTTGTTTTTTCCTTTTGTTTTGGTTTTACTTGTTGTCCTCTTGCAATTCGTGGTCAACTCTCGCCGACCCTTCTTTGCTCAAAGACGGCGGTATTGTAGCATATTTCTCTCGCAGCCGTCAAGGGGGGATATGAAAAATTTTATGAAGCGTCGAAAATACGCTCCTAAAGCGCCAAAGGGCTGATTTTATTGCCTCATCTGAAATACTATATGCATGCGCACCGGTACGATGACAAAAAAATTTCAAAAAAAAATTTGCCGCGGGCGCTCGCCGGCTTCTTTTGGCGAGCGCCCACGACTCCTGACTACAGTTCGTGCGACTACAGTTCTTGCTCTACCGTTATCGGGAGAGACACGGTTACGGATTCCGTAACGAACCTGCCTTTATCGTCATCGTATTCGGTCACCTTGGCGGTATAGACTCCCGCGCCGTAACCGTTAAGGGACACGTCTCCGTCTTCGTCATACCTGACGAATACACCATTGAACGGGACCTTCGCGGTTTTGTGCTGGAGGGCGTCCTTTTCGTTATAGTAGTCGAAGTACGCCATCGCGTTACCGCTGAATATGCCCGTCGCCTTCGCAAACGTGAACGCAACCTGCGAAGGATTCGTGATGTCCTTGCCGGACTTGTCCGTTTCGTAGTTCCACTCGTCGCCGTCCTTCCACGGCACCGGGCTCTTTGGAACGGCGATGGCGCCCTTCTTGTCGCCGGCAAGCATTACCGAGAAGTTCCCGTCAAAGACATCATCTTCGACCTCATAGACGGTATCTCTGCCGTCCTTCCAGGACCACTCCATCATGAACGGCACGCCGCTTTCACCCGAGAGACGGAAATACCAGTCCTCAAGCGTCGCGGCGGCGCTGTAGATCGCCCCCTCGAAGACATCGGGAACCCGGCTGGAGCCGCTTGGGAGCAAATAGCTGGAATATTCCCAGTCGTTGAAGACGAACCCATCCGCAGTTATGACAAGTTTCACCGCGAAATGTCCCTCCTTCTTGTACTTGGACGGCGCGGCAAAGAGACAAAGCTCCGCCTCAAGTTCGCCTTCCTCGTTGAAATAGGGAAGAAGCGTACCGCTCATGGAGAGCTTTTCGCCGTCCGGCAGCATTCCTGCGACCTTGGCGCCGCCCTTCTTGTCCGTCTTGACCGTCAGGTAGGCATAACCGGTACCCTCCACATCATAGAGACCGTCCTCGTAATCGCCCTCGCGGAACTTTACGGCTGCGGTGTAATATTTGTCCTTGAACTCGTTCGTAAGAAGCGACTCGTCAAGCTTGCGCCCGCGACCGTCCGAACCGTACCAGTCGTTTTCCGCCTTCACATAGAGGTCTACATAACCTTCAACGAACGGCGGCGTTTCATCGTCATCCTCTTCATGGGGGTTGAACCATAGATCGCACTCGGCAAGATCCTTCGTCCTGGCGAAATAATTGAATGAGCCTTCTCCATCCTCGTCGACCGCTTCCTCGGAATCGAAGGACGGGCGCCAGGAAAGGTTGCCCGAATAGGAAATGGACCCCTTGCGGTTCTGGTACTTTACCGAAACCTTGCCGGTTGCTGCGACCGAGACTTCCGCATAGCCCTTGTCGTCCATCAACCGCCATGCGCCGACGAGCCACGACGGCATGCCGCGGACATCGAATCGAACCGGCCAATTGACGGAGTTCTTGTTCGGATCCGTAGCCGTCACGACAACGTCATACGTGCCGCTCTTCGTCGGAGCACCGGTGAACGCGCCCGTCTTGGCATCGAACTTCACGCCCGCCGGAAGCTTGCCCGACAGTTTGAACGAAAGCGGGTACGCCTCGGCGGCGAACTCCACCTCCACCTCGTCGAGGGCACAGCCGACTACCGCGAGAACCTTGAGTCCCGTAACGTCGCCGTCATCGTTTCTCTGCAATATTCCGGCTTCGGAACCGCCACCCGTAAGCACGATGTCGTCCTTTGAATAGGCGGAATTCGCCTTGAACACCGCGCTGACATGCACTTTCATGTCATCCAAGTTCACGTACCTGTACAGGCTTCCCGTGTGGGTGCAGTGAAGAGATCCTTCGTCGTCGGTTGCATAGCATCCGTACCAGACCTTATCGTTTCCCAGCTTGTACGTGGCGGCGGTGGAACTGAATCCGCCGGAGTAGGACCACCCTTCCGAATCGGAAGCCGCAAGCGACCAGCCCTGGAAGGAGTACCCGGTCGCGGCCTTTGCGGAAAGAGTGATGGACGACCCGACAGGGACGAGCCCCGTCTTGGGATTGAGCGTCACCGTTCCAACCGCGGTGGCGGCAATTTCCTCCTGGTCGTAGATATCCACAACGACTTCCGGGACGTATACGAATACAGCCGATACTTCGTACTCCTCCCCTGCAACAACGTTCAGTTTTTTGGTCGATACATCAACTACCGACCAGTTGGAATCCGTAGAGCGCCAGGAGATCGTCGCCGAGCCCTTCTTCACGAGAGCCACGACTTCGTTCTTGTACCACGTCTTCCCGCCGTCGGGGCTCCACTCGAACACGCCTTCCGGAGGGTCCAAGACCATTTCTTCGCTCCCGAGATACACGCCGTCGGACTCGGCGCGTCCACACACCAAGCCGCATGTTGACTCGTCGACATACTCGGCCGTGAGCGTAATGTTCTCGGCCGGCATCGTCACCGGTACTTCGCTCTGCGAAGCATCGAAATCGGGACCCAGATTCGCCGTCGCGGGCGAAACGGTCCACTTCCAGAACGTCAGTTCCTTTTTCCCGACTGTAGCGGTGGGTTCTGCCCCGATCATGCCTGTCCAACCTTCAACGACTTCAAACGGTTTGGTTCCGGCTTTCCCGTTGTCGACATAACCCTCCTCTGAGCCGGAAGGCGACTCGAAGTACGCCCACGTTCCCGCCGTCTTCATGGTGACCGTGCCGACCTTGAGCCAGTGCGCATAAAGGGTCGGAGCCGACGGATTCCCGAAGAACGAAAGATCCTCGAAATAGATGTAGTCGTACACCTTTTCTCCGCCGCTCGCGGATGTCCACCAGCCGTCGAAGCTGTAACCCTTGCGGGCGTCGGGAACAGGCAGCTCTCCCAGCATGTACAACTCCATATCATCGTCGTAGGTCGCGGTAGTCGCAGCAATCTTGGCCTTCTTGACCGTACCGCCGTTCGCGTTCAGCGCAATGGCGACGGGAGCGTGCACATAGCCGAAGCCGAGGTTCTCCGCAAGATTCAAATAATCGTAAATGTCAAACTGCGGCAAAAGGCCCGCGAACGTCGGATCGGATACCGACTCGACGACTATATTGGGATTGCCGTATTCCCTGTCCGCCAAAACCTGCGGGATCGCGGAGTCGGTCAACTGCCCGGAGAAGAGCGCCCCCAGGAACACCGCCGTCAGGCCGTCGTTCGGGATAAGGGTCGCAATAGGGCTACCGTCAAACGAGAGTGTCGAAAACTCGTCGAAATCCACTTCCACAGCCTCGTCAAGAGAGGCCAGGGCGTATTCGGTTGCAAGGCGCAGATCCACGAGCGCGTCATCATCCCCATCATACTCAACGAAGTGCATCGAATCGTCTTCGCGCGCCATCACCTTCGCGTCGGCCAGCTGCGCATCTTCCAGCGCTCCGCGGAAATATTCCTTCGCCGTCTTCAACGTGGCGGCATTTCGAACCTTAAGCGAGTACGAGCCGGACGATGTCAACGCCTCCATGAACTGGCCGTCGGAACCGTCGTCAAACTCGCAATAGACTTCGAACCAACCCTCTTTTTCGTACCATTCCCACTCTCCGATCCACTCCTCATAACCCTTATCCTCATTATATACCCATTCGCCGTAAAAGTACACCCACTCTCCAAGTTCATCGTCCCAATAACCGTCTTCATTGGGCACAGACCATCTATGAAAGCCGTATTCATACACCACGACGTCCGCACTGTCCATTTCCCAGAAGTCTGCCTTGACGAGAGCCTTGCGCTTGGCAAAATCCACAACGAAAACGGAAACCTTCATGCCGTTGTCATCCAGCGCAACTGCCGACTCGTACGGAAGAGCAAGCTTCTTTATATCGGAATGCCAATCGCCGGTATCCTTGTACGTCTTGTTGTCCAGGTCGCTCTCGGCGGAGAATATGTACTCATAACCCTCACTTTCATCGTCTTCATCCCAATACCATATCTTCCTGAAAGCAAGGAAGGCCCACTTGTCGGCGCTTTCGCTCCAAAGAGGCAAATAGACGGTTGGCGGTTCGTCTGGAGATTCATTGTAGTTATCCTCCCCATCGCCGTTTTTGGCTCTGTATGGCGAAACCGTGCGGACGTAGAGCTTGTTGCCGACAAAGGCCACCGACATATCCGCCCCTTCAAATTCTCTGTACTTCGGATGCATCCTGAACGTCTGCGACCAGAAGGAGTCATCCCAAAGAAGATCTTCCGCGTCTCCTTCGGGAGCCTTCGACAGTACCGGCAGCTTGCGCTCGCTGTCATTTTCCAGCACGTTGCTGAGCTTCTTCCAGTCCATGACGACATCGTTCCCCTGCGCGAGATAGGCGCCGGCAATCAGCGCCTTCAAGGCGCTTCTCGCGTAGAGGACGTCACCGATATCCACTTCGACATCCTCGTCGGATCCATACTTGTCGGCCGCAATGAGAACGGAACCCTCCCAGTCCTCAGGTATGGCCTCGAGATCCGCAAGCGCGCTCTTGAGCACCGGCACGAAATCCTTGACGAAGGAGTCCACGACGGTATTCACCTTTGGCCACTGCGGCATCGGCTTCTCCTTGCCGGAAAGCGTCAGGCCGGGGAACTTTATCGTATAGCCGAATTGCGAAAGGAAGGTCTTCGCCTCCTTCGACTCGGCTACGCCTGCGAGAAGCGTTGCCGCATGCAGGATGCGAGCTTCATAATCCTTCGCGTCTCTGGCAATGCGAGAAGAATATGTTTTTCCGTAGCCCGTCAGCTTGCCGGTTTGCCATGTATTCTTCTGGCGAAGGTCCTTTACCCACGAGGGGAAATCATCCGCCGCGAAAAGCGTCGTCGTCGATACGACAGCGGCCAAGGCGGCAGCGAGCAGTTTATGCATTGTCGGTTTCATGATTTATTCCTTTCTTCAAATCTCCATCTCCCCGCCCCCCCAGGTGAGGCGAAGGGAACCCTTCGCGCTGAGACGCGCGCGGTCGACGTGCGTCCCGTCAGGCAGGTCGCACTCCCTCAGCTCCAGAGCGCCGTCCTTTATGCATCCGCTTTTCGCTTTGAATCTCGGCGCTACGGATCCGCCGGGTTCGGTGCGGAAGACCTCAAGCCCCTCTATCCGCAAATCGGAAAAGCGCAAGTTGGCGCCGCGGCTTTTGAGGAACGAACCGGTGACGCCCATCTTGGCGAGAATATCCTTGGGGCGATCGTGCCGGTCGGCAGAAGGCAAGACATCTTCGTCCTTCTCGGGCAGGATGACGGAGAGGTTCTCCAGGATAAGAACGTTGAACGCGCCGAACGACATGAACCCGTGGCGAATCTTCTCGGTGCGCGCGGCGCCGAGCTCGACCATGCCGGTACCGACGGCTCCCTTCAAAGGGATGACCACGCCTTCGGCGATCGTCCGCCGAAGCCGCTTTTCACGTCGCGGGCGCTTCTCCTCGGATAGAGACGCGTTGGCCCTGTCCAATATGGCGAGCGAGCCCAACACGCCTCCCGCCAGGAGCGCGAGTATCAAGGCGATCAGAACATATACATCGTCAAACCTGAAACGCAACAGATGCACCACCCTTTCACGTTCGGAATTGTACCAAAACCCAGCATCATATGGCAACTGAATATTAGTCCGGGGCGGTACTCATAGATACACAAAACCGAAGCGCTGAAGATGACGCTTCGGTTTGAGCAACAAGTTTAACCGAGAGAATGTATGCGCCCGATGACAGGCGATGACAAACTTTTTTAAACTTTTTTTGCCGTCTCGCCCAGAACCTTCTCGAGAATCGCCTTTAATTGCGATTTTACGACGTCTATCGAGAGGTTTTGCTCAAAAAAGGCACGCGCCGCCGCAAAATATTCGTCCTTATGCGCCCAATCGGCCCTATACTCCTCAACGGCCTTCACAAGCGCCGCAGGGTCGCCGGCCGGTATGAACTTGATCGCCTTGCAGTCCTTGGCCTCCGGCGGATACCCCGTGCAGAACTCATTGATGGTAGGCCTGCAGCAGGCCATGCACTCGTAGACCTTGTTGCCGATGACGCGCGACGCCTTCGCCGTAGTTCCGAATACGCCAAGCACTATATCGTGCGAAGCGATGACCTCTGGAACCTGAACATATGGAACCTTGTCGAGGAACCTGACGTTCTTCAGGCCCGCCGCCTTCGCCTCGGTCGATGCCTTGTAGGCGCCCCATCCGAGAAAATCCCACTGGATCGGGAGATCCTGAGTCATACGCGCCGCCTCGACGATCACTTCCGTACCGTGGAGCGGCAAATACGCCCCGTGGTACAGCACGCGGAATACGCCGTCATCCGGCGGCTTCACGTCCGTCGGCTTGAAGACCTTCTCGTCCGTCCCCGTAAAGAGCGGCGCCATCTTCCCGCGCGGAACATCCAGGTACTCCGCGGCGAAGTCGACGTGGCAGGAGGTGTCCCACGTGATGAAGTCGGGCATCGACATGAGCGCCTTCTCCCACTTGAGGAGCCTCTTCGCACGCGGCTCCTCGGCCTTCCACTTCTTCTGCTCCAGCACCTTCTTGTCCCACGCCGAGATCATGGGGTCGAAGATGACCTTTATTCCGCGCCTGTGGGCCCAGCGGCAAGCGGCGGCTATATCGCGCTGGCGGCAGACGGGAACGAACACGAGGTCGGGCCTCGGGCGCCGCCAGAGCCCGCGCAGGAACGCCTCCACGTCGCCGAAGCGGCAGCACCACTTCACGTCAAAGTAGTCCACCTCCCACCCGAGCTCGCGGAAGACCGCGGCGTTCACGCGGTTCTTGGAGTATCCGTGGTCGAACCTTCCCCAGAAAAGCACCCTTTTCACCTGTACACCTCCTCGGCCCATTCATAGGGCTCGCTATAGTCGATGCCGTAGAGCGTCTCGACCATGAACTTCAGAACGCGCGCGCCGTTGAAGAGCTCGTGGTACCGTTTTCTTCCCGCGCGCGCAACGCGTATGCGCGCATCGTCGTTGTCGTTGTACCAGAGGATCTTCTCGGCGAGGTCGCCGGGGCCATCGAAGTAGACGGTCTCCTCGTCGGAGAAGAAACGCTGCATCTGGTTGCGCGAACTCTGGTAGGTAAGTATTCCGTATCCCATGAGGTGGGCGATGCGGTCGGAAGAGTACCACTTGTCGCCCTCCTTGCGGTTGAGGTTGAGCGACATCTTCGAGGTGGAGAGGACGTCTTCGTATTTCGCGCCCCAGATCGAGGGCGTATCGATGCCGAAGAAGTCCGCCTTCAGGCGCCCGTCGATCCGCGGCCGCAGCTCCTTGAGGAAATCAAGCCGCGGATCGCCCTTCCTCGGATTCGCCGCGTAGAAGAGGTCGCGCTCGAAAACGGTCTTGGTGGAGTTGTCGCCGTGCTCCATCGATGGGTCGCTAGGGTTCGGCATGTAGGCTACGGCATTCCTGCCGCTGCACCAGTTCCTGAGGCCCGGGCCGGCGGTCGTGATGAAAAGCCCGTCGCAACTCTCCATCCTGTCGGCGATCTGCCGCCATGTCGACTCCTGCCATATCGGGTCCACGTTGAAATGCGCCATCTTCACCTCGGGGAGCGCGGCCCTTATCGCGAAGAGCGTATCGTTCGTTATGTAGTCGCAGTGTCCGAGGAGCACGACATCGGGGCGGAAGTTCTTCGCCGTCAGAAGGAGCTTCCTGTTGGCGATCCTGCCGCCCCAGGAGCGTATGCCCATGGGCGCGAGGAGCCGAGCCATGTCGCGATCGGAGAATTCGCAGAGCCGCCAGTCGTTCCGGATGGCGCCGCACATCAGCTTGCGGCCAGGGCCCATCCTTAGGTTGCCGTAGCGGCGTATCATCAGGTTGTCCACGAGAAGTATCCTGAGCATTCCGAAGTCCATCAAGCCTCCTTTGCCTTCCGCTCCCTCTCCGCGAGCTCGGCGCGCTCCTTTTCGCCGGGCCGCTTCCTGAAGCAGTTGTAGTTCAATACCCAGCAGGAAGGATGTCGCCTTATCACGCGCTCCAGGTCTTTTATGCAGCGCTGGGTCGTCGCCCATATGTCGCGGCTCTCGCCCGATTCGATAATGTCCAGCATCTCGCAGCGGTAGCGTCCGTCCTTGAGCGGACGCGACCACGCGACGACTATGGGCACATGGCCCTTCGCCGCGAAGAACGCAGGCGCGGCGGACACCGGATGGGGGCGGCCGAAGAACCGTACCCATATGCCGCCCTTCCTCGGGCTTACGACCTGGTCGACGAGAAGGCCGAGCGACTTTCCGTTCTTAAGCCCCTCCATGAGCGGACGGAACGCTCCGTCGGCGTGCACGATCTCCTGGCCTATCGAGGTCCGCGCCTTCATGAGGAGGTCGGTCATGCCGCTGGTCCCTATGTCCTTGGCGACTGACATCATCCTGTGGCCGTTGAGGAACGCCAGCTGCGAAAGTATCTCCCAGCAGCCGATGTGGCCCGATACCGTGACGGCAGGTTTGTTCTCTGCGAGGAATCGGACGCAGCGCTCCTCCATCTCGCCGGACTTCTCGACGCGCGACTTCGCACACCGGCATGTCCAGAACGCATGGCCCACGGCCCTGCCCATGTTGCGGTAGCTGCGGCGGATGATCTTCTCCTCCGCCTTTGTCGGGTCGTAGGGGAAAAGCCTTATGTGGTATATGCCGTCGGCGGGGAACCTGCCGAGGACTATCCGGAGGTTCGCAAGGGCGTATTTCCTGCCGCGCAGGTCGAACGCGTACATGATCGACGACAGAAAATCGCATAGCTTGAGCATGGCGCGCCGCGGCAGGAACGAGAATACGAGAACGCCGACGAGTATGCCGAGCCATTCAAACGGCAGCCTGAGTGCGCGGCCCGCGTCCTTCATGCATCTCCTCAGCGTCATCTTGCGGCGCCTCCTTTCGACAGGACGCGCTCTGCGAGATCGCAAACCCTGTCCACCGCAGGGTCGGAGGTAAGCTGATGCAGGAAGTCTCTGCGGAACGCGAGGTGGCCGCGTTCGGCGCAGGCATTACGCGAGGTCGCGTAGTACAGGCCCGAGACCATCCAGCCGACCTGGATGAGCACAAAGTCGGAAAGCGACCTTATCGCCTGGTAGTCGACCGGGAGCCCCGACATTATCGAGGCGACGACCTCGGGGTTCGGCGGTGCCTTGGCGTCGAGGTTCCAGAAGGCGCGCCCGTCCTTTCGCCAGTCGGAGTTGGCGATTTCGTGCTCGAGGACGCGGAAGATGTCGAGCTTGTCGGCGTCGCGGACGGTCTGGGAGGCGGCGAGGGTTACGGGGTCGAGGCCGCCCGGAAGGACGCGCCGGTTGTGGCAGAGCACGGCGGCGAGCACCGCATCGGGACGGGAGACACCCGCCTTCGCGAGCCAGCCGCTCGACTTTACGATGTCGTGCGAGAAGACGGCGTGGTCGACGGACTCCGAGTCCTTGAAGGTGTTGTAGCGCTTGAGCTGCTCGTAGCGTCCCGTGTCGTGGAGGAGCGCGGCGGCGAGCGCGGTCTCGCGCTCGAGGGGCGTGAACGATTCGCCGTCGGCGATCAGCACCGCGTTCTTTACGACGAAGCCCGTATGGGCGCGCTTCAGCTGCATCATGCGAGGGAGGGTTCCGTCCTCAAGGCGGTACGTATCAACATAGGCGTCGTAAAGGCGTCTAAGCTCTTCGAGGATTGCCTCTCCATCTAAACTCATGCGGCTCGTATTATATCATCTTTCCGCCACTTACGGTAGAGCATATCATCCCTGCCGGACTTCGGCGACGGCATGTCCGGCGCAAGACGTTCTCTCTGCGCCTCCGCGTCTCTGCGCGAAACGACTTTCTTCCCCCGGCGAACCGGAGGCGGCGCGTCAGGAGGACGGCGCGTCCTGCCGGCGCGGCCGCTAGTGCATCGCTATGAGGCTTTCGGCGGCGCGCAGGGCGAGCTCCTCCTCGGTGAGAGGCTTGAGCCCCTTCGACTTCAGGTACCTCGCCGCCTTCTTGTAGGCGATGGCCGCGCGCCTCCCTTCCGCGCCGCGCAGCGCGGCCGCGTTCTGCCGCGTAAGAAAATCGTTCGCCCAGCTGCCGTCGGCAAGCTGGCTCGCGACAATCGACTCAAGCGCCGCGCCGTCGCGCACGTAGGCGGCGGTATATACCCGCCTCGCTGCGCTTTCGCCATCTGCCGGCCGCAGCGAATAGATGCACGCAGCACCCGCAAGCGCCGCCGCCACCGACGCCGCCGCGAGATACGGCATGGGCGCGAAGCGCCGCGTCATCGGCGCAGGCGCCGGGCAGGAGCGGAGCCTCTCCACGACCTCGCGGTAGCCGGGCCCTAGCTCGGCAAGCGTTTCCTCAAGATCCTTCGTCATCGAAAATCTCCTTCAGCCTCTTCAGCGCGTTGAACATCCTGGACTTCACCGTTCCGACCGGAATCCCGAGGATGTCTGCGACCTCCGCGTACGGAAGATCCTGCATAACCCCGAGCTCGATCACCTCCTGCATGGCTTGGGGGAGCCGCCGGACGGCCCATCGGACGTCACTACCCGCCATGGTCGGCCGCTCGACCGTTTCGGCGCGCCCCCTCTCCCACGCCTCCTCGCGAACCCCCCTGCGCGTCTCGCGCCTGAGCGCGTCGATGCGCACCTGCCGGGCTATCGTGAAGAGGAAGGTCGAAAGCTTCGCCGTAGGCTCATACCGGTCACGGTAGTTCCACAACCTGAGATATGTCTCCTGGACGAGGTCCTCGCCTTCAGAGTATGAAACGCCCTGGCGCCAGAAGAAGTTCAGAAGATTCTTCTCGAACCTCTTCGCCTCCCGGATCAGCGCCTCACCCTGCAATCGAGAGGACCTCCGAGAGAATGCGCGACTCTATGGCCATCTCCTCGCCGCAGACCTGAGTCGCGATGTACACGGCTCCGAGCGCGAGCGCAAAACCGGCTGCAGCGGCGGCGAGCATGCCGAATATCGCGTCGGCCGGCTGCGCGAGGAGCTTGTTCACCGTCTTCTTCACCATGAGCCTCGCGATTCCGAACGCGATAAGCGCGACGGCGAGCGCCGCGAGGACGAGAAGCCAATTTACGGAAATCCTTGCCGCGAGGGAATCCCAGCCGAAGCGGACGGCCGCGGTCGCGGCGCCGACGCCAGCGAGAAACGCGAGCGCGCCCGAGAATCCCCCGAACAGCCCCAGCACCGCCGCGACGAGCGTAGCGCCGAGAATCACGTAGTCTGCCGACGCGAGGGACATCTTCAGCGCTTCTTCGTGATGAGGTCGCGGTAGGCCTGGTATGACGCAGCGATCCTGGAGCCCTCGGAACCCGTCTTGCGAAGCGCGCGGATAAGCCCGTCGACAACCATGAAGTTCGTAGGATCGGCCGCAAGGGCGCGAGAATATATCTCGACCGCCGTTGCGTAGTGGCCGAGCTTCATCGCAAGCTCACCGGTCTTGAGGAACGTGGAGATCGCGCTGGGCCTCAGCATGCAGGCCGACTTGTAGTACTCGAAAGTCTTCTTCTGTCCGTCGGCCGTTGCATCGGTCTTCTCAAGCGCCTTCGCGACTCCGATCGCCGCCGGATACGACAACGGGTCTGAGGCGAACGCCTCCATGTACCTGCCCTTGGCCGTCTTGTACTGGCCCTTCTTCCACGCGGCCTCGGCGTCGGCGAGCGCCTTGGCGGACGCCGCGCTGTCGCGCGAGGACGCGCCGGGGCGCTCCGCGGCCTGGCGCGCTATCTCGTCCTTGATCTTCGGAATCATGCTGCGCTGCACATCCTGCACGCGCCGGGACGCCGTCTCCTCAAGACGGACGAAAATGTCGAACTGCTCCAGGGCGGCCTCGTTGTAGCCGAGCCTGTGGTAAAGGTGGCCCAGGTGGTACCAGGCCGCCGGATTGCGCCTGTCGAGGCGCACCGCCTTGAGGAAGGCGATCCTGGCGAGATCGGTCTCGTTCCTCGACATCTCGACCACGCCGACCCCTGACAGCGCCTGCGACCTTACGCCGGCGTCGGTCTCCGCGTCGCCGGCAATCGCCGAAAACGTTTCGATCGCGCGGTCGTACTCCTGCTGATAGTAGGCGAGCTGCGCGTCCAGAAGCCTTACGTCGGCATCGCCGCCGGCGAGCTCCTTCGCCCTGTCGGTGATGTCGCGGGCCTCGGCCATCGATCCGAGGTCCATCTTGATGCGCGCGGCCGTCACGAGGGCGTCGACGTTCTGCGGGGCGAGGCGTACGCACTCGCCGATCAGCTTCTCCGCCTTCCTGAGGTCGCGCACTTCGTACGCGGCCCTCGCGGCCGCGTACTCCTTGGAGCCGTCGCTCCTGCCGCATCCGGCGGCAAGAGCGACGAGCGTTGCGGCGAGAACATCAAGCGCGAATCTGCGCGAGGAACTCGTCACGCTTGGCCTCCATTATCTCCTTCGTCTTGCCCTCAAGGTTCAGACGTACGAGCGGCTCGGTGTTGCTCATGCGGACATTCGCCCACCAGCCCTCGGTATCCCACGCGTCCACCGAAACGCCGTCAAGCTCGAACACCCTGGCCTTGCCGGTGTAGTTCGCCTTGATGCTGGCGAGGATTTCGGCGGGCGGAGTCGTCGTGCGGGTGTTGATCTCGCCCGACTGCGAGTATCGCCTCAGGGGGGCGATAAGCTCCGAGAGGGGCTTATCGCTCGCCGAGACGATGTTCGCCAGCGCATAGGTCGCCATCGAACTGGACTCCGCGGTGAAGTTCGCCTTGAAGTAGTAGTGGCCAGAGAGCTCACCGGCGAAGATCGCGTCGTTCTCGCGCATCTGCGCCTTGATGAAGCTGTGGCCGACCCTGGACATCATGGGACGTCCGCCGGCCTCGGCAATCGCCTCGTCGGCCGCCTTCGTGGACCTGAGGTCGTAGAAGCAGGCGGCGCCGGGGTTGGACTTGAGGAGGTCCTGCGAAACGAGCGCGGTGATGAAGTCCATCGCGATGATGTCACCCTTCTCGTCAATGAAGCCGGCGCGATCCGCATCGCCGTCGTAGGCGACACCGAATGCATACTTGCCGGGATTGTCCTTGATGAGCTTCTGCAGGTCGACAAGAGTCTCGTGCTCCAGCGGGTTCGCCGCATGGTTCGGGAAGTCGCCGTCGTACTCGCCGTAGAGCGAGTCGTAGGTAAGCATGTCCTGGCCCTTGAAGGCGGCGCTCTCGGCGATGCCCATGCCGTTGCCGAAGTCGAGGGCGACGTGGAGGGGACGCTTCATGTGGGCGAACTCCTTAACGTGCGCGGCGTACTCGGCCGAGACGTCGACCTTGGTGACCGTTCCCTTGACGGCGGCATCCTCGCCGAGGTCGCCGTCCATCACGAGCTTCTCGATATCCTTGATGCCCGTGGCGCCGGAGATCGGCACCGCGTTCGCCTTGCAGAGCTTGCAGCCGTTCCACTCCTTGGTGTTGTGGGAGGCGGTGATCATCACGCTGCCGTCGGCCTTGAGCGTTCCGTTGGCGAAATAGCTCATTGGCGTCGAGGCGAGACCGATGTCGATGACATCGACGCCGACGTCTGTGAGGCCCTTCGTGAATGCGGCGAAGAGCGAGTCGGACGACTTGCGGCAGTCACGCGCGACAACGACCTTCTTCACGCCGGCGAATTTGGCGTAGGCGCGGGCGATCTTCTCGAAGATCGCCTCGTCGAGGTCCTTGCCGTAGATGCCACGGATGTCGTAGGCTTTGAAAATGCTCATTTTACTCGCCCCAGACTGTGGTTGTGCGCGAACCGACGATGCCGAGGATGTTCCTCACCTTGTAGTCGACGTGATGGATCTTCGAGATTCCGCCATTCTCCATCGCGGCGTTGATCGAAGCATCGCCCTCGACGAAGCAGATGATGCCATGGGCCGTGGCGGTACCCTTCTTGAGCGGCTGGACGCTGTTGTCGATGAAATGCGTGTCAGGCTTGCCGACGTCAATCGTGATAGGGCCGTAGTCGAAGGCGTCGTTCATCATCACACACCCGGAACACATTGCGGCGAGGACCGCGGCCATCATAAGTTTTTTCATTTTTCTCCTTTTTGTATTTTTCTGGTTTTGTTCTACCGGTTGAATAGACTTTGCGTTTTCGCTCATTATAACATTTACTCTCCCCCTCGCGCAACTGTATCAGTGCGGCTCGGCCCTCATAGACGTAAGAGCGCGGCCGATGGAGTAGGCGATCGAGGACGATTCGCGAGGATCGATGTATCCGTCGGCGAGGAACGATTCGAGGCGGTAGATGAGCGTCGCGTACTCGCCGTCCTTCTGATGCTCCTCGAGCCAGCGCTTTATCACCCTCGCTTCGCTCGCATCCACCTTCGAATCCTGCAGTATGCCCTGGGTAAGCAGCCAGAACTCGGCCCGCTCCTCTTCCTTCGTCATCATGATTCCGATCCTTTCCTTGCGTTTTTACTTGAAGACTTCCCTGGCCGCCGCTTCGCCTACCCTTTGCCCGACAGTTCCGAAGAACGAACTTCCGGCCGCGGTCAGGCCGGCGCCGACTATGTTCTTTATGCGGGTGGACCAGCTGTTCTGGCGCTGGACGAGCGCCTCCTGTTCGACCGCCGCAAGCTTCTCGGCACGCGCCTGCATCGCACTCGCCTCGGCCTGTGCCGCGGCGGTCTTCTTCGCGTTCGCCTCCTCGTCGGCTATGCGGCGCTGCTCGGCGACCTGGGCCATTCCGGCCTCGGCCTCCTTGAGGGCCTTCTCGCGGCGCGCGCGCCTTACGGCGCCGAACGACCTGAGCGAACTGTTGGCGTCGTCGTTCGCCTCCACGAACTCGCCGCCCGACGCCTCCGCATCGCGTAGCGAATTCGACCGCTTCTTTTTCTTCGGTGCCTGCTGGGCGGTTTTCTTGACCGTGTCGCGCTCGAGCCATGCATCGAGCGACGGCGCGTCGTCGCCTCGCTTTACCGCCTCGAGCCACGTCTGGATATTGCCCAGGAACTTGCCCGCGGCGGAGATGTCGCCCTTCAGCGCACCCTTCGCGATCTCGGAGCGCAAGGAGGCGTATTTCTTCGGCGACGCGTTGACTGTATCGATGAACTCCGCAAACTCCTCCTCGACCTCGTCGGCGTCGGGGTTGAGCTTGAGAAGCGCCGCCTTCACTCCGTCGTATATCCGCGCACGGTAGCCCTCCGCCGCGTCCGCGACGGCCGAGCGCACATCGTCGTCGAAGCCCTCGGATATCTTCTCGGCGTTGCGCTCGACCTGCGAAGCGAGCTCGATCCGCATAAGCGAGGCCATCATTTCGCGCTCCGGACTCTGCGCGGCGGCGCACGCCGCCCCAGCCAGCATCGCAGCCGCGGCAAAAATGGATATCGCAAGTCTCTTCATGGCGTTGCCTCCCCTTTTCGCGCCTAGTCGGCCTCGACGACGCGTAGCGAAAGGGCGCCCGGCTTTATCTCGACAACCTGCACCTTAAGGTCGGTCGGCGGATTCATGACGAGCTCCTCGGCGAGCTCCTCCGAGGGGATGAGCGCTTCGACGCGGAACACCGCGACTCCCTGGGCGTAGCTCTTCTGCGAAACCGACGCGACCGCCTTCTTCATCCCGCGAAGGCGCGTGCGGGTCTCCTTGAGCTTCCAGATCTGGTCCATTCCGCCCACGGTGATCTCGACAGTGCCGCCGGCCGCGTTCCCCATTCCGGGGGCGTTCGGCGCATCCCACTTCTGGACGATCTGCGGGATTATCTTCTTGAGGGCCTTCTGGCCGGCCGCGCGGAGCGAGCGCGTCGAGCCGGAGACATCGTCCATCGCGACGACCGTCGCGGACTCCGCGGACGATGCGAGATTTACGGAGTTGTCGATCCTCACCGCGCGCATCGTCACCGAGGCCACGTACGAACGAAGGTTCGAGTCGGCGATCTTCGCGGCATTGGGCTTCGCGACGGCCTCGCCGATCAGTATGATGTCGGCGCCGAACTCGCGGCCCATCGCGGCGGCCGCACGGTTGTCGCCCGTGCCGCGGAACGCCTTCTGGATGCGCTCGAGATTGTTCTGGACCATGTTCTGGTCGACGGTCTCGATGCCCTTCTCGCCGAGCATCGACGTAGCCATGGTCTCGATCTCGGAGGTGGAAACGGAGCCGAGGGCCTTTTCGTCAACCATGACCAGCACCTTCGGCATGGCCGCTTGCACAGTAAGCGCGGCAGCAACAGCCGCAAAGAACATGTAGGCGTGTTTCATATGAAATTCCTCTCTTTCTCTTTACACTGAAAAGCTTGCGCTTCTGTAGGTCTTCCCTTTCTTGGATTCTTTTCTTTTCTTTTGATCCGTATTTTGCTTGGTCTTCGACTTGGTGCTGGACTTCGTACTTGTCTTCGTGCTCTTCGACGTGCTCTTCGACTTGGTGCTCGTCTTTTTGTCGTTGCACGTCTTGCCCGTGTCGCCCGTCAGCGGCACACCGCCGTAGAACTGCTCGCAACACGACTTGCAGAACCACTTGCCGTAGTATTGATAGCACTTACCCTCGGCGCCGCACTGGTGGCACTTCTGACCTCCCTTTGCGTTTGCCGGATCCTTGGTTTTGGTGTCATCCTTCTTTGTCGACGTCTTCGTCGTCTTTGTGTTGCCCTTTTTCGTCGGGCTCTTCGTAGTCTTGGTATCGCTATCGTCATTGTCGTTCACCGGATTGCCGTGGCCGTCGGTAACCTGGGTCACCGTGATCTGGTGATTGCCGCCGCCTTCGCTGTGACCGCCAGGCTGGTTTTCGCCATCACCATGCTCGCCGTCGCCATGCTCGCCATCACCATGCTCGCCGTCGCCATGCTCGCCGTCGCCTTCGCCTTCACCCTCGCCGTCGCCCTTATCACCTTTCTTTCCACCGTGCTTGCCGCCGCCGTGCTTGCCGCCGTCGTGAGGATCTTTAAGGCCAAGCCCCTTCGTTACATGTCCGCCGACCTTATCCCCGGCAACTTCGCCGAAGCCGCTGCCAAGCCCTGTCGCGCCTGCGGTAATGGAATCTTCAAGGGCGTTGGAAAAAGTATTTTCCCAGCTCGTCTCATACTGTCCCTTCGCGGTATCTGCGGCGGATTGATCCGAGATCGCATTCGCCGCATCGCCGCCCTGGTTCATGATATCCGCTGCATTCTGATCCGAAATTGCGTTCTTGGCCTCCTGCTCGAGTTCTTTGTTGAGGAGGTTGTTGAGCGAATAATCCGACTCGCTGTTGGCGGTGTTCTGGTTGTTCACGTCATCCATGAAGCCGCCAAGAGATCCGCCAGGTATGGACTCGTCGATGTCATTCCAGTTGTCGCCGGGATTGTAGTCCAGCGGAGCCTCCCCGCTGCGTAGGTCGCCACCGCTGGAATTGCTGTCGGTGTCGCTGTCCAGATCTGTATC